>Ga0114972_10000985_pt1 | contig 21432 bp, 5 predicted proteins | sample M_140807_EF_Meta_FD_87354 | JGI IMG/M metagenome (GOLD analysis project Ga0114972, IMG submission 87354) | Freshwater microbial communities from Lake Montjoie, Canada to study carbon cycling - M_140807_EF_MetaG | ecosystem: Environmental > Aquatic > Freshwater > Lake | place: Lake Montjoie...
GAGCGGAAAAGAGCTCCAAGACCACCCCACCACCCCGTGCCTCCTTCTCTTCAGCTCTCACTAGACCCACCCAGGAGGCTAGCTCAAGCTTTCTCCATCTGGACACTAACCCCGCAAGCTGGGACAAGGAAATTCCGAGGAGGAGGTCTCTTGGGGCGCTGGTGTCCCACTCCCCACCCTTTGTGACGCAGAGCTCACAGCCCGTAAGAAAGGCAGCCAGAGGGGAGTCATAGCGAAGAGCCAACACCTGACCACAGACTCTGATAATGAGACACAAGACCTCATTCTTGGGGAAAAGTCGCAGAATTTGAAGGGCCCGTGCTGCCAGGGCACGAACGGGAGGAATTGCGAGAACTGCCTCCGTGGAGGACGGCGAGGTGTAAAAACTCCAATTGGAGGAGGTTGCTGCAACCCCAACCAGAGATTTTGTTGTTGCTGTCGTTGTTTTTACTGCTGCTGCATTAGAGGAAGATGACGCACCAGAGGAAAGGGCTGAGGGGGGGGCGGTGGCCTGCTGCAAATACATGAACAAGGGAATGGGGGAGTAGGTAGCACGGATAGATGGAGGGGAATCTGTGCCTTTTTTAGGGAAGGCTTCTAGAAAGGAATATAGCCTCAAAGAAGGTTCCCCCCCTACAAAATTCCCCCAACCGTCGGGTGGGAGAAGAGTCGTTGCTGTTTTCTCACTGTGCGGGGGAAAACGGGGCGAGAAAGGAGTCTCAAACTCAGGTTCCCCCCCCTTGCCCCACAGCCTCAGGTAGGCGCAGAGAAGGTGAAAATGCCGAGGTTCTCCGCTTTTGTTATTATTACGAACAGCAACTGTGGGGGGCTCTTCTACCGAGTTTGTGTTTGTGGAGGGAGGGGAAGGTAAAAGACCCTTAAAGTGCGCCCCAAAAAAGTCAGGGATGGTCTCCCTGAACCGCTTCTCACTGGTTTCCAAGGCTGTCTCACCAGAAATGAGACCCTTCTTAGAAGACTCTTCCTCCAGCCTGTTGGCCTCCCCACTGGCTCGAAAATCCGCAGCCGCATCAAGAAGTTTCCCCAATCCTCTCCCGGCGGCAACATCCCCCCCCACAAATTCACCATGGGATTTCTTCCGTCCCCCCCCCAAAAAAGCGCCCCATCTCCCGCGATTCAGGAGAAAGAGCTCCACGGACGCTAACTGCTGTGAATTTTTAGAGTGCAGTGGGGCTGTGAGTGGCGACTCCCCGTCACAACCTTCCCCTTGAGTTTCATCATTCCTGAGGAGCACCAGTCCAATGGACGCAGCCATGGCCCACGCGGCACTTTCCAGAGGGGAGGACACATCTGAAAAGCCAGTGGATGTGTAGGCCTGGTGGAGCCTTTGGGCAAAGGCCTGAACAGAGGCTCGCCACTGAAGAAGCTCATTCAGAGAGGGCAAGGGAGAGGATGATGACGACTCTGAGGACGATGCTGCGTTTGCGTGCGTTTCGTCAGAGCTTTGACGCTGGAGAGGAGGGGGGGAAAAAATGGTTTGAAGGCCTGCCACAAGAGATGATATGCGCAGGGGAGTGACCAAGGAGGAAGCAAAACGCGCCGTCTCCCCGTAGAACTGTGAAAAATCAGCCATACCCATAGGTTGACGTGGCGTTGGAAGGGAGGGGGGGGGTCTGTAGGAGGACTTTCCCAGGAATTCCTTTGATTTTTCCACTAATGATTCAGTTCTGTGACCCAAAGACGTGGTGATGGGGTCCGGAGCTGCCGCACCGCCTCGCAAGGCAACCAAGCAATGCGACAGTTGATGAAGAGTTGCAAGGCGGGTGGCTGAAGTAATAGCGTTGAAGGCTTTAAGCCGAGGCTTTAATGCTGGGTCCACGCTGGAGCAAGGGATGAGTAGAGTGAACCGTAAGGAGTGAACCCGAAGAGCTGCTACACTCACAGCCAGCAGCGCAGAGTTAGACAAAAGACCGTGAGAGCATGAAAAAATAGCCTTTGCTGCAAGTCTCACCGCCTCAAATGTCCCAGCTAAGCTACCCGATGAGACGCAGCACGATACTCTTGAATCGGAAACACGGATGCAGAGCTCGCACATCTCTCGCTCCCAGGTCTCCAATTCTTCAGAGGCTTCAATGTGGTGAGTTACCTCGCTCCCTCCTTCTTCCTTGGAATTTAAAAGCCCAATGATGCCTTGGCACCACTTTAAAATTGCAGAATTCAGAAGCGCCCCAGTGGAGAGAAGGGGGGGCACCACCTCTGCAGCTTGGGACATGAGAGATGATGAGCAGGACTTGAGCAAGTTAATGAATGCGTGCAACGTGAGAGTAAAAAACTGGGGGGCATCAGTGCCACCCCCCCTGCAAATTTCTGTGGAAAAGTGCCCAGAGAGGGTGGCTAGAAGGTTTACATGGGACTCAAACTCGTGTAGGGGGGGGGAGGGAGCAATGGTGTAACATGTGGAAGCAGCGGGTGAAGGCTGAGCGCCAACGGGGGTAACAAGGGATTCCAGCGCTGCGCTTCTTGCCCACCATGAAGCCTCCAAAGCAGGAAACTCCTGGGAAATGTGGGAGGAAAGGGCATCAGAAGATTGAATTGTTGCCTGCAGCGCCCAAAGCATGTACTGTAAAGGGGTGAGTTCAGCTAACGTCCATGACGTGGATGTAACAGAAAGCGAGAGAACACGAGAAGCCCTGGATGCAAGAGAAGCCAGGGTCACATCAGCACCAACTACACCGGAAACTATCGATGCCAGTGTTGAGTGGATAGACCTCTCCTCCCGCAGACACCAGCGCGAAACGGCAAGGACTAAGGGGGAGGAGGGGTGCCGCCGAAGTGCTCTTCGGTGGAGAGGGGGAAGGTGGGGTGCAGCACTGAGGCGAAAGATTAAAGAGAGGGGAACCCCTAGCTCAGATTCTAACTCAACCTGAGACGCGTCGATAGGAGAAGGTCCATTGGCGAGATACTCTGGAGTGGGCAATGGTGGGCCCAGTAGATCAGAAGGGGTGAGACGAGCTAGTATGTTCAAGGTTCCCTCCACTGCTTCTGCACACACACTCTGATAAGGGAGTTTATCATCGTCTGAATTCATGATTTTTTTCTGGCTGCTGTTGGTGTTCATGGAGGAGGGGAGGGAGGTGGAGGTGGTGGAGGTGGTAGCCGAGGCAGAGGATGCGCTGATGACTCCTAAAAGGTTAAGCAACTGATGCAAATGCTGGGAAGGTAAGAGGTCTCGCTGGTGCAACTCCAGTACAAATGCGAGGAGTCCCCTGAGAGGTGCAGAGGCGGCAGCCTCAGAGGGCGCTTCTGCTGCTGCTGATAATGATTCATCCATGGCTTGGATGAAGGTGGGGGGAAGTGATACGATAGGTTTAGCGCCCATATCTTCCAGTGCCCTGAGAACACACGCTCTTGCAGAAAACACGGACTCTGTTTTGGGTATGGAGGGGTGGCCACCGTGTTTCCACAGCAAGTTTTTCGATAAGGGCAGCACAGGGAGAGCCACCACAACACTGCCTCCCCTCACCCCCCCCCCTGAAGAAAATATGCATCTGTTTGGCGAAATAAGGCCATTAGCGATGATTCAGCTTGAGAGGCAGAGGCAGAAGGGAAGAGAAAAGACCATGCAACTTGCGTGGCTTTCACCACTCTCCTCCAAAGAATGGTAGACACGGAAAGAAAATGTGAGAAATCATTGACGTCCCTCCCCAAAGCTGTAGGAAGCAAGGGGTAAACGGCAGCTACGCTGGGGGCTTCCGCCCCCTTACACTTACGACCCCAAGGGGGTGGCTCTATGGGTACCTCCCTCAACTTCACAGAGCTTACATAGCGACCACCCGAAGCGCTCAGGGTCAGGGATATCCACACATTAGAGAGGTGAAAAATAAGTGCCATCAGTGACTCAGAAAGGCTCTCCATAGAGACATTCCACACACTGCTCTCATAAACCAGGACATCACGGATACGCCACAGGCAGGGAATGTATGAGGCGGTTTCACTCACGGCCTCCAGTTCCCTTGTGGGGAGAACAGACTCAGAGGAAAGCAGATTAAAAAACTGCCGTCCTTCATTCTTTTTTATTGAAGGGGTTGATTTCTCTTCAAGGGAAGAAGCACGGGCGGCGGCAACAGAAGTAGTTTCAAATACTACAGGAGGGCCTTTCCTAGTAGGGGACCAGCCCCTACGATACGCCAAGGAAAGTGAGGCAGCAAGCAGGGACATTTGGACGGTAGAGGTCTCCCCAGTGGGGTTTCCCAACTCCTCCCCCACACCTCCCTCTATCCAACCCCAAAACAAAGCCAGTTTAGAGCACAAGCTAAGGTGCTTCCTGGCATTGACAAGAGATTCCCTGTGTTCCGCTCCTTGTGGAGCGATTCTGCTCCACAGGGATGAGGCAGTATCTAAGGTTGCTACTCCCATTTGTTTGTTTGATGCTGCCTCTACAAGGGACCCTCCTACGGGAAATCCTATGGGCACAAGAGGAAGGAGTGAACGCAGAGTGGGGCTGAGTCGGTGTGTGATAACAGAGGAATAGTTGGATGATGAAGTAGAACTTTCATAGCAAGCCAAAATACCCTCAAAGGCGCCCTGAAGGTTAGGAAGATTTTTTTGCAGCGCATCACAGCAGCTGCTGCTAGACAGCATTGAGGCCAAGGCTGCACTACAGCGAGATTTGATGCCCGTTCCATCCCCAGGCGCCCCAGAAAAGAGGATTTCCAGAGCCCCAATGGACCACGAGACAGGGGAGGGTGGAGTAATGGACACCAGTTGACTATCGCAGAGAGCGTGGAGGCTTTGGAAGGCTTCTGGATCGTAGGGGGAGGATAAAAGGAGAGGTAGAGAAGGTACCCACTTGTCTGAAAAGGTGGTGTAGTTGAGGGGGGAACGTGGAGCCGGCGGGCGCCCTAGGCTACTACTAGCCCCCCCTCCTCTACAAAGAACCCTGCTGCAGATATCTGTCGCTATGGCCGAAATAAAAGCGCCTCCTTTGGGGGAGCTTCCCCCCTTTTTATCCTCTTTTGAGCGCTCTACCACGATTTCATTTGTGCCCTTCCCGGGATACGCCACGGAGAGGGCCGAGAGAGTAAAATGAAGTGGCGTATTGGTGAGAGGTGGACTGTTGTTTTCGCTTACATCCATAAAAGCAGTCAAACCAGTGGATACAACAGGGGGGAACACTGGCGGGGTAGGTACATTAGAAAGAAGCTCACAAAAGTATTGAAGCGCTCTAGGCCTACCCCCTGCCATTTGCTTGTGCATTGAGATAAGAGCCAGGAGAGAGGACAGAGAGGATTCTTCCCGAATTTTTGCGGCGCCTTGAGCAACGAGAGCCAGGTCTATGGTGGTTGGTCTGAAAGGGGCCGATAAACTATCCCTCACCCCGTCAAGTGCAAGCTTAAGCGCTGCACCAGCCCCCCCCCTCTGCGAAAGCTCAGCCAGTGAATCTACCTCAAATATTTTGCACTGAAGAGCCTCAGAGGAGGAAGACACCACCAATTCGCGATGGTCGGCAAGAGGAGTGGGCGAAAAAGGCATGGGAAGAACAATTGCGGGGTCCGGGAGTGCAATTTCAAGGCACCTATTCCTGAGTGCCCTGGAAACCTCGCCATGCAGTGGATTCAGCGTAAAAAAAATACGAAAGGAAGGGTGAGGCTTTATACGTCTAGGCGCTCCCGTGATAGGGTCAGGGCCACATTCCGCTATCAACAACTCCCCGTTTCGTTCAAGCAGGGGATTTAATCGATCCACCACAGCGGGAGCACAGAGATTCACGTCCTCCACTATGACCCACTCCCCCCTTTCCATGGCCTCCACTAGGGTTCCGTCTACCCACACAAAGCGACTACCCCCCATCTCATGATTGCTGCTGCTCTTACTGCCACTGTTTTCAGTGGTGGAGGCTAATCCGCTATTTGTCGCGGTGGGGGGTGGAAAATGGGAGAAGGCGGAGACGGAGAGTTTTTCCAGGGAGCCACAGAAAGTTTCGATCAAAGTAGGAGAGAGGGGGGGAGATAGCCCGGGAAGAAAGTGTGTCAGAGACGTACAAGCAGAGAGAATAGAGTGTAATAAGGGGACAGGCGCAGTAAAAAAATCGCGCTCCTGTTTTTTTGATGAGGCCGCGGAGAGAGAACTCTTCAAAACTAGCTGCGCCTCCAAGGAACTGTCACCATTCGCAGGGGAGGGAGAGCGGGAAAAAATAAAGGAGAGACCCAGTGCCATGCCATACACAGAATCAAAGAGAAGATTAAAGGAATCATGTGAGAACTCGTCCCCTCCACACCCCCCTCCACCACCACGCTGCTCAAAACAGCCCAGAAGCTCCGTGGCATCCGTGGAAGGTGTTAGAGAGATGTGGCGGAGTCGCGCGCCAACAGCGCTAGCAAGTGAGGAAACTAGAGTAGTCTTACCACTGGAGGGAGGACCCACAAGAAGAACAGGCCAGCAGGCTGAAACGGATCTGGCAACGTGGTAGAGGGGTCGGTGCAAGGAAAAAGGAAGTGCCCCCCAATTTTGCTGCTCGTCACCCCAGACCCCCTCCTTCAAACTTCGTGCCACACAAGCCCCCCTAGTACAGTAACTAGAAGTGTGATGATGGGATTCCCCGCCACCCATGACGAGGCTGTAAAGGACTCTTTCTCTCTCATCTACGTGAACATCCGTGGAGGAAGGACGATCCAACCTGGGAGTCCATACACCGGGAAGAGGTGAGCGAGGAAGGCATTCGTCGCCAATGGACACCCAAGAAGTTGTCCTTGACAAAGTTATGCTGGGAAGGGGTGGGGAGAGCAGAAAGTCCACGGCATCTCCATAAAAATTCGTCGCCACTGTCTCTTGTTCCAGTGGGCTGTCCTTGCTGTCACCGGTATTCTCTAGTGACTCTCGCCCGCACAAACTCCACCAAAGCTGGAGGTAGCGGGAGTAGCAGCCCACTCTGTCCGTGGCTTTTCGAAGCCGTTGAAGGTACACTGCGTCCAGGTGAGCATGAGGGGACCAGGGTGGGCCCAGTGCGGCTGACTTTTGAGTGAGTTCGGCCCAGCGGAACAGGTCCCTGAGGTTAAAGTCCCAAGGCCCTCCCTCACTCCCGTAGGCGCTCTGTCCCCTCATTGTAGAGGTGTCCTCCTGGAGTGCAATGTTGAAGTCAACCATGAGTGACAAAGTGGTGGGAGGGGGAGTAGTAGTGGGCGCTCCCGCGGCAGCGCCAGAGAGAGGAGGAGGGAGAAGAGGGGTGTTGAGGGAGGGAAATAAGGAGGCAGCGATGGAAAGTTGATCCTCTCTGCCCAGGGGGTCTAAAAACACCTTCACAAAACGATTGAGAAAGGAGCGAGGAAGACCACGCCGGCCTCCACCCTGCACGAGGGGATTTTGTGTGGCAAACACACGGAAGGAGGGGGGGGGTGTGAATGTAAGGTCCAACTCAGGTATGTAGCACACACCTCTGTGATCTAGGACGGAATTCAATCCCTCCAAAACCGCCTGCGGGGCTAAATTGAGCTCATCCAATAGCACCCAAGCACCAGATTTTAGGGCGGCTAGGAACACACCGTCACACCATCGAAAGGCAGGGGCGGAGTCGTCCTTGGTGGAACCAAGCAGCTCTTCCTGGGACTGGGACTGGGGCTGGGGGGGCATGGGAAGGTCCTGGCCAAAGAGATCAGCGAGGTCAGACTGATCCGAAAGGTTGATTCTTACAAGGTTGTTCCCGCTGGCCTTGGCTAGAGCCTCCACAAGGGACGTTTTTCCCACGCCTGGGCTGCCCTCTAAGAGAATGGGTTTTGACCCGTACTGCATGCCTCGCAGCACACGGAGCATGTTTCTCCGGGCGGTGGGGGCCTTGAGAGAAAAGTTGGGGGAAGAGGGAGGGATGGAGGTGCCGAAAGGGATAAAAAAGGGTGACACTCCGAAGAATCCAAGTTTAGTATTGAAATGCACTTCAACCCCCTCGCCATTCTCTCTGTCGTCCCCCGTGCCACCCACCTCTCCAAGAATGGCTTTCACCTTTCGCCTCTCCTCCCCCTCTGGTGCTTGGCCTATGATGAACTCACCCGCTGAAGCACGGAGAGAGGCACTGGAGGCTTGAGTCATGCCAGTCCCTAAACCCAACCCATCTAGTAGAACTATACAGGCACCGTGTGCGTAAACCTCCCAGGGAGTCATGTTTGCATACCCCTTTTGGTTGTGAATTTGACCACTCTTTCCAAGAACACAACCCATGAATCCCAGCCAAGCGTGTAAATCGCGGAGCGTGAAACGGACAGGCTTGGCACCCTGAGACTTGACGGGAGGTGAGGAGGTAGATCCATTCGATCCAGCTGAGCAGAGACCATCAAACCATGAAATGAAGTGGAGCATGGGCGTCACAAAGGAAGCCAGGGGGTGAGAGGCTGAGAGTGAGGGGGGGTTGGAGTTACACAATGCCAGTGAGCTTGTGAGACCCATGCGCTGAGATACCTCCGCAGCTTTACTGGCGATGATTAACTCCAAGTCTCCCACGTCATCAAGAGCTGGAACCCAGATCTCTGTAAACCTGTTGCGAAGAGCGGGAGAGAGGTCCCGTTTTCCAAAGTCCCCACCAGGGTTCATCGTTGCAAAAATGCGAAAATCGGGGCTAGCCCTTATCTGAGAGCCCTCTGTGTCACCGCCTTTTTCGGCAAGAGTCAAGCTCCTCCCTGGCTCCAGCACGCTGTTCAAACGCTCCAGAACAGCGTCCTCAGCTAAACTAGCCTCATCCAACAAAAAAAACCCACCACCGATCATAGACTTGACAAGGGGACCATCAACCCACTCAAATAAACCAACCCCATTACCACCATTGGCTCTCCCAGAGCCGCCGCTACTGCCACGGGAAGGTCGCTGACTCCCCAGGATATCAGCCGTCTCCGTATGAGCATGGCAATTTAGAACCGTGAGGGGGCGCGCAAGGAGAAGTGCAAATAGCTGCACCACTGTGGTTTTTCCAGTACCCGTAGGCCCCACCAAAAGAACCGCCTCATCGCAGGCTATGCATCTACTGAGAAGCTTAAAAACTCGGCGGAGGGCCCGTGTTAGGGTAATGCTTCCCAGACCCTCCGTGCCTGGGATAGACCCAGGGGAAAGGTCAGCGTTTGAGCTTTCCTCCCCCTCCTCCATGGTAGTAGTGGCTCCCCCCCTACCGAGTTTTCCCAGGAAGGCGCTCAACCGGCTCTGAATTCGAGCGTCAAAGGCTTTTCGCTTAGACTCCTCAGACCCACTCTCGAACTCGGAGGTACCACCACCATCACCGTCGTTTGTGGAAGAGGCGGGAACGCTATTTTTTACCCCAAAAGCCTCAATCGCCACCGGGCCTCCAGAGCCCTTTGCTTTTTTTCCCGAGCGACTCTTTTCCTCCTTTTTCCCGTCCCCGTCATCTTCCTTCTTCAAAAACTCGACAGACAAGGGCTTGGATGCTGCCACAGTCAAGAGCGCCTGCGAAAAGGGGGCGTCATACATAGCCTCCACGTCCAAACTCACTTTCAAGGAGCGTTCCAACGCCTCCTTGACGGAAACTCTCTCAGTTTCATCTTTCAACCTCTCCCCCAGCAGCATGTACCCTTCCTCAGCCAACTCTGCATAAGTGGTGGGCTTACGGGCAGCCCAACGGAGAAGGTCCCTAGGAGTGATAAACCCATCCTTCCCTGCAAACACATGACTAGAGGCTCGAAGACGCTGTAGCTCTCCCATGACGGCCACCATGCGCTGAGCAAAGGAGTGTGGGAGACGGGAGCGCGCAGTGAGGATGGTGACAAGTTCAGAGGGAGGAATATCCTCCACGTGGAGCTCAACGAAACGATTTCGGAGTGCCTGGGAGAGAGGCTTCCTTCCCCCGTACAATCCAGCGGGGTTTTGTGTGGCGAACAAGGCAAAGGTGGGGGCGGGTCGAACGGTTTCCTGGGTCTCTGCGATATAAAGCTCCCTGTTATCATCCAGTAGCCTATTCAAAGCCTCCAGCACCTCACTGGGGGCAAGGTTTAACTCGTCTAAAATCAGCCAAGAGCCCTCCCGAAGGGCCTTTACCAGCAGACCCTCTGAAAAGACGAGCTTTCCCGTGGACGCCTCAGTAATGTAGGACCCAAGGTACTCACTCATATCCGTGTGTTCATGGTTGTTTATCCTCACGCACACGTGACCCGTGGCTGCGGCGAGGTACTCCACCATGGATGTTTTACCAGCACTGGTGGGTCCTTGAAGGAGGACTGGAGATCTAGAGCAAAGCACGGCTCTCGCAAGGTTTCGTAGATTCCTCTGGCAGGAGGGCGTGAGTACGAATCGGGGAGGGTGAAGAGTTGAGTAGTCGCATGGTGGAAGTGGCCCACATGGGAGTGGAAACCCCATAACACGGATTCTTGTCTTAAAAATCACACTACCAGCACTTTCTTCATCCTCGCCCTTTTCCCCAGTCCTGACGGGAGGGACCTCACCAAACACAAGGGCTGCTGGATCCAGAAATGCTTCAGAATCACAGGAGGACAGGCCCACTGCAATGCTGCCTGAGACGGCGGCGATGGAGGAGGAGAGGCTGATGCTGTCAGTGTTGTCCCTTTCATCAGCCCCCCGTTTACCCTTTGCCCTCTCCCGCCGTTGTTGATTTTTACTTACGCCACTGCCTGCCACTGCGCTACCGGTGATCCTCGCTGGTCCCACAAGGGGTGTAAGAGCAGCTACAATTCTCGCTCCCAATGCAGCTCCACTAGAGGCCTCAAGCTGCGTGAGGAACGCCATGGAGAGCCCTTCATACACGGCCCGCAGGGGCGGAAAGCCCCCATTAACAATGAGGACTCTAGCGGAGTGAAGCGCTCGCGTGAGAGTTCTAAGTGAGTAGCGGGGTCTAGAAGTGGCTCCGTCCCTTAGCACGCCAGTGATTGGGGCAGAGAGAGCCCTAGCATCAAGGTATATTTTCACTAGGCAGTTCACGAGGGCGGTGGCATCTAACACCCCACCGGCCCCACCCACATTGTGAAGAGGCCACCCAGAGACGTGCGATGTGACGATAGCGGCCAAATCCCGGGGGTCCTCCACCTCCCCCACCCAGATCTCACAGAATCTATTACGTAGCCCAGCAGGAAGGTCCTTTTTACCGAAATCTGTGGCGGGGTTCATTGCAGCGAACAGTCGGAAAGAGGGATGTCGGGGAACAGGGGCAGAATCGCCCTTTTCAGTGAGTACAATGGAACCCCCATCTAGAAGCCCCGCAAGCCGCTGAAGCATTTCACCACCCGCTAAATTTATTTCATCTAACAAAATCCATGCACCTGAGCGAAGAGCGTCAATGAGGATACCCTCCATGAAAGAAAACGCCATTGAGTTGTGCTGTGGTGGTGGTGATGGTGCTTGAGAACTCCCAACAAACTGTGGAGATCGAATAGAAGCGTACTGCCGCTCAAATTGTTTCATATCCAGAGAGAGAGTTTCCCACAACCTCTTGCTTTCCTCCAAAAGGGCGGGAATACCTTTTTTGATGCTCCCACCTCCCTCAACAGCCTCGCTTCTTAACACCTGAAGAACTGGCTTCATGATCCCTCCAATAAACCTGGCCCAGTGCTCTCCATGAAGAGAGGCTTTGACGGCAGCCAGATAAGAACTACTCCCACCCATCCCAGTGGAATTATTTCCAGAAAGAGGAAAAACTTCCAGAAAAAGACCCTCAAACCTGTTGTACAGTGGGAGGGCCATTTGCTTGAGGCGCATGGGCTTGTAACCACCTAAGAGGTCACCACTGTCTGTTTGCACATTGAGATTGTACACCAAGAGTCTAGAACCAGTGGCAGCAGCTAGCGCCTGAATCACACTGGTCTTCCCCGTTCCCGTCTCGCCTACAAGCAAAATGGGATCTCCCATAGCAACAGCCGCTGCCACTCTTTCTAAAGTGCAAAGAGCAGCTCGAGTGGATACAAAGGATGGTGGAAGAGGTGAGGGTGTGCGACCCTCAAAAGCAATAGAGGCACAGAGCTGAGGGGTAACTGGGAGAGTTACAGATCCCACGGATAGGGTCAAGGAGGAAGAGCCACACCTCCCAGATACTGTGCTTATCACGGGATCCGCCTCGAGAGAGAGTTTTCTGTTACCGTATTCCACCCTAGGTTTCCAATCATCCATGATTTCATGGGCAGTCTGAGAGGATAGGCCCCATAAAAGTGCCAGAGTTTGCGCAAGAGCTCTGCGCACGGACTCCTTAGGAGCGTGACCTGCTAACACCGCCACGCCCTCGCGAATAATGTCCAGTCGCTCTTCCTCCGTGACAAATACAGGAGCACTGGCGGAAAATTCGGAAGCATGACTGAGTTCACCTACTAGATTTACCCGTTGAGATAAGCGGGAGAGAGAGGCTATTCTTCGAGCCCAGCGAAGAATGTCTCTGGGCGAAAGCCGCCTTCCACTGCTACCCAGAGTCGCCAACTGAAGAGATACACCATCGTCGAGAGACAATGCTGCTGCTGTTTTTAATGAGCTAGGTCCATCTCCCAGTAATTTGGAGAGCATAGAGTGAGTTGCAATAATAGCGCTGTGGATGGATTCAGGAAACCGCGGGTGGAGGGCAAGTAAAAGGGTCGACAGCTCCATCTCCCCATCAGCGCCCTCCTGCAAGCCAGATAAATGAACCCTCAAAAATAAATCAGTGTAAGACCCAAAAGCACCGTGAATGGGCGCACCAGGAGGGTTTGCAGTGGTGCGGGTGCAAATAAGCTGGAAGTCAGCATGGACTGGGATAGTAGTGGGCTTCCCCGAAAGAACTAGAGTTCTTGACTCCAACAAGGGTGCTAGCGCGGCAAGCACGTCAAATGGAGCTCTATCTACATCTTCTATCAATACCCATCGTCCACTTTCAGCTGCAGTGGTAATCGCTCCTGCACGCCACTCAAACTTACCCGGAATATCGGTACAAGAAAAAGAACCCAGCAAGGACTTGCCGTCTATTGAGTCATCCAGATGAAGCTCAACCATTCCTCCACCAGCTCCTAAAAGATTGGCTATATAACGAATCAAACTAGTCTTACCACAGCCACTCGGACCCTCCACTAATATTGGACGACCACCACCAAGTCCGCGAGAAAGGGAGAGCACACGTAGGAGCTGGGATATGTTCAATATGGTCGTAGGAGTGCTCACCAATCGGCTTTGAGGGAGTTCAGAGGGGGAATTAGATGCCCCAGGACATCGACGAAGAGGAATTCCATAAGGTAAAACTACTTCATTGTCCTCCATTTCAGTGGTAACAACGCTAGTGGAATCGCCTAAAATCCTAAAGAACATCGTAAAAACCGTTTCACTTTAGAGTGTTATTAATTATGTCTCGATCTATTCTACGTATACCACGCCCTGATGATTGGCACCTGCACATTCGTGATGGTGCGGGCATGATTTCATTGATGCAGAGTGCACCTCGTGTAATGGCTCGTGCAATTATCATGCCCAACTTAAAGCCTCCCGTTCGGACGACTACTGAAGCCCTTGAGTATAAAGCTAGAATTTTACGCGCCCTACCCGAGGGTAGCGACTTTGAACCCTTAATGACTTTATATTTGACGGATCTTACGAGCCCCGAGGAAATAACAAGTGCGAAGGAGGCAGGAATTGTAGCTTTAAAACTTTACCCCGCTGGAGCCACTACAAATTCTGACGCTGGTGTGACCGACATTTCCCGAACCCTTCCTGCTCTTAGGCGTATGGCAGAACTTTCTATGCCTCTTCTCATTCATGGCGAGGTGACCACTCCCACTGTAGACATTTTTGAGCGCGAGCCCAGATTTCTGGTGGAGGTCCTGGAGCCTCTCATGAAGAGCTGCCCCACCCTGAAGATAGTCCTTGAACACATAACAACTAAGGAATCTGTGGCATTTGTTGAAAGCCGCGGGGATAACATAGCAGCTACCATCACTGCCCACCACTTAATGTACAATAGAAATGGTCAGTCACCTTTTCTCGATCTGTGGGATCGCTTCAGCACACCCCTGTGACTTTTTCCACACACGCATGTTAACAACAAGACCAATAACCACTGCTCTCCTTTTGCTACTTCTCTTGCAGCCCTATTTGAGGGCGGAATCCGTCCCCACCGTTGGTGCCTCCCAGTGCTGAAGCACGAGAGCGACAGACAGGCCTTACTAAAAGCTGTATCCAGTGGAAGCCCGAAGTTTTTTCTGGGGACAGACTCTGCGCCCCATGCCATAGGCACGAAAGAGTGCGCATGTGGAGCAGCTGGAATGTTCACGGCCCACGCTGCAATTGAATTATATGCCAATGTGTTTCAAGAGCTGGGCTGTCTACATTTGCTGAAGGCGTTCGCCTGCGAGAACGGACCCAGGTTTTACGGGCTCCCCTTGAACGAAACTAGGCTGCCCCACTCTTTTGTTGATTTGGTGGAGGAAGAGTGGGTTGTCCCTGAAACTTTAAAATTCGGGGACTCTGTGGTAGTCCCAGTTCTCGCAGGACAAAAATTAAAGTTATTGGCGAAAACTATCCAGTAAAGTGTTTACAAATTGTCTCGCGACTCCTTGAGCAGGTTAGCAAAGCGTCCCCCTTCCACACTGGCCAATTCTCTGGGTGTTCCCCACTCTGCTAGCCCCCCCTCCGCCATGACGGCAATAAAATCTGAATCCATGACTGTAGCGAGTCTATGGGCAACGACAAATACGGTCGAATGGGCAAGCAAAGTTCGGAGATTCTTCTGAAGGATAAAATCCAGTCTTTTGTCGATACTGGCTGTACTCTCATCCAGTACAACAACCTTGCTTTTCCTTAGCAAGGCTCGTGCAAGGCATAAAAGCTGCCTCTCCCCCTGAGAGAGGTTTGAGCCCCCCTCCTCTATACGGCTTCCAAGGGTCCCATCCCCAGGGAATTGAACAGTGATCAACACCTGCCCCAGTTCCTCATCACTGTGTTCATCCAGTGGATCCAGCACTTTCCTCAGTGTCCCACTGAACAAAGTGGGGTCCTGGGGTACTATAGCAAGGCTTTTCCTCAAATCATCAAGCCCCAACGCAGCAAGATTAATACCATCAATTTCTATCCTACCAGCCTCCGCCTCCAGAACCCGGAAAAGTGCGAGGGTGAGAGAAGATTTTCCACTCCCTGTGCGCCCAACGACCCCCACTTTTGCTCCAGCAGGGACGCGAAGTGTGACTCCAGAAAGGCAGGGCGGGAGGTCAGGGCGGTAGCGCGCAGAGAAGTTAGTGAAAACAACCTCCCCAGACGTGGGCCAGCCTGGGGGGGGTCTGAGGGAAGTCACACGTGACGCCTCAATAGGAATCGCCTCCGTGTACTCAAAAACTCTCTGCGCGCTGGAGAGCAGACTCTCACAGTCCGTTGCAGACCGCACTGCCCAGTTCAAAAGCCCTGCCACCCCCATGGCGTACGTGATTGCGAGACCCGTGAGACCTACATCGGAAGAGGCGGGATTGGCTAGAGCTGCAGCCACAATGACACCGAGTAGCAGGCCTCCCAGCCAGTCGAGCCTCAGCCCCAACCACCGGTTGATAACATTCCCGGCCCAGTAGGCCCTTGAATTTATATCAATGTTTTGCTCCAGCTGACTCTGAAACCGCCCTTCAGCTCCCCAGGCGGCTATGGTGGACTGTCCCACGGAGCACTCCACAAAAAGAGTCGCTGCAAGGCTCTTAGAGGCAAGGTCCAGGCGCTTGAGCTCCCGCGCAGAAGCGCGATAAAACGTGTATATGGCTAGGTATAGGAGTGTGAGGGGCGTGGTTCCAAGGAGGGTCCACGGGAGAATTACTGCTTGAACAACCAGCGTCCCTAGGATACGAAGCAAGAGGGAGGACGCGGAGGCCATGGCTGTGGGAAGGTCCTTGTCCAGTATGCCCACATCAGAAGAAAAGCGATTGATGACGCGGCCGATGGGGGTGGTGTCAAAAAAAGAGATAGGGCTGCGCATAACTCGCTGTAACATTGCATCGTGAAGGAAGACGGCGCACAGCAGCCCACCGTGAGCCCAGAGAAAGGAGGAGAGAAAGGACAACCCAATGGCGCCAATGCTCACTCCACAGTACATCCCGGCGTAAGCGGATACGCTCAGTTTGAGGGCATCCGTGGACCAGTAGGCCAAGATCCAGTCCACTAAAATTCGACCCACGGTGGACGTCAGTAAGGTGGCCATTAGCGAGAAGCCCAATGGCCCTCCCATCAAGGATAAGTAGTTTAGGTAGAGACTGCTGCTTATGGAGCCTCGGAATCTCCCTTCCTCAGAGATGAGTACTCCGCGATCCTTTGTTGCTGCAGTAGGCTTGGGCAGTGTCTTGGAAGATGTTGCTAGAGGAGGGGGTGAGAACTCCTTCTCAACCCCTTTTTTTGTTGTTTTCCTCTCCACCTCTCCCTCCCCGACAGAGACCTGAAGTAATGGGGCAACTGGAAGGGCGGCTTGTAAGATTTTGGAGGTAACTGCATCCCCACCTCTCGCTGCCGGCAAGTTTATCTCCGAAAACGGACCTCTTTGAACCACCCGACCAGAATCCAGCACAAGTACGTAGTCACAAAAGGGAAGAACATCCGTGGAGTGGGTCACAAGTACGATGCTTCTCCTCCTACCCGCTTTTTCGTCGGCGTAACAACCCAGTGGACCTTTCAGGGCTCGTATCCAAAGATGACTCCCAGTGCTAGCATCCACAGCTGAAAGCGGGTCATCCAGGAGGATGAGTGAGGCAGGACTGTAAAGAGCCCTGGCCAGAGAAAGACGGGCCTTCTGCCCACCCGAGAGATTTATTCCACGCTCCCCAATCTCTGTGGCATCACCCTGTTCAAGGGTGGCAAGGTCATCCACGAGGGCGCAGTCAGCTAGCACGGACGCGTATCTTTCAGGGTCGTAGGAGGAACCAAACAGGATATTGTCGCGGACGCTGCAGTTAAGAATGAATGGAGTTTGCGCTGCATAACCAATTATCGGGGTAGGGGAGGTACGTGCAGACCCCGCCTCTACGGCGGGGTCCTTCCTACATTCATTTTCCACCCCTCTCCTTGCACCGCCTTGAACCTTCACAATACCCCTCTCTAAGGTTAAATCGCCCAGCAATGCTGCAAGAAGGGAGCTTTTTCCGCTCCCCACAGGACCCACCACAGCTGTTATCCCTCCTGCTGGAATGCTCACGTCATCTAAATCGAGAGAAAACTCATTATTTATGATGATGGCGGAATCCGAGGAGGGGGAGGAAGTAGAGGATTGGGGAACTGGAAGGGTGTCGCCGGAAGAACTAGCTGCTGCGCCCCAACGTAGACAAGCCTCCGTAAATTGCGCAGCTTTACCCTGGGGTGGCTCCCTTCGGTAGTCGAAAATCTCTGGGGCAGCCAAAAACTCAGAGAGCCGGCCGAGGGAAGCTTGCGCGCTGGCGATTTGCCCCGTGAGCATGGGGAGAAGCATGATGGGTAGACGGAGGATTTGAAAGAGTGCAAGCGCGGTAAAGGCTGTCGGGGGACTTAGGGGGGCGGATGCAGTCATGCCGTACGTGGTGAGAGCTAATATTGAGGCCACTAAAGGACCGCCCTCCACTGCAGCTGTATTCATAGCCGATGTGAGGGCCACCCACCATTTTTCACTGACTTCTCCCAATCTCTCTTTCACTATCCGCTCAATAAATGAACTTTCCAACCCCAAAACCTTTACTAAACGCACTCCCGTCAGAGCTTCCGAGGAGAGTTTTAACCGTGCATCCGTTTTAACGAGCACCTTTTTTGTGAGGGAAGTGAGGAGAGAGCCAATGTAGCCTTGAAGGGGCACGAGGGCAACCAATGCAGCAAGTCCCACAAAAGAAGAGGGTCCCAGTGTAGAGTATAGCATAGCCATTGATATTGCCAGCTGCATAGGGGCAGCCCACGTGTAATGAAAATACCAACAGAGCATCCCAACGCTATTTGGATCCACTGTGCCCAAATTTTGCACCTTTCCACTTCCAAAGCGAAGACGGCTGGTGGGTGTGAGCTTGAGCATTTTCTCAAACACGAGACCAGATAATGCCGAGCGAGCATGTAGCCCAGCTCGAATTGAGTGGTGGTGATGGCGGTGCAGACACAAGTTTTGAAGGAGCGATGAGATAACTACAGCTATAAACCACCAATAACCCATCTCCATTTGGGCTCCCGGGACTCCCCACTCCGCGTCTCGCCCACCAGCCCCTCTCACCAACAAAAAATTTAGAATCCCGGTCACCGCGAGAGGTTGAATGAAACCCAACAAGTCTCCCAGGAGCTTACCCACCCCAGCAGCAGCCATATCATAAGCAGCAAGTCGTATAAGACCATAGAGCAGACGGGTTTTCATGTTGTTGTGAGATGACGAGGAAAGATTCGCTTGGAGGGAAGAAGTGTTCAATGCACATCCGTCACAATCCTCGAGTACTCCCTCAAGATCGCTCGTCTCAAGAGGCCTCCGCCATCCTATAAATACAAGCTTCCATATGTAGCCGAATATCAACTTTGATGGAAGACTTGCTTGGGTTTCGAGACCCATGGTACATAAATGATTTATGGTGAAACCGTCGTTTTATTGATGATATTCTGTTCCGTACACCAAACACACAATGTTTAATTAAACATCATCTAATTAGATGAGATGAAGGGAATTAGGGATATTATTAGCACTTCTCGTGAACCTGCCCCGCCAGACAAGTTTACGGGAAAGGCTTTGTACACGTTAATTGCCTCCGTCGCTGTTTATGTTTGTGGTGTGGGTCCACTCTACTGCCAGGGAATTCTCCTGTCGTCACTTTTGTTAGAGCCTTCAATATCGTCGGGTAATTCGCTTGCAGATATGTCGTTTGCCTTCAGTTTTCAGAGTGCTAGTTTCTTGGCGGGAGCGCTCCCAGCGGGTTATGCCTACATGTTTTTTGGCGGGCGTACAACCGTCTTCCTGGGTACAGGATTTTCTTTTGCTGGCTATCTGCTTTCTTCCATATCGACTCGATTGTGGCATGTACAAATATGTTCATTGTTGGTGGGACTCGGGTCTTCCTTCGTTTCTAACGCTGTGGTTAGCAACATTGGTCCTTGGTTTAAAAAGTGGAGGGCTGCTGCTACTGGCATAGTGGTGAGCGGAAGTGGAATAGGCACACTGCTACTGGGCCCCATAGTGCAAGAACAAATCGACGTAGGTGGATTTCGCCAGGCAATGAGATTTTTAGCTGGTTTTTCTGCCATTTTCTTAATCCTCTCGGCAGTGTTTGTTATTCCATTGGAGCTAACTGAGGATTCATCCATCCCCACACCTTTATCTTCAATTCCACTTTCAGCTAATGGTAGTTTATCTTCAATTGATGATGACTCTGTCCCAGCACAAAGTCCCACTATCCTTCCGATAACTTCCCCGGACTCTAGCGCGGTTATTATGTTTTCGGTCACTGATGGGGAGAAGGGTAGTGACTCTCCAAACCTCCTCTCGCCGGCTCCCTCATCTATCTCAGTCCAAACGCAACAACTCTCTGTTGACTCACCATCGGTAGATTCATCCCCAACAGCACCACTTGCGCCACCTACTAGTCGTCTCTGGAAATTGCTCACATATACTCCGATATTACTTCTCTACTCTTTTGCCTTCCTCTACGGAGGAATTTGGTTTGTTTTAGTTGCCCACTTTAATAAAAGCGTGCGTGAAGTTGGGACGAGCGCAGACACTGCATCTCTTATTGTCTCTGCAAATGGATTCGGAAACATGGTGGGAAGACTTCTCATGGGATTCGGCTCAGACATAATCGCGCGCTGGAACATTTCAAAGCTACAAGTGATGGAAGGAAGTGTTCTGATATTTGGCCTGGCCACTCTTTTTCTCGGTTTTCCCTCCATTCTAGTTGATCTTACGTATCAAATTTTCTTCTATGGGCTATTCATGGGTTTCTTTGGGGGGAGCATTACTGCTCTCTACGCACCTGTTTGTAGCGATTTAGTTGGTTTGCAGCTACAGCCTCTAGCAATGGGGCTATTTGGGCTCGTACAGGCCCCTAGTGCGCTATTTTTCCCTCCCATTGTCGGGGCTATCCGCTCTTCCTCAGGAAGCTATAGTGGTATTTGGTTTAGTGTGGGGTTTTTGACGTGTATTTCAGTGTGCCTGCTTCATAACATTGCCAAGCACCAAGCACAGATTAGCTCAAAAAAAAGAAAAAAAAGAAGAGAGCCTATCTACTAACCATATCTACCAAGGAGTTTGTCCTCCCTCTGTCCAGAATAAAAATCCCATGCCCATGCCCCCATGAGTGACCAAACATACCCTCCCAATCTCAAAGGATTGTTCGTTGGTGTTCCTCGAGCACCCCCTCGTACTTACGAAATACCCAAGCGTCAAGCCACGAGTTTGTTCCTCGCTTCACCACGCTTTTTCTACTACGCTGTCCTGTTTTCCGCATGCTGTATTCTGTTATGGCTGGTGGCTTTTCGCTATAGGCGTTCGTTTAATTTTTTAGTGGGAAAGCTCTGCGTTAAAATGGGAAGCTTTCGGCTGGTGGTGTGGTCTGGCGAGAAATTGCACCAATTGCTGTGGTGCATTCCTCCTTGCGGTCAGCTGTTTCGCGGAGAGGCCATGGGCGATGCTGCTGTGCGCCATCCACCTCTTTTTGATGCACCGGCCTCCCCCTTAGTGTTAGTAGTGAATTCTCGTAGCGGCAATGGTCAGGGTAGACAGGTGTCAGAGGCAGCCTTGGAGTTACTGCGGGTTGGGGGCGGAAGCGTGGTGGAGGTGCTTCCCCTATCCATGGAGGGTCTCGCATCCGCTCTCCGTCACGTCCGTGAAATTCTTGGTATATCCGAGCCTTCTTCTTCTGCCCCTCCCTCTCCCTCTCCCCCCCCCCCTCCTCCGCCTGGGGGGGGTGCAGCAGTAGAACATTTTTCCAATCCATCAAGGCCCTTGGGGCCACCACTTCCCGTCCGCCTTGTGTGCGCGGGAGGCGATGGCACTGTGTCAGCCGTTGCGGGTGTCCTCCTAAATGCACCGGGGCTTACCAACGTACCTCTGGCCGTGCTTCCGCTGGGCACTGGGAATGACATGGCCCGATCTCTGGGCATGGGTGGTTCTCCCCCAGGGCTTTCGCGTGCGGAGCTAGAGACCTGGATGCGCAGTGTGTCTAGCGCCCCTGTGCGACCCATGGATGTCTGGCGGGTGAGTTTTGGAGTGCATCCTGGTGGGAGTATCCGTGTGCTTCGCCACGGCGTAGAAACGGTGCTTGCAGAGTCCTGCGTGAGGGGCACTGGTGTCCTGTACTGCAGTGTGGGGTTAGATGCGCAGCTGGTGTGGGAGGTTGAGAGGCGCCGCTCGGGGAGTAGGTATGCCAACAGGGCATTGTATGCCTTGTTAGGTGCGGGTTTTGTGGTGGGGGGGGCGCTTACCCACTGTACTTCACTGGCCTTTCACTTTGCGAGGCTCCTAGTGCAGCGCATTTTTAGTGGTAATAGTGGCAGGGGCACTGGATCTTCACAGCCACCGGTCCCACCCTCTCCTTATCCACCCTTTTCCCAGTTTTTGCACTCGATCTCCATTGA
>Ga0114972_10000987_pt1 | contig 21405 bp, 18 predicted proteins | sample M_140807_EF_Meta_FD_87354 | JGI IMG/M metagenome (GOLD analysis project Ga0114972, IMG submission 87354) | Freshwater microbial communities from Lake Montjoie, Canada to study carbon cycling - M_140807_EF_MetaG | ecosystem: Environmental > Aquatic > Freshwater > Lake | place: Lake Montjoie...
ATAGCTCTTCTTGTGAACGCTTGTTGCCCCGCATCATTACTCTCCGCTCAAGCTGTTGTTCGTACTCAGCATGCGGAGCTTCTCATTTTCTACGATATTACGCGATCGTTTTTCACCACCCTGCTATTGCTCAGAGGTGTAGAAACCCGGGTTAATTTTGCCTGCGTGGAGTGACCCCATAACTCTACAGCTCAGAGGTATAGAGTTAGAAGGTTAATGAGGGCTGGGGGAAGGAAGATCGTATCAGTCGGGCATAGTATCCAATATACGGCTGGTATCGAAAGCCTTTGCGAATTAAGTTATTTCTGTTTTGGGGGTATCGAGGTGGAGGAAGAAAGGGCGAGATACGGGGGAAAATAGACAAGAAGTAACAAAAACGAGCACTGCCGTCATACTACAGAGACAACGGCGCACGTTCACTCTTATACGCAAGGACCGAAAAACCTACTCCCAGCGGCTGTGCTGGGGTGGAGGAACAGCTATAAATCTGAGAAAAGAGACGTTGGAATTGGTAGGTATTGGTATGCTAAAGGACAAAATTAGAATAGGCATCCAGCTAATTGCGGGAATCGTCTTCTTTAGTAGCTCGGGGTGGGCAGAAGATTTGAGTGCTTTGGGCTATATCAAGAGTGGCGACTCAAAGTTCGAGCTCGGGCAGTACTTCGAAGCTATAAAGGACTACGACAAGGTAATTGAGTTGGATCCGAAAGCTGCTTTTGCCTTTAGAAGGCGTGGCGACTCAAAGTCTCTTCTTGGGCAGGAATTCGAGGCTATAAAGGACTACGACAAGGCAATTGAGTTGGATCCGAGAGATGCTGGGGCTTTTGAAGGACGTGGCCGCTCAAAGGCCTGTCTTGAGCAGTACTTCGAAGCTATAAAGGACTACGACAAGGTAATTGAGTTGTGGAAGGACTTCGACACGGTTGAGTTGTGGCCGGAATTATTATCCTTGGCTTTTGAAAGACGTGGCCGCTCAAAGGCTGATCTTCGGCAGCACTTCGAAGCCATAAAGGACTACGACAAAGCAATTGAGTTGGATCAGAAATCTGCTTCGGCCTTTATTAGTCGAGGCCTCTCAAAGGGCAGGCTAGGGCACTACTCCGAAGCAATAAAGGACTACGACAAAGCAATTGAGTTGGATCCGAAAAATGCTTGGGCCTATCGGGAACGTGGTTGGAGCAAGCGCATCCTTGTACAAACCAAATCTGGCAACGCTGATTTAGAAATGGCGGAGAAGCTCGATCCAGAAATGGCGAAGCCGATTGGAGAGATGAAGCGGAGATTTTTTGATCAGGATTGTCGATGACCGAGGTCTCTTTCCCCGATAGACGCTGACCTCTATTACCTCGATCTAAAGATATTCCTTGGTCCTCTCTGTCTTGGTCCTCTCTGTCTCAGAGGTGTAGAGGTAGGGTGTAGAGGTAGGATTGCGGGCTTCCCCTTCCGAAAATTCTCTCAATATCGTCCTCTAGACGGGGACGCGGGTAGACTGCGCAAGCCTCCGAATACTTCATCCAGAGTTCGTACTCCGCTACGTCTTAGTGAACATGCTACTAACCGAATTATAGCTATCACCCCTCTCTACTCGCCTCCTCAGCCTCAACCAATCCTCGATACTTATCACTCTGACGCATAAGCTCCTCGTGCGTTCCATCTGCTACAAGACGGCCATCTTCGAGAACTAGAATTCGATTGCATCGCTCTAGAGTGGCGAGGCGGTGGGCGATGATTAGGTAGGTGGTTTGGGGTGATGAGGTAAAAATTGTGTCCATAAGCCACTGCTCAAGGACTGGGTCTATTGAGGAGGTTGGTTCGTCTAGTACAATTATTGATGGGTCTCTAACGAGCACGCGAAGTGCCGCGATACACTGCTGCTCACCGACTGAAAGGGTTGCAAGAGCATCCTGTTCGGTGTCGAGAAGGGATTTTAATGATGACGGGATGTTGGTGAGAACCTCGGCAAATCGCTCTGGGTTAGTGTCCCAAAGCGAGATGTTCTCGCGTGGTGATGCGGAGAACATCTCGGGATGTTGAGGAAGAAAAGCTACCGTTTTGCGGAGTTTTTCTTGATGAAGAGATGAAATCGGAGTGCCAGCCAGTGCAATGGTACCTTCATGCGATTTAACGAGCCCAAGAAGGAGTCGGGATATAGTCGACTTCCCCGATCCGGTCGCCCCAACGATTCCGATTCGCTCGCCCCGCTGTATCGAGAAAGATAGGTTGCGCACTCCTCGTTGAGTCTCAGGATATAGGAAGGTTACGTTTGCAAAAGATATCGGGGCGGAATTCGTTTCACTTTGCTCTTGTCGAGAAATCGCCAGAGGGGCTGGAGCATCAATCGGGAGAGAGAGAACTTCAAATATTCGGTCTACTGATGCGAGTCCCTGTAGCAGCACCGACCATTGATCGATAATGAGAATAAGAGGCCAGATTATTGAGCCGATATATGCGACGAGGGTCACGAGTTCGCCACGGGTGAGGTGACCGGACTCGATGTGCTGCTGCCCCATTATCAAAATTGTGCCGATGCTTATAGCCGTTAAGATCGACATTGCGGCGTGGAGTCGCCCAAAAACAAGGGGTGGAATCTGCTGAACTGCTGCGAGTTGTGCGCTTTCGTGAGAGAAATGCTCTACCCGTTTAGCAGAGAGACCCATCAGTTTTGTCTCTGCAGCAAGCTCTATTGAATCTGCGATTGATGTTGTTACTCCACTAAAAGCGATTTGACGGGCGTAGAATGCGCTATACAGTTTTCTTGAAGCGTACCACGCACCGACAAAAAGAAGAGGAAGAAAGCCTATACCAGCAAGACCGATCGGAAGTGAAATTGAAATTATGCCTATGAGAATAGCAGTAACACCGCAGAGTCGTTCGATGATGCGCAGAAAACACGCCTCAAAAAGAGCGCTTGCTGAACGAAGATCTACAGTGAGTCGTGATAGAAGATCGCTTGGACCCAGCCTGCGAACCTCACTCCACGGAAGACTTAAGATATGGTGAAAGGTTTGGAGGCGAAGTCGATGAACGGCACTTTGACCTATCTTTGAGAATTCAACTGCCTGAAGTCTTGTTGAGAAGATTCGAACAGCCTCAATGAGAAGATATCCGAGCCCTATTAGAACCATTGAGTAGACTGGGCTACTCTGAGCCGAATCAACTGCAACACCGAGTAATCGCGGAGCTGCCGCTGCGGCGATTCCCTGCGCGACGAGGAGCAACGATGCAAGAATTGCATTCTTCTTGTCCTCGAGTAAAAGTGTGATGAGACGGTTAAACCGAGAGGAGGGCGGGTTATTCATGACCTACCTCCTTAGGAGACGAAGAGTTCATAAGCTGTTGATGAAAAAAACGGGCGAACCATCCGGTACGCGCATTTTTCAGATCCTCCATACTACCATCTTCAACGATCTTTCCCTCCACTAGCACCAGAATCCGATTAACAAGCGCCAGTGGTGCTAGGCGATTTGTTGCGATTATGAGTGTGCGATCGCCGATCCAATGACTTAACTGCGAAATAGTTTGTGCTTCGCGGGCGGGATCGAGAGCGGAGAAGGGATTGTCGAGGAGGACAATGGGGGGCGTCGATAGGAGAGTACGCGCAAGAGTGAGACGTTGCCGCTGTCCACCAGAAAGTCCGCTTCGGGAATCAACTATTCTATCGAGAAAATTTTTATCCTTCGCGTCACCTCTTTCCTCGGCGGTAAAGAGCTCATCAAGAAGCTTATTCATAGCGCTAGGATCGGGATTGCCTCGATTCCAGAAGAGGATATTGCGCTCGATGCTATCAGAAAAAAAGTGAGGTATTTGAGGGCACAGCGCGACGGATTCTTCTGCGGTAAAAGACGACGTGGCGTGCGAAAAAGTTATCGTCCCTGTGTATTGTCGAATACCTGCGATAGCCTCGAGAAGAGCTGTTTTTCCCGATCCGGTAGGACCGACAATTGCAATTCGTTCGCCCGGATTAATGGTTAGGTTTAAGGTGTCGAGGATAGACTCTCTCCGCTCTGGAACAGTTACGGAGACTGCAGAAAGTGTGAGCACAGGTATAACGCTCAACGAGCTGCTCTGCTCATTTTTGAGTTCAGGCGAGCTCCTCTCAAGCACAACTTCCATGCGACCGCTTGCTACCCGCGCCTTTTGGGTAATCGAGATATAAAGACCGAGCGCGATGAGGGGCCAAAAAAGCATCTGCAGATACTGATACAGAGCGAAAAACCCGCCGATTGAGAGAGCGCCTTGATGAATCAAAAGTGATCCAAGAATGACTAAAATAGTCATTGCGAGGGCCCCGCACAGCTGGATCGCGCTGCTTAAGTTAGTATCAGCATAAGTTGATTCGATGACCCGTTGCCGCTGTTGAGTGGAGAGTCTCTCCAAGAGTTTGGTCAGTTTATCTCGCAGCGAAAAGAGAATTATCGTTTCGTGATTGCGCAGTTTTTCATCAATGAATGAGGAAAGCGCGGAAAGGGCTTGTTGTACTCGCTCTGTAGCAATCGTTATCGTTCGCTCTCCTCGCTTTGCAATAATCGGAACAGCGATTAGAGGAATCAGCGCGAAGATCGCCGCAAGAGGGCTGATCCAAATCATCATCGGCGGAACAAGCAAGAGATACAGCGTCGCATCAAGGCCGATGACGGCTCCATCATTCAAAACGCACGCTGCCTGCTCAGCATCGCTCGTGATAAGTGTTACCGCTTCTCCAGCTTTTTTTTCAATTGCAGCATCATCGATAGAACTAATCATCGATCGAGCTAGTCCCGTTCTCAGGCCGTGAGCAAATGCACACTGCGCGAGGGGAAAGAGAGTTCGGTAGGTAAGCCGAAGAGCTGCCTGGAGAATAAGAAGAGAAGAGTATCCGAGCGCAAACCAGATAAATCTATCGTAATCCCCGATAGCGTCAAACGCCTCTTTCATGACGATGGGTAGGGTGATGTCAACAAGATCAACGATCACAAGCGCAACAGCACCAATAGTCACCCGTTTGAGATGGGGCCGACAGAGGCGAGATACAATAGGTGTGAAGGGAGTTATGAAAGAGCGGAGATGCATCAGATGAATTGCGAAAATGGTGAGTATGATATCTTGAGGGTAGCACAGGTGAGGGGGCTAGGAAGAGAGGAGGGGGTGTTGGAAAATATTATGCTCAGCATCACTGAATTTGTTTCTGCTTGCTGTGGAGCTGATAATAATTGGCGCGATCCTTTAGGACTGTATTAGGGATTAACTGGTCGGGAATAAGGGGTTGCTGGTTCAGGAAGCTAAGGATAGCTTCTGCAGCGATACGGTCAGTTATTTCATTTGGATGAGTGTGCACGGTGTAGGGTACATCGGCACCCTACACCGTGCACAAACTTAATAGATCGTAACGTTGGCCGTCTTTTCCTTCGCTAAGCGAAAAAGGGCAACATGCCCCCAAAAAAGTCGAGAGCACTTCTCCCTTCTCATTAACTGCTGCCGCTGCGAAGCTAATCATTTGGTACAATCCTGGCAACGGACTATCGGCCTCGATATCTGTTACAATATAGGTGCGCACTACCTCCTCTTCAGTACCTCTACGTCTCTGAGATATGGAGGCACTAGGGCCGAATGTCCGAAAAGCTCGAGATACTTATATCTGGTTTTAGCTTCCAGTTTTCCCAAATAAACTCATAATCGTAAGTTAATTGATGAGTCTTAGATAAGATATCTCTAATTCGGTCTCTTCTTTCCTTGCAATTGGGAATAAATCGATGAAACTGAACCTGGATATTACCAAAACATGTTTGCATTGAAGACTCTAGTATTGTTTCCAATAGATCATACTCTCCACCTTCAATGTTGATTTTGATCAAATCAACCGATCTAATGCCGGAAAACTTTATAAAATAGTGTATATCAGCAATTTCAATTAACTCCCTCTGAGCAGAATCTAAAAATATTGAAGTAGAATCCCCGAGGAGGCTAATTTCGGTGCTGTAATTTTTAGATCCAAGGCAATATTTAAAAATTTTAATTTTATCATTTTTTAAAAATCTTCTTTTTATGCCTACGAAATATTTAGTAACCGGCTCAAATATATACATATTACAGCCATACATGTCATAGACTGAAGAGCTCCAATCTCCTTTAAATCCACCAAGGTCTAAAACGACCGAATCCTTACTTAATGGATAATCAAGCCGAAGTGTTGCATCTCCTTGATCGATGACCCATTGATCATATGCGTCTTTATTAAACGGATAGTAGTCCATAGATTTTATCTTGAAAAAGTTTTACTGATTTTCTCTTATCGATCTGGAGTGACCCCTTTTTTATAGACATATTCTATAAAAATTAACGGTAGCAGTGGTAGTCACCAAATATCAGATTAAGCTCCAGTCAATCACTGTTCTTTAAGTGCCACCCCGAGGATTGGTTTGGGGGAAGAGGCTCATAACTCAAGGAGATCGGAGCAATTTGGGATAGTACTTGTCGATTGCTCGCTGCTACCGCTCACGAAATGCCCGCGGCGACATTTTAAGCTGATTTTAATCCGGACGCCTGATAAGTAAGTTAGGTGAAGTTACAGCTCACTTATCACTATGCCTCTGAGATAATAGAGGGAGGAAATTTTAGATAGTACTGGCCTTTTGATAGTCTCGGAACTTAAATCAGCTCCGAGACTTTAGTGCCCTGACCCTATCCCTATTCTCATCGTGTATTTTGGGGATAACCGTTAAAAAATTGGTCTTGTTTCACAAGAGAGGCACAGATTGAGTATCCTTTGCTATCTGTGCGCATTTCGAAGGTGCCTTTACCTCCTGAAAAGATGTCGTTTGAAAGAGGCACTCTCCACAAAGAGCCACCGGCCGGGGAATAGTAAACAAAGTCGGCTATTTTGATTGAGCGTTGGATCTTTTTCTTGTCTCCGAGCCAAGTTGAAAATCCAACATTCCCAAGCGGAGCGAAAAAGGAACCGCCAGAGACCGGGCCAGCGAGGAGGAGGGGGCTTCGATAAATGCCTTCGCCTTGACGTTTGATTTTGACCCGCCTGTTGCCATCGAACTGAGTAAAGCTTGGCTTAATGGTAATAGAACTATTCACTAAATCGGAGCTCGTTACCCGAGAGAGATCAAATTTCAATACACCTATCGGCGGCTTGCTGTCACATGCATCGTCTTGGATAAACGCGGAAAGAACTGCAGAGCTTGAAGTAGCTGCTACGGCGCTAATTTTAGCGTTGTTGCTGACTGCAGGGGCTGATGGGCAGGTGGGGGTGTTGCCAAACTGCTCGCAAATTTGGTCGGAAGAGTATGATAGACCGAGCTGGGAGAATGACTGGCGAAGTTCCTCAATATCTTTCTCGGTCAAACAGCCGCATACATAAGATTTGGTTCCACCGCCTCCGGTATTATTAGAGCCTCCGCCATTCGATGAGCCGCTCCCGCTAGAATCGCTAGAGCCAAGTTTAAACGAGGATACTCCAGCGCCGACGGGGGGATATAGAAGGCCAGGGAAGAGTTTACCTCCCTTTTTTGCCACATCGCGGCTGGTTTTTGGAGCCGATTTCGCCGATGCAAAAGAGATGATCGCTCCCGATGGCCCTGAGATCTCAACGGAAAGCTGTTGCCGTGCAGCAGATGGGCTTCTTAGATTTACGTAAATAATCTTTGGCGAGTTGGCGTTTAACGAAATCTGAACCTGCTTTGAGGAGTCGCCTGTAACAAAAAAGGGTGAAGCCAATCCCGGTACCGGCGCGAATGCTAACAGAATTAAGGCAAAAAATAGGCGATGCATTACGATCCTCCACAAAAATCTCTTGAGCGTTATGCAAAATTTTTGCCTTTTGCCGCTTAGCCTTAGGGTTTTGGGAGATCTTAATACTCAAAAGTTCAATGATGCACTTCGCACTTCACAGCCGATATGTGGATAGCCGTAAATTCAGCCCTCCTCAAGAACATTTCTAGAGAAGGGAGATCGTTTGGAGAAAGCCGTATGTCGAACGAAGCAACCATCGAAGTTATCCCCGTGCTGGGGAGAGCGGTCCCCACTGCTGTCAAAATGGCTTACACAGCCTTCATGGCCGTTCTCGTACCGGTGTATTGGTACCACTATGGACCGACGAACTTCCTGTATTTCTGCGATATGGCGCTTTTCCTCGTGCTCTTTGCCGTGTGGAGAAACAGCGCCTTAGCTGCTTCGGCTGCGGCTGTGGGGATTGTGGTCCCGCAGCTTTTTTGGTGTGTCGACTTCGCCGTCGAACTGACCGGCAATCACCTCTCTCACATGACGAGCTACATGATGGACGATCGCCGTCCCCTCTTTCTGAGATCGTTGTCACTCTTCCATGGCTGGCTCCCCTTTTTGCTCCTGTATCTGGTGCATGTACTCGGTTACGACCGGCGTGGTCTTTTCGCCTGGACCGGATTGGCGTGGGCCGCGTGCCTAATCGCGTTCTTCTTGCTTCCACCAGCAGGCGCGAGCGTCCCGGATGTCAACACACCACTCAATGTGAATTACGTGTATGGTTTAAACGATAGCAAACCGCAAGAGTGGATGAGTGCTCCCAGTTATCTGATCTTGTGGATGATTGGATTGCTAGTGTGCTTCTTCGTTCCCACGCATTTAGCGCTCAAGAAAGCATTCAAGTCCGCTCGAGTGTCGAGCAATTCATAATAGACGACAAAGTCAGGATTACCTATGAAACAGGATTGGAAAAAAGGTTTCTGGGCGCTCATGATTACCCAGTTCCAGAACGGATTCAGCGATCTCGCGCTGAAGACCCTGATCGTTTTTCTGGTACTCGGAAGACCGATGCCGGAGGAGGTTCGCAACACTTACGTGGCGCTCGCCGGAGCGCTTTTTGCAGCGCCATTTATTTTGTTCTCGATGCTCGGGGGATGGCTCGCCGACCGCTGTAGCAAGCAGCGGATCATGGAGTGTGTAAAGCTCGCGGAGATCGGGATCATGTTGTTCGCTACGCTTGCTCTTTACAAGGAGCATCTTGCGCTCGAGATGTTCGCTATCTTCCTGATGGGGTGTCACAGCGCGATCTTCGGACCCTCGAAGTACGGCATCCTTCCCGAAGTTTTACCGGTCTCGCGCCTCTCGTGGGGTAACGGCATCCTCGAGCTTTTGACCTTTATCGGGATAATCCTTGGCACCGTTGCGGGTGGCGTGTTCGCGCAAAATCTGCACGGCTCTCAACACTTCGCCGGACTCATTCTCTCTGTTCTAGCTGTGGGTGGCTGGATGACGAGTAAGCATATTCCGAAGACCCCGGCAGCGAGCCCGAATTGCCCTCCGAGATTAAACCCCATAACGGACCTTTATCGACAACTCAGGTTCATGCGAGCTGATAGTGCGCTGTGGCGCGCGAATTGGGGCAGTACAGGGTTTTGGTTCGTCGCAACGCTCGTGCAGATGAACCTCACCATTTACGCCAAAGATGTGCTCGCTCTTACTGAACAGCAGAATGTATTCTTAAATGCGGCTCTGGCGATAGGAATCGGTGTCGGGAGCGCTCTAGCAGGTGTCCTGTCGCGTGGTAAAATTCAGTACGGCCTCGTGCAGATCGGCGCAGTCGGGATGGCTCTGTTCTCGATACCGATGGGCTCTCACAACCTCGGCGTTACCCTCTTTAGCTTGTGTCTAGTCGGCCTCGGACTCGCCGCGGGGTTCTTCATCGTTCCGATCGCGGCCGTTCTCCAACATCGCCCTCCACCCGAGCTTCGCGGCGCGGTTCAGGGAGCCGCAAACTTAATGTCCTTCATCGGCATACTCGCGGTATCTGGGGTGCAGATCGTGCTCAACAGAGTGCTACATCTCTCCCCTGGCGAGGTATTCTGGGTGTGCGGCGCAATAGCGCTCTTTTCAGGAGTATACGCAGCGGCGACAAGAAGAGACGCGATCGCAATCCTTTTCAGGTCTCTGCGTGAACCTGTTACAGCGGCAGTAGACATCACTGTGCACGAATGATGAATAGTTATTCCTCGGAAGAAATGCGGGCCGGAGGCCCGCGGACCCGGGGGGAGGCTGACGTTGGGAAACATCTGGGGGACAAGATCTCTGGGTGCGCGGACCTCTGGTCCGCATGAAGTGTGGCGGCTGCTCGGAAATTGTGGGACAGAGCCCTGTATAATAAGCCAACCCTCAGCAGCTGTGCTCCTATTCTATTTCTCAGAGAAATAGAAGACAAGGCTCAAGAAAAATAAGGTTCTTTTGCAGCAATTAAGAATATAATACTGCACGAAGTTAATTCGTCTGCCAGTCGGGCGGGCAGCGCTTTAACATGAGCAATAATCCGCGGGGCACCGCTGCTGTCACATTAGCGGAAAAATATAAAAACACGGTCCAAAGTTAATTGAAGGTCACCCATGGGAAGAAGTATCCGAGCAAAGGAGAGTCTCGTCAGCTATCTCGCTGCATTAATTGTGTGGGGGCTTCTTAGCTATATTTTGTTTTGTACGACGGTTGAATTCATAGTGGCTAACGAGGATCCATCAAGGGCTGTTGCGCCCTTCTATTTAACAACTGTTGAGCCATTCTATGTAATGATAGTCCTGTTTTTGCCCGTGTACTACCTTCTCCGTATCATACTACCCGATGCTTATTTGGGTGAACGATTATTCTTTTCTTGGGGACCGTTTGGTATCCCAATTTTTACGCACCGGGGAAATATAACTCTCCTTGCCCGCACCCAACTTGACCATGACTCGGCAGTTGAACTTCCGGTCGTGCGCATTTCAACGTACCTCCATGCTTTCGTTCTTACTTATGAACATACACGACTCACTCAATCCGATTTAAATAAAATAATCCATTACCTAAGAGGTTGGAATGAAGAGGAACCGATACTGCCAATCCGAACCGGACGAGTTAGGAAACACCGACTTGGAGGACCCCTCGGCCGAATCAAGTCCTTTTTTCTGATTTTCTTTTTCTTTTTTTTACTCTCGGTTTTGGTGTCAGGGAGGCTTCGGTTGGATGGTTTATCCTTCCCTTGGCTCAAAACTTTTGCACACCTTTTCTACGGAACAAGCTTCAACGATCCATGGGCACCTTATCCCATCGCAAACCTAAATCCGGAGCCACAGCCGAACGATCTACAGGTATTATTTCTCGGTAATTCTCTGCTTGGCGGAAATCAAGTGCCGCGAATCGTCGCACAGCTGGCGGCATCGGAGGGACGAGGAGTGTGGTTTCGCAGTCATCTTGTGCCAGGGGCTACGATCGTAGATCATCGCATAACGACCGATTGGAAACGGACCGATGGTAAACTCTGGGATGCAGCTGTTATTCAACCGCAAAGCCTCGAGCTTGTTAATTGGCCAACCTCAGGGTTTAAAGAGCTCAGTCTCCTTGTCGAGGACTTAAAGAAAACGAGTGACAGTGTCTTCACCTTGATTCCATGGGCACGAAAAGATATCGGTGAATCACCATCTCGCCAACTACTATCACAACTTGAAGTAGCGCTCAGCGTTACAGATACAAGAGCGAAGATTATTCCCGCCGGATCGGCTTGGCTTCGAGCAGATCGAGCCAATCCCAGCATCGGCCTCTATGCTACCGATGGTATTCACGATACCCGAGTCGGCGCGTATCTGACTGCGATCACGATCTACCAATCACTTTTTAAAGTCGATGATTGTCCTATGAAAGGACTTTTAGCGGCCGAGCTTGGCGAAGATACGGTACGCTCCCTATGCGAAGCTGCTCACTCAGCCGACACCGATGCGAAGGTGCTCGTCGATCTGCTTGGATCGAATCAGTCAGTAAAAAAATAATGAGTGTAGGAATTTCGTTATTCTTAATAACCTTTACTCTCGATTGCTTTGAGAAGTGGTAGGGGTTTTTATGGGTTGAAGTTGCAGGGAGAAGGCAGTTTTGAGTGCGCGGATCTTCGGTTGGCATGAAGTGCCGCTATTCCTCGGAAAAAATGCGGGCCGGAGGCCCGCGGACCCAGGGGGAGGCTGACGTTGGGAAACATCTGGGGGACAAGATCTCTGGGTGCGCGGACCTCCGGTCCGCATGAAGTTTCACCATTCCCCGAAGAAAACCTTATCCCGCAAGCAGCAAGCTCGTGCTAGACTCTCGGCGATTCACTGGTCCGTGACGAGGCGTAGTTTTTCGGGGATAATTCCATGGATACCATACAGCAATCTTCCTCATCTCTTTTCCCAAACGGTCGATGGCTTATGTGTCGACCGGTTGACTACGATGTGCGCTACCAAATAAATCCGTGGATGGATGTTTCGCGAACGCCCGAAAAAGGGCTTGCGGTTAAGCAGTGGAGCAATCTCCATCATCACATTATTCGGCTTGGTGGATGGGTTGAGTATGTTCCTCACGCTGATGGATGGCCCGATATGGTATTTACCGCGAATGCGGGATTGGTCAGAGGGCGCACGGTGGTCCTCGCGAAATTTCGCCACCCAGAGCGGACTGGCGAGGAACGCTATTTTCGGGAGTGGTTTGAGGAGGCGGGATTCTCGGTGGTCGAGGTGACTGGAGGAACCTTCGAAGGTGAGGGGGATGCGCTTTTTGCGGGTGACAAGTTGTTTTGCGGTTATGGATTTCGCTCCGAGATCGCGGCCTACGAGGAGATAGGGCAAGCGCTGAATATCTGTAAGCTCATTCCGGTGAGGCTGCGAGATGATCGCTTCTACCATCTCGATACCTGTTTTTGTCCTTTGACACCAAATCTCGCTCTCATTTACCCAGGCGCATTTGATGCAGAGGATCTTAAAAGTATCGAGCGATCGATCGAACTGATTCGAGTTTCTCCCGAAGAGGCCGCCCGCTTCGTGTGTAACGCAGTCGTACTCGGTTCCGATATTATCCTTCCCGCTGGCTGCCCTAAAACGTATGGGATGCTCGCAGAGCGGGGGTATAGAACCCATCCGGTCGTTCTTGATGAATTCCTAAAAGCAGGCGGTGCCGCCAAATGTCTTTCGCTGAAGCTTGATAATCAGTGAGGGGATTGAAGTACCCTTGTTTCCTCATCTCCTTCCAACTCTCATCTTGTCCTGGAGTACCCCCCATATGACCACCACAACCCTCACCAAAGCAGCGCTCCTCGAAAAACTTGCAGATCTCGAGAACCGTTTTGCGGCGCTCTCTCCTGAGCTTGAATTGACCGTTCGCGATCCGGAGCTTGGTGTTGAGGGGTATGTTGTTGTGTGGACGACGCTTGCCGCTGAGGGGGGACCTTTGGGGCGATTTGGAAAAGGGGGGACGCGTATCACGCCGACGACGACTCTTGATGAAATTAAAATGCTCGCGCGTATTATGGCGCTGAAAAATGCGGCGGCGGGATTGCCGCTTGGGGGCGCAAAATCAGGGATGCGGGACGATTCGTTATCGCCAGGGTTTGAACAACGGTACCGGCGGTTTGTCGAGCTTGTTGCGCCTGTTCTTGTTGAGAGGGGCGGCATTTTTGGTGGATTTGGCTTTGATATCGGCGGGTTTCCGCAGCAGGCGCTCTGGGCGTGCGATCAGCTAAAATCAACCCGCTGCTTCACCGGTAAACCGGTTGAGATGGGAGGAACCGATTACGATCGCGAGGGAATAGCGGGGCTTGGGGTGAGTGAGAGCGCGGTGACGGCGCTTGAGTTTGAAGGGGTGCCGGTCGCTGGAACAACTTTCGCGGTTCAGGGGCTCGGCGCGATGGGGGCTGGGGTAGTTCGCTATTTCAGCGAATCAGGGGGTGATCTGCGCGCTGTATCGGATCCGAGAATTGGAGGAAGCTATCTTCTTGAACAAGGCGCCTCTCCAGCGCTCGTTGAGGCGATTGCATTCGGTGAGTGGGAGCGAACAAAGGCGTTGCTTGAGAGCGAAGGAAGCATCGCGCCTCTTGATGCCGTTCTGTATCAGCCGGTTGATATCCTCTTCCCAAGTGCGGTTCAGGAAGTCATAACCGCGGCGAATGTTGGGCAAATTCAGGCAAAACGGATCGTCGAGGGTGCTAATAATCCATGTACTGCAGAGGCGCGCACGGCGCTCTTTGAACGGGGTGTGCTTGTTTTGCCCGATTTCATCGTCAACGCTGGGGGAATTATCGCAGCGTTTGTCGAGATGAGTTCGCCGGTAACTCCGGAGGAGAACGCAAAAACGAGAGCAAAGGTAAAAGAGGCAAAGGAGCTTACCCGCAAATTGATGCGCGCAGTAACTAAAGAGATCCTCGAGATTGCACGCTCCGCTGGTGTTGAACCATCAATCGCCGGTCGCTATCGCGCGTTGCGATCTATTTTTAATCGGGCGGATGTGGCGGCGGGGTGAAGGAAAGTTCGTTACTCTTTTTCTCAATTAGCCCATTTTGTAGAGACTATGGCGAAATTCATAGATGGCCAGTCTGCGGAGTGGGGAGCTTAGCGCGATGACGTCTCGGGGCGAAGGTAGCACCTCTACTCTCGTCCCTGTAAGGCTATAATCCCGGGAGCTTCCGACACCACAGATCCTCTAGAAATTGCTGCCACGGATAGATGAGAATGCCATCATCGGTACGCCGTATCTCGGGGTCGCAAGAAACCGCGATATATAGCGGAAATTTCCCCTCTTCCTTGAGCGCTCTTAATCCCTTGAGATGTTTATCCATAATCTGACTGACTGCCTTGAGCTCGATCGCAAGCTTTCCGTCGATGACGACGTCGACCTCGAACTGAGAGGTTGAGCGCCAGTACTGAAGGGAAAACTTGAGCCGATTATAAGAGCGAAAAGCTCGCAGCTCCATCATGATAAAGTGCTCAAAGGTTCGGCCGAACGAATCCGTTTTTGGCGAAATAGGGCCGATATCGCAAAGTCGATTGCGAACTCCTAGATCAAACAGAAAATACTTCTGCCTCGTTATCGCTTTGCGGCGAGTTGTTTTGGTGTACGCTGGCAGGGGGAAGCCGATGAGAGTATCGGTGAGGATCTGAAAGTAACTCTTAATCGTATGTTGGCTGACCCCACAATCATTGGCGAAGTTCTGAAGATTAACCTCTTCGCCATTCGAGCGAGCAGCAAGAGATAGGAATTCCGAGAATGCGTCGATATTCCGGGTCACTGACTCCGCTAGGATCTCATCCTGTAGATAAGTGCCGATATAAGCGTCGAGCTCCTCACACCAATGATCACTTTGATAGGCAACAGGCAGTCCACCGCGGGTGAGGTATCGGGTCAGGTCAAAGTCATCTAACTCGGCATAGGTCAACGGCATCAGCTCCGCCGTCCATGCTCTTCCGCCAAGCAGATTGGCCGCACCCCGACGCAGTTTCCGAGCGCTACTACCGGTGAGAAGAAAATGCAGCCCCTTTGCTTCAATTTGCCGATGGACCTCGTCGAGCAGAGAGGGAAGCTTTTGAATTTCGTCGATGACGACCGGTCCATCTGTGAGGGTCTGTCCGATCAACGACGGGTCGGCGAGTAATCGGCGAAAGGTGGAGCGATCAAGAAGATCAAAAACGTGCGCCTCAGGAAGCTGCATCCTTATTAAAGTGCTCTTCCCCGTGGCGCGAGGGCCTAAGAGAAAGAAGCTCTTCTTCGATAGGAGGTTCGGGAGGTTAAGTGTTCGTTTATACGACATTTTGTGGTGATGATCGCGATAGGGTAAGATGATTTTATGTAATATAGGCGCATAATATCATGATAATATGAACCTATACCACAGATTATGTTGACACATCCTAGTGACAATTTGGATGATTATCAAAATGAGCTCGTTCGGTGGCCGTTTGAAAGGAGAGGGGACCCATGAATAATCTGAACAAATCAGCTCGCAATCGCAAACGGCCATCGAGTCAGAGCGAGGGTTCGCTATCAGCCGATACCCTTCGCCATCTCTATCGCCTCCTGCTCACGCCGCGGCTCGTCGAAGAGCGGATGTTGTTGCTGCTTCGTCAGGGAAAATTGAGTAAATGGTTCTCTGGAATTGGGCAGGAAGCAATTAGCGTCGGCATCACGGCAGCGCTTGAACCGAGCGATCGAATCTTTACGCTGCATCGGAATCTTGGCGTCTTTACGAGCCGCGGTGTGCCGTTATGGCGGCTGTTTCGGCAGTTTCAGGGAGATGAGGGGGGATTTACGAAGGGGCGAGATCGGTCGTTCCATTTTGGTTCGCAGGAACACAACATCATCGGAATGATCTCTCACCTTGGTCCGCAGCTCGCGGTTGCAACGGGCGCGGCGTTAGCGGAGAAGCTGCGGGGCGCAACGGGTATCGCGGCGGTATTTACCGGCGAAGGTGGAACCAGCCAGGGTGATTTCCATGAATCGCTCAATCTTGCATCGGTCTGGGATCTGCCTGTTCTCTTTGTAATTGAAAATAATGGATATGCTCTCTCCACACCGACGGCTCAACAATATCGGTGCGAATCGCTCGCGGAACGGGCGTGCGGGTATGGCATCGAGGGAGTAAAGGTCGACGGAAATAATCTTCTCGCTGTCTATCAGCAGGTCAATAAGCTCGTCGCAGAGATGCGCAAAAATCCCCGCCCCGTTTTACTCGAGTGCATGACCTTCCGGATGCGCGGTCATGAGGAGGCATCGGGAGTCGCGTATGTTCCCCCGGAGCTTTTTGTTGAGTGGAAGAAATACGATCCTATTATTCAATTTGAGGATGAGCTTCGGACGGGCGGTATCGCTGACGAGGTGATGAAGAGCATTCGGGATGAAATTACACAACACATCGATGAGCAGATTGAGATAGGATTTACCCCAACTCCGCTAGCCGTCATCTCTGAGGAGCACGAGCTCAGCAATGTTTTTGCTCCCTCTGAACAACCGCCCGTAATGCCAACGCAACCGGTCGTCCAGCGGCGCTTTATCGACGCGGTCTCCGCGGGGTTGCGTGAGGCGATGCATCGTGATGAGCGCATTATATTGATGGGGCAAGATATCGCTGAGTATGGCGGAGCGTTCAAGATAACCAAGGGCTTTCTCGAGGAGTTCGGCGGCGATCGAGTGCGGAATACTCCACTATGCGAATCAGCCGTTCTCGGCGCCGCGCTCGGGCTCTCAATCGCGGGCTATCGAGCAGTCGTTGAGATGCAGTTCGCTGATTTTGTCAGCTCGGGCTTCACTCAGGTGGTCAATAATCTCGCAAAAACTCACTACCGGTGGGGTGAACCAGTACGGGTTGTCGTGCGACTCCCGTGTGGTGGCGGTACTGCCGCTGGTCCCTTTCACTCGCAAACGCCCGAGGGGTGGTTCGCTCAAACCGCGGGGCTCAAGGTGGTGTATCCCTCTAATCCGTTCGATGCAAAAGGGCTCCTTCTTGCCTCCCTCGCCGAGCCAAATCCAGTTATGTTCTTCGAGCATAAAGCATTGTATCGACGCATTGAGGGCCCCGTTCCGGAAGGGTACTACACCCTTCCTCTTGGAGTTGCCGCACGCGTATCAGAGGGCACCGACGCCACCGTTATCACCTACGGCGCGGGAGTTCACTGGGCTCTCGACTGGGCCGCACGCAATCCCGACCGCCGCATCACGATACTAGATCTTCGCACCCTCGTTCCTCTTGATTACGAGACCATCGCCGCAGCGGTAAAGCTCTCCGGTCGCGTCGTCGTCCTCCACGAAGCCTCACTTTTTGCCGGTTTTGGGGGCGAAATCGCCGCCTGGATCGGAGAACACTGCTTCTCAATGCTAGACGCCCCCGTAATGCGCTGCGCGTCTCTTGATACTCCGGTCCCGTTTGCACCAGCGTTGGAACGGATATATTTGCCAGTGGGGAGGTTTGATCGGGTGATGGAGGAGCTGTTGGCTTTTTAGGTCTAGTTTTCCCCGCTAAGTAGATCCACCCTCTTTTTCATCTGCCCTACCTCTATAACTCTGAGCAATACAGTTACGGGCTCGGTGTCTTGCAGGTGAGGCAGAGCAGCACAAATGGGGAGGTCGAGCGCACTCGGGAGCAGGGGTTGCGACAGGGGAAGTAGTAGGGAATGCAGGAAGGAGTCGAACGAGGACGGCGTGAGGTTGCGGCGGCCTTGCGCGCGACGGGTATGTCGCGCGATGAGGTGTTGCGGGTTACGGGAGTTGACCTTGGCGAGGAGTCGTGAGGGGGCGCTACTCGGTCGAATGTTATCGGTTGACGTAGGCGGAGAGGCTGGTCTCAAGGTCGGTGAGGGCGGCGGAGGCCTTGTTTAGCCATGATTCTTTGGCTTCTGATTGCCAAGTGCCTGTCAAGTCATCGAGCGCTTTCCAAAACCGCTGAAAATACTCAGGCGCCTCGCCCACTGTGCCGTTCGATAATGTCGGGCGTTTGTTGTACAGATAAAAAAGGCCGGGATTATCGTTCTCCCGGGCGACGTTAATTTGTTGAACGCCATCTACCAAACATTGAGCGAGTTGATGGGATATGCCAAAGCTCGCGTTCCGAGTAGCAGCCGCTTCCTGCAATGCATCAAAGACCTTTCGTACCTCTGACCGGTTCGCATACAACTCTATGAAGCCGTCCATGTTGACAGGATTTTCTCTTGGGATGGCTCCTTTCTGTGATGTGCCTCTCAACCAAGTGAAGCGATTTTGGCTCAAACCAGCTCTTTGGAGTACGTTGAGGACGTCGTAGGGTGGTACGGTTGAGGATAAGCATCGAACGATCTCTCCATCGTCCAAATCACCCCATTTTTCTATTTTGCTAAACACCCGTAATCCCTGGGGTTTCGGCGCGTTGTTGAGAATCCTATAGGTTTCCTCGTCGAGAACTCCACTAAATAAAGGCCCCTCACCACCATCCTTTTTAACGGTAGACTGCGCGTTTTCGTCAATGTTGTTACAATAGACGCGCATCTTAAAAGCTGTCACTCCGTGCGAATCGTATGTTGCCACTGCACCTGACCCGAAAGCCACATCGTTGTGATGAAGTGCTTCATAATTGAGTGAAGTGTGACCACGAGCTTGACTTTCGCTAAAACTCACCTCTACTACTTTTATTCCTAAAAACCGTAGATGAGGGACAAGCCCCGCCTCCACATGAAACGGCGAACCTAGAAAAATCGAGCGTATGGGGTCCTGTTGTACCCCGGCAAAAGTTGGCGCGGATATCACCTTGCCGTTCACATCACAGGTATTAGCCACCGTAACGTGACCGAAATAGTCCTCTGCTGCAATGCGGATGGCATTCGCCCGCTCGAGAAGGCCGGCCACCCCCTCCTGTAGTGCACAAATCTCTCCAATCGTAGTAAGAGCTACTTCTGGGTCTACAACCTCAGGAGCAGGAGCCGGAGCCGGAGCCGGAGGAAGCCGGGGGGTATAGCGGTTGATTCGGAAACAGCCGGCGGGGTAGTCGTTGAGGGGAGCGTCAACTGGGTCGCTAAATCGCTTGCGGCTATTACCAAGTTCTGGACTGCCTTGGGCAGGAGGCCCTTTTTCTGAAGTTCCAGGAGGTTGCTTAGAGCTTGCTCGGCGCCGATATCTGGATTTGCTGAAACCCCGTGGGCTACCGGCGCCCTAAGCGCCCCTAAATCTCCCCCCCCCCTAATCTCTTGCTGTCCAGCCTCCAGACTCATAGCACCTCGCCTCCCACTAACTTTCTTGCAAACACCGCAAAAGAGTCGATACTCATGACAAATCAGCGACAGAGTACCACCCCAGAATTCCTTAGTCTAATGCCACGAAAAAAAAGGGTGAGCCTCACCCTCCTCGCCCTTTCATACCTCTGAGCCGAAGAGTTCTTGGGGCGGAACATTATCGCCTACCACCGATAGTGGCGTCTTGCTCGGCGGCAGAGTCGTTGCAATTCCACGGTCGGTTGGCGACAACGTTGTGAGAAAATCATCACGATAGGCAAACTGACAGCCGTGCTCGGTGCGGGTAAGAGTTGCTGCAGGCCGATCACCTTGAAAAACGATGAGAGACTCTACCCCTTTGAGCTCCTCCAGCTTCATCGGCGCAACTCCTCGTCAATAATTATTCCGCCTTTGCCTCGAGCAATTCTGATCTCTAATCCGAGCGCATCGAGTATTGAAAGCACCATATCAAAACGTACCGTAGTCTTCCCCCTCTCGAGCTGTGAGACGAAGTTAAGTCCAGCACCTGAAAGGTGCCCCAGCTGTGTTTGAGAGAGTTTAGAAGCACGTCGCTCTGACCGAATCGCCTCCCCCAGCATCTTCACCGGCCCCGAGATAGTGGTTTCTTTGGAATTTTTCATTCGTTTGAGTGAAAATAGAAGGTCTAAATCAGGAGGATGGATCAGTTAGAGCTAAAAAATCTTTAAAAGGGCCAATTTCGAGCTATTGCTAGCTCGTAAAGTATCGATTAAGGGCAAGCCTCAATCAAAGTGATACCTTATATTCATTCAAGCGAGTGAATATAAGGTAGTTTATTATGAGTGATTTGGGCGTAACAAGATTATTTCAGCCGATAGGATGAATTTTGGTTAGAGCGAAGTTTTTATGGGGTTAAAGGGACTCGGTTGACTGGTCTAAAAAGGTGATTGAGAGCGATTGGCTTCGGGTCGGGTGTTTGGTGGTGGCGCGTAGGTTTGTGGGGGATGGAGGTCGGTCCGAGCCGTAACGAATCACTTTTATCCTCTGACTCTCTTTCATTATCCTTGACTTTGTCCGAGCAGAACTCTACAAACCACATGCCTCGAAGGTTAACTCATGCTTTACACTTTCGTTTTTTCCCGGCGGTACTTCGGGAAAGCCGTGAGATGGTATCTCCGCAATACCGAGGGGCAACTAAGGACTGTCATTGACGTCTATGTTGTCCTCGTTGTCGGAGGAATTTTACTCTTCCTCGGAGTACCATTCCTCCTTCGGGAATGGCCTCTCTTCCTCGCCTTTTTGTTATTCCTTGAGGGCCGAGGTCTCTGCCTAAGGACCATAAGGGTGCCCGCTGAGCAAGTTCACCAATTTAAGGTGGCTGCCAAGAGGATCCTTGAGGGTCAGAGAGGTGCTAAGGTTGAGGCTCTACTGGACGAAATCGACTCGCTTCCCCCCTCACCACCACAGGATCTCCGGTTGCCTAGTGCATACCAGTGTATTTTGTTGCGAGATCGGGTAAATGAGCTGCGATAGCGGTTTGCCCGGGAGTGGCCTGGTTGTCCATTCAGGGGGAAGTCAGCATCTCCATATGCTCTTCCCCTTTTTTTTACTTCAGCTCGAGCGTCACACTCCTCGAATCGCAGTTTGTGCCTTTTCTCTCCGTTTTTCAAACCATTGTGGGGTCTCTCCACATAACCAATTCCGGTGAGAAACGACCTTTTCAGGTTTCTTAAAAAACCGACTCTCCGATGGCTTTTAATTTGAGGCAACCTAGCACCTCTATACCTCTGAGCTCTGTACGCGACAAAAAGCAGATAACCCCTTGATATTACATTAAAATACCCTATCCTTGAAGCGCTTAAACCACCAAGGAGGGTTTTATGGATAATATTAAGGGGTTGAGTAGGATAGTACAGGCGAATATCGGTCTAAGCAAACCTCGGCAGACGTGTCTTGCGGCGATGGTGGTTGGGATTGTTCA
>Ga0114972_10000989_pt1 | contig 21398 bp, 17 predicted proteins | sample M_140807_EF_Meta_FD_87354 | JGI IMG/M metagenome (GOLD analysis project Ga0114972, IMG submission 87354) | Freshwater microbial communities from Lake Montjoie, Canada to study carbon cycling - M_140807_EF_MetaG | ecosystem: Environmental > Aquatic > Freshwater > Lake | place: Lake Montjoie...
AAAAAAGTGAGCCGATACAATACAAATTGGAGACACTCTACTCTGGGCTACATCTCGCCAGCAGAATTCGAACGAAGGAACGCTGCTTGAAGTGTTACAAAGAGCTTTCCACAGGCGGCGGCGAGCAGAGCCATACTCAGCTCAGCCGACGCCGCCTGTGGAAAACTCGCTCTTCTCTACAGTTAATTTTTCGGGAACAAAACCATTCCGCATTGGTCTCCGAAATGGCGACTAGGGAGTCCGAAGTAGTAGTTACTGACTACGCAAGTGTCTGATGGCTTGAAGTTTAATTCGAAGAGGACCGATCCCCGAATTATTAGCTCGTATGCTCCTGACAATTTGGCTGTTATCCGACGAATGGCTAATTCTCTACTGCGGACCGAAACCACTACCCAAAAAATTATGTAAGCCAAAAAAAGTAGGCGCGCAATCGGACTCCAAGAGTATATCCAGCAGATTTTGATCGACCTATTACTAGAACAGTTTTAGATGATGGGTGCGGTAGTGCAGAGGCATCTGGAGAGATTGAGGGCTAGGATTGGGGGATTATTGAGAGGCGGAGAGGGTCGGAAAATTTTATTCATTGCAAAAGAACTGACAATGAGTTGATGCTAAACGCAATGATTTGATCAGCTGATAGCGAAAATTTGTTATTTCCAACATTTCGGTCGAATTTTCATCATCAATTGAGTTGCTTTGGGAATTTCCAACTAAACTTTTGATAACAATGGCAATCGATTTTTTTGTGGCCACAGCGGCCGTTCTAACCGATTCTGTAGTTTCTCGGGGTGCTGTATCGATATTTTGGGGCAATGCTGAAATCAAAGATTCAGTCGTAGCAGTTATGAAATCAACGACTGTGGAGTAGCGTTCGATTGACTGATCGCTTAATTCTAGTTTGTCTAAACCTGAAACATCGCGAGAAACCATTTCAGTGAGTGAGCCTAGGGTTTTGAATATAAGATCATATCTCTCTGCGAGGGGCATTTTATCAACTTCGCTCATTACCATAACAAACTGTTTGACCGATTCGGGTGTCAGTGACTGAGTGAGAATCTGCTCCATCTCTTGGGCGGGGTTCTGGCCTAGTTCTGGCAATCCTTGAGAGACGTTTAGCGACGAATACTCGACCACCATAATCCTCGGGCCTTCAAGGTAGCCATCTTCACCTACCGTACAAGGGACAATGACCCGATCGCCGTCAATTGCCAGACTATTAGGGCCGGAATTTGGAACTGCTTTTTCGGCTGAATCTCGATTTCCGCTGACTGGATTAGTTCTTATTACTTGGGGATAGGTGTCAGTTTTCAGAACGTAGCTTCTGTCTTTGTGGCTTAGGGTGACTTGAAACCCATCATCTGTCTCCTGAATCGCAATCGTACCTCGTAGAAGTACTGTTTGATTTAGAGATAAAATATCTTCTGGAGTTGGGTTAATCGGGGGTATCCCGACTACGGTCGCTCTGATGGATGGGGTATGTTCGTCATCTTCATCAAGTGGTTCAGCAAAATACCGTGAGTGAGATTCTATCTTCAACGTTACCGGCAAATCGAAATTTGCCATAAGGAGATTCAGTGCATTCCGCGAGGGAGGGATTTCGTCCTTTATAAAATTAATTTCGTTAATCTTGATTGCCCGAGGTTTGGTAACGTCATCCGGAAAAAATTGATAATTTCTTTCACCTTTTAATTTAAGAATCCCGAAAATCGGCGTCGAAGAGAGCGTTGCTTGATTTAATGGATTATCTCTCTGTGTTTTCAACGCAAAACTCACCATCTCAATCCTCAGTACAGCTAAAACACACCCGCCCGCCATATGAAGGCGCGAAATTGGATAGATTTACTAACTCTCTAGATTAATTGTGACTAATGCCAACCTTAACACAATTATTAACAAAAAATCCAAATTATACTGCTCTATTTACACCATGAAGTTCCCCATATCGGCGATTTTTTGGATTGAGATGTTCGCTAGGTTCAGATAGCGCCCCCGCGCTACCCCAACTCCGCCTCACTTAACATCGGCAGCACCTCCTCCGGAGTCCCATCTCTTACGATTTCTCCCCCTGAAAGCTCAATTATCCGATCCATTGCGGAGAGAGTTTCGAGGCGATGGGCTATTGTTATTATGGTGCGATCTGCTAGGGCTGAGCGTAATACCGATTGCATTGTAGCGTCGGTGATTGTGTCGACGCCGCTCGTTGGTTCATCCATTATTACGAAGGGGCGGTTTGAAATGATAACGCGGGCTAGGCATATGAGCTGGCGCTCCCCTAGGGAGAGATTTGCGCCGCCCTCAGTGAGGGGTGTTGAGAGATCTATGGGTAGATTTAAGGTGTTAAGAATTTGCTTGAGAGGCTCGTCTGAGTGTTCGCCGTTGCGGTCGAGGTTTGAACGGAGAGTACCCTCGAAAAGGTACGGGTCTTGAGGGACTATGGCAAAGTGGGCGCGCGCTTGCTCGATCGGGAGGGCGAGGATTGACTGATCGCCGATCTTGATATCGCCACCGTGGACGTAGACCATCCGAAACAGAGACTGCACGAGGCTGCTTTTTCCTGCTCCTGTTCTGCCGACGAGCCCGACCTTTGTGCCGTGGGGGATGCGAAGAGAGAGGTTTGTGAGAATCTGCGGCGTCGTGGCGCGATAGCTCATCGAGTAGTTGGTGAAGATAAGATCGCCGGTGAGGAGAGTCGCGCTGGTTGTTGTAGTTGGAGGGGTGTTTCCCTCTTCGGCGGTCTCTGGGGGTAGGTCTACATATTCGAAGACTCTTCGGGCTATGCCGAGACATTCATAGAGGCTGACGAGTGCGCCTGAGAGCCACCCGAGAAGCCCACCGATTCTAAAGGTTGCAGAGACAATTACGGCGCCGAGAACGGCTGAGAGTAGCCCATAGTGGATGCAGATTGAGATGGCGCACAGAACTGTTGCACCGTAAAAAGCAACTGCGATATCGCACCATAGTCGAGCGAGCATCTGGACGTGCCCACGAAGAAAGTGCATCTGCATGTAGCGATATGCAGCTTGAGAAAATCTATTTAGAAGGGGCGGGAGGGCATTATAAAGGTCGTAACATCGCACTCCCTCGATTATATCTGACTCACGGTGAAGCACCTCTCCGAAACGGGCAGATCGGAGCATGTTCAGATGTTGCAACATAGGAGCGGAATTGGTTTGGATGAAGAGAAACAGAAGGAGAATTGGTATCGCGGGAAGAGCGGCAAAGGGAGTGGCGAGAGAGATTACGATCAAAATTATAAAAAATTCAGTAATACTTATTATCGAATCCTCAATCATTATCGGAAGATCAACCCGCACTCTCTCTGCATCGCCGGTGAGACGATTGATGATCTTTCCCGAGGGGTATTCATCGAAAAATGAGGTGCGGGTTTTAGCAAGACTCTCGATCATCCGCCGAAATAGAGGAAGAGACGCGAACGGACCAAGCGCCTCGAAGGTGACCCACAAGAAAACACGCGAGAGGAAACCTAACAATACAAGGAGGAATAAGGCACCAAGAGAGACGGTTAAGCCGATTCGATCTAAAGACTTTGGCAGTGTGCACTCAGCCGCACCGTGACACTCAGCGTATCTTCCCACCATCCATACAATAAGTTGATGTGAGACTGAGCCGATCGCCGATAGCAGAGCAATCGGAAAAAGCGCTCGACGATAAAAGGGTACCGCGCGCAGAAAGCGTAGCAACACAGAGAATGTAGCGCTCGTTCTCTGGGCCTTTTCTTCTGTAGTAAATCCCTCAGCCTCCATGTCCCTCCACCGCCTTTAAAAACGCAAAGAAACGTGACTCAGGATCAGCCGCGAGTGTTTGTGGATTCCCATCTTCGACGATGCGTCCCTCTTCAAGGACAAGAACCCGATCGCACCGTTCAAGCTCCGCGAGTCGGTGCGATACTAAGATAACCCCTTTGCCGTGGGCGAGAATCGCATCCATGAGTAGATTCTCTGTTTTGGGATCAACCGCGCTCAAGGGATCATCAAGAATCATCACCGAGCGCTGCGATATGAAGGCGCGTGCTAAACTCACCCTTTGCTTTTGTCCGCCCGATAGGTTTATTCCCGATTCGCCGATCTCCTCACTGAGGCCGCGAGGAAAAAGTATGAGATCATCATGAAGCTGCGAAGCAGCTATTGCCATCTCCACCTCTTCTGCGGAGTGGTGGCCGGATATGTCGAGATTGTCCCGAAGGGAGGTGTTTGAGAGGAACGGCTGTTGCGGTGAATAGGCTACGGCACTTCGCCAACAGTGATAGATATCGGTGCGCCACAGTGGGTGCAATCCACTCGGAAAACCGACTAGTATCTCCCCAGAGGTTGGTGGTAGCTCGCCGACGAGAACCTCTAGAAGGGTCGATTTGCCCCCTCCTACCGAGCCAACGATTGCGGTGCGTTGATCTAGCGAGAGTTCTAGGGATATAGAATCAAGAGCTTTTGTGCCGTTAAAGTTTACCGACAGATTACGGAGACTGATTCGATTTGGTTGTTGTCGTAGTTTTGGAGTATCGGATGGTGCCGCTTTTATCGACTCCTCAATATCAGCTTCCGCTAGAAGAGCGATCAGGCGATGCGCTCCTGCTACGGCTGCGCCGAATCGGGTAAGAGATATTGGAATTCCTTGAATTCGTCCATAAATTGGTTCAAGGAGCCAAAATGAGGAAAAAACATCGACGAGATTAAGGGGAACTTCTTGTAGCGATGAAATAGAAATAATAGTTATTAAAGGCATTATTGACCACGAATGGGTGATTGCATACACCCCCGCAAGCACACCTCCGCGCAAACCGGTCCATCGCACTAGCCGTCTCAATATCTCGCCGACATCTCGCTCGACAGCATCGCTCCAACCCAAAAATCGGACTAGGCGAATATTTTTAACCCACTCACCGACGGTCGTTGATAATTGGTCCTGCTCCGCTAAAGATCGCCTCTGAATTATCTCAATAATCCACGCGCCAATAGACGCCATCGGCACAATGAGAAACATGACTCCAAGCCCGATTAGCCCTATTGTTCCCGAGATAATATAGAGCATCGGAACTAGAATTATCGAGGAGACGAAGAGGGGGACGAACTGGTATAGCGCACTGCTCAGGAAATCCTCAATCGCACCAACATCCGATCCCACCAAAGTCTTTAACTGCCCCTTCGTGAACTTTGCTCGGCCCGCAGGCCCAATCCGAATCAGCTTTGTATTCACGCATCGAAAGAGCGCAAGCTGGAGCCCTCGATGAATCTGTCTCTCAAGGTTCGAGTTCCGGTAATCGATTCCAGCTTGAAATAATTTTAGAAGCAGATACCCAATTGCCAAGCCAACACCGGTCCAGATATTGGTTGAAGGTTGAATGGTGTCCCGCGCAAAAAAAACCGCCCCCAAAACTGCAATTGCGCTAAGCCCATACCAAAGAACCGCCTCTAAAATAAGCTCTCGATTCTCCGAGAGGGCATACCAAAAGAGGTGCCACGGTTTTTTAGCGCGAAGGGATGGGTGCTCATGCGCGGTATCAGCTAAACGAAGCTGTCGTTCTACGGCGCGATGAAGCGGTACTGGAGCAAATTCAGTTGCAGCGAGGAGTTCGCGCTTTTGTTTCGAGAATGAGCGAAAAGGGGAGAGTTTGAACATGGGAAGGAGAGAAATTAACAGGGTCAGACTAGCTTTATTTGATCGATATGTCGAACCTTCATCCAAGATTCAACCACTGGAGTCTACGTTTAGAAGGAAATTGATTTGTGTTTAGCAGAATGTTATTCGAAATTTTTTTAGAGATACTGAAACCGCTAAAAAAAGGTGGGTGGTCTGATAGATCGACTCGTGAATCGCTCTTTAAAAGAGGCTAGTCGAGGCCGGTGCCGAGTTCGAGCCAGCGTCGCTCGGAGAGACCACCTTGGCCGGCGGAGGGGGCTACCGATACGGTGCTGCGTGATTGAAAAATGAACCGAATTCGACCATCAGCAGCGAGGGCGCCCTCGGGTGGATTTGGATCGCTCACTGAGCGCTTAACGGCGGATTCAACTAATCCATCGAACCGACTACTACCGGATGGTTGTTGGATAGTGGTGCTAATTACTCGTCCAGCTGGCGTTAGTTCAGCGATGACGATAACGGGTCGTCCAATTGCGCGAATATGAGAAGCTGAGAGGGACTGCCAACCTGTTTCCCTTAATGTCGCAAAGACTCTGTAGGCAACTCGTCGAACAAAGACCGCGAATCTATCGGCTTTGGCATTCAACATTGTCACCGAACCATCGGGCACACGGGAAAGATTATCCGCAGATCCAGCGCCGGTTGCGATTGAAAGAGCAGCATCGAGTCGGTCATTCGTTGTTGCACGAGCTGGTGATGATGAGCCGGCCGGTGAGAGCGCTTTAGCTTTCTGACCCCCTTGATCCGTCGCAAATCGGGAGAGCATTGAGGATGGATCGAGTCGAAGTTCAGTTTTACTAGGAGCGCTTTGCCCGATAGGTCTCGCGGATGGTTTTTGATTCTCCCCTTGATTGCTACTTTGCTTGTTACGTTGTAACAACGCTGGTTTCGCAGGTTGCGGAGAAATAGTTTTTCGGTCGATTTTTTCGGAATTAGCTACTCGGCGTGCTGCGCTTTGTCTCGCTTTTTCCTGTTTTATTTGCGTTGGGGGAGCTGCCTTCCCTCGGGTTGCTGAATTTTCGCTTCCGCGAGCTATCTGTTCTCGTTCCGCACGGTGGTCGCGTTCCGCGCGAAGCTGAGTCTCTGGTGGAGGTTGAGATATTGGTGAAGCCGGTTCACTAACGATTTGTTGACGAGGTGGTTGAGTGGCTACTGAAGGCTTTGATTCTTCTGGAAGACGAACAATCGATACCTCAAGAGGTTGAGCTGCTTTACGAGGTATCCAATCGTGATGAGCTGTCGCAAAAAGAATAAGGACTACGCCGTGGATGAGTATTGACCCAATTAATGCAGCCCCCCCAATCGGCTCTCCTGTAGATCGATTACCCAATGAGGAGGGGAGTGCTAGGTGCATGGGATCGTAACCGTTCAGGCAGTAAGGAGCGATGGTAGTGACGAGTAAAGTTGGAACATCATCTGTGCTGAAAGAGTATCACGCCTCTTCCTTAGACACATCAGCCGACAGTATCGTTGTTTGGATCTATCTGCTTTCTTGTCTTGAACCGATAAAGGGCGCACAATACGGTCGGTTGTTGAAGTAAAAATTAAGTCGGTCCTTAAAAACGGATCCATCGGTTTTTAGTACGGCTCTCGGTACGTAACGGCTGTCTGCAGTGAGCAGCCATAAACAACCAGAGCCTCACCTCTTAAATTCGGGGACTACATCATGTTCAATCTTGGTGGATTAGAGTTAGGAGTTATTGCGCTTCTTGCTGTGCTGCTTTTTGGGGTTAAACGAATCCCGGAGCTCGGTTCTGGGCTCGGATTGGGAATTAGCAATTTTCGCAAGGCGTATCGAGATGGCATGGCGATTGACGTGACACCCGAGAAAGATGCAGGCCAAACCGATAAAAAGGCTAATGCCTCAGAGGGTGAAAAACAGCCGAAATAGGCGGGTTGGAAAGGTTGCTCTTGAGCTACCACAACCAGAATTTTCTAATACGCCCGCTAATTCTTAGATTCACCCAGCCTTAACAACACCATAAACGCGCACCGAGAAAAATTCAGGAAGAGGAGTGTGCTGCGGAAGGATTATTCTGAAATCCGCTGCTTTTTGTGATTCGGCCGACATCTTTTCTGTTAACGATTCTTTCTGAAGCTCCGCATTTTTTTCAGCGGAAAAGCTGCTTATTCTCGCTGCGCTGAACATTCCACCAGCCCCTGCAATTGCGGACTGAAGAGGTGTTCCTTGATCATCGAAGGTAAGGGCCTGCACCTGTATTCGGGAGAAGTTATCGGTGGAGCGGTTTATTACCCGACCGGTCACCACATAAACCGATTCGCCGCTATCAAGCATCAAGCTCTTTAAAGCTGGCTGTTGGATCTGAAGCTCCGCTGGGGGAAAGTGAAGAGCTGTTTCAAACACTCCGGGATACTGCGACACAATTTGTCGGGGGGACTGAATCATCGCGATGCTTAATCCAGCCAGAATGAGAAGCAGAACTATTGCGGGCGACAGGGCTATGACTATCTGTGAGCTTGGTGAACGTGGGAAGCCTTTCGATTGAGATATGGGTGGTTGAACCGTAGTAGTATTTTTCTCTCCAACTTTGTCGGTCCGTTTATCGGTGCCCTGAATCGTCTTGGATATGTGGTCGTCTGCTGAGGCGAGTCGCGATTCCTCACGACGGCCGTCACGATGAGCCACTTCGTTTTCGATTGACCTTGTCTCTGAATCTATTTGCTCTTTGCCCGGTGTTTCTGAAATCCCCGCTTCTACTATGGAGGTAGGTGAGGGCTGATTGATCGCCTCTAAGCTCTGCTCGTTTGTCGTATCTAACTCACCTTGAGCTAAGGGTGCTTTGGCTGACTCGACCGCGACTGCTTTATCCACAATCTCTGCCGCGCTATCACGATATCGTTCGGTTACACGGGGCGCTACAAAACTATCGGTTCGCTCTAAAGGAGGGTGGATTCTCGGCTGCATTCTTGAACCGGAACGGGCCATACCGTGCTGCGACCCTCCAGAGGCGCGCGACAACGCTGTCATAATTGAGGCGAGTGATTTGGAGAAAGTTGTGTCACATTTCGAGCAGTGAAAGCGTGGGCGAGCTACCTGACCGAGCACGGCGGAGTCGACTCCAAATTTTGTTTTGCATGATGGACACTGTATGGCAACTATCGTTCCTTCGTCAGCACCTTTGTCTCGGCTTTCTCCCATATCGGTCCTGCGCATTTAGCTAATTAAAACGGCTTGCTAACACCAGCTACTTATCTCTCAACGCCTTTCTGCCGACTTGTGACAGGGGGTCTCGGGTGCCATTGTGACAAAAAGGTGGGCTGTTCTACAATGGTCGCCCCCAACAAAGGCGTTTCTCTTGTTTAATGGAGGCGATTTTTGGGGGCAGAACACTTATTCGGAGTACTTAATGAAAAAACAGCTCTCAGATTCGGGAAAGACGCGCGCTGCGAGAGAACATTCTTCACCTGTCGCACCAGTGCGAACTCGGAGAGAGTCGAACTCGTCGACAGCTCGGGGGCCAACGCGACCTGGTTATTGGGTTATGGGACGGAATGCGGTGAGTGAATTGCTCCGCGCTACTCCCGAGCGAGTGCTCGAGATCTGGTGTACCCCGGACTCTGCGCCTCTAATTAAGTCTCTTCAATTCGCAGCGCCAGTGCATTCCGATACCGATCGGCAGCGATTGACCGCCCTTATTGGCTCTGAGAGTCATCAAGGGATCGCAGCTTGGGTTGCGCCTCGATCCGCAGTCAGCCTTGCCGATCTCCTTGCTGCCATTCCGCCTGATGCTCCGTCGCTTCTCATTCTACCCGATGCAATATCTGATCCCCAAAATCTCGGCGCGATAATCCGCGCCGCCGAGTGCTTCGGTGCTGATGGTGTTATTCTTAATCGTAATCGGGGCTGCGGAATTACCCCAGTTGTTACAAAATCTGCGGTGGGAGCTACCGAGCTTGTTCCTCTCATCGAGGTTGCAAATGCGGATCATGCGCTCAGGCAGTGCCAACAGCACAATTTTTGGGTGGTCTCCGCCGCCTGCGGGTCTAACGCTGAGCCTCTTTCGCGCTTTACCCTTCCTCCCCGCACACTCCTTATTGTCGGATCTGAGGGAGATGGCATCCAACCACTCCTGCTAAAACGATCCGATCATCTCGTTGCTATCGAGCAGTGTGGCATCATTGATTCTCTCAATGTTTCTCAGGCAACGGCAATTTTGTGTCACGCCTATCGATCGCAGAATCCACGACCTGAACAATAAGAGTGACAAGGGCGTGAAGCTACCCCATAGACAACACCCGCTGCTATCGAGTAACCTCGTTTCACGGCTCTGTTGCGTACCAGATGCTTACCTTCGTCTCCTGTTTCGCAGCTAACTCCGCAGTTATATCGATTACAACAACTATAACTGCGCAGTTGGCTTTTTTGCCCTTTTGCGGATTTCGCCTACAACCTTTGATTAGTTGTGTAAGGTTACGGCGATTTCTCGAAATGAATAGTTTCACTCCATGAACGACCTTTCTCAGGCAACAGGAATGACGATACGTAGTGAGGAAGATCCGACCCAGTTCCTCTTTACCGTCAATCTCGACCTCTTTGATGGTCCGATGGACCTGCTGTTACATCTTGTAAAACAGCATGAACTTCCGATTGAGAAGGTATCGCTTGCAGCTGTCACCGAGCAGTATATGGCGATTCTCGATGAGGCGGTTGAGCTCGATTTTGAGCTGGCGGGTGAATACCTTGTCGTAGCCGCAACACTACTTGCGATTAAATCGTCAATCCTTCTCAATAAACCGGTTGAGGTGCAGCTCGATACCGAAGCCGATGGGCCAGATCCGGAGGAAGAGCTTCTCCGTCGGCTCCGCGAACTGGAACGATTTCGTTCTGGAGCCCAACAACTTGCTGAGCGCCCCATGCTCGGTATCGATGTATTTGCCCCCACGCCGGAGCCTTTTGCTCCAGGCCCTCCCGTCCTTCGTGATCACGATGCGTTGCTGCTCGGGCGAGCACTTAGGCGACTTCTCGATCGCACTCCCGCCGAGCTTAGATCTCTTGTAATTACAACCGATTCAGTGCCAATAGCCGCTCGGATGATGCAGGTAATTGAACGGCTCTCTATTTCCCCTTCCGGTCTCGGCTTTAATGATCTGGTTGGGGAATTCATAACGGTACCATCAATAATTGCGACCTTTCTTGCGCTCCTGGAGCTATGCAAACGTCAGGCAATTACCGTAGAACAAACATCGGTTTTCGGAGAAATTACGATTTCACTCGCCGCATCGGCGACAGGAGAAACGAGCATCCTTCCGGCCGAAGAACTCATCTCAGAATTTGACCAGACTAATTCCGAGGAAGACCGAGGCGAGGAGGGACGGGAGGTTATTGAGGAAAACGAAGCGCGGGGGACAGCATGAGTGATGATTACGGCGACAACGAAATCCAAGACGATGATACTCAATTCGAAGCAGCTGTGAGTGACATCGCTCCGTCGGATGGCGAGATCGGTGAATCTGAAATAATAAACACTCAGTCTGATCAGAGCGATAGCTCACCTTCTGACCAGAGCGATAACTCACTTTCCGCCGGTGAAATCCTGCAACCAACAATCCCTGAAAGTCAAAGAGCGCCCCTCTTGCAGGCGCTTATTATCTCTTTCGGCGATCCCGTCTCGCTCGAACAATTAGCCGAAACAACGCACCTTACACCGGACGAAATTCGCTCGGCCCTTTCTGAGCTGCGGTCTCTTCTTGCCGTCGATAGTAGCGGTATTGAGCTCGTTGAGGTCGGCTCTCGATTTCAGATCCGCACCAAGGTTGCATTTTCACCATTCATTCGAACCCTTAAAGCGGAGCGTCCTCGCCGACTCAGCGCTCCAGCACTCGAGACTCTCGCGATCGTTGCTTATCAACAGCCGGTTGCAAAGAGCGATATCGACAAACTTCGGGGTGTTGATTCAACCCCTACATTAAAAACACTTCTTGAGCGTGGTCTTGTCAAGGTAGTCGGACAGGCTTCATCGGTCGGTCATCCCTCACTCTACGGGACTACCGACACGTTCCTAACGATATTCGGTCTCGGTGCCCTCACCGATCTCCCATCTCTCCGAGAAGCAAGTTCCCTCGAGCGAGATCCGGGCGAGCCTGACGAAGAAAGGGATGATGATAATGTGGCAATTCTCTCAGCTGATGATGAAGATCACCGGCTCGAAGATGAATCGTCGATAAATCCCGATCCAATGACAGATGAGGAACCGCTCTCACTCAAACTGCCTGTCGGATTAGCAAGTCGAATCGCAATTGAGCGAATTTCTCCAGAGGAAGAAACGCGAATTCGGGAAGAACACGAAGCGCAGTGGTTTCTTGAAGAAGATCCGAAGAATTCAGGTGCAGAGTAGATAGCGTTTCCTTAATGAGGCATTAGATATTTTTTTAGGGATCGCTAGTTGGTTTGTGTCCCTAACTCTTGTATCTGAATTTGTGTATCTGAACTTGCCTTTTAGCAGGTGACGTATCACCCTTGAACCTCTCATAGATTCACCCCAAGTCGCCATCATGAATCAAGACACACCAAATCCCAAAGAGCTGCTCGGCTCTTTTATCGCTTCGCAGATTATTCCCGAGAGTATTATCGCAGTCGGGACCGGCTCAACCGTCGATGCGGTTATTCGAGCATTAGGTAACCGAATGGCGAAGGAAAGATTTGGAGTAACGGTTGTTCCAACTTCGATGGAATCAGCAGCGCTTTGCGCCGCCGTTGGGTGTACGGTCTTATCGTTGCACGCAATTCCTAAAAGGATTTCTTGGGGTTTTGATGGTGCTGACGAAATAGATGATTCACTCAGGCTTATAAAGGGCCGTGGGGGAGCGCTGCTGAGGGAAAAAATTATCGCAAGCCACTGCGAGAGCCTTACGATACTTGCTGATGATTCAAAGCTGGTTTCGCGGCTCGGTGAACGATTCGCAGTTCCAATAGAGATTATCCCTGAAGCGCTGACACTGGTCCGGATCAGCTTAAGAAGTTTAGGTGCGACAGAGATCGAGCTGAGATCGGGGCTCTCTGGTAAACATGGCCCAGCGATAACTGAATCGGGAAATCTTATCGTTGATGCCCGTTTTGATGAGATCGACGAGTTCCTACCTCACAAGATTAAATCATTAGTGGGAGTAGTCGAGCACGGAATATTTGTCGGCTTGTGTGATCGAGTTGTTATCGCGTCTAGTGATGGAAAGCTCAGTGAACGGCGAAGTGCTAGCTGAGAAATGATCCACAATAGGGAATATGGTCTCGGATTTAGATAGGAGCCATATCACGAAGGTTGTGAGAGAGGCTCCCAAGAGGATTCGATTGTGCCTTTTTATCTAGCCGAAGTATCATAAAGGACAGGAGCTGCCCTTTATTCCTGCCCGATATTGCTGTCCGGATATGCTTTTCTCAACGGCAAAAAAACTTATTATCTTTCTTATAGGCGGAAGTGTCGTCGGAATCGGAGTAATGTTGTTAATCCTTCCCGGTCCAGCATTTATCGTAATTCCAATCGGTCTTGCGATTCTTGGGACAGAATTTGCGTGGGCTAAATCGTTTTTGAAACGGTTACAGAGTCACGCCGAAGGTATTCGGACCAAAATGACAAAGTCGCCAAAAGAGGATAATTCGCCGAAACACTAGACCGATTACCATTGAGATCAAAGTCACTACCCGTTAAGCCTTAGCACAACTTCTGAGACCTCAATAAACACCCACACAGCTTGTAAAGAATTCTCGCTCCGACATTTGCATCCCATTCATCGCCCTTACCCGAAGGTGATACCTCATTGAGGTCAAAGCCGATAACTTTTCGGCCACTTGATGCGAGGGCTTCTAGGATGTAACACGCCTCATTAAACGAAAGTCCACCAGGTACAGGAGTTCCGGTGGATGGGCAATACGATGGGTCAAGAGCATCAATGTCGAACGAGACGTAGACCTTTTCTGGAAGAGTATCAATAATTTTTGATGTAATTTCTCTGAAGGTACGCCCTTCAGCTTTTTCCCGGAAAATATCTCTAGAATAAAAACATGAAGCCCTATCACCTAGAGACTCCATAAATCGCCTCTCATCAATACTATAATCACGAATTCCAACCTGAGTTATTTTGCTAACTTCAGGATAGCTCGTCATTACATTAAAAAATATTGATGCATGACTGTGTGTGAATCCTTCGTAACCATCACGAAAATCTTGATGAGCATCGAACTGTAGAATCCCAAAACCGTCACGATTTTTTTCCGAAAGTGCCTTAATAAGACCTTGAGGACTAGAGTGGTCACCACCAAGAACTGCTACAAACTTATCCTTGGACAACCAATCCCTTGCCGTTTTGTAAACCGAATCATTAACTTTGCGACTCGATTCATTCACAAAAGCTTGCTCTGCAATCGCTTCTCCACCACTCATGCACGCTTGGATAACTACTTTTGCCGCTCTCTTTGCCTCGTCACTTAGGCTTCTTATCATAGGGTCCTCTGGAACCATGGCTATGCCCACCCTGAAAGGCTCACCAAATGCCGCATCACCTACATCGAGCTGATGACTAGCAGGAACTATTACATCGGGCCCCTGTGAGGTTCCTCCACCATACGAAGTTGTAGCTTCCCAGTGCACCGGAATAATAACCAGGCTCGAATCCGCTGGATCGAGAGAAACACCGAGTAAACCGGCATCTTCAGCTGGCGGCATCCCAAGAACAATCTGTCGAATCGCCTCATCAAAATTCATATAAGTGGTCATAAATGATCTCCAAAGATTATCTCACTCGAAGAGATTTCACCTGTAGCCAAGAGTAATGGTGATCCAAGGACGAGTGACTCAGGATTAAATTATTCCAAGCCTAGCAATCAGGGGATCAATGTATCAGATATTGATTTGGAGTAAATAAAACGGTCTAGTTTTCGGATAGATTATTTTTCATGCTAAATCGAAAAACAAATAAAAAGAGTCGGCAGATGCGCGAATATAACTACTCACGCAACTCACCGACTCTTCTTTAAAACCAAACTTTATCGAACTAGTTTCTGATTGCGTAAGCGCTTGAACGCGAGCGCTTTTGCCCGAGCAATCCGCTTCTGCCGTGCGATCTGAGCCGCCGTCAACTTCCTTTTCGAACCACCCTTGACACTCCCACTCGTGCTACTCGATGGCACCGAGAAGAGAGTTTTTCCAGAGGTCGAGGTTGCTGTCGTTAACTCATACACACTCACAGTTTTCGGACCTAGCGTGCCCACTAACGCACCGTTTTGTAGCGTCAAGGTACCCGGTCGCGAGGTAAATACGTTTCGAGCACCAGTTGCCGTTACAGTTGGTCGCAACGTAATCGGATACGAGTTTGATCCGAATGCGTTTACCGCTACCACAATGGTTCGCCCATTCCAGGTAAACTGCGCAGCATACACTTCGCCGTTCCCCGTTGAGAGCGCTGTTCGTTGACCCCGCAGGAAGAACCCCTTGAGAGATTCAACTTCACTATTGGTTCGTCCCATCTCCGCCCAGAGATCAGGATAATTATTCAGGTTCGTCGTCTCATCGAAAAAGGTGTAATACATTAGACCTTTGACGCCAAGCACTAATGCCTGATAGGTCATACTCCGAAACTCAAGTTTGGTTGGCATCCTTTGATTCAGGTCGTGATATGACTGTAAGCATCCGAGCGGGACCTGATTGTTGTAGAGCGAATCAGAAGCGAGATGGAGCTTTAAGTTATAGGTAACCGAACTCTCAGGCTCGTAGGGAATCGGGTATACCTGATAGCAATAAGTATCAGCATAACCCATGTACTCCTTCGAGCGAGCAGTACTAAATGCCGTGATCAGAGTCATTGCGCCGGGAACTTTAGCCTTTAAGATAGGTGTTTCCGTTGCAACCTGACTGACCGGGAACCATCGTGTACCATCACTTTTTAGCTCATCAACATCATCGAACGCGAGAAACCACGATCGAGTCGGATGCCCCTGAGCCATTGTAATGACACCATTTGGATCACTATTAAACTCAATCGTAGTATAGATTCCGAGCCGTGCCGCTTTATCGAGAAACGGCTTATCTCCCGAATCAATTGGCGTTGCAACCATATTAAAACCGTTGGCAGCTATCTTCTCTAGATCCAAAAGACGCTGTGCATCCTGATTGGTATAGTACGACACGTAATAAATGCCGATTGGTAAAAAATCTTTTCCATCGACCTGAGTTACCTTATTCAAGACCGACCAACTACTCTGCTTTGTGAGTGCTGGACGATATTGCGCTTGTGCCTCCCCTCCAAAACTGTACACCGAAAATACCACTCCTAGAATCACACTCCCCGTTCGGGTGGCGATTCGAGACAAACGACACTTCATACTCACTCCTCCCCTCGAGAACCCCCTCCGACTAGAGGTAATGTACATATAAAACATTGTCGAATCGAATGATCGGTCGGATGAGTTAGGTAAGATTCAGGACTAGACCTTTTGATTCACCTTTTTTGCCTAGTCGTCTAATGCAAAAAAAGTGATGATAGGTCACTGATAGATGAATTTGGAGCGGAGAGAGAAAAAGAGGGGAAAAAGTCCCCAAAAAACCTCTTATTCAATTCAATGACGATTGGGCAATCGCAATTGAGATATTGAAAAAGAAACCGCTATAGCGAAAAGACATAAACCTAAAAAATGTCCCAAATACGGAATCGGATAAAACGTTTCCATAGTGAACGATGCTACCTGGAGCGCGACTAGCGCAAAAAAAAGCGGTTTTGTCCCACTCTCGAAACGATAGAGTAACAAGGCTATCTGAAATACTATAAACCAGTATGCAAGAAAACCAACCAAGCCCAACTCGAATAGATATTGTAACGGCGTCATATGGCAACTTCTATTCGGGGTGACCGGATAGGAAGCTCCCAGACCTGCACCAACGAGTATAAAGCTCGGATTGTTAAGTAACACTTCGGTGTATGCACGCCATATATCGGGGCGACCACTAAGATTATCTCCATCTGTAGCTGAGAGGATCGTTTGTTGGCGAGAAACCGTCTCAGAAACAGCGCCCATATCTCGACCAAACATTACCACTGCAGTCAGCACAAGAGGGATGGCCGCAACAAGTAGTTTTGGGTTGCGAGCAAACTGCGTTGCTAGGAAAAATATAAGCGCGGCGAACCCGGCGCGAGACTCTGTCACAAACGAAGATACAACCGCAATCATCAACAACAAAATACCTCCCATCGTCACCCGTGATTGAGTGAGTGCGCATCTAAGAGCGACGAGAGCAAGTATTTGTACCCCCGCATAGGCGTGATTGTATCCAACAAATCCAACGCCACGACCATCATCGGGGAACTTCTCCTTTAGAGGATATGCTACCCATGGCCCGGCAAGATCGGGCGACTGAGGAAGATGCGCAACGAGATTGCTGAGCGGAATAATTCCAAAAAAAGTAAGGAGAACTCCGGCACAGGTAATCAGAAGAACTATATCAACAACCCATCCAATTATGGTGAGCCTTTTTGTACTCCACGCTACCTGAGAAACGGCCCAAAAAAGGAGAAAGAATTCGGTAAATCGATAGAAAAAATAGAGTCCATACATTACCGCTTCGCGCTCTGTCGTAAATACTATTGTGTGAAGAAGGGCAAAGAGGGCGATTCCAAGAAGCACCCCGAACGATCGGATACATCGGCGATGAAGTGACGTTAACGCGCTGCTTGAACGGAAGCCGAGTATCGCTATACCGATAAGAGGTACAATTACAATGTCAGCTAGGGTTGGCCAAACCGACCAAGATGGCCCCACCGCTGCAATCGGAATCATAAACGAGTGAGCAGTGATATAGAGGCACAGTACGATGAAGAGAGGGCCAGTTCGTCGAATTGCTGCGGGTGGTAACGGAATAATCTGAGAGTATAGTCGCGCTACCATTGTCTCCTCCTTAGCCTACTCCGTTTCGAATCGCGTACCAAAGAACCAAAAGTCGGCCGATCAGGGTAACTATTTGGCCAACCAGAAGGACCAAACATCCTCCCATCAGACCATACGGTGGAATGAGAATAGCCGCAGCCACACTCGTTGCCACAAGAGCAACTACCGCAGGAGCTACCTGCTCGCGAAAAACTCGTGCAGCGGTAACTCCATACTCGACGACCGTTGCAAGATATTGAAACAGAGCCGCGATCATTACGACCACTAAGCACGGAGAGTACGGTGCATAATCAGGTGCGTACATCAATCGCAAGATAGTTCCTCCACCAATAACTGAAACCGCAATCCCCAGAATACCTAAGCACAGCGCAATAGCTGATAGCCGGACCATAAGGCGATAATATCCAGAGAGATCGCCCTTAAGAAATAATCGTGACAATCGGGGACTTGCCGCCTGACCAATCGCTGCGATGACGGTTTGACCAGCAATAATCGTATAACTAATTGCTGAATACATACCGAGTTCGGAGAGGCCTCGCGAAGATGCAAGAAAAAATCTCGGTATCGCGGGCCCAAGCGATATCAGGAGAAGCATTACTCCGAGAGGAAATGAGGAGCGAAATAATTGAACTATTCGCTCGGTATCAGTACTCAGCCAACCAGATGATCTTTTCTCATACCGAAGAATCGCAACTCCATTTGGAATATCTCGTGAAAACAACACGACACTCCAACAGAGCAACATAGCACCACTTGCCAACACGATACTTTCGGTGAGAGCAAGAGCAGCGACCACTAGGATGAGAGATCCGACCCCTTTTGTGATCATCGAGAGCGCAATCATCCGCATCCGCTCTCGTTGTTGAAGTAGACCAAAAAAAATATCACTGATCGATTCGACAGCTTTTGCACAACCCACTATCAGCACAACGAGCGCCGTTGTTCGGGTAAAGCTTCCGATGGTGAAACCGCCGAATGTAATAAGGGAGACAAGAGCAACTGCCAGTACAGTTGTTATTATTCGAAGTGAAAGATAATCAGAAAAGGAATATTCTCGGCGAGCATCGGTCGCCTGAACACTACGCAGCTGAAGGCTCCCCGTTAAAAAAATAGGTGCTGCAACTGCAAGACCCAAAGAAAATTGACCAAGTGCTTCGCTATCTGCAAGTTTTGCTATCGCTATCGAGCATCCCCACTGACAACCTGTATAAAAGACACTTCCTGCAAGGGTCCACAAAACATCGACTCGCAACGAGGAAGCAGGGGAGATGTGTGTAGCCGATACATTAATCGCAGGAATACGCGAGACCGAGCTACTTAAAGCTTCTCTCTCCGGCAGCTCAGAGGCCTCTCCAATCGCGGTTACTTCCCCCTCCATAGCACACCTCCTCACCGACGCCCTAGCAAGCTCATTTTTTGGTCCGCTTTTTTCGCCAACCACTTGCACAGCCAATCGATATAGAGTATCTTCCCAACGTCAAGCGCAGCGCTGTTTGGAACGTACAGGTACCAAACAGACACGAGACTCCTTGAGAACAACCTACTCCAGATTACCTCCGACAGGTATCAGATATTTGTGATAATCGAGTAGTAGTGGTAACTTGAGAGTCGAGAGCCCAGACGTCGCAGAACCCGGATTAACCGAGCAGGCAGCTTGTGGATCTCCTCTGTACCGTCCCAAAAAGCGCTTTCCCAATACGGAGCCGTAGTTCAGTTGGTTAGAACGCTCGCCTGTCACGCGAGAGGTCGCGGGTTCGAGTCCCGTCAGCTCCGCCATTTTTTCAAACAGTTTGATTCTTGGGGGGTTCGTACCCTGTGCTCAGGTAGTGAGCACGAGAAAATAGGGCGAGTCCCGGCAGCTCCACCATTTCCTCAGCCGATTTCTTCCATCACCAGATTTCCCAAAGTCTTTCTTGCACTTGCAAGTGTTTGAAACATCTTAGGGCTCTTTTTCAACTTCCCACCACTTCCCATAGAATCTCGGCTTTTCTTGCCGCTCTGGACGATTTTTGGATGACGAATGCAATTTGTAATCAAAAAAACTTTGCAAATCGCGCACGCTTGACGATATGATATTTATAGAATACATTCCTTAAATGACATGGGAAATACTTTTTCATCCAGAATTCGAGGAATGGTTCGATCAGCAAGAAGACTCGTTCAAGGAGGCTCTTGCTTCGGTGCTTGATGTCCTTGAAGAAGAGGGACCTCTTCTAGGAAGGCCTTACGTTGATACGATCAAAGAATCGTCCTTTGGTAATATGAAAGAGATTCGAGTTCAGTGTCAGGGAAGGCCATGGCGAGTGTTGTTTGCCTTCGATCCTCTTCGACAGGCGGTAGTGCTTGTAGGCGGGGATAAGGGTGGAGACAAGAGGTGGTATAAGGAAAATGTTCCCCTTGCTGACAAGCGGTTTCAGCAGCACTTAGAAAAAATGAAGCGCAGGTAAAAAAGAGGAACAGATGCGATCATATAAAGAAAAGAGAAAAGAATTTTCTCCAGAGGCTCAAGTTCGTATCAGTGCTGGTGCCGACCAAATACGGTCAGAGCTTCGCCTTCTTCGCGCAATTCGAGAGCGGAGTGGTATGTCGCAAGAAGAGCTTGCGACAAGGCTCGAGGTGGGTCAATCCTACATCTCGCGTTTGGAGCGGCGGAATAATACAACATTGGCAACTCTTGCTCGAATCGTCCACGCACTGGGCGGTTCGATCGATGTGACAATCAATATTCCTCAGCATGGATCGATAAGGTTTTCCGATCTGCAAGAAGAATACGGTGGCCCACTGCTTGTCGGGGGAATTTCTCAAACATCAGAAACCAATTGCTCAAGCCCCACCGATAAACCTCTCAGCGACCGAGAGTAATCTTGTCCGAAAAATATTGACTGAGCATCATATAAAATTTGATTCGCCCTAAGTCCATCTAAAATAAGTTCCCTGATGTCCGGCGCTATGTTTGACCTTAATGGCCTAGACTTCTACGCCTCCTGAGAGAAGGAGAAGGAAGCTCCCATTCGTGTCTCGCCGTGCTATGATACGGGGGAGTATTCCCCCTAACCGGACGCAGTCATAGCTCCCATTCGTGTCTCGCCGTGCTATGATCGTTTTTATTAAATCGCCACTTGGTGATGAGTCATAGCTCCCATTCGTGTCTCGCCGTGCTATGATCTCGTGTAGCAACTGCGGTTTGAGGGTAGGTCATAGCTCCCATTCGTGTCTCGCCGTGCTATGATCTTGCTTACAATGAGGCGCTTCCGCTATCGGTCATAGCTCCCATTCGTGTCTCGCCGTGCTATGATCGATGAAGGCTATTACATTGATGGCGAGCCGTCATAGCTCCCATTCGTGTCTCGCCGTGCTATGATTAAAGAGGTGCTTTCATGGGTATACGGTGAGTCATAGCTCCCATTCGTGTCTCGCCGTGCTATGATTTTCCGCATCAACCGCGTAAGTTTCGGCTGGTCATAGCTCCCATTCGTGTCTCGCCGTGCTATGATTCCTAACGTGCAATTTACAACCCCAACATTGTCATAGCTCCCATTCGTGTCTCGCCGTGCTATGATAGAAGTCCGCTAAGTGTCTGGATCTTCAGGGTTTTCGGCCCACAATATATCAAAAAAAGTGATAGTTTGTGGGCCACTTTTTCTCTCTCTGACCGTTTTTTTTCCAACATGTATGCCCATACGGGCATACTGGGCTTCTGTTACAGGGAGGCAACGGACCGAGCCCTCGGTCGGGAGATTGGCCAGTAATTGTCAGCATCGCCCTGAAACTGCCGAAAACTCATCGGTTTGAAAATGCATAGGATTAGGTGATTTTTGTTATGGTGTTTTTGTAAGAATTTCTTGTTCCTTTT
>Ga0114972_10000990_pt1 | contig 21384 bp, 18 predicted proteins | sample M_140807_EF_Meta_FD_87354 | JGI IMG/M metagenome (GOLD analysis project Ga0114972, IMG submission 87354) | Freshwater microbial communities from Lake Montjoie, Canada to study carbon cycling - M_140807_EF_MetaG | ecosystem: Environmental > Aquatic > Freshwater > Lake | place: Lake Montjoie...
TCGCCGTTGGTGGAGAGCACTTCAAACTGCTTCTCGCCATCCACGTCAGCAATCTCGATGATCGAAATATCAAAGGTGCCGCCACCGAGGTCGAACACAGCAATCTTGCGGTCATGCTTGGATTGCTTGTCAAGGCCGAACGCCAGCGCGGCGGCGGTCGGTTCGTTGATGATGCGCTTGACTTCGAGCCCTGCGATCCGACCGGCGTCTTTAGTGGCCTGACGCTGGGCATCGTTGAAGTAAGCGGGAACCGTGATCACCGCTTCGGTGACGTCTTCCCCAAGGTAGTCCTCAGCGGTCTTTTTCATTTTGCGCAGCACTTCGGCCGACACCTGCGGGGGCGCCAGCTTGCGACCACGTGACTCGACCCAGGCGTCACCGTTGTCGGCTTTGATGATGGCGTAAGGCATCAGGTTGATGTCCTTCTGCACTTCTTTTTCGCCAAACTTACGGCCGATCAAACGCTTCACGGCAAACAGCGTGTTGGTTGGGTTGGTCACAGCCTGCCGCTTGGCGGGCGCGCCCACTAGGATCTCGCCGTCCTCCATGTACGCAACGATGGACGGCGTGGTGCGGGCTCCCTCGGCGTTTTCGATCACGCGCGGCTGACCGCCTTCCATGATGGCGACGCAGGAGTTGGTGGTGCCGAGGTCGATGCCGATGATCTTGGCCATGATTTGGTTCTCTTGAAGTAATTAACTGGATACGGTTTAGATGGGGACAAAGCCGGCAGGTTTCAAGCCTGCCCGGCGGGGCCGCTGGAGACCGTCACGAGCGCGGGTTTGAGCACCCGATCGGCGATCACCCAACCCTTCTGGAGCACAGCCACAATGTGTTGCGCGGCGACTTCAGCGGAGGGCACCATCGAAATGGCTTGATGCCGGTTGGGATCAAAACGATCGCCCTTGGGATCGATTGGGGTCAAACGAGCCTTTTCAAAGGCCGATAGCAGCTGGCGCAGGGTGATCTCAACCCCGGAGCGCATCTGCTCGGGCGTAGCCGCCGGCGTTGCGAGCGCGGCCTCGAGGCTGTCGATTACGGGAACCAGCGCTTCAGCAAAGTTTTCGATCGCGTACTTGTGCGTCTTGGCAATGTCTTCTTGGGCGCGACGGCGGATGTTTTCCATCTCGGCCTTCGCCCTCAGGTAGGCCTCGTGGTACTCGGCCACACGGGCTTGCGCCTCAATCAGCGCGATCGCATCGGAGGCGACATGAAGATCGGCGCCATCGACGAGACCAGTTGGGTCTACCCCCACCCCTGCCCCCACCCCTGCCCCCACCCCTGCCCCCACCCCTGGGCCCACCCCGGAACCGACCGCTGCTCCGACTCCCGGGCCCGCCGCAGCATCCGACGTAGCCGAGGCGACTGGAGGCGCAGTTGCCCCGGCGCCAGACGGCGATGGCGATGGCGATGGCGATGCCGAAGGCTCGTGTTGTGGCAACTCGGGATCTGAAGCTGAGCGGGCATTGGCCATGGATTTTGTATCCTATTTCTAAACTTGGAGCTAATTTGAGGGCGAGTTTAGGGGTTTCAAGTCCCCCATCGCAAAACCAACACAGACTCGGCGTACACGAGGGACGATGGTCTGCGATAGCATCAAAACCTGCCCTTTAGCCTGCCCAAAAGTGCCCACCGCCGCGAGGAGAACATCCATTGATCGTCAAGCAAATCTGGACAGCCAACGCGTATCGCAATTTTAATTACCTGATCGCTTGCAGCGAAACCGGTGAGGCGATTGCAATCGACCCACTCGACAGCGCCCAGTGCCTCCAGGTGGCGCGCGAAGCAGGGTGGGAGATCACGCAGATTCTTAATACCCACGAGCACCATGACCACACTGGGGGCAATCAGGCGGTGGTCGATCAAACGGGGGCCAAGGTTTTGGCCCATGCCCGCGCAAAAGGCAAAATACCGGGGCTATCGCGCGGCCTGGTCGCGGGCGATATCGTGCGGGTCGGGAAGACTGTCGAGCTTGAGGCGCTGGATACGCCTGGCCATACAATGTGCCACATTTGCTTGCGAGCCCATGGGCAACAATCCGCGATCTTCACCGGGGATACGCTCTTCAATGCCGGCGCCGGCAATTGCCATAACGGTGGAGACCCGCAGTCGCTCTACAACACCTTTGCCGAGCAACTCGAAAAGCTACCCCCAGAAACTCGGGTCTACCCTGGTCATGATTATGCGGAGAACAACTTGCGGTTCACCCTAGACCGGGAGCCGGACAACGAAAAGGCTGCGGACTTACTCGATCAGGTGACCGGTCAGGATCCGGCGAACGCCTCCGTCAGCACGATCGCTCAAGAACGCGAGGTGAATACGTTCTTTCGATTAAGAAGCCCGTCGGTGATTGCTCAATTACGTGAGCGCTTTCCAGACCTGCCTGAGCATCCCGATCCGCGCACCGTTTTCATCAAGCTCCGGGAACTGCGCAACAGTTGGTGATGTAGCCAAACGCCGGAAAACCCTAGGCCAGCGCGCCTAGTGCAATTGCGCGCTGGGCAGCAGCGGCGCGTTCGGCAGCATCGGCGGCCTCTAAGGCTGAATTGGGCTTCGTAATGTCCCATCCACCGGTATGTCGCTCGACCAAGCCGACAAGCGTCTCGACCATCGCGGGGGAGTCATTTAGACAAGGCAGGTAATTGAACTCTTTTCCGCCTGCGTTGAGAAATGCGTCGCGCGCTTCCTGGGCGATTTCTTCGAGGGTCTCGAGGCAATCCGACACAAAACCCGGGCAGACGATATCGACCCGCCCAACTCCCTTGCGGGCCAGGGCCTCGAGCGTCGGCTCGGTGTAGGGCTCGAGCCAGGCAGCCCGGCCAAAGCGAGACTGGAACGTAATCATCCACTGGTCCTGGGTCAGGCCCAGACGCTGCGCGAGCAACCGAGACGTCTTATGACACTCACAGTGATAAGGGTCGCCCTCCATGAGCGTGCGATGCGGCACCCCATGGAAGCTCATGACCAGCCTATCGGGCCGTCCCTTTTCATCCCACGCCCGGCGAATATTCGCAGCGAGGGCCTCGAGGTAAGCGGCATCGTCATGGAAATTCCGAATCAACCGGAGCTCTGGCAAATTACGCCACGACTGAAGCTCGCGGGCGATTTCATCGAAAACGGTTCCGGTGGTCGCACCGGCGTACTGCGGATACATCGGTAACACGAGCAAGCGTTGCAGGTTGCGGTCGCGCAAGGACCGCATCACGCTGCTCATCGAAGGGTTACCGTACCGCATCGCCATCGCCACCTCGACCGCATGGCCGCGGGCATCGAGTGCGGCCTGCAAACCCTGCGCCTGGCGATCAGTGTGGACCCGCAACGGCGAACCTTCGGGCAACCAGACGGATGCGTACTTGGCCGCAGATTTGGCGGGACGGGTTCGCAGAATCACGCCATGGAGCAGAGGCTGCCAAACCAACGAAGGAATTTCGACAACCCGCGGATCCGAGAGGAATTGCGCCAGATAACGCCTTAAGGCCGCTGCGGTGGGCTCGTCGGGCGTACCGAGTTGCACCATGAGGACCGCCGTCAACGGCGGTTTCCCGTGGGCGAACTGTTTCGGCGAAGAAAATCTGGGCATGAAGCAAAAAGCCTGTTAAGCGCCGGGACTCAGTTTGCCGCGCTCAGCGCAGTCGAAACCAGGCGTGCTGTGATGTCGACAATCGGGATCACCCGTTCGTAGTCCATGCGGGTTGGGCCAATGACCCCGAGCGTACCCACGACGCGACCATCCACCAGATATGGCGCAGTCACTACACTCATCTGCTCCATTGGAACGAGATCGGATTCGCCTCCAATAAAGATCTGAACCCCCGATGCGCGCCCCGATGCATCCATCAATTGAATCAGACGGGTCTTCTGCTCAAACAAGTCAAACAGCGAACGCAATCGATCCATATCCGCAGTCAATTCGGTCACGCCGATCAGGTTTCGCTCGCCAAAAATAACGACATCGTCGGGATGATTCAGCATTTCGCCACTAGCGGTTACAGCCCGTTGCATCAAAACCCCAATGTCATCGCGCAGTGCGGAGAGTTCGGCCGAGAGGGTGCCTTGAATTGAGCGAAAGTCCTGCCCCGCGAAGTGGGCATTAATGATGTTGGCGGCCTCAATGAGCTGTGCCGGAGAGTAATCGCGCTCTGTCGCAAGAATTCTGTTCTGGACGTCGCCATCAGGGGTTACCAAAACCAGTAGGGTCCGTTTGTCGCCTAAGCGGATGAACTCCACCTGACGAAACACCGAAGCCCGCCTCGGGGTCTGCACCACGCCCGCAAAATGAGAGAGGCTCGAGAGCAACTGAGCTGCACTGGCCAATACGCGTTGTGGCTGATCGACCTGAAGCTGGCCCTGCATCGCCTCGGTGTCTTCAAGCCCTAGGGGCTGGACCGTCACCATGGTGTCGACAAAGAGTCGGTAACCGCGTGCGGTCGGGATCCGCCCCGAAGAAGTATGCGGACTGGCAATCAGTCCAAGCTCCTCGAGATCAGACATCACGTTACGGACGGTCGCGGGAGACAGGTCAAGTCCGGACCAGCGCGAGAGGGTCCGTGAGCCGACAGGCTGACCTTCAGCGATGTGTCGCTCAACGAGCGTTTTGAGTAGAGTGCGGGCACGGCGATCTAACATAGATGCTGATTCTAGTGCGCCCGCGCCAGTGTGGTGTAATCGGAGCTATGGGAGCATTTCAAACGGTGGCCTTGGTAGGACGGTTTCGCTCAAGCGGGATCGTGCAAACCCTTGACCGGATTGAAATTTTTCTTCAGGAACGCGGACTGGAAGTTTTCCGGCCTGCCGGCAGCGCCGAGCACGCGAGTGACGTCAAATCGATCGTCCATCGGTCTGGCTCGAGCACCGAGCCTCCCATTGACCTGGCAATCGTTGTCGGCGGCGATGGCACGATGCTTGGGATCGCGCGAGAACTCGCCCCGTGGGGCGTGCCGGTGATCGGGATCAATCATGGTCGACTCGGGTTCATGACGGACATTCCGCTCGACCGATGGACGGACGCCTTGGCTGCCATTCTCGACGGCCACTACGAGGCGGAGGAGCGCACGTTGCTCGACGCGTGCGTGCTGCGCGACCCGGATTCGTCGATCCCGTTTGCGGCACGGGCCCTGAACGATGTCGTCATCGGACGCGGCTTGGTTGGGCGCATGATCGAACTCAATGTCGAGGTCGATGGCAAGTTCATGTACACACAACGTGCGGATGGGCTGATCATTGCCACGCCGACTGGTTCGACCGCGTATGCACTATCGGCAAACGGCCCGATCCTGCATCCGCAACTGAACGGAATCGTGTTGGTCCCCGTAGCCCCGCAAGCGCTCTCGAACCGCCCCATCGTGCTGCCGGATACTTGCAAGGTGACTGTGCGGATTGGCGATGAGACCGATGCGCGGGTGAATTGCGACATGCAGACCTTCTCGGATCTGCACCCGGGCGACCGGATTGTGATTGAGCGCTCGGCGTATCGAATCCGCTTTCTACACCCAAGTGGATATAGCTATTTCGCGACCTTGCGCGGCAAACTGGCGTGGCAAGCACTCCCGGTGCTCAACGTCCGCCCCCCGTCGCCCTGACTCGCTAAAACGCCCGAGAGAACCTCATGCTCCGCACACTTCGATTGCGCGACATTGTTCTGGTCGAAGTGGCTGAAATTGAATTTGGTCCGGGTTTCAACGTGCTCTCGGGCGAAACCGGAGCCGGCAAATCGATCTTGCTTGATGCACTCGGCCTCGCGCTCGGACATCGTGCGGATGCCAAGCTCGTGCGGGAAGGTTGCGCGCGCGCCGACGTGGTGGCTGAATTCGCCAGTCACGAGGGGCTCGATGCCTGGCTTGCCGAGCGCGAGATCGCCGGCGACCCGGGCACAGTCCTGTTAAGGCGAGTGCTCGAAAGTGACGGTCGGTCGCGGGCCTTCGTCAATGGTCAACCCGTGCCGGCGACATTACTGCGCGAGACGGGCGAACAACTGCTGGATATCCATGGGCAACATGCTCATCAGCGTTTGCTGACTGGATCGGCTCAGCGCGCGCTCCTGGATGCTTTTGCCGGAATTGAACCAGAGGTCTTGCGCTTGCAGAATGGCTGGGACACCTGGCAGGACGCCGAATCCGTGCTGGCGAACGCTCGCGAAGCAGGCGACCAAATCCAGCAGGACCGTGAGCGGCTGAATTGGCAAATCGATGAACTCGCTGCATTAAAACTGGCTCCGGACGAATGGCAGGAACTCGAGACCGAGCAGAAGCGCCTGGCGAATGCAGCGGCCCTGATTGAAGGGGCTCGTGGCGCGGCCGAAGCCCTGCAAGAAGATGATTCCGCCATCAATCGGCAACTTTCCCGTTTAGTAGCGCGCCTTCGCCCTCTGGCGCTGATCGACCCCACGTTGACGCCCCCTCTCGAACTTCTGGAAGGGGCTGCGATTCAGGCTGCAGAGGCAGCGGGCGCAATGTCTCATTATGCTGACCGGATTGATCTGGATCCTGAACGACTGGCGGAGGTCGACCGTCGACTTGGGGCGATTCATACGGCGGCCCGCAAGTATCGACTCTCTCCTGAGGATCTGACGGTCGAACTGCATCGACTCCAGGAGCGCCTGATCGAACTGGACCGCTCGGTCGATCTGAAGGGGCTGCAAGAGGCAGCCGACCGCGCGCGGCAGCAATACGATCAATTGGCGCTAAACATCGGCGTGGCCCGACGCGAAGCGAGCGGGCGTCTTGCGGCCGCAGTTAGCAGCGGAATCGCTGGACTTGGCATGGCCAGCAGTCGGTTCGAAGTCGCAATTGATTCAGTAGACCCCGGCCCCGCGGGGACCGAACGCGTCGAGTTCCAGATTGCCGGGCACAGCGCGAGTGCGCCCCGACCACTGGCCAAAGTCGGATCGGGAGGCGAACTGTCCCGAGTGGGTCTGGCGATTACGGTCGCGGCCGCGACGACCCAACCGGTTGGAACCCTCGTCTTCGATGAGGCCGACAGCGGCGTCGGCGGCGCAGTCGCTGAACTGATTGGCCGGCTGATGCGTCGCCTGGGCGAAGTGCGTCAAGTGCTATGCGTCACCCACCTTCCGCAGGTGGCAGCTCGCGCGCATCAACACTTTGAAGTGATTAAGCGAACCGCCGATGGCCGACCGTTGACCTCGGTCAACGCGCTCGATGAAGACGCACGGATCGAAGAAATCGCCCGAATGCTGGGCGGCGTTGAAATCACGGCCACAACTCGAAGTCACGCCCGCGAGCTGCTGGCTCCCTGAACGAGGTCGCTGAAACTAACCCCGCGAAGCGCTCACCGGGAGCATGCCGGCGCTGAGGCGATGTTGGCAATCGGGTTTGACGCAGACCGCGTAGAGCGACAGGGCATGGTCCTGAAGCTCAAAACCGCGCTCCGTCGCAATGTGTTGCTGACGCTCCTCAATCTGCGAATCGAAAAACTCTTCGACATGTCCACAGGTCACGCAGACCAGATGGTCGTGATGCCCACCCTCTTGAAGCTCGAAGACCGCTTTACCGGCCTCGAAATGACTGCGCGTCAAGAGACCCGCCCGCTCAAATTGGGTCAAAACACGGTAGACCGTCGCCAGCCCAATATCCTGCCGCTCGCCCACGAGCACACGGTAAACATCCTCAGCCGTGAGGTGGCGCCTATCGCTGCGCTGGAAAACCTCAAGGATTGTCCGCCTGGGCAAGGTGGCTTTGAGCCCGAGATTCTTCAATTCGTTAGAGCCAGTCATTCAGACACCGGGGATGGGGTTTTGGTCAGACTTCACATTCCACTCAGAGACCGTATGATAGGCAGTCATTGCTTCGGATTGGTGAGACCTGTGTTCTTGCGCGAATTGATCCCTCAGAAAATCGGGAATAGTTGTGGCCTGGCGCTGACGCTCAGCATCGCACTGTGTTCTGGCGCCTGTGCGCCCATCCTGCCATCCCTCCCTTCGGTTCCGAGCCTGTCGAGCCTGACCGACAGCAACGTATTCAAGCCGTTCAGGCTCGATATTGCCCAGGGAAATTATCTGACCAGGGATACCGTCGAGCGGGTCCGCCCCGGCATGCGACGCCAGGACGTTCGGTTTGTGTTGGGTAGTCCGCTGTTGCTTGATCCATTCCATCCCAATCGGTGGGACTACATCTTTCGCTTTCAACGCGGGACTGGGGAATCTGTCACCCGTCGGGTCACGATTCACTTCGACGGTGATCGGGTTGAACGGATCGAGGCCGACGCGCTCCCAGGCCGCGACGAAACCAATGACCCGGCGTTGCCGCGCAATCGACGCAGCTAGGTTCCAAAGGTTTAGAGGCCGCAAGCATGATGAACATTGCGATCGCCGGAGCCGCCGGACGAATGGGTCGAATGCTCATTGAAGCGGTTCTGAACTCCCCCGATGCCCAGCTAACAGGCGCCCTGGAGGTCAATGGGTGCCCGGCGCTAGGTCGAGACGCGGGCGAGTTTATGGGCCGAGAGACTGGGGTCGTGTTGACCGATGCGACTGAGGCCCCAGACCTCGCACTGGCCAATGCGAATCTGCTGATCGACTTTACTCGGCCGGCAGCCACCCTCGCGCATCTCGAATACTGTTTGCCGCGTCAGATCGGCATGGTGATTGGCACGACCGGGTTTGATCCGCATCAGCGGGCGCAAATTGCCGCCGCGGCCGAACAGATCCCAATCGTGTGTGCGCCCAATATGAGCGTTGGCGTGAATGCCACGCTCAAGCTCCTGGAACTGGCCGCAAAAATTCTGTCCGCCGATTACGACATTGAAGTCATCGAGGCGCACCATCGACACAAAGTCGACGCGCCCTCTGGCACTGCACTCGCGATGGGCGAGGCAATCGCGCGGACCTTGGGGCACGAGTTGCCAGATGTCGCCCTGTTTGCCCGCGAGGGCGTGACCGGGGAGCGCGTCAATGGGACGATCGGCTTTTCAACGATCCGCGGTGGCGACATCGTCGGCGACCACACAGTTCTTTTCTGTGGCACGGGCGAGCGGGTCGAAATCACCCATCGTTCGTCGAGCCGGATGAACTATGCCCTGGGCAGCCTGAGGGCCTGCAGATTCTTGATGGGGCGCAAAGCGGGCCTGTTCGATATGCAGGACGTCCTGGGTCTGCGCTGATCTAAACCGGGCGTTGCTTAACGTCCGGCCACCAGTGCATGGCGACCATCGACCACAACCCGACGCCATGGCACCGCGTAGGCAGCGGCGAGTATCTGAGGCTGCAAGATTCGATCAACCGGGCCGTGAGCAGCCGATCCGTCCACCGCAATCACAATCGCATGGGTGCAATGCCCCAAGACCCAGTCCGGATCATGCGCCGTAATCACGACGAGTCGCCCCTGGCCGGCCTCTGCAGCAAAGGCATCGGCCAGTCGCAAACGCTCTCTTGGGTCTTGATGGGCAAGTGGCTCGTCAAGCAGTAGGGCATCCGCATCACTCGCGAGCGCGAATGCCACCCAGGCGCGCTGTCGTTCACCGCTTGAGAGGGTGGACCATCGCCGATCAGCAAATTCAGCCAGTCCCATGGCCAGAAGCGCGGCATCCACCCGGGCGCCGAGGGATCCGATGCGGGCAACCCGGGATCGCACCGTTTCATCGAACGGCTCCGGCACCACGGTTGGCAGGAACGCGCAATGTTTGGCCCAGGCCTGCGCATTGAGCTTGGTCGAGCCGACTCCGGACCATTCGAGCATGCCCGTGACAGGCGCATGAAGGCCCGCCAGGGTCCGAAGCAAGGTTGTCTTGCCAGCTCCATTGGCACCCAGAACGCCCCAGCGCTCGCCGGCACTGAGCGTGAGGTCCACTGGAAGCAGGCGGCGCGATCCGGCCGCTGCGACCAATCCGCGAGCCATCACGATTGGCGTCCCAGGGAGGTACCAGCGACCCGATCTTGATTCTCGGGGCAGGCCCTGCGTGTCTACATCCCGGGGCGCAATCAAGGTTCCTGTTGCAGCCCCTTGAAGCATCGGCTGTCCGGGCGTCGAGTCGGACCTCGGCTGGATCGCCACAGTGCCTGAACGCTGAACGTTCGCAGCGGGCGGCAGTGGCTCAGCGGGTCGGGCTCTCGGCATGACCCCAGCCAGATGCCCGGAATCAATCCGGTGCATCGCGCGAACAGCATGTAAGAACGCCTCAATATCGTCGGGCGTCGCCGACGGGCCCGGTGGGCGCAGACCGCCGGCCATGGCACCACCAGGCAACACAACGCCGCCTGCAGTCCCTTCGCCAGGCCGCTCCGGGACGACGCCCCGCCAACCTGGGGCCGGCTGTGAGCGAACGGTCCGAGAACTCGAAGGCTGCGCACCTCCTGACTGCAAACCTGCCCCCTGCTGCGACGGGGGCTGAGATGCGGGCCGCGCCGCGGCCGCGCGGGGTCGTGCATAAGTCGGCTCTTCCAGAGCACCAGGCGCCGGTGTGCGGGTGGCCCCGTCGCGCGGGCCAAACGCCTCCATTGGATCCCAGTCTTGATTCAAGAGCGGTTTTGGCTCAGCAGAGGTTGTGGAAGATCCTGCTGAAGACGCAGGCTCAGGTGCTGATTCGACGCCACCCCGCCCCCCCCACTCGTCGCCTTGAGCGCCATCGCTGTCCTTCTGACGATCACGACTAAATGGCCAGATCATCGAGACCCCCGAATCAGTTGGTGCAACAGAACGGGAACCCCGATCAGCGCGGTGAACACTCCGACAGGCAGCAATTGCGGCGCGGCCAATGTGCGCGCGCAGGCATCTGCCAGCATGACCACCGAAGCCCCAAGCGCGGCTGCCCCCGGGAGGGCAATCCGTGCATCAGCCCCGAACAGACGGCGCGCAACATGAGGGGCGGCGAAACCGACGAAACCAATGGCACCGACATTCGCCACCGCAATGGCGGTCGCAAATGCGGCAAGTGCCACAGTCCGCATTCGTGCAGCGGAGGCATCCACGCCAAGATCTCGCGCAATCGCATCGCCCCAGGCAATTGCATCAATCGCTCTCGCATCCAGGCAGGCCCAAAGTAAGGCAAGCAGGGCAGCGACCAGAAGTCCCACCAAACGCCACCCCTCAACCCCACCGAGATCGCCCAGAAGCCAAAAGATCATGCCGCGCAGATCTGAATCATCGGCCATCGCGAGCACCACATTGGTCGCGGCACCAAACAAGGCCCCCGCTGCAACCCCAACCAACACCACGCGTTGCTCATCGAACCCCCGCCGAGCCCCCGCAAACGCGGCCACCAGCAAAATGGCAACCAGTGCGCCGCCGAATGCCGCCAGCTCAACACCCGGCGCCGGGATTTTGAACGCCATTGCCAAGACGGCTGCAAGGCCAGCGCCGCCTGCAGTTCCGAGCAAATAAGGATCCGCTAGTGGATTGCGTAACACCGACTGCATGCCCGCCCCTGATAAGGCCAGCAGCGTTCCGACTGCGGCCCCGGTCGCTACGCGGGGCACTCGAATCTCCCACCAAAGCGTCCACGCATCGGGGCCGAGGGTATGGAGCAGCCCCGTGCTGCCAACCCAGGTCGAACCCGCAAAGGCGGCCAGCACAATGACCAGCGCCAGAATGATTCGCCACACCATTAGCGCGCCCCCTCCGGCGAGTGGCCTGCAGTGTTGCGAGCCACGTTGCGAATGGCGTCACACAGCCGTTCAACGCCATCCAGCACCCTCGGCGTCGGGCGCTGCAACAATTCTGGGGCAATCGCAACCACAACCGGCGCGGGAGCGATCCAGCGATTTCGCCACCGCTCAAGCGACTCACCCCCCGGCGCATCAGCCGTCGAGCCATCCCCTAAGACAACAAGCTGCGGCCTCGCTGCCCGCACTGCCTCAGGATCGACTTGGCGGGCCGCTAACGCCTCATGTCCAAAGACATTCTGACCGCCGCAAAATCGGATGGCGTCACCAATCAGATCGCGGTTGGAGACCGTGATCAGCGGTCTGGCCCAGACCTGATAAAAAACCCGGACCTTAGGCCCCTGCGCGACCCCTGTGCGCAGGGTACCCATGCGATGCGCAAAGTGGTCCGCTTCGAGGCCAGCCGCTTCAGGCTCACCGACTAGACGCCCCAGTTGCCGCAGGGCTTGCGGGATCGCATCAAGTCGAGCTGGCTCAGAGACCCATACCGGCGCGACCCGGGCAATCGATTCGCGTTGTTCTGCTCGCAATCCCGCCCCCCAGATGAGAACGAGGTCGGGCGCGGCTCCCCTGAGCGCCTCCAGGTCAGTGCGCGGCCAAGCTGAGACACGGGGCAGCTGAGTCGCAGCCGCCGGAAAATCACTGGCCGGGTCGACAGCGACGACCCGAGAGCCTGCTCCCGCCGCGAACAACAGTTCGGTTGTGTGCGGCGCCAGAGAGACGATCCTCTCTGGCCTTGCAACAAGCTTCAGCGACTGACCGTGGTCATCCACCGGAGCGGAATCCGACCGCGTCGCGGCCATCAGCGCTGTAGACGCCCCCCCAACCACCAACATGGTCAGGGCTTGGATCAGCGGGGATGTGAACGCGACGGTCATGCTGCGGATGTTACCGCGATGCGACCGCAGCCAAGTCCTGTCGAAGCCTCAGAAGCCGCGCTCTAGCGAGAACATCACCGTCCGTCCGCTTTGTGGGTAGACCGAGGGCGACGCCGGTAATCCGCCGAGAATTCCATAATCAAAGTAACGTCGGTCTAGCAGATTGCCGATCTTGAGTGCCGCCAGCCATTGTCCCATGTACTGGGATGCTTTGATATCAACCAGTGTGTAGGACGGCATGGACTCAAATTCGTTGGCCTGATCATTGTCAAAACGCTGGCGGCCCGTGTGTCGGGCGGCCAATGAAAGTCGAGTGCCTTCCGAGGGTGTCCAGACCGCCGACACCTTCAGAGCCAACCGCGGAACCAATGGCACTTCGCGACCGCTCACGGGAACGCCCCCCACCTCGCCGCCCCGAAAACGCGCGTCTAATCTCGTGACCCCGGCGCTGAGGTCAAGTTGGGCCTTGGGCTGGAAAGTCCCCTCTAACTCGAGACCGGTACGTTGCGTGGGCGGCAGATTGACGTTGCTAAACGCCGGCGCGTAGTAATGAATTTCATGATTAAGGTCATTGCGAAAAACGCTTAATCTCACACCCGCCCCCGTCTTGCGCCACTGCACCCCAATCTCCCGATCAGTCGACGTTTGGGGAATCAATAAGCGGGCCGTCGGCAGTTGCTGTGGATCGCTTGGAAAAAAGTATGTCAGCTCATCCACCGTGGCGATTCGAAAACTACGACCGCCCCGTGCATACACATCAAACCCTGCCCCAAGCGGTTGGCGCACCCCAAGGCTTGAAGCGGTCACCCAATGTGCGCCCGCCACCGACAACGAGGGCGTGAGCTGATCCCTGATTTCGTCGTCAATGCGCTGGCGACGCAGTCCTGCCGTCAACGAAAGTCCTTGGGCAAAGGCCGCTCGATGTTGCAGGTAGAGCCCCTGGGACTGTTGCGTGGCCGAGGTCTGAACCCAAGGGCTATCGAACATTTCTGCAGAATTTGCCCCACGAGTGGCATAGCGCCAGGACTCGGTGTCGAGCCCAAATACCATCTCATGCTGGATGCCTCTGGCAGACCAGGTACCGCGCAACCGGGGAGTGAACGAAAGCGTCCGCCGATCACGCACCGAGTAGTAATTAAACTGACGATAGTCCGATGCAACCGAGCCCTCGCGGTGCGCGAGTTCGGCCTCAAATTCAAGCGACGACGTCCGCCACGCAGCGGCGAGCGCGAGCCGGTAGTCTTCGCGCTGGGCATGGTCCTTGGGCGTCGAGGTGCCTCTCGGATCCGACTTGAATTGGTCGAGGCTCCTCGTACCCGGCAGGCCGAGTTGTTGCGACTCGGCCCCGAGGCGCACCGCAAGAAAACCTCGGTCAAACAGCGTGCGTAGTTCGCCGCCCACATTGCGCTGGCGCAATGCATTGTTGTCCCGCCAGTTGGCGGTATCGAGGGCGCTCGCATCGACTTGGAACCGCACTCGCCCGTCACTGGCGCCGGTCGATGCACGCAGTTCTCGGGTATCCAGGGATCCGACAACCAGCGCTGCGCTGCTTTTTGAAGCGTCTGACGGGGCCTGGTTACTGGTGTTCGCGCTCGCCCGCGTGATGATCTGAATCGTGCCGCCGGTGGCCCCGCCTCCGTACAAGACCGAGCCCGATCCACGCAAAATCTCGATTCGCTCAATGCTGGCCAGGGGAATGGCGCTCAGGCGGGTACTCGCCAACTCATTTTCGTTCAGGCGGCGGCCGTCCAACAGAATCAGGGTATTTTGGTCACCCGTGATCCCGAAACCTCGAAGATCGATCTGACGGTCTGGCGATCCGGCGTTGTCGCGCACTTGAACACTAACTTGCTGGCCCAAGAGTTCCGGCAGGTTAGACGCGGTCGACGCCGCGATCTGCTCGCGATCAATCACCGTCATACCGATGGGCGCGTCAGACAAAGGGGTCGCAAATCGTGATGCGGTCACCACCACGGACGGCAAGGGAGCCACCTGGGCAAACGTAGTCGATGAAGCAACGGCAATCGCAATCGCAATCGCATACGCAACAGCAGCGGCCGGGAACGGACGGATTTGTTTAAAAAAAAGCATGAATAAACCCCATGCGCCGACCGCCTCAGAGGCAGGCCAGCGCGCGGTCATCGTCGCCCACCGCGACCAGACCCGTTGAAAACAAGACGAGCTCCAGATTTGATCTGGGACTCATCCCACCCTCTCGGCCGGTCTCCGGGCTGCAGGTTTCACCGAATCCCCTTCCCAGATTCGTCACGATCCAGTGGGCGATTGACTCGGTTCATGCCACTTGGGCATACCTGCTTACCGTTGCGGGGGCAGCACAGGTTGGGCAAGCCGACCCTCTAAATCGAAGGGCGATTACATCCTGTTTCCCGTTTAACCCCACCCGCCGGACGGCTGGTGAGGCACCGAAAGCGCCTTCAGACTAACGCAAAGAAGACGTCAATGCATCGATAACCACGTTAGACGTCAGGAGTTCGGGTAGTACCTGAGCGGTCTGCTGTCCCGGGCGGTAGACCAGATAGAGCGGCACGCCATTACGGCCAAACTCAGCCAGTGCTGCCGTAATCGTGGGGTCCTGCCGCGTCCAGTCGGCCCGCAGCAGCAACACATCGTTGACGGCGAAAGCGCGCCGAACCGATTCATTTTCTAAAACTACTTTCTTATTGACCTGGCAACTAATGCACCACGCCGCGGTGAAGTCAACGAAAACGGTCCGTCCGGCCCCACGCGCGACCGAAACCGCAGCGGGAGACCATGCCGCCCAATCTTGCGTCTCCCCAGAGCGCACGGGATCCAAAGCACGTGGCGACGCTAGAGCGATTGCCAACGCAATGAGCACCCCCGCCGGCACACTTTTGCCGAGATGGCTTGCGTAGGGTTTGGCCGCGGTGCGTCCCCACCACCAAGCAGCCGCAGCGACCAGGACCCCCGCCATGAGCGTTCGCAACATGGCATCCACCCCCATTTGCGCGCCGAGAACCCAAACCAGCCACACCGAAGTAGCGTACATCGGGAAGGCAAGGCCCTGGCGCAAGGTCTGCATCCACTGCCCGGGTCGAGGCAGGCGCGCCAGCCATTCGGGATAAAGACCCAGCAGCAGATACGGTGCGGCCATCCCGAGGCCAATGGCCGCAAATACCAGGAGAGCGATCGCGGGTGCTGCGGTCAGGGTGAAACCGACCGCGGCCCCCATGAAGGGTGCCGTACAAGGCGTTGCCACCACCGCTGCCAGTAATCCTGCGGCAAATGAGGGCCCGATGCCGTGGGACGGGTCGTTTAAGGAACCGTTTGAGGAACCGTTTGAGGAACCGTTTGAAGAACCCTTTTGAAATCCGCCGGAGACCCCAAGCGTGGTGAGGCGCAGCCCAATCTCGTACACCCCGGAAAAATTTAACCCAAGCGCTAGGAAGAGGAGTGCGAGCAGGCTCACAACGACGGGGGATTGCAATTGGAAGCCCCAGCCCACGGCCTGACCGGCGCTTCGCAACAAAAGCATCAACGCAGCCAAGCCCAAGAACATGGCCACCACCCCAGCGGCAAACGCAAAGGCGTTCCGGCGCGCCCGGACCGAATCCCCACCGGCATCCTGCACAAAGCCCAAGACTTTGAGACCCACGACCGGGAAAACACAGGGCATCAGGTTAAGAAGCAGTCCTCCCAGTAACGAGCCAGCGAGCACCAGACCCAGAGCCAGCGGATCGATGGCAGCACCTGACTGAGCGACGTTTGCGGCGGCTGTGGCGGAGGTGACAGAGGTAGCGGATGTCGTCGAGGTTGATCCGGCGGTCGGATCGAGTTGCGAAAGCAGTGACCGCTCGGCCGGCAACTTCGACGCGTTGGCCGTGTCAGCCCCATTAGCCAACGTCGCCAACGTGGCCAACACAGACACGCCGATCGGCTCACCGGCTAACGGCGCGGGGCCGCTCTGCCGCGTTGCCCGAACTTGGTAGGCCTGTCCGCTCAGGCGCAAGACACCGTCTAAGGTTTCAACGGACTCCGCATTGGGCCGAGCATTTGGCGGCGCATCTGGACTCGCATCTGGCGCCAGTTCAAGGCCAAGCCGCCAGCGGCCATCGGACAAACGCTCGAGTTGTTGATCGGCTGCGGGGGCCACCATCCGCTCACGCTCCGGGAAGAAGGTGAATTCCAACGAAGTAGAGGGCGGGGTGGAGAGCGCGGCAGTCGGCGGTGGCGGGAACGTCAACACCAGGCGCTTGCCCTCTGCAAACCAGCGGGCCTTGATGACCTGATTGGGATCTGGGATCCATCGATCCGCCGCGGCGAACAGCGCGGCCCAGGCAGACTCTTTGTTGGCCTGTGCGTTGGCCTGTGCGTTGGCTTGCGAGTTCGTTTGCAACAGGGGCAAGCGGATCGCGAGAGACGCCTCACCGGGGATACAAATTTCGCGGCACACCAGCCAAGTAGCGGTAGCTTCAAGCTGGACGTCCCGACCCGCCAGGCCCGTGGGCGGGTTCACACTCAGGGGCAGTACGATCTCGCCGTCGTAGCCAAAATTGGCCATCGGCCCGACCCGGATGCGATGAGGCGCTGGCCACTGAACTTCTCCGGCCGACCACCCGGATGGCAACTTGATCTGCCAACGGGTCGGCAATCCGGAATCACCCGGATTGCGCCAGTAGGTATGCCACTGTGGATCGTGCTTGAGGCGCAAACCCAGACGAAACGACTGCCCCGGAGCAACGGTCGCCCGGTCTGCGATCAATTCGGCTTCGAGCGTGCCGACCCGGACGGGGCCCAAAACCGGCGCGTGAGCGCCAGAGGGCCGAACTTGAGGTGGCGCGGGCTGAGCCTGCGCGAACCCCGATGGACTGACCGAAACGACGAACCAGATCGAGAAAAGCAGCGGGAACAGGAAGACACGCAGGAAATGCATGACCCGATGCTAACCGAAGCGCCCATCAAACTTCTGCAACGGCGGCTTGACCCCCACACGGCGAGTCCCTAACATCCCAACGCATGGATGATGATCTAAAATTAATTGTTGAAGGGGTCGAGCGACTGCTGGGCCTGACCCGCCGTCTCTCGCATGAAAACAGCGCTCTGCGTGATCGCCTTGCGCAGGTGCAGGCCCGATGTGATGAGGCTCAGACACGGGTCATTGAGGCTCAGGTCCGGGCCGAAGAGGCGCAAGCACTCGCCAACGAGACACAATCGCATATCGATCGGCTGAAGCGTCGTTCGGCCGAAGCGCGCGCCCGTGTCGAGGCTGCGCTCGAGCGCTTGCCTAGCCTAAGTGAACTGGCCGTCAGTCCAGAATTCGATGAAGCGATCCAGAATGAAGGGCCACACGAGGCAGAACCCCCAACCGAGCTGCATTCCGTGACGTCGTCCGATTTCACCAACTCTCCGCTGTAACTAAGGGCTGATCGCGATGGAACCCGTCGACGTCCGAATCCTCGACCGCGATTTCCGGATCGCAGTCTCCGCGGAGGAAAAAACCTCGTTACTGGCCGCTGTTAGTGAGGTCGATGTCCGCATGCGTCAAATCCGCGAAGCCGGGCGGGCGACATCACTCGACCGGATCGCCGTCATGGCAGCGATTCAGCTCGCCCACGAATTGATCGCCCGGCGCACTGAACAAGCGCCGGTCTTCAGTCCAGACGAAATCGCCCTGCGTCTTCGCGCCCGTCAACTCTCGGCAGAAATCCAAACCGAGATCGCCCGACAGGAAGCGCTGTCCTAGAAACCCAGGCTCGGATACACTGGGGCTCTGTCCTGCGGTGCTCGTCAAGGCCTTACACTCCTTGAACCAATAGATCGCCCCCAGGCCGCGGCATTAACTCAACCACTGTTGTGATCGTCCCTTTGTCGGATGAACCTGATGTGGAAGAAGCTGTGGCCGACCTGAACCACCAGGTTCGGGATGCCGGCCTGACGGCACCCGCGGGACAGACCCACCGTCGACACCCATGAATTACTGGTTAATGAAAAGCGAGCCCGAGGAGTGCTCGGTCGACGACGTGCTCGCGATGCCTAACGCGACGGTGCCGTGGTTCGGCGTGCGAAATTATTTAGCCCGCAATTTCATGCGCGACCAGATGCGTTTGCAGGACGGGGTGCTGTTTTATCATTCGTCGTGTGCCCAGCCGGGTGTCGTTGGATTGGCCGAAGTCGCTTCAACGCCCTACCCCGATGCAACCCAGTTCGATGCGGGTTCGAAGTACTTTGATCCGAAAGCGTCGCTTGAAGCGCCGCGATGGCAGTTGGTAGACGTCCGCGTGAACCGAAAAACCAGGACCTTGAGCCTGGCCGAACTTCGCGCCCATGCCGATCTCACCGAGATGATCCTGCTCAGGCGCGGCAACCGGCTCTCGATTACCCCGATCACCCCCCCCGAATGGAACACGATTTTGCGCCTGCTGGCAGAGTCGTCGACCTAAAGACTGCCCCCCTGGAGAACGCCTTGTTTGGAATCGATCCCCTGCTGCTTGCGGGGCTGTTAGTGCTTGGAGCGTTTACGGGTTTTGCGGCGGGGCTTCTCGGCATTGGCGGCGGCATGATAATGGTGCCGTTCATTACGATGATATTGACCCAACAGGCGTTCCCTGCCGAGCAGATCGTCAAGGTCGCTGTCGCCACCTCGCTGGCCTCGATCCTGTTCACCTCGATTGCCAGCGTGCGGGCTCATCACCGGCGTGGCGCCGTTCGCTGGGACATCGTGCGAATGGTGGCCCCGGGCATCGTGGTTGGTTCCGTGCTTGGCGCGCAGTTCGCGGCGCAACTCAAAGGCGCCTTACTTGCCGCCTTGTTCGCGGGATTTGTGGGGTTTTCGGCGACCCAGATGTTGACCGGCAAAAAGCCTTCGCCCTCGCGAACGATGCCTGGGGCCAGCGGGAGCGCTGCGGCAGGTGGATTTGTCGGTTTTCTCTCGGCCATTGTTGGCGCCGGGGGGGGATTCATCTCGGTACCCCTAATGACCCTGTGCAATGTGCCGATGCATCAGGCTGTCGCGACCAGCGCGGCCTTGGGTTTTCCGATCGCAATGGCGGGAACGATCGGCTATGTCGTCGCGGGATGGCACCAGTCACTGCCCCTCGCCGTGGGCTATGTCTGGTTACCCGCCTTGGCGGCGGTCACCTGCGCCAGCGTTCTAACAGCCCCGCTTGGCGCAAAGGCAGCCCATGCGCTACCGGTCGCATCCCTCAAACGGATCTTCGCAGTGATCCTTTATCTCCTCGCGGGCTATATGGTCTGGCGAGCGATGCAAGGCTGAAAAAAGGCCTAAAAAGCATTTTCAATCCAGTTTCGCCCCAGAGTCTTTAACGACTTTCGCCCACTTGGGCATTTCAGTGCTCACCAACCGCGCTAGCTCCTGCGGGGGTTGGCCACCAGGCTCAGCGCCCAGGGTCTGCCAAATCTCGCGCAGTTCGCCACCCGCCGCAAACTGACGGGCCATTTCCTGTTGCATCCGCTGAACAATGGGCGCGGGGGTACCTGCAGGTGCCCAAACGGCATACCAGGTCTGCGCGTCGTACCCCTTGACCGTTTCGCCCACGGTCGGCAGATCAGGCAACAAAAACGACCGCTTGGCTGAAGTCACTGCCAGGGGGCGCAACTTGCCAGATCGAATGTGCTGGATTGAGCTACCCAAACCGTCGAACATAAAGTCAATCTGCCCGGCCAACAGATCGGCCAGCGCCGGCCCTGCCCCGCGATAGGGGATATGGGTCGCAAAGCTGCGTGTCATCGACTTCCAAAGTTCGACGGACAACTGGTGAGAGGTCCCATTGCCCGCCGAACCAAAGTTGTACTTGCCTGGCGCAGCCTTGATCGCGGCCGAAAACTCCTGAAAGGTCTTTACCGGTAAGCGCTGGGGATTCACCACGACAACGTTTGGAAACACCGCCAGAATTGAAACTGGAGTGAGGTCCTTTTCCAGATCGTACGGAAGCGTCGGATAAAGACTCGGCGCAATCGTATGGTGCACCGCCCCCACCAAAAAGGTGTAGCCGTCGGGCGCCGACTTCGCAACCAAATCGGCACCGAGCGTGCCGCCGGCCCCACCACGATTGTCGATCACAACCTGCTGCCCAAGCGTTTGCGACAACACTTTCGACAACGGCCTGGCCACCGCATCGGTGCCTCCACCCGGTGGAAAGGGCACCACCATCCGAATTGGTTTGTTGGGCCAGGTTGAAGGAGCCTGAGCCCGCGCATCACCCGGTAGCGCAGTCAAGCCAGGCAAAACGCCCAACGAGGTCCCAACCGAGGCCCCCATCGAGGCCCCCATCGAGGCCAACACCCGACGACGGGTAATATTTGAATTGAACATGGCAATGTCTCCTGATTTTTACTGAACCGTTACACTGTTTAGCCAACGATTTCATTTGTTTGCAATATTGAGCACACAATCAGGATCTACGCAATCCGAGCAAACAGCACTATGGATTTGAAACCCCGAATTGCCGTCGGCGGCTTTCAGCACGAGACCAATACCTTCGCCCCTTCGCCAGCGACCTTAGAGGCGTTTTCTCGCGGCGGCGCCTGGCCCCCATTTGCCAGTGGCGATGCGATGCTCGCGGGCTTGATTGGCGCCAATTTGCCAGCCACTGGCGCGATCAAGACCCTGACCCAGGCCGGTTTCGCGATCGAGCCCCTCGCCTGGGCAGCAGCGAGTCCGAGTGCCCGGGTAACGAACGAAGCGTTCGAGACGATCGCCGGGTCGATTCTAAGCGCTCTAAAAGCAGCCATCGATCCAAGTCTTCAAACATCGAACGGACCACTCGCGGGGGTTTACCTTGACCTCCACGGAGCGATGGTGACCGAATCCTATGACGACGGTGAGGGTGAATTGTTGCGCCGGGTCCGATCGATCGTCGGGCCAGAGATCCCAGTCGTTGCCAGTATCGACTGGCA
>Ga0114972_10000991_pt1 | contig 21369 bp, 17 predicted proteins | sample M_140807_EF_Meta_FD_87354 | JGI IMG/M metagenome (GOLD analysis project Ga0114972, IMG submission 87354) | Freshwater microbial communities from Lake Montjoie, Canada to study carbon cycling - M_140807_EF_MetaG | ecosystem: Environmental > Aquatic > Freshwater > Lake | place: Lake Montjoie...
AAATCAGTCGCATCACCGCTTCGGAGGGATCGTCCAGACCGATGTCGATCTCCCTGCGGATCACATCTTTTTCCATCGCGAAATCATTTTCAGGCAGGGTGGGCCGGAACACCATTTCGACCAACACCTCCAGAAAAACATCCAGGCCCTGCGAAGGACCATCGATGTAATAAACGGTGCGGTCGAAGGTGGTATAGGCGTTCCAGTGGCCACCGGCGGCCTGTACGATCGCTGGCAGCTTGGCACCGTCAAAGGATTGTGTGCCTTTGAAGACCATGTGCTCGAGAAAATGGGATAGTCCCGAGCCCATGAGCTGGTCCTCATGGATCGAGCCGGTCTCCACCCACAATTGCGTGCTGATCACCGGATGATCGCGGCGTTTGTCGAAAATCAAGGTCAGGCCATTCGTTAGTGTATGGCATGTGGCGGTGGTAAGGGGAAAGAACATGGCGAAATTAGTGCTTGGCGGAGGAACTTGATGCGTTAATATCGCCCCGCATGCAACGCTGGATTTTAATGGGATTGGCTGCTTGCGTCGTCGGCGCTGTCGTGCTGGCTGGCGGCGCGTGGTTCTATCGACAAAACAAGCCCGATAGCCGGTGGGTGCCGATACCCTTGAAGGAAACCTCCTCGATTTCTGAAAGGGAGGAATTGCGCCAGCATTTGACGGAATTGTTGCAAAGTCCCGAATCCCTGTCGGCCATGGTCAAGGAGCTTGATCTGCAGGCAAAACTGGGTGCTGCGACGGAGGAAGAAGCGGTGGCGAAACTGAAGTCCATGATGTTCATCCGCATTGGGGAGTTCAAGCATCCGAGCACCATGATGATGTATCCCACCGTTGATGTGGGAGTGGAAGGCAAGAGAAAGCAACAACACTTGCTAAGCGAAATCGCTGTCAAGTTGGGGGAGAACTGCCGCAAAAAAATGGGCGCGCCGACCCAGCAGTAATCCTCCCGATGAAAGGTCTTTGAATCCACGGGCTGTTGAGCCCCTGGTTGATGGGAATACAATCGCATCTTCATGCATGTCATCTCATGCCATCATTTCCTCCAGGAGGCTTGTGGGGTCGTTCCATGCCGATCACATCAACCCTCTGCCTTCGCCCAAGCCGCTAATACCAGAAACCGCAGTTACAACGCTAATATAAGCTCAATTGCGATTGATTTCGGCTTCAAACCTTTGATGCAGCGTTGCGAGCATGCAAATTTCATTTTTGCCACGTTTTCACCCGTTAGGCGAAAAGAAAAACGAATCGAATTTCCTCTCTCGCCCATGTTCTACAAGGCTTTGAGAGACATTCAGCAATTCCAACTGCGAACTTCAGGGTAATTTTGCCCCCGTTTTTTTGCGGCACGCTCTCCGTTGCGATGCTTGCTCTCCAAATCCAACGCTTCATGGGGTGAACGCAAAAAAGGCGGGCTGCCTTGTGAAAAGCAGCCCGCCAGTGTTTTGAGGTCGGGGGGAAATCAGTGTTCGTATCCTTCTTCGCCGTGCTCGCTGATGTCCAATCCTGCGGTTTCAACTTCCGCAGTGGGGCGCAGTCCGATGATGATTTTGACAATGAAAGCAATCAATACGGTGCCGACGATCGAGATCGCCAGGGTGACGCCCACGGCGATCAGTTGCTGACTGAGCAGACCGCCTTCGGCAACCAGTTTGGCAAGACCGTTGGTGGTGGCGACGTTTGGCGGATCGGTCACCAGCAGGTTGCCGTTGACCTCGCTTGTCGCCAGCACGCCGGTCAGGACCGCACCCAGGGTTCCGCCGACAGCATGCACTCCGAAGGTGTCGAGCGCATCGTCATATCCGACAGCCTTCTTGACATACATCACGAAGATGTAGGGAACAATCGCGGCCAGCACGCCGATGATCATGGAGCCGGTGGCGTTGACAAATCCGCAGGCAGGGGTGATCACGACCAGTCCCGCAACGATGCCCGAGCAGATGCCCAGGATCGAAGTCTGGCCCTTGATGATTTTTTCCAGCAAGCCCCAGACGAAGCCGGCTGTGGCCGCCGCCAGTGTGGTGGTCATGAACGCATTGGCCGAAACAATGTCTGCGGCAAGAGCCGATCCGGCGTTGAATCCATACCATCCCACCCAGAGCATGCCGGTGCCGACCATGCAAAGAACCATGCTGTGCGGCGACATCTTCTCTTTTCCAAAACCGAGGCGTTTGCCAAGGATGATGCAAAGAATGAGCGCGCTCCAACCGGAGGTCATGTGCACCACCGTTCCGCCAGCGAAGTCGATGGCCTGGATTTTGGCTGCAGGGTTCCAGACGCCGTTCATCAGTCCGGTCACACCCCAGATCATGTGCGCCATCGGGATGTAGATCACGAACATCCAGATGAAGATAAAGGCCATGATCGCGGTGAATTTCATGCGCTCGGCGATCGCGCCAATGATCAGTGCAGGGGTGATGATTGCGAACATCAACTGATACATGGCGAAAACATTTTGTGAAACCCAGTAGCAGTAATCCGTGTTGGGAGCACTGGTGACACCTTTCAGGAAGAAGAATTCAGAACCACCGAGATACGGCGAGCCGTAGCTCTTGCCGAACACCAGGCTGTAGCCGACGGCCCACCAGATGACGGTGACCATACCCGCACAGCCGAGACATTGGGCGAGTACGCTGAGAACGTTCTTTTTCCGAACCAGGCCGCCGTAGAACAGTGCCAGTCCCGGGAGGGTCATGAACAACACCAGCGCGGCGCAGGTCATCATCCAACCGTTGTGGCCCGGTCCGGGAACGTTGCCGATCTTGGATGTCCACTTCGTATCTCCCGATGCACCTACTCCCAGGTTCTGGAAGTATTGCTCGAGGTCGGCAATGCGCTGCTCGGTTGTCGCGTCCGGCGGAGCGGCTTGCTCAGCGGGGACTTCGGCGGGTGCTTCGGCTGGCGCGGCAGGCGGCGGAGTATCCTGGGCACGCACCACCAGTGGGGAAAGCGCGCCCAAAATTGCGGCCCCGAGCAAAAGAACTTTTGCCGGGATGATTAGGTTGGATCGTTTAGTCATATTCTGTTAGTCGGGTTAGATCAGCTCATGAGTCTGCTTCATGTCCTGATGTTCATCGGATGTCTAGCAAGGCGTGTGCCAACTTTAAGCGGCATTGGCTGACGTGATGGCAGGTGGTTCGGGTGGACTGCCGGGGATGTCAAAACTTCTTTGCCCACAGGCGTGAGGAAACACGTGAAGGAAGTGTTCGGCCGCTTGCACATGAGTCGAGCATGAAGAATCGATTTCCCGTCGCAGGCGCAGGAATGGCAAATTTAAGAAATCTTAATTTTTTTCATATGGCACAGTTTTTGCTTGAAAGTTGTCACCGCTCGGAACATAATCACTGCGGTTTTCCAAACCAACTCAATACAACATGAAGATGACAACGAAGAAAATGATGGGCCTTTTGGCAATTGCAGCACCCTTGATGGCGACGCAGGCTTCGGCAGAGTTCACAGGCAGCCTTACCGCTGACTATGCAACGATGTATGAGTTCCGCGGAGCCAATCAGGGCGACAACCTGGTGGACACCACTCTGTCCCTGAGCACCGTGTACAACGGCTTTACGATCGCCGGTGGCATTTGGTATGCATTTACGGATGACCAAGACTGGTATGTTGAAAAGGAAGCCGATTACACGGTTTCGGTCAGCCATGCTTTCGGTCCTGTTACCGCGACACTCGGTTATATTTTCTACACCTATCCGGGCGAGACTGATTACAATACACAGGAGTTGTACATTGCCGGCAGCATGGACATTTACAACGGTCTGATCGCCACGGTTACCGGTTTTTATGACTTCGACTATTACGAAGGATGGTACCTCAGCGCTGACCTCACCAAGTCATTCAAAGTCAACGACACGTTCAGTGTTGTCCTCAGCGGCGGTTTCGGTGCTTACGAATCCTATGATGGGTTCGACAGCGGCGTGAACCATTTCTACCTCAAGGCTTCGGCCCCGATCGTGATCAAACAGGACATCACGGTGACCCCTTACGTGAAATACACCAACGCCAACAGCGACTTCCCTGGTGACTTCACGAAACTGGGAGCCGATTACGGCGGAGAAAACTTCATTGGCGGAATTTCCGTGGGTGTTGCTTTCTAATCCCATCGTAGCAACATAATTCTTTTGGCGGTCACGAAAGTGGCCGCCATTTTTTTTGGGCTCGTTCCCGGTCGCTCAGACCAGATCAAACGGCTGCAAAAAATCCAGCAAGGCCTGATGATGACCCGGCTCATACAGGTGACATCGAAAACCAAAGCGCCTGCCTGTTTCGATGTTGGCCGGAAGGTCGTCGATGTAGATGGTGTCGCCGGGATCGAGCTGATAAAGCTCCGTGGCGCGCTGGTAGAATTCGTCCGCAGGTTTCATGCAACCGATTTGATGGGACATGACGGCTCCATGAAAGCGGGAGAATATGGGATATTCTTCAAAAATCCAGGGGTGGTGGATTGCATTGATGTTGGAAAACAAAATCAGCCGGTGCCCCGACGCCGCAAGCTTTTCCACCAGTTGCCACGTTTCGCCAATCGGAGTGAAGATCGATCGCCACGCACGACGGAACTCATCCGGACTCGCTTCACTCCCCAGGGTTTCAAGCGCCCAGGAGATGAAAACATCGGCCTCAATGCGACCCGACTCCAGTTCGTCTTTTTTTTCCTCCAACAAACGCAGCCGCTCCGCAGCATCGCCATTGTGCGGAGGGACGAGCGACAACATCGGCTTTTTGTAATCGAAACGCAGCAAGACGTTGCCGATATCGAATAAAAATGTCATGCACGCACAATGAAAAGATTGTCCTGTGATGGAAAGCGGAAATTTCCACTGTTTTGGATTGAGTTCGCAAAACGCCCGCTTAGACTCCGCGCGTGCGATCAATGATCATGAAAAAATTGTTGCCGATGCTGCTGCTGGTCTTGTTTTCCGGGGCCGTGCATTCGCAGGAGGCTTACATGGTTGTGGAAGCCCACTCGGGAAAGATTTTCCAAGCGCAAAATTCCGCTGTCAAAAGGCCGGTCGCCAGTCTGACGAAAATCTGCACGGGCGTGGTGGCGACTGACTGGGCGCTTGCCACCGGGCAGGATTTGAAAAAAGTGATGGCCACCGTGCCCGAATCGATCACCCGCGTCGGTGGGGCGAATCCGCTGAATTTGCAGCCGGGCCAGACCATTTCGCTGTCGGACGCTCTCTACGCGGCATTGCTGGGCTCGGACAATCTCGCCGCGATGACCGTGGCCGATCACATCGGTCGCGACATCAACAATCGTCGGGGCCGTTCCGATGATCCGGTGTGGGCTTTTGTCAAGGAGATGAACGAATTGGCCCGCGTGCTGGGAATGAAGAACACGCGTTTTCTCAATCCGCACGGTCTGGAATTGCCCAAGCAGGAGGGCTACTCCACAGCGGCCGATATGGCAAAGCTCTCTGTTTATGCGATGCGTCGTCCGGCATTCGCGTTTTTTGTTAGACAGAAATCGCGGACGATTTCGGTGGGCGGCCGCTCGGTTGCGGTGAACAACACGAATCAACTGATCGGTGAGCCGGGAATCCTCGGCATCAAAACCGGTCAAACGAGTCCGGCCGGCCCCTGCCTGGCGACATCGATGGACAAAGACCCGCTGGTGCGCAACAAGCCGGATGGAACGAAAGGTGCCACGCCTCGACGCATGATCGTGGTTTTGTTGAACAGCCCGGATCGTTTCGGGCGGACCCGTGGTCTCCTCAACTCCGCCTGGGGCCAGTATGATCGATGGATCGAATCCGGCGCGCTGATTCAAGACCGCAACCGGGAAATTCTTCCCGTTCCCAAATTTTGATTCTTCTGATCGTAGGCAGCGGCATCGTTTCGCCCTCGAATACTTCAAACATCATTCTTCATGAAAATTGGCATATTGAACAGCGGCGGCGATTGCCCCGGATTGAACGCGGTGATTCACGGGGTCGTGGGAGCCGCCACGGAACTGGGTTGGGAAGTGGTGGGCTTTCGCGATGGCTTCGAAGGCCTGTTGCCGCCGGGCGACTTCATGATGTTGCGCCCCGAGGATACGGTGGGAATTCTCAAGCTCGGCGGGACGATTTTGGGCACCACCAACAAGGGCCATTTTGCGGCAAAAATCGGCGAGGGCGAAGTGAACGGTGTGCCTGGGGAAATCGTTGCCAAGGCAAGGCGCACCATGAATCAAATGGGCATCGGCGCTCTGGTGATCGTGGGTGGTGATGGCTCGCTGACCACCGGATTGCAGCTGTACCGCGAGGGCTGGCCGATCATTGGCGTTCCGAAAACCATCGACAACGACCTGCGCGCCACGGCGATGACTTTCGGTTTCGACAGCGCGGTGAGTTCGGTTGTCGATGGTCTCGACCGCTTGCACACCACCGCCGCCAGTCACAAGAGGGTGATGGTGCTGGAAGTCATGGGCCGCCATGCCGGCTGGATCGCCCTGTGGGGTGGCATGGCGGGCGGGGCGAATATCGTTCTGTTGCCCGAAATTCCCTTTGATATCGACAAGGTGGCGGAGTTCATCAAGGAGCGCGAGGCCGCAGGCTGCCACAGCACTCTGGTGGTGGTGGCGGAGGGAGCGCGACTGCCGGATGGTCACGTGATGAGTGTGGCATCCAACGAAGGGGGCGAAGTCCGGCTCGGCGGCATGGGCGACTATGTGGCGATGAAAATCGAAAAGATGACCGGCAAGGAAACCCGCTCCTGCACGTTGGGCCATCTCCAGCGCGGCGGTGCCCCGACATCTCTGGATCGGATTCTCGGCCTGCGTTTCGGCGTGATGGCGGTCAAACTCGCGGCGGAAGGACGCTTCGGTCGCATGGTCAGCTACCAGTCGTATCATGTCGACTCGGTGCCGATCGAAGAAGCGGTGGATCAACTTCGACTGGTGGACCCTCAGGGGGAAATGGTCCAGGCCGCCCGCGCGATCGGCATTTGTTTCGGCGATTGATGATTTCGGGGTTTGCAAGACTTGGCGATTCTGCTTGAATCCCGCGCCATGTCAACCGACCCCTTGCTGGAACTGCTGCGCTCGAAAGCCCGGCTTTCAAACGAAGAACTCGCCGAGCTGCTCTCGCTCAGCGAAAAATCGGTTTGTGAAAAAATCGCCGCATGGGAAAATGAGGGCGTGATTCTCGGCTATCATGCCGTGGTCAATGGGGAACGCGCCGGCGAACTGAATGTGCGCGCCTTCATCGAGGTGAAGGTGACTCCGGAGCGGGGTGGCGGTTTCGACCGCCTCGCCCTGCGCATCGCCCGCTTTGACCAGGTGGTGAGCTGCTACCTCGCCAGCGGCGGTTACGATCTGATGGTCGTTGTCGAAGGCACCGATTTGCGCGAGGTCGCACGGTTTGTCTCGGAGCGGCTCAGCACTCTGGACGGCGTGCTTTCCACGGCCACCCATTTCCAGTTGAAAACCTACAAACAAAACGGTTTCCTTTTCGAGGGTGAAGCCGGGGTCGAGCGATTGGCCGTCAGCCCGTAAATTTTTTTGTTAGAAACCCGCATCATGGATTATACCTCAATCATTGCGAAGCACATTGCTTCGATTCCCCGTTCCGGCATCCGCGACTTTTTTGAACTCGTGCAGGGCCGCGACGATGTCATCTCGCTCGGCGTCGGCGAACCTGACTTTTCCACGCCATGGCACATCCGCGAGGCGGCGATCTATTCGTTGGAAAAGGGCCAGACCAGCTATACGTCGAACCTCGGCCTGCTTTCGCTGCGCAAGTCGATCGCCAAATACGTCAGCCGCTTTTTCCATGTCGATTACGTTGCGGAAAAGGAAGTGCTCGTCACGGTCGGGGTCAGCGAGGCGATCGACCTCGCACTGCGCGCGCTGCTGAATCCGGGCGACGAGGTGATTTATCACGAGCCCTGCTACGTGTCCTACAGCCCGAGCATCGTCATGGCCTACGGCACGCCGGTGACCGTGATCACCAAAAAGGAAGATGGATTTTCGCTGAAACCGGAAGCCGTTGCCGCCGCCATCACACCGCGGACCCGCATGGTGATGTTGAATTTTCCCACCAATCCCACCGGGGCCTGTGCCACCCGCGAGGACCTGGAAGGTATTGCCAAGCTTTGCATCGAGCATGACCTTATCGTGATGACCGATGAAATCTACAGCGAGCTGCGCTACGACGGCGAGGAGCATCTCAGTATCGCCGCACTGCCGGGCATGAGGGAGCGCACGATCCTGCTTCACGGATTTTCCAAGGCATTCGCCATGACCGGTTTCCGTCTTGGTTACGCCTGCGCTCCGCAACCGATCATCGAAGCGATGATGAAAATCCACCAGTATGCGATGCTGTGCGCGCCGATCATGAGCCAGAACGCCGCCATCGAGGCTCTCGAAAACGGCACGCCGTCGATGGAAAAAATGCGCGACAGTTACCATCAGCGCCGCGACTACGTGGTCAAGCGTCTGAACGAAATGGGCATCGAGTGCCACACGCCCGGTGGGGCGTTTTATGTCTTTCCCGACATCAGCAAGTTTGGCCTGAGCAGCAAGGAATTCGCGATGAAACTTCTTGAGCAGGAGAGTGTCGCCGCCGTGCCCGGAACCGCCTTCGGCACCTGTGGGGAAGGATTTCTGCGCTGCTGTTACGCCACCGGTTTTGATGACCTGAAGCTGGCGATGGACAAGATCGAGCATTTCATTTCGCAGTTCTGAGCGCATGTCGGATCAAGCGGATCAACTGCGCGTGAGCGAGCCGGGCAAATGGACACGCGCTCATGTGTTCCCTTTCGTTTTGTTCATGGTCATGCTGTTGGCGCTGCAGTTCGGCGGTGAATTTTTCAAGTGGGACCATCCCGCCTCCCCGTGGTGGCGGCGCTGGCCGGAGCAATGGGTCTATCCGCTGCAATCGATCATCTGCCTGGTGTTCCTTTTGAAAAACTGGCGCTATTACGAGTTCCGCTGGAATGCGAAATGGTCGCTGCTCGGCGTGCTGTTCGGCGCGGCCGGCATCGGCTTCTGGCTTCTGCCCACCATCGTTTATGATCGATTGGGTCTGACGGGTGAAACGCAGGGCTGGCTGAGGTGGTTCGGCGTGCAGCAGCGCATCGATGGATTCGATCCCCATGTTTTCTCCGGTCCAGCGGCCTACTGGACTTCGCTGGTCCTGCGTTTTGTTAGGGCGGCGATTGTTGTCGCTTTGATCGAGGAAATTTTCTGGCGGGGATTTCTGATGCGGTTCATGGCCGACAGGGACGGCAGCTACTGGCTGCAACCATTTGGCCGCCACACATGGATCGGTTTTGTCGCCTGCACGCTTGCCTTCACCATTGCCCACGCCCCGGTCGATTACGCAGGCGCGCTGATCTACGGCTCGCTGACCTATCTGCTTTGCATTTGGAGCAAAAACCTCGGCGCCTGCGTGATCATGCACGCCACCGCCAATTTCCTCATGGGCTGTTTCATCATGGCCTGTGGAAAATACGGGCTTTGGTAGAGACCACGGCCGGGATTCTTTATCGGGCCGCCAGAGCCGTGGCAACAAGCGTTTGCAATCGTGGCGGCTTGGTTTCGCGATCCACGACGGATGTTTCCACATCCTGAAAACCGGCGGCTTCGATCATTTCCGCCAGTTCGCCTTCGGGAAATCCCAGCCAGCGGTCGGAGTAGAGTTCATGGGCTTTGGTGAAGGAATGTTTGGCGAGGTCCAGAATCAGCAGCCGCCCGCCGGGTTTGAGAATGCGATAGGCCTCCGACAGCGCGCGCGACGGCTCTTCGGCATGATGCAAGGCCTGACTGAGGATGGCGAGGTCGACGGTCTTGGTTTCGATGGGAACATCCTCGATTTCACCGAGGCGGAATTCGAGATTGCCCAGGCCATGGCTCAGCGCGAGAGCCTGACCGAATTCGACCATCTTCGGCGAGATGTCCACGGCGATGACTTTTTTGGCCCGTTGTGCCAAAAGTTGCGAGAGCGTGCCTTCGCCGGCGCCGAGGTCGGCCACGACATCGTAGTTCATCACCTTGATGAGCGCCTCGGCCAGTGCTTTCCAGGACCGACCCGGCACGTAGCTCTTGCCGAATTTCCCCGCCAGTTCGTCGAAATACGTTCGGGCCTTGTCCTTGCGCTTGCGAATCAAATGGCGCAGGGCGGACAAATCCTTCGGGCACTCCGGTAGTTCCTCCGCCGCCTGCTTTGCCAGGCTCAGCAGCTCTTGCGGAAGTTCCGCCTGATAGATGTTGTTTTTTCCCGATCGTTGGTCGGTCACCAATCCCTCTTGTTTCAACAGCGACAATTGCGTGGAGATTCGGCTTTGCCCCATGCCGAGGATTTCCTGCAATTCCGCCACCGACAGCGCCTGGTTGTGCAATAACAGCAACATGCGCAGTCTTGTCGGATCTGCCAACAACTTCAAACATTTCATGGTTGACAATTTCATTCTGCCGCTGATTATATCAACGCATCGCGATTTGACGATGCGTAAATTACAAATATGAGCACATACATTTTTTCCTCCGAGTCGGTGGGTGAAGGTCATCCGGATAAAGTGGCGGACACCATTTCCGACGCCATTCTCGATGCCTGCCTCAGTGTTGACAAAAACAGCCGCGTGGCCTGCGAGACCTTTGTCAAAAGCAATGTCGTGGTGGTCGGGGGTGAGATCACCATTCCCAAGATCGGTCAGAAATCCATCGGCGAAGCGATCAACATCGACAAGGTCATCCGCGATGCCGTGCGCGGCATTGGTTATGTGCATGAGGACGATGTCTTTCACGCGGACCGGATTTTCATCAACAACTATCTGACCACCCAGTCGCCCGACATCGCGCAGGGTGTGGATGCGAAAAAAGCCAGCGGTAAAAAACATGAAGAGCAAGGGGCGGGGGATCAGGGTATCATGTTCGGCTATGCCACCAACGAAACAGATGAGTTGATGCCGGCGCCGGTGATGTATGCCCACTTGTTAGGCCGCGAACTTACCAAAGTCCGCAAAGCCGGGAAAGTCGCCAAATGGCTGCGCCCCGATGCCAAGAGCCAGGTCTCGGTGGAATATGTGAACGGCAAGCCGACCCGCATCGTCAACGTGGTGATCTCCACCCAGCATGCGGCTTCGGTGGAACACCCCGAGATCGAGAAATTCTGCATCGATCTCATCAAACGTGTGCTGCCGAAAAAAATGCTCACCAAGGAAACCGAATATCTCATCAACCCCACCGGCAAGTTCGTGATTGGCGGCCCGCAGGGGGACAGCGGTCTCACCGGTCGCAAGATCATCGTCGATACCTACGGCGGCATGGGGCGTCACGGCGGTGGTGCCTTCTCGGGCAAGGACCCCTCGAAAGTGGACCGCTCCGCCGCCTACATGGGTCGATGGGTTGCTAAGAATGTTGTCGCCGCAGGCTTGGCCTCCAAGTGCGAGATCCAGTTTGCGTATGCAATCGGTCACCCGCTTCCTGTCAGCGTGCACATCGACACCTTCGGCACGGGAACTTATGCCGACTCCGAGATTCTCGCTGCCGTGCTGAAAGTTTTTTCCTTCAAGCCGGCCGACATCATCAAGCAGCTCAACCTGCTGCGTCCGATTTATTCGAAATCCACCAACTACGGACATTTCGGCAAAGACGACCCGGACCTTACTTGGGAAAACATCGACAAGGTAGGCGCACTGAAGAAGGCGATCAAATAGCAACAAGACTTTGAGACATAAGCCATTCGTCTCCCTTTGCATCTAACAAATTATCATTACAAAAACAACGCAACGAACATGTTTTCATACGCAAGTCTTATGTCTTATGTCTGAAAATCTTACATCTACAACCAAACAACCATGAGTTTTACCGACTACAAAGTACGCGACATCGGGCTTGCCGATTTCGGCCGCAAGGAAATTGAAATTGCCGAGCACGAGATGCCCGGTTTGATGGCGACCCGTGACAAATACGGATCTGAAAAGCCCCTGCAGGGGGTTCGCATCATGGGCTCGTTGCACATGACAATCCAAACCGCCGTGCTCATTGAAACGCTCGCCGATCTCGGCGCGGAGGTTCGTTGGGTAAGTTGCAACATTTTCTCGACCCAGGATCATGCCGCCGCCGCAATCGCCGCCCGCAACATCCCCGTCTATGCATGGAAAGGCGAAACGCTGGAGGAATACTGGTGGTGCACCTGGAAGGCTCTCGTCAATCCGCAGGGTCTTGGACCGCAGTTGATTGTCGATGATGGCGGCGATGCCACACTGCTCATTCACAAGGGCTACGAATTGGAAAATGGTTCCGATTGGGTGAATACGCCGTCGGGCAGCCTTGAGGAACAGGTCATCAAGGACCTGCTCAAGCAGATTCATTCCACCCAGCCGGGTATTTTTCATGAGATTGTCAAGGAGTGGAAGGGTGTTTCCGAGGAAACGACCACCGGTGTTCACCGTCTCTATCAAATGGCGAAAGCCGGAACCCTTCTGGTGCCTGCGATCAACGTCAATGACTCCGTGACCAAGTCGAAATTCGACAACCTCTATGGCTGCCGCGAGTCGCTGGTGGATGGCATCAAGCGCGCCACCGACGTGATGATTTCCGGCAAGGTCGGAGTTGTTTGCGGATACGGCGATGTCGGCAAAGGCTGTGCGCAGGCACTGCGGGGTCAGGGCGCGCAAGTGGTGGTGACCGAGGTCGACCCGATTTGCGCCCTGCAGGCCGCTATGGAAGGCTTCCGCGTTTTGACATTGGAGGATACGCTTGGCTGGGGCGACATTTATGTGACCACCACCGGCAACAAGGACATCATCCGCCTCGAGCACATGGAGAAAATGAAGGACCAAGCCATCGTTTGCAACATCGGCCATTTCGACAACGAGATCCAGATCGACAAATTGGAAAAGGCCCCTGGAGTGAAAAAGATCAACATCAAACCGCAGGTGGACAAATACACCTTCGCAACCGGCAACAGCATTTACATGCTCGCCGAGGGTCGGCTTGTGAACCTCGGATGCGCCACGGGGCACCCGTCTTTTGTGATGTCGAACAGCTTCACCAACCAGACACTGGCGCAGATCGATCTCTGGAAAAACAAGGACGTTTACAAAGCCGGTCAGGTTACCGTGCTGCCCAAACATCTTGACGAGGAAGTCGCCCGCCTGCACCTCGCGAAGATCGGGGCCAAGTTGACCAAGCTTACTGCAGATCAGGCTGATTACATCGGTGTCTCTCCCGAAGGCCCGTTCAAAGCGGATCACTACCGCTATTGAATTGCGAAGTCTGACAAAAAGACGGACGGTTTCACAACCGTCCGTCTTTTTTTGTGCCCTACAAAATGAGTGCCCATTAGGGCGACTACTGGAACTCATCCGTCCTCTTGACCTCGCTCACCTTGAGTTTCGGCGCGTTTTCATCAGGCAGGATTTCGTCAAGGAGACGTTGCACGCCCTTCTCGGCGAGTTCGCTCTGTGGGAAGATTTTCTGTGCCTTCAAGTACCAGGCAAGCGAGGAGCCCGTTTGTTTCGGGGTGCGTTTTTCAAACTGCTGGGCACGATCCAGGGATTTCGTGAAATCCGCAACCTTGGGTGCCAGAAGCTCCAGTTGGCGGCCCAGTCTCGGGTCATCGGGGAATTTCTCCCTGACGATGGCAAGCTGCTCCCATGCAGCGTAATCCTGGCCCATTTTGGAAAACTCGTTGGCCTTGCCGATCGATCCCTCAATGCTGGTAAGATTCGCGATGATGGTTTTGAATGCCTCGATCCGCTGCGGATCATTCTGGATCGCCGGTGCGATGCGATACTGATCGTCGAAAATCTGCCGGTAGTTCTTTTCCGAGAGCAGGCGGTCGAAGTCGTTTTTCGCCGTCACCATGGTGCTTCCCGCTTCGACAAGCTGGTCAAACTCCGCCAGTTTCGGATTCTGCGGCCAGACTTCCATGGCTTTCTTGATCTCCTCGCGGGCTTTGTCGATTTCGTTCGAAGCCACATAGGTTTTCGCGGTCATGATGTGCATGTTCGACACGCGGGTGTAGGTGGCGATCGCCGCATCGGCCTTGTTGCCGTTGAAATCACTGGCCATGGCCTTCATGTTGTTGGTGATTTTTTCGGCCGTGGCATAGTCCTTGACGTTGATCGCGGCGATCAGCTTGTAGGATTCGCGCACGAACTCCAGCACCTTGCGCTTGCGTTCGCGGGGCAGCGTGCTGATGCTGGGCATGAACTCACCCACCGCGTAGGCTTCGCTCAGTCGCTTGGCCGCCGATTCCAGCTCGCCCTTGTCGGCGAGGAAATTGAAGGCCTCGATGCCCTTGTCGCAATCGCGGATGAATTCCGATGACAGCGAATCGAGACTGGCGACGGTGGGGCTGAAGCCGACCGATTCATTGAACAGTTTCGCGGTATCCGAATTTTTATCAATGTGCAGGGTGCTGTCGCCATCGCTCCAGATTTGATTGTAAAAGCGCGAAGCCATCAGCACGTGTTGAAATCGGCGCTGCATGAAAAACTGCATCATCAGGGCCTGGTATTGGATCTTGGCGGTGACAATCTGCACCTCGCCCTTGAGTTCGTTCTTTTTCTTGATCGCCTCGATTTCCATGATGCGCATCGTCATGTCGGTGTAGCGCAGGGACTGCGTGCCGCGTCCGGGATCCGTTGCCGCGGTCGTTCGCTGTCCGGGTTGATTGCCTCCGGCTGGAGCAGCACCGCCGCCTCCTTGATTCCTGGCTTGGCCGTTTTGGCCATTGGCAGCACCGCCGCCGCCGTTGCCTTGGGAGGCACCGCGTGCATTGAGTCTCGGGTCGGTCTCCGTCGCCGCCTTCCAGTCCGCCTCGCGGATCACGCGCTGTTTCTCATCCTCCAGGGCCTCCATGAGTTTTTTGGAACCCTCGACATTTTTCTTGGAAACCATGGCAACGTAAATCGCCTGTGCCAGCGAGTCACATAGTCTTGAGTCGCCCGGGAAACTTGATCCCTTGGGGAGAAGTTTGAATGCCGGGTAGAGTTGCGGACCTTTCGGGTTATGAGGCGAGATCAGGTCGAGAATGTCGTTGATGACTTTTCGATATTCCATCGCCGCAGCCGAATTGTCCTCGGGTTCGTTCAGATAGCGTTCGAAACGGGCCGCAAAAAGCCGGTTGTCCGAGATGGCGAAATTTTTGCCGTTGAACGTGACTGTTTCCGCAGAAGGATCGACAAATGGAACTTCGTTGCCCACCAGCGGGGCCGCCGATTCCTGGGCGGGGCGGTTGATGGTGGTGTCGCCACCGCCGTCGGCGGGTTTGGCGGCACCGCCTGCGGGTGCGGAAGGCGGCGTGTAAACCTGTGCCAGGCAGGGGAGAGACAGGGTGCAGAGGATCAGGAATTTTTTCATGGCTTTATCTGGATTCTGGTGACGAAAGAAACGAATGCCCATGCTCACGCAGGCACTCTCACTGGCGTTCGATTTGTGTGGCTACGGGAATTCCTCCTTCGCGGAATTTCACCTTGATGGAGTATTTTTGTTCGCGTTCGATGTTGAGGTCGTTGAAGCTGGAGGGAATTTCGATGCCGATGAGATCGTCGCTGTCGTTGACGTGGAGGGAAACCAGTTGGCCGTTGTCCCGGGGCCAGCGTTGGTCGACCGTGCCCTGCACGAGATATTCGTTGCCACGCAGCGAATTGCCGTTCTCGAGGAATTCCTTGATTGCCAGCGGCGTGACGCCCTTGATTTTCTGTTTGCTGCCACCGAGAAGGTACTTGGCACCGAAAAAGGCGACGATGACAAATGCGGCAATCGCGAAAATCGCCGTTACGTTAGGACCGGAACTTGCTCGTCTTGCCATGTGCGGATCAGATTAGCACAAAATTGCAGACTTGGGGAGAAAAAATTCGGATTATTCCCATTGGTGGCGTTTGGCTCCCAGCCAGGATATCAGCAAGCCGACGGCGATGTGCAGACCGAGAAGATACAGGCAGAGGTTTTGCGGGGTGATGCTGGTGGAGATGACCGATTTCACCGCAAGATTCTTCGATGTGGCAAGTGCCTCCACGGATCCCGACCACGCCCAGTAAGCCGAGATGAACGGTCGGGTGAAAATCTCGATTTTTTCCGGCAGGGCGAGCACGGCACCCGACAGGGGAAGTTGGAATCCGACCAGATAGATCGACAGCAGCGATGCCTGCTCGGCGGTTTTCATCGATGCCGAAATGCCCAGGCAAATGGCGGTGATGGCTCCATTGCAGAGCAGCAGAAACAGCGCGTGCTGGCCGAATTCCCCGTCAAACGGCGAGAAGCGATTGACGAATATCGCCATCCACAGGGACTGGGCGACCACCAGGCAGGAAAGGAAGGCGATTTTGCTGGCGAGGTAGGCGGAGGGACGCAGACCACCGAATTTTTCCTTTTCATAAATCATGCGCTCCCCGGCGATCTCGCGGGCCGAATTGTTCGAACCCATCAAACCCAGCAACACCACCTGGAACATGATGATTCCCGACAGCGCCGATCCCGCTTTCATCGTGTCCTGACGTACATTCTGTTGCTCGGCCAGTTCCAACATCACATCGGACTGGCGCATGTCCGAAAGCGAACGGATCGGCACGTTGGCTTTGTCGCTGAACAACGAAACCAGAACCGGGAAGCAAAGCAGGATGGCGAGTTGCAGGAACACCTGGCCGCGATCGCGGAAAAAGATCCGCCAGCGCCGCGACAGCAAGGTGCTGAACTGGCTGAGCATGCCGGGAGTGCGAATGGCGCTTGCCGCGCTTTCCTTGTCGTCTTCGTCTTTGCCCGACGACAATTCGGGCACGCGGAGTTCGCCCTGCTTGATCAGTTTGGTGCGCAGGATTTCGATTTTTTCATAATACGCCTCGCGATGTTTCATCCACGATGACTGCCAGCGGTCCGACGGCTGGGTGGCAAGCCGGGGGTAAATCTCCTCGGTGTCCTTGACGGAAAAATAATGCGTCAACATGTCGGGCGGTCCATGAAACGCCACGCGTCCTTCGTGGAGAACCAGGATCGAATCGTATAGTTCCAGATGGGCGAGCGAGTGGGTGACGGAGAGAACGATGCGTCCTTCCTTGCGCGACAGTTCGTGAAGCAGTTTGACAATTTCCCGCTCCGATCGCGGATCAAGCCCCGATGTCACCTCGTCGCAGAGCAGGATTTTCGGGTCGGAGACGAGTTCCATCGCGAGACCGAGGCGTCGCTTCTGCCCGCCGGAGAGGACTTTGACAAAGCGATCGGCGATCGCCGCAAGTCCGGTTTCCTCCAGAGCACGGTCGATGCGGGCGTCGAGTTCCCCGGCGTTCCTGGTCTTGACCCGCAGGCGTGTGGCGGCTTCGATCGATTCATCGATGGTGAGGGGATCGTAGGCGATGGAAAACTGCGGCACGTAACCGATTTCCGATGGATCGAAATCGTGGCCCTCCGAGAGACTGTTGCCGTTCCACAGCAGCGTGCCGGCACTTTCCGCATTCAAACCGGCGATGGTCTTGAGCAGGGTGGTTTTCCCACAGCCCGAGGGACCGACAATGGCCATGAAGTGCCCGCGCGGAACTTTGATGGAAACCTTGTCAACGAGATTGACTTCCTCGCCCTCTTTCTTGATGGCGAAACATACTTCCTGTAGTTCTAGCATACGTGTTCAAAGGCAACGAATCAGAAAAAGGGGGCACTGACCAGTAGGAAAACTTTCATTTTCGGTTCAAGTCCGGCTTGTCGCTGCCTCAGGCGGAAACAGTCTGGCTGCGTTCGCGAATGAAATACCACGATGCCAGCAGAACGGCGATGAGCGCGAGCAGCCAGTAACGCCAATACGGGTCGCCCTTGCTGTGGGCCTGTATCGCGCTCGCACGGGCATCGCCGAGCTGGTTGGCTTCCGCACAGGCGGTAAAATCGGCCTCGCGGGTGTCGGCATAGTAGGTCGCCGCATCCAACAATACCTCCTTGCCCTGGACGTATTGGTAAAAGCCCGGCTCATCGGGGCTTTGCAAGGGTAGCGATGGATCGACATCTTTTTCCGCTCCGGGTTTGCCCTTGCCGTCAATGCTTCTGACGGAGATTTTTTCCTCACCCGCTTTCGCCAGGGAGATCGGCTGCGAGGTTTCAAAGTTTTCGCTGGCATGTGCGATCTTGCCTTCCCGGATTTGTTCCGCGAAGCGCAGCAGGATGACGATGAGCGCCGGTTGGTTTTCGATGTTGGAAAGGCGGGGATCGAAATTGAACAGCAATTGACGGCAAGCCGGCAGCTTGTCTTTCGCCGCGACTTGACGGATCAGGATCAGCGGGCGTTTGTCCTGCTTCAGCAGGATTTGGTCGGACTCGCGGATGTCCAGCGAAATGGTTTCGCGGATGAGCAGGGATTGCCAGTTCAAGCCGTCCAGCAAGGGATCTTTTTCCGCGATGATTCCTCCGGAAAGATACTGACCGCCCTGCGTTGCATCATTGGCGAATATGATCGCATTGCCGGTGATCGGGGACGGGTCGAGGGGATCGTAGGAAATCATCGAAATGTCGGCTTTTCCGGGCGGCGCCTCCTGCATGGCTTCGATCGAAAGCAGCAGCTTTTTTGATAGATTCGCAAGGGCAGGGGAGGAATCCAGCAGCAGCATCTTGGGCTGTGGCCGCACGAGGTACATGGTGTTGTCCAACGGAAAATCATCCGCCGACAGGCTCAGGGTGATTCTTGAAACACTGGTCGGGAAGTTCGATTGCAGGGTTGTGAGACCGCGTGGTTCCAGTTCGATGCTTTTGACCGCGCTGTCAGTTCCGCCATCCGCGGCCATTTTCCAACTGCGCGTGACTTTTTGATCGGAATAGTTCTGCACCGTCGCCCGCCAGAGCAGGTTCCCATCCACCGTCTCGAAGGCAACTCCGGTGAAACCGACATTATCGATGGCATGTCCGACGGCCAACAACCGGGCTTCAAAGGGAAGTGACTCGACGGGCGTGTCGGTCGCATAAATGACAATGCCCTCCCGTGAAACCAGGGATCGGGCCAGACGCAACACCTGCGACGGGTCGGTGAGTCCGGCAAGCGGGCGCCACTGGTCGATGGCCGCCAGCATGTCCTCGATCTTGTTTCCTGCATAGAGTCGCGGTTTCCCGGGAGCCGATTCAAAGAGCGTGTATTCCACATCGGTGGCGAGTCCTTTCAGCGGAGGGATCTGTTCTTTCAACTGCCCGATCAACCGTTCTTTGCAAACATTCATCGAGGCCGAGGAATCGATCACTATGGCGATGCGTTGCGTGCTGCGCGCGAGCGGAAATCGCGGTTCCACCAAGAGCCAGGTCAGCAGCAGCACTCCCAGCAGTTGCATCCATAGAGGGATCGAATTGGTGATGCGGTCGAAATTCCTGCCCGTCGATGCCTCGCGCTGGGTTTTTTCCAACAAAAAGAGTGTCGAAACGGGAATCGTCACCGCCTTGCGTTGCAGAAAGTGAATCAGAATGATCGCGGGAATCCCCAGCAGTGCCCAAAGGCCGGCGGGATTGGCAAAGCTTGGCATGGCATCGATGTGTATGCGATGTGCCCAATGATGGCGAGAGCAAATTCCGTCCATGCGGAATTCACCCCAAACAACAGGAGGACAGGCGTCCTGGCCTGTCTGGGCAAACAGGCGTCCCGCCTGTTTCTTCACCTGCCACCCATTGTGACAAGCCAAACAACAGGAGGACAGGCGTCCCCGCCTGTCTCGGCAAACAGGCTTCCAGCCTGTTTCTTCACCTGCCACCCATTGTGACAAGCCAAACAACAGGAGGACAGGCGTCTCGCCTGTCTCGGCAAACAGGCGTCCCGCCTGTTTCTTCACCTGCCAGCCATTGTGAAATACCAAACAGCAGAATCATCAATGTCGGTGACGGCAGGTATATCCTGTAACATACTGTTACGAAGAGCACGAAGACCGCAAGCACCCTTGCCGGCCGCTCGATGAGTCTTCGCGTTGTTAAACCAAATCGGATCATCACACGCAAAGATTGATATCGATGTTCAATGGCTGGCCGGTATCTCCGTCGATTAGTCGCGCAAGCCAACGCCAGCAAAGGCCCAGAACAAACCAGGTCAAAAGCCCCCGGCGCCCTGCCCTCAAATACCACTCCCAAAAATCAGCCGCACAAAAGGTTGAAAATGACACGCGCTTAGGCCTGATACTGCTGACCCCATTCACGAACTTACCCCGCGCCACCCTCGAACTTACCCCGCGCCACCCTCAAAGTTACCCCGAGTCACCCTCAAAGTTACCCCGCGTCACCCTCGAAGTTACTCCGCGCAACCCTCGAAGTTACTCCGCGTCACCCTCAAAGTTACTCCGCGCCACTCTCGAAGTTACTCCGCGCCGCCCTCGAAGTTGCTCCGCGTCACTCTCGAAGTTACCCCGCGCCACCCTCGAAGTTACTCCGCGTCACCCTCAAAGTTACCCCGCGTCACTCTCGAAGTTACTCCGCGCCGCCCTCGAAGTTGCTCCGCGTCACTCTCGAAGTTACCCCGCGTCACCCTCAAAGTTACCCCGCGTCACCCTCAAAGTTACCCCGCGTCACCCTCGAAGTTACTCCGCGCAACCCTCGAAGTTACTCCGCGCAACCCTCGAAGTTGCTCCCACTTGCCCTCAAATATGCTCCGGAATCAGCCATTACCAAGCATTTGCGGGCATTTTCTCCCATTTCACATTTTCCCCAAGCAAGCAACCCATCCCCTCCTGTGACGATTTCGTCACATTATCGCTTTGCACTTGGATTCCGGCCGACACACCGGGTAAAAATTCGACGTTTCAGAAAAATCACTCCACCAAATCCAAACACCTACCATCATGAACGACCGCGACACCCGCCGCCTTACCCGCGCTGAAAATGTCCTCATTTTCTGCAAAAACAACCACAACGACCACGCCGCCATCCCCATCGTGGCGGAACACCTCGCGAAAATCAATGCCTGCGTCAAGCTCGTCACCGCCGCCCGCGCCGACCAGGCACCCAACCGCATCACCAAATCCAGCGTGATCGATGCCCTGCTGCTCGACTTCAAACGCATCGCCGGCACAGCCCGCGCCATCGAGCTGCGCGATGGCGAACTCGGCTTCGCCGTTCCCTTCAACAAGGTTCCGGCCCGCATCGAGAAGGAAATCCGCCCCTATGCCGACAGCCTCTTGAAACTGTTGGAGGACAACAACGCCCCCGTCGCCGACGGCGGAGACACCCCCCAGCAAAAAACCGCCAAAGCCGCCCTGCGCGCCCGTTTCCTCGCCCTCGCCATCAACCCGAACTTCGTCACCAACCTCCGCAAGGACCGCAACGCCCTCGACGAAGTCCACACCCACAACCGCACCGAGGTCCAGCAAGGCACCGAGGACACCGACCTCATCGACGAGCAGCTCACCCTCATCAACACCGAGGTGGACATCCTCGATCCGATCATGGACAACATCTACGAGTTCCAGCCCGAAAAACT
>Ga0114972_10000993_pt1 | contig 21303 bp, 23 predicted proteins | sample M_140807_EF_Meta_FD_87354 | JGI IMG/M metagenome (GOLD analysis project Ga0114972, IMG submission 87354) | Freshwater microbial communities from Lake Montjoie, Canada to study carbon cycling - M_140807_EF_MetaG | ecosystem: Environmental > Aquatic > Freshwater > Lake | place: Lake Montjoie...
AAAAATCATTTCGCGTATAGCTTTTCTGGCCATACTTTGCAATAAATTAGGTTTTGTTTTTTTCCTTTTAGTCATGATTTTTTCTGGTAATGTTCCTTTTTATGCTTTTTTGACTTTTTTTTCTTACTTTTTTTCTTCTTACCGTTGAAAAACTTAGATATGCCATAACCCGCTAATCCGACAACTGCTCCAACTGCCGCAACAGGGGCCATTGTTACAGCAACCGCAGTTCCTCCCACAGCTAATCCCATACCGCCGACTAAAGCGGAAACTCCAGCACCCGCACCCGCGCCGATCACGGCAGCCCCAACAATACTCGGATCTTGCTCTTCAACTGCTTTTTTAACACCATAGGCGGCAGAACCAACAACTGCTCCTGCGGCGGCCACTGGTGCCATTCCAATTCCAACGGCTGTACCTCCTACGGCTAAACCCATCCCACCGATGACCGTTGATGCACCTGCACCGACCGCCGCCCCTACTCCGACGGAAATTGCCGCTTCCTGTACTGAATCAGATGAATTGTTTGGTGTTTGAGAGTCATTTTCTTGGTTATTCATGACAATACGCATTCTTAAAGAATTAATACTGAAGATGATACTAAGATTTATCTAAATTAGTCAATCCTTGAAAACACCGATCTTTATTAACAGTTAATCGGGCAAAATCGCAATACAGTCAATTTCAACCAACACATCCTTGGGTAAGCGGGCAACTTCCACACAGGCGCGAGCAGGAGCCGTTGCTTCATCAAAATAGGAGGCATAAACTTGATTCATCGGCACAAAATTATTCAAGTCACTCAAAAAAACCGAGGTTTTAACGACATTTTCCCAACTGGTTCCTGCTTCTTTGAGAATCGCGCCTAAATTCGCCATGACTTGCTGGGTTTGTTGACTAATATCATTTCCGCCGACAATTTCACCTGTTTCAGGATTGAGGGGAATTTGTCCTGCAACAAACAACAGGGTTCCTTTGGCCGCGATCGCTTGATTGTAGGGGCCAACAGGTGCGGGAGCTTGGTTAGTACGGATAATTTGTAGAGTCATAGCGCAAAAATTAAGATTATTTCACTAAAATACCTTGAAAGGGATTCTAAAAGTTCATTTTCCAAATTTAAAATCTCTAACTTCGGATATGAAAAGCTGGAGACTCTTTTGTTTTTATTCGCATTGCCGAGAAAAAGAAAGGTTTTGAAAAAATAGTGTTTTACGATGGATGAACTTTCTTGATAGTACAAAGCCACTAAACTGTCACCGATTTATCAAGGTATCGAGATACTTTCGCTTTAAATCTTGCAATAACGCCAGCCTCAGAATTTTGGTCAGGATCTTCATAAACAAAGGTCTTCGCACTGCCGTCTCGGTCAATTCTGACCAGCGTTAGTTCTGGGGATGAATTTTTTATGGACACTTTTGACATTTGATTTTCTTACCTAAATTTTAGGATGTTACCTTAAATAATGGGATATGTCGCTCTAAAGGTCAAGGACTTATAAACGATTCTTCATCCTCCAAAGTAATTGAATATCTCCCTTGTGGGCTGTTATTCTTTTTACAGCTAAGTCATGTAGCTCGACCTTCTCGATTGTCGGTAGATCATTTATGTTGTTTACATCAATGGCAAGAAGCCCCACGATAGATCCCCTTTGAAAAGATGACAATGCTAAGATACCTTTAATATCTGACTTAATTAAAAGTTGATTATCCTGCCGAAGAGGAATATAGGATAATGGTAATTGACTTTCATCTGATACATTCACTACTTCAAGGCTATATCTACGTCTATTTCTCAAATAAGTATAACCAATGACACCTTCATCTAAGTTAAAAGATGCTTCAAGTTCTTGATCGGGGATATCGTCTGTCTTACAAACCATCTGCAAATTCCAATTAAATAAACTCAACCTAACGGGAATCCAAAGGGAAATTCGGGTTTCAATCTGTACAATATCTTTTATTTCATCTTGAAAATCACATAGGTAACGATTTGTAGAAGCAATCACATATTTGCCGATTATTTCAATATTTTCATCATTTTCTTTGTTTTTTTGTTGACGTTCAACTAGCCAAGCCCATAGGTAAGATAGTACTAAAACTACGATTGACACGATGCGTACAATTATAGGATCTTTTAATATTTTCCATGTTTCAGGAATAAGACTGTTATCTCCTATAAAAAAGGATTGTGTATCCCCTAGTCCAGTTATAACTATCACAACAATAGATATAAAAAAAGATATAGATTCAGTCAATCTGAATTTCCTTAGAAAATAGTCCCACTCATACTTTAGAATTCTATTAATAATTAAAAGCCGCTTATTGTTCATTTATTTCTTTTGTAATAAATGGATTTTTATATATTCTATCAATTGTAAAGAAGAGATATGTGTTTCCTTTTTCCCAAATTAACTTGGTAATGATTACATCTGCATAAGCAATCCAATTTTCGTCAACCAATGCAATGGGTACGTCAACAGGAATGATTCTATAATCTTCTTTCCATGCTTCGTATTGAATTCCGAGCTTTAATTCATTCGGATATCCATTAGAATTTTTTAGTTTTAAAATACTGTTAACTTCGCAGGGCATCCCCATTGTTATGTACCTCCACTAATATTAATCCAATAATTGCAAACATTTTAGCAAATTTTGTGTAAAGAGTCTTCTCGGTAGAAAAATAACTTGTCTTTGTATAGCAACGACTTTAGAATTATTTTGTATTACTGTTGACTCCCAATATCTGAATTCAAAATAGTCTGCCATTCTGTTTCAGATAAGGGTTGATTGATTAGTTTAACGCCAAAACAAGCTTCGGCGGAGGTAATCAGGGATTCTATAATCATTTCATGGGATAAATTAATACTATGGGGAGAAAAACGTCCAAAAACCTGAGCAAATAAATCGGGATCGGGATTTAATAACATTGAGCCATGTTGCAAAATCGTTTTGCCTTGCCGTAATTGCGCTCCACCGATGATTTTATGTCCGTTTTTATCCATTAAATCTGCTTGGGTTGCTGTGCCAAAACAATTGGGATTGTGGATATAACCCCTGCCTGTTTTGCCGTAGTGTAATTCGATTCCTAGCGATCGCCAACCCGTTAATAAAAACTGAGAAATTTGTTCATAGGAAGTCACCACATTGGAACTCAAACCAGAAGTAACCACCATATAAGTCAAATCTCCTTGATGCAAAACTGCTCTTCCTCCCGATGGACGGCGTACAATTTCAATGGGTTTATTTTGCCAACTTAAATGATTCCATTTTTCAGGATAACTCCGTTGAAAATGTCCCAAGGAAATCGCGATCGGTGACCAGGTATAAAATCGTAAAATTGGAGGAGAATTTCCTAAATGATGTTGTTGTAAAAGCCAATAATCGATCGCCATCTGGATTTTCCCTGATACTTCTAAGGGGGGAATTAAACGCCAGGTCGATGATTGATGGAACATAAAATACTCTATAGAATAAATTGATTAAGTTGAGTCAAAAATTATGCACCATGCTTCTATTCGGACTGCTAATATTCACAGGGCGATCGCTTTTTATGAACAGTTGGGATTTACCGTCAACGAGCGTTTTACGACAGGTTATACCCTGGCCTGTTGGATGGAAGGCTTGGGCGGCAGAATCGAGTTGATCCAAATTCCTGAACCGAAACCCGCTCCCGATGCCTTTGGAGATGAACATTATGTCGGTTATTATCATTTATCCTTTGATTTAACGGATTTAACTCCCGATTTACTCACTTGGTTAAAAGCATTACAAACAGCGTTCAATCAATCCGAACAGTTAGCTCCCCTAAAAGTTTTATTGGAACCCTGTCAACAGATGATCGGCGATCGCGTTTATGAAGTGCTTTTTCTAGCAGATAGCGATGGTTTACCCCTGGAGTTTATTCGAGTTTTACGTTAATATTCAGCCCGACGAATCTGAAAACAACACCATTCTCCCCGTTTCCACAGAGCCGCAACCACCCAACCGTTTTGTTCCAGGCTATCAGCGATCGCCTGGGTTTGATCTAACAAAATACCACTGAGAATCGCCCAACCCTGGGGTTTAATCAATTTAGAAAACTGAGGAATTAATTCCGCGATCACTTCTGCCAAAATATTACAGACAATCCCATCCACCCCATCGGGAGCTAATTCCAATAATTCCGCAATACTGCCCTGATTAATCACCAAATAGGAGGGATTAATTTGATTTAAATGCCGATTACTACGGGCCGACTGGATTGCCAGGGGATCGTTATCAACCGCATAGACTTTTTGCGCTCCTAATAAAACCGCACTGATCGCCAGAATTCCCGAACCACAGCCCACATCCGCCAGTATGATTTCACTAGCCCCCGTTGTCAGGCGCATTTCCAAAGATTCTAAACACAATTGAGTTGTGGCATGGGTTCCCGTCCCAAAGGCGACCCCTGGATCAATACGAAGCAGTAAGCGATCCGTTTTTTCAGGAAGGGGCAACCAGGCAGGATAGATCAAAAAGCGATCGCCGATTTCTGTGGGTTGCCAGTGTTGTTTCCAAGTACTAGACCAATCTTCATCTTCAATTAATTTCCAACGCAATAAAGGTTGGGGTAAACCCGCGAGAAGAGAATCCTGATGGAGCCAGAGGGACAAAGCCGCTAAATCCAATAATTGGACTTTAGATTGGGGAATATAAGCGCGCATCAAAGCAGACTGCCCCTTGGATTCGGTGACAGTCCCAGAACAGCCAAACTTATCAAGTCGCCAATAGATCGACTCTTCCAAACTCGGATGCGCGAGAATCTTAATTTCCCACCAGCTATTAGCCATAAATTGTCACCTACAAAGACAATAACTATAGCTTAACGGTGTAAGCGTCCCGAATCCCATCCACTTTGGTAATCTCCGTCAAAAGTCCTTCGGGTAAAGGATCATCTAAACTCAGAGCCATGACCGCATCTCCGCGCACAATTTTGCGTCCGACCTGCATACCCGCAATGTTGACATTAAAACTGCCCAATAGGGAGCCAATTTTGCCGATAATCCCAGGCATATCGCGGTGAAGCGTAAAGACCATGTAATTACTAGGTGGCACATTAATCGGAAATTCATCCACATCAGTAATGCGAATTTCGCCATTGCTAATCAATGCTCCCGTGGCCGAATGCTCTCCCATTGAGCCGATCGCCTTGAGGTGGAGAGACCCCGAATAATCGCGAATGGAAGCATCACGGGTTTCAATAATGCGAATCCCCCGTTCCTTGGCTTCAATGGCTGCGTTAACGTAATTAACCCGTTCCCGTAGAGCCTGGGACAATAATCCTTTAATGGCCGCAACGACAATCGGTTGACTGCTATTAGTTGCCAATTCACCCTGTAAACCAACGGTTAATTGCTCAATCCGTCCCCCTGCTAATTGACCCACTAGGGTTCCCAAGGTTTCAGCTAGTTGGAGATAGGGACGTAATTTTTCCATCACATCAGGAGTGAGTCCAGGAATATTCACCGCAGAACGGGCGGGCAAACCGAGTAACACATCCCGAATTTGTTCGGCCACATCAATGGAAACATTTACCTGGGCTTCTGCTGTCGAGGCTCCCAGGTGGGGAGTGAGGATCACATTTTTAATTTCCCGTAGTCTGGATTCTCCCAAGGGTTCCTCGCTGAATACATCGAGGGCGGCTCCTGCTAATTGTCCATTTTCGATCGCTACCACTAGGGCCTCTTCGTCAATAATGCCACCGCGAGAACAGTTAATAATGCGGGTTGTGGGCTTCATTTTCGCGATCGATTCAGCGTTAATCAAATTCGCAGTTTCAGGGGTTTTAGGAATATGGAGGGTAATGAAATCCGATTCGGCAAAGAGCAGATCTAAATCAACCAGAGTACAACCCAATTGATCTGCCCGTTCCTTGGAAATAAAAGGATCGTAGGCCAACAATTTCATACCCATCGATTTGGCAACCGTTGCAACGTGGGAACCAATTTTTCCTAAGCCCACAACGCCGAGGGTCTTTTTATAAACTTCCGTCCCGACGTAACTTTTTCTATCCCATTTCTTTTCTTTGACAGATTGGTTTGCATCGGGAATATGGCGAGCCAGGGACATCATCATGGCTAAAGCGTGTTCGGCGGCGGCGATCGTGTTGCCTTCGGGGGAATTAACGACAACGATTCCCTGACGAGTGGCAGCTTGGACATCAATATTATCGACACCGACTCCCGCCCGACCAATAATCTTCAGTTGGGTTCCCGCTTCAATAATGGCTTTGGTGACTTTTGTACCCGATCGCAACATCAACGCATCGTAATCACCAATAATTTTCACCAGTTCCGCTTCCGGCAGTCCTGTTTTAATATCAACTTGGGCAACTTGCTTGAGGATATCTATCCCAACTTGATCAATGGGGTCAGAGACAAGAATTTTTGACATAATTTTTAAGTTTAAGAAGGAAAACTGTAGCTCGCGAGGAGAATTAAGAGAATTAAGCTAAGTATAAATGACAAATTCTGACTATTTCGCTGCAACGCTGAAAAATCAGAGATATTCAACGTGAACCATTGTAACGGTAATGGGTCACTCCTTTGGCAATTTTCTCAAAGTTCTGGGACTTACTTTTCTTGTGATTTGACAATTTGGACGCGATCGCATCTCCTAAAATCATGTCGTCAGAGAAGATATTTGACCATTTATACCTTGGATCATAGGAAATTCTTAAAGGTTACAGAAAAAAACTTATGTTTTTAGAGAAATAAGCCTATATGTTTCTTTCTAGTCTAAAAAACAGTCAAAAATTTATTTAATAGTTGATTTGATAAAGTCAATCTCGGATTAACTACCCAAGAGACCTAGATGGCTTGAGTACACCGCTAATTTCAACTCTAAAAACTTTATAAAGGAACTTTACAGGTTATCACTAGTCTGATATGTTTATTGGAAAATTAAGTTTATTTTAGAAGATTGTTCTAATTACCAACTAATTTTCTGATTTATCTAACTTAAATAATCTCCATCATTAAACAAAATTTCTAATCGAGAATATCTAAGAAATAATTACTAATTCATTCTTGGACTACATATCAAAACTTGACTCAAACTTTTTCATGAAAACCCCCGTTGTTTTAATCATTTTTCGTCGTCCTGATAAAACTCTTCAAGTAGTTGAAAAGCTTCGTCAAGTTAAACCATCTAAAATATTTGTGATATGCGACGCTCCTCGCCCAGAGAAGCCTGATGAATATGAAAAATGTGAAAAATCTCGCGCTATTATTGACACGGTTGATTGGGATTGTGAAGTCATTAAAAATTACGCAGATACCAACTTAGGATCGTTTCGGCGCATTCCTACTGGATTAGATTGGGTTTTTAACCAAGTAGAGGAAGCAATTATTCTAGAAGACGACTGTTTACCTGACATTACGTTTTTTCAATTTTGCGAAGAGTTACTGGAGTATTATAAAAATGATCAGAGAATTATGGCAATCTCTGGTGATAATTTTCAACTTGGTCATCAGAGAACCCATGATAGTTATTATTTTTCTCGCTATACCCACTCTTGGGGATGGGCAACTTGGAAAAGAGCTTGGAAACATTTTGATCTAGAAATGAAAGCTTGGCCAGAAGTTCGAGATAAACAGTTACTAAGATTAATCCTAGATAGTGATAGAGACGTTAAGTATTGGAACTCTATTTTACAAGATACCTATGAATCAAAAATTAAAGCATGGGATTATCGATGGACGTTTGCAACTTGGCTACAGAATGGCTTAACGATCTTGCCTAATGTGAATTTGATTAGCAACATTGGATTCGGAGAGGGAGCAACCCATACCGTGAGTAGCAAAAATCCCTTTATTAATTTACCCACTCAGTCCATGAACTTTCCGTTACAGCATCCTCAATTTGTTATTCGAGAGCGTATGGCGGATAAATTTACTCAAGATAGTGTTTTTCATGCTACTCTTAAAAATCGATTAATCCGTAAACTTAAAAATATTGTTAAGGCCTATGAACTCTAATAATTTGATTAAATTTGTTAAAAATACGTGTAATCAATGGGGAATTGATATTAATCGTTATCCTCCTTCCTTACCTCCTGATTTTGAATCTGATGTGATTGAAATTATTGATAAAGTAAAAAAATTCACCATGACCTCTCCAGAAAGGGTTGCGGCTCTATGCCAAGCTGTCAAATATATTTCAGCTCATAAAATTGTTGGCGAAGTTGTAGAATGTGGTGTTTGGAAAGGCGGTAGCATGATGGTAGTTGCTCAAACCCTATTAAATTTAAATGACACAATTAGAGACCTTTATTTATTTGATACATTTGATGGAATGCCAGAACCAACGCAAGAAGATGTAGATTTAGAAGGAATAGAAGCAGAAAAATTATTAAAAATAAGTGATAAAAAAGTGCAGGATTCCATTTGGTGTTATGCCGCTCTAGAAGAGGTTAAAAAAAATCTGAATACAATCAATTATCCCTCTGAAAAAATCCATTATATTCAAGGAAAAGTAGAAGAAACGATTCCCGAAAATTCGCCTAAAACGATTGCTTTATTAAGATTAGATACCGATTGGTACGAGTCAACTCGTCATGAATTAATTCATCTGTTTCCTCGTCTCTCTCATGGATCTGTCATTATTATTGATGATTATGGTCATTGGCAAGGAGCTAGAAAAGCGGTTGATGAATATTTAAAAGAGAATCATATTCCTTTATTACTTAATAGAATTGACGTGACAGGCAGAATAGGAATTATTACCAAAATGTAATTCGCGATTATATTTGCTATATGAAAATAGATAAATCTGTTACTTCTATGAAACTTGTTAATATTGGTTGTGGTAGTGTTTTCCATCCCGATTGGCTTAACCTTGATGTGCTTCCTTTGGCGAAGGAAGTTCAGTCCTATGATATTCGAGAGACTCTTCCTTTTTTATCGCAGGAAATCGATGTTTGTTATAGTTCCCATGTCTTAGAACACCTCTCTAGGGAACAAGCGAAGTCTTTTCTGATAGATTGCGATCGCGTTTTGAAACCTAGGGGCATTATTAGACTTGTTGTTCCCGATCTAGAAATGATTGCAAGAAACTATTTGCAGTGTCTAGAGGAAGTTGTATCAGGAAATTCATCAACGGAAAGTAACTATGACTGGATGATCTTGGAACTCTTGGATCAAGGAATTCGAGAATTTCATGGAGGAGAAATGGGTAAATTTATGCTTAATCCCCAATTGTTGAATCAAGAATTTATCCTTTCTCGCATCGGAAATGAAGCAAAATATTACTGGGAAAGTGCTTCCATAGAACATTCTTTTCAAGAAAAACTAAAAAATAAAACCATCGGCCAGCTATTACAAAAAATCAGAGTCAAGATCGCTGAAGGTTTTGTAGGAGTTATTGCGGGAAAAGAAGCCAAAATCGCCTTTCAAAAAGGAATTTTTCGTCAGTCGGGGGAACTTCATCGTTGGATGTATGACCGTTTCTCCTTAGAACGTTTATTAACAGAAATTGGATTTGTCGATATTCGTTGTTATAAAGCAGATGAAAGCCAAATTCCCAACTTTAATACTTATCAATTAGATATCATTAATGGTGTAGTACGTAAGCCCGATTCCCTATTTATGGAAGGCGTAAAGCGATGAAAGTTGTACTTTTGAGTAATGATGATTTGAAATGGGGGGCAGGACGGGCGGCCTATCGATTGCATCAAGGTCTGCGGAAACTTGAGGTTGATTCCCATTTATTGGTACAAACTAAATTAAGTGAAGATGAAACGGTAATTGCTCCCACCACGGCGATCGCCAAAACCTTGGCAAAAGCTAGACCAACGCTAAATTCTTTACCGCTCAAATTTTATCCGCAGTTTGATCAGGGAGTGTATTCACCTCAGTGGATACCCGATCGCCTAGTAAATCAAGTCAAACAATTTTCGCCCCAGATTATTAATTTACATGACATAACTTTGGGTTATATTCAGATTGAAACCCTCGCAAAATTTAAACAACCTTTGGTGTGGACGCTCCATGATATGTGGGCTTTTACAGGGGGATGTCACTATAGTAATGGATGCGATCGCTATCAAAAATCCTGCGGTGCTTGTCCCCAATTAAATAGTCAAAGAGATTGGGATCTATCTCGATGGATATGGCAACGTAAAACCCAAAATTGGCATAAGCTAAATCTGACCATTGTCACCTTAAGTCAGTGGATGACAGATTGTGTCAAAAAAAGTTCATTGCTTCAGGATTTCCCCGTTGAAATGATTGCAAATGGGTTGGACTTAGAACGTTTTAAACCAATTGATAAGAGCTTAGCAAAAAAAATATTGGGCTTACCCCAGGAGAAACAAATTATTCTTTTTGGGGCGATGAATGCCACCAGCGATCGCCGTAAGGGATTTCAAGAACTGTATCCCGCTTTAAAAAATCTTAACCAGGAAAAATGGCAAGATCGCATTCAATTGATTGTGTTTGGTGCATCTCAGCCCCAAAATCCCCCTGAATTTGGTTTTCCTACCCAGTATCTAGGAAAATTACACGATGATGTCACCTTGTCCTTAGTCTATTCGGCGGCGGATGTCTTTGTTACTCCCTCAAAAGAGGATAATCTGCCTAATACCGTCCTAGAATCCCTTGCCTGTGGGACTCCCTGTGTCGCCTTTAACATTGGAGGAATGCCCGATCTGATTGAACATCAAAAAAATGGCTATCTCGCCCAACCTTTTGATACGTCAGATTTAGCTCGTGGAATTCAATGGGTTTTGGAGGATTCGTCTCGTTATGCTCAATTAGGCGATCGCGCCAGAAAAAAAGTCGAAACAGAATTTAATCAAACAATTCAAACCCAACGATATTTATCTTTATTCAACAAAATTATTAATCTTTAACGTGTCTAAATTCTTATGTTTCAACCCCAATCCGATGTTATTTTTATATTTTTAGAATTTATCTATCTCCTCTTTTGTCTCTTTTATATTTTTAATCCTTTACCCGTTGTCAGATGGATTGCCTATGGTTTAGCAGGCTTTAAATTTTCCATGTCTGCTTTAGATTCATTTGATATGGACAATTATAGAAAAGTTTATGAAGTGGTTGAAGGTATCGGTTTTGAACCTGTGATGAAGCAGGAAGGAGCGTTCACCAGTCTTTTGTATATCGCCAAAATAACCCATATTCCTCTGCCATTATTCCACATGGCTGAAATTATTTTCTTTTTGTATGCTATTAGTTTTCTATTTGAGTATTTTGTGCCTAAAGAGAGCGCAATCGCCATGAGTTTAATCTTTGGTTTACAGTCAGTCCCAGGAGAACTGACGACCTATCTTTTACGGCAAATTCTCTCAACAAGTTTAATATTTATTGGCATAGGTTTTTTATTAAGGAAAAATAATTTTCTTTCCTTCTTTTTCGTAGCTATTGCCTGCACATTCCATTCTAGTTCTTATGTTTATCTTCCTCTTTTTTTAGGGAATTTATTTTCCAAAAAAATCATCAAGGTATTAGTTATGGTTTTAGGCTATATTTGCCTATTTATCCTTGCTGCTAATTTAGAATTGAGTGGTCAGCTAATCAACTCATTGACAGGAGAAACCTCTCTCTATGCTTCTAAATATCAAGAAACAGAATATTATTCAACCATCAAAAACTTTAGAAATTTTACAATTGGCGGATTCAGTCTATTACTGATAGGGTACTTTACTGCCATTAATATTTGGAAAAAAGCTTATTTTTGGAAAAGTCCATTTTGGCTTTACTACTCTTTTACAATTATTATGACTTTATTTCGGATTGCCTTAGAAAGATCTGAAATTTTTTGGCTATCATCTCGATTTAACTTTATTTCTTCAATTTTATTACTAAGTTCAAGCATCATTATTACTTTTGAAGTCATCCCCAAAAAAGAAGATAAATTTTTTCTGGCTTTGACTGCATCTCTATTATTTGGCGTTTCGATAATCATAATTCTTGCAGGTTATGACAATAATACATTATATAAAATCCCTATTAATTGATCGTTTTTGAAGTTTAGCTTGACTAATTTTTTTAAGCAGACTTAAACGAGAAGCGGTAAAAATAACGTAACAAAATAATAAACTAAAGGAGCGGTAAAAACATAACTATCGGTGCGGTCTAGAATGCCGCCATGCCCAGGAATGAGTTGTCCTGAATCTTTTACTCCTGCATCTCGTTTCATCATGGATTCGGTGAGGTCTCCCAAAAGACTGACGATTCCGATTAAAATACCCAATAATGCTCCAGTTATTTGCCAGTAGGGCCAATCTAGACACCAGGCTCCTAGAATTCCGACCAGGACACTACCCAAAACCCCCCAAACTGAGCCTTCTACGGTTTTTTTGGGGCTGATCTCTGATAAACGAGTTCTACCCAGCCATTTACCCATGATATAGGCTCCAATATCTGCCGCCCAAATACAGCAAAAAGCAAGAAAAGTGACCATCAAGGTCATGGAAAAAAAGCTAGGAACTGTCCAATCTGGGGGGAAATAATCTAGTAGAAAAAAATGATGACTGGTTGTTTCTAAGGAATCGGGCAGGTTAGATAAGCCAACTCTCAGTCTTACCCAATAACTGGGTAAATAGCCGCCATAAAATAAACCTAGTAGGGAAGTCGAAATATCAGCGATCGAGGCAAATTTGGGCTGAAAGAGGAGATAAAAACAAATTAGGGTTCCTGTCAATGGAAAAAGTGCGTCGGTGAGATCGGGGGAAACGGTAGCGCAAATTAGTAGCAGTAAGGATAAAACAATGGTTGTTTTTCCTGCGGGTTCGATGCCTTTGGCCCGAACGAGTTGAAAATATTCTTTTTGTCCCTGAAAAATAATTATTCCAATGCCGACGGTGAAGTACCATCCGCCTAAGAGGAGCATTGCCAAAGCGATCGCGATCGCCACAATCGTACTAATAATTCGTGTCCAGGGCATAGAACCGATGGGGTAAATTAGGGCAGGAGAAATGAAGATCCCCGATAAAAAAAGTTAACCAATTCTTATCCTTACCTATTTTAGATACTTTGTCTGGATTTTAGGAATAATTTAACGTTTCTGGGATGAAAAAAGGATCGACGATAACCCATGCACACTTTGTGACTTCCGATGTGAGAATTTTAGGATTTTGAAATTAGCTTAAAAAGTGAAAGTAGTGCGAATGGTTCCCATTACTAACGGGGCATTGCGGTTATCGTTATTAGGGGACGTAATCACTAAAATCCCTGGGGTAATGGAGATATTATTGTTGATGGCATACTGATAAAATCCTTCCAAGTGCATGGAAATATCACTATTTTTGGCACTAAAACCATCAGCGATCGCGACGGTAGAATTGGCGACCCAGGGCTGCATTCCGACAATAATTCCTGCTAAATTTCCTTCTTTGAAGGCATCGGGAAAGGCAAAAGTGACGGCCCAATTCCAAATGTCCAAGGTTCCGCGAGGTAAGACTCCTTCCTCACTAAGGGCAATGGGATTCAGAGTCGAAGATTTAGTAAAACCGCCCCAACCACCCAGCACAAAACCATCGATCACTTTCCAAGAAAATTCAAGCCCATAGGAATTATTAGCCGTTTTCACGCTTTCTCCTAGATTACTTTCGGCAAAATATTGGAAATTGGATTTTAAACTACCTGTTTCGGTATCCAGATTGTTATAACCGTTGACATAGGTTAACGCAACCCCAAAATTTTCACTGGGATTGTAACCCAATTGGGCGATCGCACCATACGCGCCATTGAAGAAACCCTGACCTTGACTGGGATCATTACCCGTCATGGCCAAATACCCCAAACTCCACTGAAAATCATTTAACTTTCCCTGAAAACCGATTCCAGAACCATCGCCAGTGTAGTAAATAGGATTACGAGTTCCGAAAGCCGTAAAAGCACCAAAGGCCCCATCTCCATCCAACACATTCAAAGTATTCGTAAAATCGTCAAACGCTCCCCCAGCCCCTAAAATCCAAGCCTGTATATTGTCTGTTAAAGGAAATTCATAACGCAGAACTTCCATCGCCAATTTATTATCATCGGGTTGGGAAAAACCAAGTTTTGATTGGAATGTACCCGATTCTTCCTCAAAAGTGGGCATATTTCCTGTTGCTAAACGAATATACAGTTCATCTTCCCCTGTGAAGCTCGTATGTAACCTTAAGCGAGTCCGATATCCTAGAACGGTATTGCGAAAATCTGCTTCTCCTCCGTTTTTTTCTCCTGCCGCGATGCCTGCTAATCCGACGACCACTTCTCCTTCCAATTTAGTAGTTGTAGAAAACACATGATCTTCCAAAAAGGCGGTTCTCTGTTCCAAATTATCAATCCGAACGCCCAAACTTGTTAATTCTTGCCTAAATTCTTCCGTCAGTCGTTTAAGTTTATCTAAATCGGTTCTTAAAACGGTGACATTTTCCTGTAATAATCGCTCCATTGTATTCAGACAAGCATTTAATCCCGCCGCAAATTCCCAGCGACTCAGAGTGCGATCGCCCCTAAAAGTCCGATCAGGATAACCCACAATACAGCCATAACGTTCCACTAAGCTTTTTAAGCTCTCGTAGGCCCAATCTGTCGGTTGCACGTCCCGCAATTCAGAAACGTTAGTAATTTGAGATAGGGCATTCTGGGAATTCGATGAATCAATTAGACCATTTTGCGATCGCGTTAATTTGCTATTTGGAATGGGATAAGCTTGCCCAAGTTGGACTGTTATCAGAACAAAATTTAAGATTGTAACAGTCGTTGGAATCCAGCAAAACAAAGGCTTAAGCATATTGAACTATTTCAAATTGAAATTATACACACCGAAATATCATTCTCGTCAGAAGGCGAATTCAATCATCTCAGAATAGTTGCTAAAAATCAAAAGACACACCGTAAAACATTGATTTTTTCATGGCTAATCATCTGATTTATCATTGGATAACACGTTATACGATGATTAATCACTTAGAACTTTAAACGATATGATTAAACCTTTTCGTAAATATCAACGATATGATTAAACCTTTTCGTAAATATCATCGAACATTAGCCATTATTGCGACATTCCCATTGATTTTGACTGTTATCACTGGCATGGGTCATACTATTCTGCTAACAGAAAAAATCGCTTAGGCTGTCTTAGGGCTGAAATCGACTCAAAACAATTCTGCATCATAATTAGAGAGACTATAATATAGGAATATAAAAATATAAAAGTATAAAAAACGTTTTTTATCAATCCTTAATATTCTCCTATTCACCCTAAATTTTCGTGCGCCATCAGAAGTCTATCAAACTCGACTCCAATCATGATTACCCCTGTCCTTGTCGGCGGAAGGGTCGTCTTTTGCCGATTACCTTGACCGAAGCCTTTGGTTGCGATCGCTGTCAACAAATCTTTGCGATCGATGAAAAGCGTCAAGAAATTGAACTATTATCGTCCGCCTATCCCTATAAACGAATCTGGCGTTGGACGGGGCATCGTTGGCGAGCTTTGCAACAGACAAATAACGGTTCTTTTCCGCTTTTCCTTGGGTTGCTCTTAATGATCTTAATGGGATGGTTATTTCTAGCATTGCATTCGCTACCATCCCTGAGTATGATTTTGGGAATAATGGTCGGCACAACACTTATTTTGTTTTTTGCCTATACCCTTTGGCTTGCCTATCGGCGATAATAGCATCATGACCCAAGATAATCCGCCCAATCTTCTGTTGAAAACGCTACAGCGAGCGCATTCAGCCTTTTTATCCCTCGGAAACGTTAATGGAACGGAACGAAGTCGGGGCATTACGGCGATGGCCAAGGCCCTAGCCCAATCCTTTGATCGGATTTTAGAGGCCAATACCCTCGATTTAGAAGTCAGTCGGGAAATGGCCATCTCTGAGGATCTACTAGACTGGCTCAAATTAACCCCAGAGCGATTGGCAACAACCGTTGAGCTATTAGAGCAGTTGGTGGAATTGCCCGATCCCATTCAACGGGTCATGAACGCGCCCTATCAACTGAATCCTTCCCAGACCTATTGCCAATTGATGCCCCTGGGTGTGGTTTGTCTGATCTATGAAGTCTTTCCTGAATTGGGGGCGATCGCGGCGGGATTTTGTTTAAAAACGGGAAATAGTTTAGTCCTACGGGGATGTGGAGCTTCTAGTCATTCTAATTTAGTCATTGCCGAAATATTGCAGGAAGCCTTAGAATCCGTTGGTTTGCCCAGGGGCTGTTTAGAAATTTTATCCAGTGATGATGTACCTTCAATTCAGGCTCTAGTGACCCAGGATCAATACATTAATCTGGTTATTCCCTACGGTCGTCCTAGTTTAATTGAACAAGTGAATCATCTTGCGACTGCCCCCGTGTTGAAGTCTGCGATGGGAAATTGCGCCCTCTACTGGTCAGCGAAAGGCGATTTAGAATTAGTCCGTTGGATGATTTTAGATAGTCATGCCAGCGAACCTGACCCTGTGAATGCGATCGAAAAAGTATTACTGAGTCCTTCCCAAAATAGTTCTCTGGTGATGCGCTTATTTAGCAATCTTCAGGAAAAGGGATTTAATTTGCGCGGCGATGAAACCTTGTGTCAGGAATTTCCTAATTATTTGACTCTTGCGAAAGAAGCCGAGTGGAGACGACCTTATTTAAACAAAACTATCGCTTTTAGGGTAGTTCCCAATTTATCCGACGCGATCGCCTGGATCAACCGTTATAGCAGTGGTCACGCCGATTGTATTGCCACCGAATCCTATCAGGAAAGCCGTCAATTTGCGATGGGGATTGATAGTGCCTTGGTTTATATTAATACTTCCCCCCGCTTTACCCGTAATCCTAAACAGGGTGAATCGTTGTTTTTAGGTATTTCTAATCAAAAAGGTCATAGAAGAGGCTTAATTGGCCTAGAAACCTTTACAACCCTCAAGCAAGTTGTACAGGGTAACGGCAAGATCTAGCACTCATCTATGGCGATCGCCCTAAAACTGCCCTAAAATCGCCTTAAAGCCGAGATAAAAGTTCTTGTTTCTTGGTGAGAAACTCTTCTTCGGTGAGAATTCCTTGGTCTCTCAATTTACCGAGTTTTTCTAGAGATTGATAAATATCCGCCGCATCATTTTCTTTCTCATTTTTTAGATCAGAAACATAGCCTTTACCTTGCTCAAAGGCAGAATCATAAACCGATTTGACTTGTTCTTCAACGAAGTTACTCAGCGATCCGCCATTAGAGAAATGATTGATAGCAACCTGACCAACGGCATAGGTCGAGGCTCCAGAGGCGATCGCCATTGAAGTTCCACCAATGATCGAGCCGATACCAGGAATTGCTTTGAGAAAACTTGCTCCCAAACTTGCAATGGTTGTACCTGTAAGGGCGGAGACAAACGTTTTACCCGCACTGCGAGAATAATTAACACCATAAAGTTGAGCAAGCTGTTGGAGCATTTCCAATTGAATCGCTGTAACCGCCGCAAAATCGACGAGGGGAATGGGAATGAGTCCGCCGCCCATTGCCCAAAGTACATGGGATCGAATAATGGCTTCCGCTTGAGTTTGTTTATTCATAATGATTTACCCAGTTAATAATAATGAAATGTTGATTTCATCTATTTTATCTTGACAAACTAAATTTTCGCTAAAGAATTGAAGAATTGTCATGATTCTTCAACCAGGTCTTTTTTAATATGATGCTTTAATCCTGATATTCCATTGAAACCCAAAAGCCAAATCACTACGACAATCCAATGTAATACCGCAATTGTCCAGATCGAACCTGTCAATAGATAAGCGATCGCGCAGGTGAGTCCTAATAAACCCGTTAAACCGAGAAAGACAGGATTAAAAAAGGTGGGATTCCCTACTTTATAGAAAATTAGGGCATTAAGGGGATGATAACCCACGAATAAGATGACATTCAGCAAAACTAATATAAATTGAAGACCAAAAGAAACCGAGCCGTCGGGATAGGGCAACAAAATTACTCGAAAGATTAATTCTTCCCAAAAAGCAGGTTTCACAAATAAGGCAACCAAGGTAATTAACAGTTGGATAGGATTGAGGAATTGAGGTTTCCATCCTGATAAAAAATTGAACTTTAAACCCACTGGAATCGCGATCGCGGCATAGATTATTAATAAACCAAAAGTAATGATCCAATCCTGAGTATTCGGTAAAAAGATCAACGCCGCTAAAATGTGACGCAAGGTAGAAGAAATAAAAGGAATTTCACCAAATAAATTCGTCGGAGCCAAAGGCAAAATCTCTAGCATCTTTCCCCCGACTTGATTAGTCCGTAAAAACCACAGACTCGCGCCTTCTTCTAAAAAAGCTTTACTAATCAGATCATGACTCACACGGGGCAACATGGATTGCCAACTTAATAAGGTATTAGCCAGGGTATCTTTTTGCACAAAGGAGTACTTTTGCTCTTCCCTCATAATGGCAAGGGTTTGGGCATTCTTTTTCCAGTCGGATCGAATGACACCTTTCGGGACTAAAATTTGCGTTAGGCGATCGCCGAGTTGAACTAACCGTTGAAAGCGTTGAGATTGGGGATCATCGGGATTTTTGGTTAACCAATCAGTTATGGCAGAATCTTCGGAAATACGGGCTTTGAGAACTTCAATCGTAATGTAGAGAGCTTGATTAGAATCTTGCACACAGGAAGCGGCAGGAGTCACACTCGCACTACCCGTCCCGTCTCCCGTCCGATAGCGGGCCATCATTATTTCTAATTGATGTTGCAATTCCGTTAGAGGAGAGAGCTTAATCCCACCTAAATCGTAATCATCTAGCACATCCAACTTCATGATCACATTGGAAACAGGACGGGAATTGAGCCAGCCCCGTTGTAAATTGCCGAGATAATTTTCCCAACTTTGACTGCCTGACAAAATGCCCTGGGGATTGTGAGCATAGACCTGATAATAGGTAATATCCCATTGCAATTCATTGGTAAAGCGATCGCGAACGACTTGAGGAAAGAAATAGGAAAAATGCCCTGTCACCGTTCCGCCCGTGATAGTTTCGCCCTTTTCTCCGCCAATTCCGCCAAATAAATGGATGCCCAAACCGCGATCGCCTTCTTTCCATAATTTCAGTGCAACTTCAGGGGAATCACTGCGGGGATCAACTAACACCCGTTGGGCTGTGCCTCTGCGCTCAGGAGTATTGCGCCAATTACCTGACTGGATATAATCCGAACCTGCTGATTTGCCAAAAACGATTTCACTTGGATTCAGTTGAACCAGCGATCGCGGCTGAATTGATTGCACCGTAAATAAACCATCTTGGCCCTGCGCCCCATAGAGATACCAACCCGCCTTTCCTTCGGGAGAATCGGCTAATTGACGAGGGGTAGAGATAAAGCGATCGCCTGAGACCAAAGGTTGTTGGGGAATGCGAATAATTTCTTCAATGCCGTCAAATTGACCTGTTTTGGGATTGTAGTGTTGAACTCGCGTTAATTCACTCGGACAAGGCGACGCACCAGGGCATTGGGGAGGAATATCCCTAGAAGATTTCGCTTTGGCTTCTCCCAAAATGCGGACGAGAGCGACAGAACGACCCGTTACCATCTGGGGCATTTTTTCAACCCTAATCACCGTCTGCTCAGGATTTGAGACAATTTGAGCTTGGGGGAAACTAACTAAAACATCATCTACGGGCCTAGCTCCTGCTAAAGCCTGTAATGGCCCGACCTTGAGGCGACCATCCAGCCGACGCGGCAGTAAATTTCCTTGTTTTTCACTTTCTTTGGCGGCTTCTGTAAATTGAATGTCTGTTGTGACCAGGTTTAAATATCGATCTAATAGAGGTAATTGTTGCGAAGCTAATCGAACTTTTTTTCCGACTAAATCTTTTTGCTCTGACGGCGTTTGATAAAGTTCCAACCAAGCCCAATCTCGGTCTTCATTTGCATTAGCTTTATATTCTTCAGCTTTAGGTAAAATTAGACGACCAATCCACTGGTCTATCGGTCGATAATATTGAGGATCTAGGGTTTGTTGAACGGGATAATAATTTGTTTGATTGACCGCTAATTTCTGAGATATCTGGTAATCTGAAATTTGAGTAACGGCTGGTTTTGGTGTTAATAAAAGCGTAAGGACTGCGACCAATCCTGCGAGTATAACAAACCCTAAAACACCCAATCGAATCTTTTTACCCAAAATTCAGAACCTCACCATGATTTTAAAAAATTATACCAAATCTGTTTGTAAAAAAACATCAATATTTTGTAGGGGTTTGGTTGCCAAATCCATAAAAAACTCTATTTTACTAAGTCATTTAAGGAATTGGTGTTTAGCCATTTTGCTAGTCGTGTACATTCATTTTCAGGTGGTGTTCCTCTATAGTTTGTGGATTGATAACGTATAAAGTCTTCAAACATATTCAGTGGAATCAAAGCCGCTTCAATTTCCATTCCGTCATCAAACATGATTTCTTCAAATTTAAAGTTATATCCTGCCCATTTAATAGACTTTACTCGATTATTAGCCATAATATTAAGATTATCGATAACACAATCAAGAATAGGATCAGGATTTTTCTTATTGTGAACAATGTTCCAGTATAAATGATGCCGAACAAATTTTTTGTTATCTTGATCTTGGCAAATCTCTAGGTCTACATTGGAGATTTCAACAAAAAAACGTTCTAACTTTTTTTTACACATTGTCTTTAATCTTGATGACTGTTTATAAATTAAATAGCAATTCTAAGCGATTTGTGATCAGTGAAAGAATCAAAATCTTTTTCTAGGTTGTTATTTTAAAATCTGTTTAGGATTGCTATAGTTTTCATTAGGATTCTGCAACCCCAAAAAGATGATTTAATACACTAGAAACAAAGGATAAAATTAATGAACCAAAAATTGCATCCCAAAATGTATTGATGGTAAAGCCAGGCGTGAAATAGGCAACCAAAGAAAGGGAAATCGCATTAACAACTAATAAAAATAACCCCAGGGTCAGAATCGTTAACGGTAGGGTCAATAATAAAATAATCGGTCGGACGATCGCATTGACAAAACCCAGAATGATCGCGGCGATCGCGGCGGCAGTAAAACTGGTGAGACTAATACCAGGGATAATATAAGCTGTTGCCAACAGTGAAACCGCCGTAATCAGCCAGGTGACTAAAAAACGCGGTAAAAATCCATTTTCCATAGGAGTTAATGCCATCTTGATTATGCTTCCAGAGACGAGGATCAATACTTCTAATTGGTTTCTTTTAAGATTTGGCGTTGCATAATAGAGCTATGAATGGAGGAAATCAAAATGCAATGTCCTGAGTGTAAATCTACCCATATCCGTAAAAATGGTTTCAATAAACAAGGC
>Ga0114972_10000995_pt1 | contig 21256 bp, 21 predicted proteins | sample M_140807_EF_Meta_FD_87354 | JGI IMG/M metagenome (GOLD analysis project Ga0114972, IMG submission 87354) | Freshwater microbial communities from Lake Montjoie, Canada to study carbon cycling - M_140807_EF_MetaG | ecosystem: Environmental > Aquatic > Freshwater > Lake | place: Lake Montjoie...
GCGGCTCGCTGTGGGTCAGGTTCAATCCACCACGACCGGCGAGTAGGAATTTCCGCGCCGGATTGGGCATCCGTTCGAAGATCGTGACCTGGGCGCCGCCCTGGGCCAGCGTCTCCGCCGCCATCAGCCCGGCCGGGCCGGCGCCGATCACTGCGACTTGCATGACGGGGCTGTAGCCGCCCACCGCGCCCTGGGGAACCGGCTTCCGTCCTAGGGGCGGAGCGGGCATGGTCGCTGCATGGCGGATGTGCAGGACCTGCTGGTTATCGGTGGCGGCATCAATGGCTGCGGGATCGCCCGTGACGCGGCCGGCCGTGGCCTGTCGGTGACCTTGGCGGAACAGGGCGATCTGGGCGGCGCCACCTCCGCGGCCTCGACCAAGTTGATCCATGGCGGGCTGCGCTACCTGGAATACGGCGAGTTCCGCCTGGTGCGCGAAGCCTTGCAGGAGCGTGAGGTGCTGCTGCGGGCGGCACCGCACATCGTCTGGCCGCTGCGCTTCGTGTTGCCGCACCATGCTGGGCTACGACCCTGGCCGCTGGTAAGGCTGGGGCTGTTTCTCTACGACCATCTCGGCGGTCGGCGCATCCTGCCGCCGACCCGCAGCCTCGACCTGCGCCACGATGCGGCGGGCCTGCCGCTGATGCCCGGCAACCGGCGCGGCTTCGAATACTCCGATTGTTGGGTCGAGGATGCGCGACTGGTCCTCCTCAACGCCCGCGATGCGGCGGCGCGCGGCGCCCGCATATTGCCGCGTACCCGCTGCATCAGCGCGCGGCGGGAGGACGGGGTGTGGCGCGCCCGCCTGCGCGACATGGTGAGCGGCGCCGAGGCCGAGGTCGCGGCGCGGGTGCTGGTGAACGCGGCCGGTCCATGGGTCGCCTCGGTGCAGCATCAGGTCGCCGGCAACAACGCCCCGGCGCGGGTTCGTCTGGTCAAAGGCAGCCACATCGTCACCCGGCGGCTGTTTGAACACGATCGCTGTTACATCTTCCAGAACGCCGATGGCCGGATCGTCTTTGCCATTCCCTATGAGGACGATTTCACCCTGATCGGCACGACGGATGAGGATTTCGGCGGCGATCCCGCCACGGTCGCGGCAGATGCGTCGGACATCGCCTATCTCTGCGCCGCCGTGGATGGCTATTTCCGCCAGCCGATCAGCCCGGCCGATGTGGTCTGGTCCTATGCCGGCGTGCGACCGCTGTTCGACGATGGGGCCAGTGCGGCGCAGGCCGCGACGCGTGATTATGTGCTGACCCTGACCGGCGGGCCGCCGCTGCTTTCGGTCTTCGGCGGCAAGATCACAACCTATCGCCGGCTGGCCGAAGCGGCGCTGGCCAAGCTGCACGCGTTCCTGCCGCGGCAAGGGCCGGCCTGGACCGCGGCGGCATCGCTGCCGGGCGGAGATTTTCCTTGGGATGGTGCCGCGGCGCTCGCGGCCGATCTGGCGCTGCGGTACCCGTTTCTAGACCCCACTATGGCCCGCCGATTGATCCGCCGGCACGGCACGGAAGCGGCATCCATCCTCGGGGATGCCCGGAGCCTGGCCGATTGCGGCCCGCATTTCGGCGCTGGCCTCACTGCCCGGGAGGTGGCCTGGATGATGAAGCATGAATGGGCACGGGAGCCGGCGGATGTGCTCTGGCGGCGGAGCAAGCTCGGCCTGCGGATCGATGCCGTCGGGCAGGCCGCGCTTGGCGCCTGCATGGAGGCGGAAAGGGTAGCGGCATGAGCGAGTGTATCCTCGCGCTCGATCAAGGGACCACCTCCTCACGCGCCATTCTGTTCGCGGTGCCCGATCTTGCGCCGCTCGCCGTCGCGCAACGGGAGTTGCCGCAGCACTTTCCGCAACCTGGCTGGGTCGAGCATGCGCCAGAGGAACTCTGGCAAAGCTCGCTGGCGGTGATGCGAGAGGTGCTGGCCGATGGCATTCGGCCAGCGGCGATCGGCATCGCCAACCAGCGCGAGACGACGATCATCTGGGAACGTGCGACCGGTCGGCCTATCCATCCGGCAATCGTCTGGCAGGACCGCCGGACGGCCGCGGCCTGCATCGCGCTCCGTGACGCAGGGCATGCGCCGCTGATCGCCGCCCGCACCGGCCTGCTGCTCGATCCCTATTTCTCGGCGACCAAGATCGCCTGGATCCTGGATACCGTGCCCGGCGCGCGGCAAGCGGCAGAGGCCGGCGCGCTCGCGTTCGGGACGGTCGATTGCTGGCTGCTCTGGCAAATGACGGCGGGACGGGTGCACGCGACGGATGCGACCAATGCGGCGCGCACCATGCTGTTCGACATCGCTGAAGGGGGCTGGGATGCCGAGCTGTGCGCGCTGTTCCGAGTGCCGATCGCAATGCTGCCGGAGGTGCGGGACTGCGCCGCCGAGTTCGGCCACACTGCGCCCGGACTGCTCGGGGCGCCGATCCCCATTCGCGGCATTGCCGGCGATCAGCAGGCGGCGACGATCGGTCAGGCCTGCTTTCAGCCGGGAATGCTGAAGGCAACCTACGGCACTGGCTGCTTTGCCCTGCTCAACACCGGCGCGCAGCGTATCGCTTCTGCTAATAATCTTTTGACGACCATTGCCTACCAGCTGGACGGGAAGCGGCACTATGCGCTCGAAGGCGCGATCTTCATCGCGGGTGCGGCGGTGCAGTGGCTGCGCGACGGGCTCGGGGTGATTGGCACGGCGGAGGAGAGCGGACAGCTCGCCGCGCAATCCGATCCTCAATGTCGGATCTACCTTGTGCCAGCTTTCGTCGGCCTTGGCGCGCCGCATTGGGACCCGGCGGCGCGTGGCAGCATCCATGGCATCACCCGCGCTACCGGACGGGCCGATTTCGCCCGCGCCGCGCTGGAGAGTGTCGGCTACCAGACCCGCGACCTGCTGGCCGCGATGCAGGCGGATATCGATGCTGCCCAGGGGGTAACGGAGGCAGCTCAGGCGCAGGTGCTGCGCGTCGATGGCGGCATGGTAGTGTCCGACTGGACCATGCAGTTCCTGGCCGACATGCTGAACGCGCCGGTCGATCGCCCGGTGGTGGCGGAGACGACGGCGCTGGGAGCTGCTTATCTGGCTGGGCTGCAAAGCGGCCTGTGCCAGTTGCCCAACGACTTCGCAAAGAATTGGCGGCGGGAGCGGCGCTTCACGCCGGCGATGCCGGCGGAGGCGCGGGAGGCCGCCTATGCCGGTTGGCAGGATGCGGTGGGACGGACGCTCTCCGGCCCGCGGTAAATGAGCGCCTGGAGGCGGTACGCTTGGCTCCGTCGCCTGCCTGCCGCTACTTCGCCTGAGTGCGTTCCGCCCGCTGCCGCCGGTCATGGGCGAGCCGCTCGACGGTTGCCACCAAATCTTCGTTGTTGACCGGCTTGGTCAGGTAGTCGTCCATGCCGGCCGCGAGACAACTGGCCCGATCTGCGGCATCCGCCGCCGCAGAGAGCCCGAGGATGGGCGTACGACGTCCGAGCGGGGCCTCGCTTTCGCGGATCTGGCGGGCGAGAGTCGCGCCGCTGGTGACAGGCATGTGGTAGTCGAGGATGACAACCTCGAAACGCTCACGCTCCAGGCAGCTGAGGGCGGATTCGGAATCGCCGACCTCGGTCACCGAAAATCCAGCGTGGCGCAGAAAGGCCGCCGCGACCATCCGGCTGATGCGGTCATCATCGACTAGCAGGACGCCAAGCGCTGTCCCCTCCCCGGCAACCGGCAACGGTTCGCTCAGGTTTCGCGGCTCGGGTGTCTGGTCCAGTTCCAGGAAGAGCGTCACCCGGAACTCGGAGCCCAACCCTTCGGAGCTGGTCACCTGAATGTCGCCGCCCATCCGTTCGACAGTTTCATGCACGATGGCAAGGCCGAGCCCCGCGCCGCCATACCGACGCGTCGTCGACATATCTACCTGGCTGAACGGTTCGAATATGGTGCTCAGCTTACCAGGCGCGATCCCGATGCCGGTATCGCGGATGATGAAGCGTAGGCCGGCGCTGCCCGGCCTTTCCGGCTCGGCCGGTTCGGCGTTGAGGGAGACGTGGCCCACTTCCGTAAACTTCACCGCGTTGCCGACGATGTTGAACAGCACGCGGCGCAGCCTTTCGGCATCGCCGATGACCCGCTTCGGCAGATCCGGTGAGATGGTGACAAAAAAGCGCAGATTCTTCGCCCGGGCTGACGCGCCAAGCACTTCCTCGACATCGTTCAGAACGTCGAGCAGGCGAAAGGGTTCACGCGCGAAGGCGACCTTGCCCCCCTCGATCCTGGCGAGGTCGAGGAGGGTGGAAATCTGCCCCAGGAGCATCTGCCCCGAGCGGTATGCGGCCTCAGTGTAGTCCTGCTGTTGCGGCTGTAGGGGGCCGAGGCGAAGCATCTGCAGCATGCCGAGCACGCCGTTAAGCGGCGTCCGCAATTCGTGACTTATATTAGCCAGGAACTGGGTCTTGGCGCGACTGGCCGCCTCCGCCGCGTCCTTGGCGGCCAGCGCCTGACGAATCAGGCGCTCTCGCATCCAGACGATCACCGATGCTAGTCCGGCGGTGCAAGCGAGAATGGCAAAGAGCAGCCCCGCGAGGGTCCAGTGCAACTGGCTGAGCTTGGCCTGATCCTCGGCGACGAGAGCGCCGCCACGGGTATTGGCGACAGCGGCCATCTGTACGAAACGCGGTGCCAGAGGTTCCAGCCTGGCCCGAATTGCAATGGCGGCCTGCGGCGAGGGCAAGTCCTCAGCGAGTTCGCGGGCGGCGGCGAGGCTTTGATCGAGGTCTGTTATCGTTGTACGGAATTCGGGTCGGCTGGCCGCAAAACGTTTGGCCTCGCCGCCTTCGAGGATGCCGAGCCGATTTTCAAGGATATCGAGGCGGGTGAGCACCGCATCTTTACCGACGCCACTGCCCGGCAGTGCTGCGGCGACAGCAGCTTCGGAGGCGCGGAGCGTTTCCGTGGCAGCTTGGCTGATCACCCAAGTGAGGTTGTAGCGCGATACCCGCCCCAGCGTCCGCTGCTGTTCGACGATCAGCAGCGAGGTCACGACCGCGATAACGACGAGCACAAGCAGCGCGCCGGTCAGCAGCCATTTCAGCGGGTGACGCTTATCTAACATCAAGCTAGTAACATACTCCCCGGTTCGGATGTTAACGAGTTATTTTATAATCATACGGGCCACCTGCCAGGCAGATCGGCTGTAGAATTGCTGGTGCTTCAGTGCTGGGTCTGAGTCATATGGGTATACAATAAAAAGAGGACCTTTATCTCGCACTGGCATATACGAGCCGTCCCGCTTGAAGGCGAGCAGCGCGGGATATTTCTCGAAATCCGCCATTGGCACATCGGTGCTGTAGTCGTTCAGCGCCTGTGCGGTCAGCGTAGTGCCGCTGGCGCCCACTTCGCGCAGCAGGCGGGCCATTGGCACGCCTTCAAAGGTAACCGGGCCATTGTACCAAGGCGTGGTCGTGGAGAAGGACTGCGTCCCGAGCGCTTCCAGCATCGCCAGGTCGAACTGCGCCGAATCGGCGGTGTTGCGTTGCGTGATATTGCCAGAGATCGTGAGAATAACGCGCCCGGTAGGCGCGGCGAGGCTCTGGGCCTGGCCAGGATTGGCGATGCTGAGCAAAAAGCTGGCGCCAAGCAAACTGCGGCGGGTCGGGCGGGGTAGCATCGAATTATCTCCTGGTAGGCAGCGGGGCGAGGAGGCGCCCAACGAGCAACTGGACTGGCCTCAGCCAGCCCGCTGGCAGATCGCAGAATTGGCGCCGTGCTCGCTGACTTCGACGCTTTCCAGCCACACTCGCCCGCCGGTCTGCTCGGCCACGAAGTCCTGGACGTAATTGAAGGCCAGACTGGCCACGGCTTCGCAGCCCACTATGTCGAGGACTCGCAGCGCGATCAGCCCCTGCGCAGACAATTGTTCGAACGTCCCGAGTTGCGGATCGTCGCGGGCGATCAGCACGGTGTGGTCGAACATCTCGTGCAGCCAAGCGCGAACCGGTTTCAGGCTGCCGAAATCCAGACACCAATTGTGCTTGTCCAGTTGGTGCGTGGCGAACACAAAACGGAAGCCAAGTGCGTAGCCGTGCAGCAGAGAGCAATGGGAATGCGTCGCCTGCCACTGCCGGAAGCAGCAGGAAAGGCCCTCGTGCTGCCCGTAGGTCTTGGTCGAACGATGGACCACGGTCACGGGCGGGATTTTTCCGACCGGCATCCATAGAATATACCCTTCAACGTTCCAAACTTCTACAAACTTTTGGGGAGGGCTTCCGCGGAATGCCGCTAGTCAACATATCTCCAAAAGACCCATAGCCTAAATTTTGATCCCATTGAAGATCTTTGTTGGAAAAACGTCTGAATCTTTCACCTGTGGGCGAGCTCTCCATGTACCGCGCTGGTTGAGCATTGAGTCTTGCTCATGGTACGAGAGTCATCCAATTATGTGGATCGTTTGATCGGCCGTAATGGAGATGCACGATCGCGTCATACAGACGCTGCGTCACCTCCCCGGTCGCACCGTCATTGATCACGATATCCTCACCCTTGTAGCCAAGCGTCCCGACCGGAGAGACCACCGCGGCGGTGCCGGTGCCCCACATCTCCCGCAGCGTTCCGTTGCGTCCGGCTGTCATCACCTCATCGATCGTGATGACCCGCTCGGTCACGGTCAGGCCCCAGTCCCGCATAAGTTGCAGGGCAGAGTTCCGCGTGATGCCATCGAGGATGGTGCCGGCCAACGGCGGGGTGATCACCTCATCGCCGATGCGGACCATGATATTCATGGTGCCGACTTCATCCAGGTGCTTGCGATGCACGCCATCCAGGTACAGCACCTGCGTATAGCCCGCCCGTGCCGCGTCCTGCTGGCCGGCGAGGGAAGCGGCATAATTGGCGGCCGTCTTCGCCTCTCCCGTACCGCCCTTGACCGCACGCACATGCCGGTCAGACGCCAGAATACGGACGGGCTTCACGCCTTCCTTGTAATAGCTGCCAACCGGCGAAAGGATCAGGAAATAGAGGTAGGTCTGGGACGGCGAGACACCCAGCATCACATCGGTGGCAATGATCGTCGGGCGCAGGTAGAGCGCCGTGCCGGCCAGGCGTGGCACCCAATCGGCATCCACCGCGACTAGCGCATCGAAGCTCTGGCGGATGATATCCACCGGCAACTCCGGCATGCTCATGATCTGCGCCGAGCGGTTGAAGCGTTCAGCGTGCCGCTGCGCGCGGAACAGGCGAATCCGCCCATCATCCCCCCGGAAAGCCTTCAGCCCGTCGAAGATCGCCTGGCCGTAGTGCAGAACCGAAGTGGCGGGGTCGAGCGGGAGTGATCCATATGGGACGATTCGCGGGTCGAACCAGCCCTTCCCCGCCTCGTAGTTCATCAGGAACATATGGTCGGTGAGGACGCGGCCAAAGGTAAGCTGGTCATCCGCCGGCTTCGTCTTGGGGTGGGCGGTGCGGGTGGTCGGAAAGAGGCCCATGCTAGGTTTCCTAAAGGGTAATTCGGCGCGTCGGGAGGCGAGGCGCAGAGGCCCCGCACCCGGGCTTGACCGAAAGGAACCGACACCAGGTCATAGACCCGGGTAATATCCTTGCTTCCTGGCGGGATAATCTAGATCGCGGGAGAAAAATGTGTCAATGATGCTGACCCATAGTCTCGCCATGCCTGGACCCCACGCCCTCATGCCGGACACCACAGGATCGGACCAGACGAGCAGCCCAGCCGCGGCCGGGCGTAACCTGCTCTTCCTGCGTGAGGAGGAGTTGCGCCTGGCCCAGGACCTGCTTTTCTTTGGCTATCGCGATTTCACCGCCGGCGCCGATGCAATCTTAGGCGAACTCGGCATGGGGCGCGCTCATCATCGGGTGCTGCATTTTGTCGGTCGGCGTCCCGGGATCACCGTGGGCGAGCTCCTCGGCATCCTGGCGATCACCAAGCAATCCCTCGCCAGGGTCCTGAGCCCGATGGTCACCCAAGGCTATGTGCTGCCGGCGCCAGGCCGTGCCGACCGCCGCCAGCGCCTGCTCTCGCTCACTACCAAGGGCGAGACGCTGGAGCGGCAGCTGTTCGAGCGGCAGCGTGAGGCAGTGATGCGCGCTTACCGCGAAGCCGGACCCGTCGCGGTCGATGGCTTCCGGCGGGTTATGCGCGGCCTGATGGGGGGCGCGGCGCGCACCGAGCTCGCACGCCTTGAACTCCCGTCGCGCCGCGCCGACAGCCGGCCGCAGCCGACCGCGGAACGGGGCTAAGCGGGCATGTCGGCCGCCGAACCCGCGGGCGGGATCTCGCATCTCCTCATCGTCGATGACGATCAGCGGCTGCGCGCCCTGCTGCAACGTTTTTTGGGTGAGCAGGGCTTCCGGGTAACGGTCGCCGCCGATGCCGCCGCCGCCCGCAACGCGCTGGCTGGGATGGCCTACGACCTTATTGTGCTCGATGTGATGATGCCGGGCGAGACGGGGCTCTCCTTGGTCGAGAGCCTGCGGCGTGAAGGCAATGATGTCCCTGTACTGATGCTGACCGCGCGGGGCGGGCCGGACGACCGAGTCGCTGGCTTCGAGGGTGGCGTCGATGATTATCTCGCCAAGCCCTTCGACCCGCGTGAGCTGGTGCTGCGCATCCGCACCATCCTCCGCCGCATCGCGCCGGCCCTGCCTGCGGCCGCGCCCGCCGCGCCAGTGCAACTCGGACCGCGCTGGTTCGATGCCGAACGCCAGGAGTTGCGCGGCCCAGAAGGCACGGTTCGGCTGACGGGCGGCGAGGCTGCCCTGCTGGGGGCCCTGGCTCTCCGCCCAGGCGAGGTGCTGAGCCGCGAGGAGATCGCCACGGCACTCGGTACGCCGGAGGCGGGCGAGCGGGCGATCGACGTGCAGGTCACCAGGCTGCGCCGCAAGATCGAGCCTGACCCGCGCGAGCCACGCTTCCTGCACACGGTCCGCCACCGCGGCTACGTGCTGCGCCCTGGACCGTGAACGAGTACGAGGCCGACGCGACGCCGGCCGATCGTCCCCTTTCGCGTTCCCTGCGTCGGTTGATGCCGCGCGGGCTGCTCGGCCGGTCGCTGCTCATCATCCTGGTGCCGATCATCGTCCTGCAGGCGGTCGCCCTGCAGATTTTTTATGGCAGCCATCTCGACGTTGTCTCCCGCCGATTGGCTGCCGGGGTGGCTGGTGAACTCGGCCTGATCATCGAAATGATGCAGCGCGAGCCGGCGGCCGAGCGCGCCTATCTTTTCCGCGAAGCCGCTTGGCGGCTGGACTTCGCCCTGGCGCTGGAGCCTGGTGCGCGGATCGCCCCGGTCGAGCGACCGGCCAGCCTGCCGCTATTGCCGCTGGAACAGGATCTGAACGTCGCACTGTCCGAACGGGTACGCTTGCCCTTCGACACCGATTGGCAGACCAGCCCAGGCAGCGTGATCATCCGCGTGCAACTGCCCGAGGGCGTGCTGCATGCGGAGATTCCGCGCAAGCGGCTGTTCAATGCCACGCTCTATCTCTTCGTCATCTGGCTGGTCGGCTCGGCGCTGCTACTCTCGATTGCCGCCATCCTGTTCATGAAAAACCAGGTGCGGGCGATCCGCCGGCTGGCGGATGCGGCGGAAGCCTTCGGCCTGGGGCGGGACCAGGGGCCGATGAAGCCGGAAGGCGCGGCCGAGGTACGCCAGGCCGCCGGCGCCTTCAACCGGATGCGGGAACGCATCCGCCGCTTCATCGGCCAGCGAACGGAAATGCTGGCCGGTATCAGCCACGATCTGCGTACCCCCCTTACCCGCATGCGCCTTGCTCTCGCCATGCTGCCGCACGAGCAGGAGACGGAGGCCGACCTCGCCGCCCTGACTGAAGATGTCGAGGAAATGGAGCGGATGATCGAGACCTATCTCGCCTTCGCCCGCGGCGAGGGGACCGAGCAAATGCGCGAGGTCGATTTCGTCGCGCTGATCGAGGAGGTGCTGGCCAAGGCGCGGCGGGGCGGGGATGCGATCCTGCTCGACGGACCGGCCAAGCTCTTGCTCCCCGTCCGCCCGGATGCGTTCCGCCGCTGCCTGGCCAATCTGCTCGACAATGCCGGCCGGCACGGGAGCCGGGTGCATCTCGTCCTGCATACCGTGCCGCGGATTTCCACGATCGGACCGGGCGGGGCGGAGAAATCGCTCTGGGCGGAACTGACCATCGATGACGACGGGCCAGGGATTCCGGCAGCGTCGCGGGAAGCGGCCTTCCGGCCTTTCGCCAGCGGACGGCCTGAGGGGACCGGCCTTGGCCTCGCTATCGCCCGCGACATCGTCCGCGCCCATGGCGGAGATATCGAGCTGGAGGACAGTCCCCTCGGCGGGCTGCGGGCCCGCCTTCGGCTGCCTATCTGAAGGCTATTCCGCGGCGGCGGGGGCTGGTGTCGCGCGGCGCTGCGCACGTCGTTCAAACAGCCCAGCAATGCCGCGCGGCATGAACAGCATGAACATCACCAGCAGTAGACCGTAGACCAAGGGCGCCGCGCCGGTCAGTTCCGTGCCGAAGAAAATACGCAAGCCCTCCTCCAGCCCGATGGTGATGGCCGCGCCGATGGTTGGGCCGATCGGGGCATACATCCCCCCGGCGATGGCCCCGAAGACGATCTGCAGCGAGATCCCAAGACCAGCCAGCGATTCCGGGTTGAGGTATTGCCGGTACTGTGCGGTCAGGGCACCGGCCAGCGCGGCCAGCGCGACCGAGATTACCGTGACTTTCATCTTCTCGCTCGTGACCCGGATACCGATGGAGGCGGCGGCGTCCTCATCCTCGGAAATCGCCGCCAGGGCGCGGGAGGACATGGACCGGTCCAGCAGGAACCAACAGACCAGGCCGAGCGCCCAGGCGATCAGTGCGATGTACCAGAAGCCGGTCTTGTCGAACTGCATCGCCAGCCAACCAGCGCCGGGCGGTGGCTTGGCCGGCGTCAAGCCGAGCGAGCCGCCGGTATGCTCACGCATGGCCACGATCAGGATGCGGACGATCTCGCCCGCCGCCAGGGTGACCAGCGCAAAATAGTGCCCGACCACCCGCAGCTTGAAGGCGGGATAGGCCAGCAGCATGCCCGCCAGCACCGCGACCCCCATGCCGATGGGGATGCCGAGCCAGGGCGTCAGCCCCGCCTCGTTCCACAGCAGCGCCATGGTGTAGGCGGCGATGCCAAGGAAAGCGCCATGGCCGAAGGAGACGAGGCCGTAGCGGCCCATCATCGCCCAGCCAGTGCCGGCCAGCGCCGTCAGCAAAACGGTGATCAGCACATGCATCAAATAGTCGGGCGGGCCGAGCAGCGGCACCGCCGCCAGCGCGACCAGCAGCAGCCCGGCGGTCAAAGGCGCGGTCATCGTGCAAAGAGCCCCTGCGGCCGGATGAACATGACGACGATGAAGAAGGCGAAGGCGACCACGTAGGAGAGCTCGGTCGTGCCCCAGAAGCCACCAACCGAAATGATCAGCCCCATCAGGAAGGCGGCCAGGAAGCCACCCAGCATGTTCCCCAGACCACCCATGACGCAGATCATGAAGGTGATCGGCCCAAAGGACAGGCCGACAAAGGGATGCACATCAAGCTGCACGATCAGCAGGCAGGCCGCCAGCCCAGCCAGCGCGCCACCGATCGCCGAGGCGATCAGGTAGATCCGCTGCGGATCCACGCCCATCAGCGGCATCACTTCGCGGTCCCGGGCGATGGCGCGGATCGCGGTGCCGACATAAGTGAACTTCAAGAAGGCCCAGAGTGCCCCGGCGCCGAGCAGCGCGGCGCCGAAGGCCGCCAGCTTGGTGCCACTGACGAAGACCTCCCCCACCTCCATCGGCGGCATGTCGACGCCGAGCGCGCGGAACTCCGTCGAGAAGATCAGCGTAGCGACGCCTTGCAGGACGAACAGCACGCCGCCGGTCGCCAGTACCTGATTGATCGGGGGCTGGGTCAGCAGCGGTCGTACCACCAGAAGGTGCAACAGCACGCCAAGCACGGCGACCAGCCCGATGCAGACCGCGAAAGCGAGCGGCAGCGGCCAGCCCATCTGGGAATAGAAGAACCAGACGGCGTACATGCCGACCATCACCAGCTCGGCGTAGCAGAGCCACACCACGTCAACGACGCCGAAGACGAGGTTGAGGCCAAGGACCGGCAGGGCGAAGACCCCGCCGAGCAGGATGCCGTTGACGAGGGCTTCGAGAAGAAACGGATCCACGGGTCAATGCCCCCCCAGATAAGATCGCCGGATCACCGGATCGGCGGCCAGGGCGGCGCTCGCCCCCTCGGCTGCAACCCGGCCGGTCTCCAGCACATAGGCGCGGTCGACGACGCGCAGCACCTGGGCGACGTTCTGCTCCACGATCAGCACCGTCAGCCCTTCCTGCCGGATACGGCGCACCAGATCGAAGACCTGCTGCACAACGAGCGGGGCGAGCCCGGCCGAGGGTTCGTCCAGCAGCAGGATCTTCGGGCCAGACATCAGCGCCCGGCCGATGGCGCACATCTGCTGCTCCCCGCCCGACATGGTGCCGGCCAATTGGTGGCGACGTTCCTTCATGCGCGGGAACAGCGTGTAAACATGGTCACGCCGGACTTCGAAATGCGGTCGGGCGGCGGCGGTGAAGGCGCCGACACGGAGATTCTCCTCAACCGTCAGATGCGGGAACAGCCGCCGGTTCTCCGGCACATGCGCGATGCCGAGAGCTGGGAGCGTATGTGCCGGCACTTTCGCCAGATCCTGTCCGGCAAAACGGACGTTGCCGGAGCGCGGCCGGATCAGGCCGGAGATGACGCGCAGCAGCGTGGTCTTGCCAGCGCCGTTCGGGCCAACCACGCCGACCGCCTCGCCCGGATCTACCCGCAGCGAGACACCGAACAAAGCCTGGAAATCGCCATAGCCCGCATGCACTGCATCGATCGAAAGGCTGGCCTGCTCCATCATGCCTCCGTAACTCTTTCGGCAGGGAAGCGGCGGCGGCCGGTCAGGCCGCGCCCCGCTGATACACCTGCATGGGCAAGGTCGCGCCCGGCCGAAGGGTCAGCCGGCTGACCGGCTCCACCACATGGCCGGGTCGAAGTTCCAGCCGGATATGCTGGGCCAGCGTGGCAAGACAGAGTACCGCCTCGGTCAACCCGAACTGCTGACCGCTGCACACCCGCGGCCCGATGCTGAAGGGGATATAGCCGTAGCGCGGGGGCGTGCCTTCCAGGAAGCGATCCGGGCGAAAAGTGTCGGGCTCTGGCCATAGCTTCGGATTGCGATGCAGCAGCCAGGGCACGACCAGCACGAGCGTGCCGCGTGGCAATCGCCGCCCCGCCAGTGTGATCTCCGTCGTTGCCTCGCGCGCCAGCACCGGCACCGGCGGATAGAGACGCAGCGTCTCCTCGATCACTGCCTGGGTGAAGCGCAGCGACCGCAGATCGCCAAGGCCGGCCGGCCGGCCGCCGAGCGCGCTCCGCGCCTCCGCCGCAACCCGCGCGGCCGCTTCGGGCACCTGCGAGAGCAGATACCAGGCCCAAGCCAGCGTATTCGCCGTGGTCTCGTGTCCGGCCATGAACAGCGTTGCTGCTTCGTTGCGGAGCGCTGCGCGGGACATCACTTGCCCGTCCTGCATTGCCCGCACCAGCGAAGCTTCCGCCCCGCCGGCCTGCGCCAGGGCGGCCGCAATCAGCCCGTCTAATACCCGGCGGATGCGCCAGGACGCCAGCAGCAGCCGTGGTTTGGGGAAGCCAGGCAGCCAGTCGGGCAGCCCCGCCATGCTGGCCAGCGAGGTCTGGCCAACATGCGCCTGATAGGCACTGAAGGCATCGACCACGGTCAGGGCGGCTCGTTGACCCACTTCCCGCCCGAACAGCGTACGGCCGATGACTTCCGCGGTCATTTCCGCCATCTCGGCCAGGACGTCGATCTCGGCCCCATCCGGCAGCGCCTGCCAGCGGGTGGCGAACTCCGCCGCCACCTCCGTCATCACCGGCGCCAGCGCGGGCATGCGGGAGGCATGGGTAACCGGCGCCACCGCCCGTCGCCGCGCTCGCCAGAGCGCACCCTCTGAGATGAAGAGGCCATCGCCCAGCAGCGGCCGCAGCGCCTGGCGCATCTGCGGGCTTTTGCGTTCCAACGGGCCGGCCAGATCGATGAAGGCTTCCCGCACGATCTCCGGGCTGTTGCAAACCGCGACCTGGCGCCGAAAGAACTTCGTGACGAAGAACGGGTCCTCGAAGTGCCGGGCGCGCCAGACTTCCAGCATGCTGCGCCGGAAGCGCCGCATGGTCTCGAACATGGGCAAACGATCCACCGGGCGCGGTGGATAGGGCGGGATGAAGCCCGCCGGACCGGTCATGCATCGCGCCGCCTCATGCGGCGCGGGCTTCGGGGGGTCCGAGATAGACTTCGGCAACCTTCGCATCCTCCTGCGCCGCCTGCGGCGAGCCCTGGAAGATGACGCCACCATGGTCAAGCACCACAACCCGGTCCACGACGGAAAGGAGCACGCCCATAATGTGTTCGACCCAGACGATGGTAATGCCACGTTCATCGCGGATGCGCTTCAGCATATCTGCCGCCTGCCGCATTTCCCCGGCATCCAGTCCGCCCAGGCTTTCATCGGCCAGCAACAGTTTGGGCGCGGTGGACAGCGCGCGGGCCAGTTCCAGCTTCTTCAGCCCGGCCGCCCCCAGCCCTTTGGTGGTCGCGGTTGGATCATCCGGCAATTGCGCAAGGCGCAGCGCATCGCGGGCGCGGTTTTCCGCCTCCGCCCGGTCGATGGACCCGCCACTGCCGAAATGGGCAGCGAGCGTCGCGTTCTCGAACAGCGTCAGGTTCCGGAAGGGCCGGGGAATCTGGAAAGTCCGGCCGATGCCGCGCCGGCAGGTTTCATCGGCGGTGAGCCCGGCCAGCTCCTCGCCTGCCAGCTTCACCGAACCCTCGCTTGGCTTCAGCATGCCCGCGATGCAGTTAAAGGTCGTCGACTTGCCGGAGCCATTGGGGCCTAGCAGCCCGAGGATCTCCCCCTCGGCGACCGAGAAGGAGACCTGATCGACCGCGGTGAAACCACCGAAGCGTTTTGTAAGCCCGTTAACCTCAAGGAGCGCCGCCATGTTCAGCTGCGCAGCGCGTAGGGGTTCCCGGCCGGCAGCGGCATCACCGGGTCCTGCCCGATCTGAGCTGGCCAGATAACGTGCGACTTGGCGTCCTTGAACTGCATCACCACGCAGATGCTGCGCGCATTCTGTCCGGCCATGACATCCTCGGGCGGGTTGAACTTCACGCCATAGCCCTGAATGGTGCCACCCAGCGGGATATCCACCTGCAGTGCTGCCTCCCGCAGCGCATCGGCGGTCATCCCGCCGGTCTTGCGCACCGCGGGCTTCAGCACGTGTTCCAGGAAAATCCAGGTATTGTTGAAGCCCATGGAGGCATGCGGCGGCAGGTCGCGCACCTGGTGCTTGGCGGAGAATTTGGTGACGAAAGTCTTGGCGAGGTCGCCGACGCCGGGCTGCAGCTTCGACCAGTCGAGCATCTGCGTCGCGGCGGGGTCCGCGTTGCACATGAACTCAATATCCTTGCCGAAGGTGTCCCAGAGCTTGTCGATCTGCGACCAGCCGGCGCCATGGCCGAACAGCATCTTAAAGCGTAGCCCGCCCGAGCGCGCTTGCCGCAGGAACAGCGTGATATCGGGGTTATAACCGACCTGATAGACGATATCCGGGCGTTCCCGCCGCAGCTTGGTGACCAGGGTGGAGAGGTCGGGCGTTGTCGCGGAATAGGCTTCCTTCAGCACCAGCGGCATGTTGCGCGACTTCGCCTGCGCTTCGATCGCCGAGGAAACGCCGGTTCCGTAGGGTCCATCTTCATAAATGCAGGCGAGCTTTACCTTATCGGCTGGCATGCCGAGCTTCTTCTCGGCCTGTTCCGCGACGACCGACACAGTGCCCTGGGCGTATTGATCAGAGTGCACAGTGGGACGGAAGACGTAGCGGAAATGCTTGTCCTTCAGCACCGCCGTGGCGATGGCCGAGGTGATCCACATCATCTTCTTGTTGGCCTCAAACCGGCCGGAGAGCGGCACGGCATGGGCTGAGGAGTAGATGCCGGTCACGACTTCCAGCTTTTCCTGCCCCAGCAGGCGCTCGGCCTCGTTGATCGCAACATCGGCTTTCGACTGGCTATCGGCGGAAACGCCGACCACCGGCCGGCCATCGACGCCGCCGCGTTCGTTGAAGAGCTCGATTGCCAGCTCGCCGCCCTGGAACAGCGGCACCGAGCCAGCGCCAGCGAAGGGACCTGATAGGTCGGTAAGAATACCGATGCGGAGCGGATCGCCGCCCTTGGCTGGCGCGGTCTGGGCCCGCGCTTCAGCCGGCACCGTGGCGGCGAGCCCGATGCCGGCGCCGGCCTGCAACAGCGCGCGACGCGGCGTGATGAGCTTGGACATTCCCTGGTTTCTCCCTGCGGCGGCGTTGCGCCTTATTGTTTTGGATTGGAGGTCAGTGGCCCCCTGCCGTCAAGCGCCTCGGCGCCCTGGTTCACCAGCGACGGATGCGGCAGGCCCTTGCAGGCGGCGTCGAGGAAGACGTCAACGAAGCTGCCCTGGCCGATCAGCTCCGGCGCCCGCTGACGCGGCGTGTCGCGGAGGATTTCGCCCACCGCGTTCGGCTTGGCGAACCAGACCGTCTCGATCGGGAGCCAGGAATGGTTCTCGCAGTGGAAATCAGCCAGCGCGGCGGCGCTGCGGGCATAGCCGCCGGTCTCCGGCAGGCGGATCGGCTGGGTGAGGTTGGCGACAATCCAGCGTCGCCGCATGCCGGATGGGTCCGTTGCCACGGTCGATGCGGCATAAGCGGCGCTGATGCCGCTGCGCGGCGTAACCGCAATGCGTTGCCAGCTGCGGCGCGGTCCGAGTTCGACGGGCGGCAGGGTGCGCGGATCGGGTCTGACGATCGGCACCGGATCGGCGATGGCGACGGGGGGCGGCGCCTTCGGCGCGCAGGCGGCGGCAAGGGCAAGCAAAGCAAGCGTGAACGGCCGGGCGAGCATGGGGGACTCCGAATCGATTAAGCGAGTGTTGTCCGTCCGGCGTCCGGTTACAATTACCTCAAAGCGCGCGGATCACCGCCAGCACCCGATCATGCCAGGCAGGGTCCAGCCAGCGCGCCACCACGACCAGCTGCTCGCTCGGTGAGACCCAGGTCAGATTGCCACCGGCACCTGAGAAGGCGAAGCAATCGGTGGGCGCAGAGGGCCATTTTTCACCGCCGGTGTTCAGCCACCACAGGAGGCCATAGCTAGGGTTTAGCGCGCAGGGCGTGCGGCAGGCGGCGACCCATCCCGCCGGTAACAGCCGCCGGCCGTGCCAGACCCCATCCGCCAGGGCAAGCTGCCCCAGAAGCGCCTGATCCTCGGCATGGATAAAGACGCCGCCGCCCCAGTGGCTGCCGCCGGACACGCTTTGCATGCGTTGGCCATCAACCTCGACCCAGGAAGTGTCGTAGCCGTGCCAGGACCAATCCGCCGAGGCGCCGAGCGGGCGCATCAGCCGCTCAGCGAGGATCACGGGCAGCGGACGGCGGAAGACGCGCAGCAGCGCGAGAGCGAGCCTGTTCACCCGAACATCGTTGTATTCCCAGTATTCGCCCGGCGCCTGCAGCGGCCGCGGGTCGCCCTTCTTGCCCTGCCCTTCCACTCGCAGATTGCGGCCACGGTCGATCAGGTCCGCCTTGCCGAACAAGATGCCCTCCCACTCGGAGGTGTTCTGCAGCAGGTGCCGCCAGGTGATGTCGGCGTTGCGTCCTTCAAAGCCGCCGTCATCGACCAGGCGGCGGACTGGCGCATCGAGATCGGGGATCAGCCCCTCCCCCACCGCAATGCCGGCGAGCATCGCCAGATAGGATTTCGCCGCACTGAAGGTCTGATCAACTTGCCGCGTATCGCCCCAGCGGGCGATCACCTGCCCGTCGCGGATCGCCAACCCATTCGGCCCGCCGCGTGGAGCGATTGGGCCGAGGATGGCGTTGTCGGGCGGCGGTTCGAAGAAGCCGCTTTCCAGATGTGCGCGCAGATCGCGCGGCCATGGGGTCTCGTGCGCGAGAGCGAGCTCGGCGATGGCATCCGTCATGCAGCCCAGCTTAAGGCCGACGTCGCAGCAGCGCCAAACGCTGCCGCCTCAGGCCGCCTTTACGCCCTTCGGCCCCGGCAGCTCAATCTCGATTGCCAGGGTCGACATATCGCCACCGCGGTCGAGATTGACGTTCACCTTGGCCGGGTCGATCGCCACATAGCGGGCGACAACGGCAACCAACTCCTGTTGCAGCTTCGGCAGGAAATCCTCGCGGACCCGGCCAATGCGCTCATGTGCCAGGACGATCTGCAGGCGTTCCTTGGCGGCGACGGCGGTCTGTTCCGTCTTCCGCGCGCGGAAGAAGTCGAGCCAACTCATCTCAGGCAGCCCTCCCCCCGAAAAGCCGCTTGAACAGGCCGCCCTTCTTCTCCGCCTCGAGGAAGCGGTGCGGCAGTGCGTCGCCGAGGAAGCGCCCGACAGCGTCGGTATAGGCCTGCCCAGCCGCGCTCTCGCCGTCCATGATCACCGGCGTGCCGGTATTGGACGCTCGCAGCACGCTCTCGCTCTCGGGGATTACACCGAGCAGCGGGATGGCCAGGATTTCCCGAATATCCTCGAGCTTCAGCATCTCCCCCTTCTCGACCCGCGCCGGGTCGTAGCGGGTGACCAGCAGATGCTCCTTCACCTTATCCCGGTTCTCCTCCGCCCGTCGGGAGCGCGATTGCAGCACGCCAAGGATACGGTCGGAATCGCGTACCGAGGAGACTTCCGGGTTGGTCACGATGATCGCCTCGTCGGCGAAATAGAGCGCGAGCAGCGCCCCCTTCTCGATCCCCGCCGGGCTGTCGCAGAGGATGTAGTCGAAATCCGCCGACAATTCCTCGATGATCTGGGCCACGCCTTCCTTGGTTAGCGCGTCTTTGTCACGGGTCTGGCTGGCCGGAAGGATGGAGAGCGTCTCGACCCGCTTGTCGCGGATCAATGCCTGATTGAGCCTCGCTTCGCCCTGGATGACGTTGACGATATCGAACACGACCCGGCGTTCGACGCCCATGATCAGGTCGAGGTTGCGCAGCCCGACATCGAAATCAATCACCACGGTCTTCTTGCCACGCTGGGCAAGGCCGGTCGCGAAAGCGGCGCTCGTCGTCGTCTTGCCGACGCCGCCTTTGCCCGAGGTCACCACGATCACCTGCGCCATGCGCCATTCCCCTTGCCGCCGGAGCCGTCGTCGCCCAGCCATGCCAGACCAGACGAACCCCGTGCCCCAGAAAATTCAGCCATCCAGCCGAAACCGACCCCCGGCCGCCATAAAGCCTTGAGTTCCGAGCGATTCGCCAGTCCGAAACGACGCCGAGCCGCGTTTTGCCACCTCAGCCGCCCAAGGGATCGAAGCGCATGGTTTCGCCATCCAGACGTACCTGCACCGCCCGACCGAGCGGCGCCCCACCAAGGCCCTCGCGCGCCGTGTAGAGGCCGGCGATTGCCACCAGTTCGGGATCGAAATGCAACGCGTAGATCGAGGCCTCGACATCGTCGGCAACGCCGGCCATGGCCCGGCCCCTGAGCGCGCCATAGATGTGAATATTGCCATCAGCAATGACCTCGCCGCCCGCATTGACCGTCGCGGTGACAATGAGATCGCCGCCTTTGGCATAGACCCGTTGGCCAGAGCGCACCGGATCGCGCACCACCAGTGTGGCCCGTGCGCCGGAGGGCACGGCGAGCGGGATGGCGGCTGCCGGCGCAGGCGGCGCTTCCGCCAGGGGCGCCGCGCCCGGGCTGGTCGGCGGAGCGGCGAGCGGGTCGGCCTCGCTCTCCTTGCCCCCGGCCGCGCGAAGCGGTGGTAGGCCCGCCGCGACTGCCGCTTGCCGCATCGCCGGGGTGCCCCCGATGGTGCCGATGGGCACGATCTCAAGGCCGTGCAGGCCTTCGATGAGCGCGCGGAAATCGACCTGTTCCGGCGCCGCTTCCAGATCGCCGAGGCCGATCACGATCGGCGCGAACCGCAGGAAGCCAGGCGCCCGGCGGAACTGGTCGCCCAGCGCCGGCAGCACTGCCTCCGGCCGCGGGTCGATAAGGCGCAGCACCAGCAGGCTGAAATTGCCGGCGCGCAGGCGAAAACTTTCGGGCAGGCCGGATTGGCTCAAGCGAGGCGTCCTGATTGCGACCCTCCAACTGTGTTCGGAGGCCTTCCCTGAATAGCAGTGCCGCTTGGGCGGGGGAACGCGGCCCGGCATAATGGCTGTGGATAAGGAGTGTTGCATGCCCCAACTGCGCCCCATGACTCTGCTGGAGCCCTTCCGCGCCCTGTTTTACGCGCCCTTCTACCTGGCTGAGGCGCTTGGCAGCTTTGCCGCGGAGGGGGTGGAAGTGCGCCTCGTCGATGCGGGCGGCACCGACGAAGCGGCCCGCAAGCTTCTGGCGGGCGAGGCAGACCTCGCCTGGTCCGGCCCGATGCGGCCGATGCTGATGCGCAGCCAGGACTCCGCCTGCCCGCTGAAAAGCTTCTGCGCCGTGGTCATGCGCGACCCTTTCCTGTTGATGGGCATGGCGCCCCGCCCGGATTTCCGCATGGCCGATCTCGCCGGCCTGCGGCTCGGCCTGGTGGCCGAGGTTCCAACGCCGGTCTGGTGCCTGCAGGGGGACCTCGGCGCAGCGGGCCTGCCGACCACGCTGCCGCTCGCCACGCGGGGGCCCAGCATGGCGGAGAACGCGCAGGCGCTGACCGAGGGGCGGCTCGACCTCGCGCAGATGTTCGAGCCCTTCGCCTGCCGCGTCGAAGATGCTGGCGGCCGGCCGATCCACGCCCAGGCCAGCCGCGGGCTGACCGCCTACACCGCCTTTTACGCGACCGAAGCCAGCATTGCCGCGCGGCGGGAGGAGTTGAAGGCGATGATCCGCGCCATGGACCGCGCGCTGCGCTATCTGCGCGCCGCCCCGGCGGCCGAGGTCGCCGCACACCTGGCGCCGCGCTTCGCCGATATACCCGCCAGTCATGTGACCCGCGCCATCGCCCGCTACCAGGCGCTCGATCTCTGGGGTGAAGGGCCGCGCTTTCCAAAAGCGGCGCTGGAGCGGCTGGGCCAGGCGATGATCGCCGCCGGCGCCATGCATTCCATGCCAGCCTTCGAGGACTGCGTGGATAATGCCATTGTCGAGGAGGCGCTGGCATGAGCCGGCCGCCGATCAGCACCCGCGCCGATTATCGTTGGTTCACCAGCATGCCGACCCGC
>Ga0114972_10000997_pt1 | contig 21252 bp, 15 predicted proteins | sample M_140807_EF_Meta_FD_87354 | JGI IMG/M metagenome (GOLD analysis project Ga0114972, IMG submission 87354) | Freshwater microbial communities from Lake Montjoie, Canada to study carbon cycling - M_140807_EF_MetaG | ecosystem: Environmental > Aquatic > Freshwater > Lake | place: Lake Montjoie...
ACCGCTGATGAAGTAGCCTTGGAAACCCTTGAATCCATGCGCCGTGGCCGTGAGCGGGTACTGCTCACCCGGGATGCAAAACGGATCTCTTTTATCACCAAATTCTTCCCTCGTATCGCGGACCGGATTGCCAAGCGAAAAGTGGCTGGTCTCTTCAAGGAAGAAATGATAAACACGAAAAAAGGAATTTACCCATCATTCCTGGGATAATTGACAAACCAACTCTTTTGAATTCACCCCTTTGGGCCGCAGGAAAAAAAAATCCTTGCGGCCCTTTCCATTGAAAAACAATCAGTCGGAAAAATCACCAGAAACATCTTCATTCGGGTGTTCGAGCCATTGACTGATATGATTTCGAAACGCGTTGCGAAGGCCTGTTGTGATACGACCGGGTTGCCCATGGCCTACGGTTTTGCCATCAATCGAAATAATTGGAATGATCTCAGCGGTGGTTCCCCCAAGAAACATTTCATCAAAACCCATCAGGTCCCTTAGGGGAATGGCATGGGCACGGATCGGTTGGCCGATCTTTTCACAAAGCTCAAATATAAGGTCCCTGGTGATACTGGGCAGGATTCTCGGCCCGGCCGGGTGGGTCCAGATGATGTTGTCCTTCACAGCGAAAAAGGATGTGTGGGTCATCTCGGTGACGGTACCATCCTCCCTGTGAAGGATGGCCTCAAATGCCCCAGTGTCCTTGGCCGCCTGTAACGCCAGAACATTTCCCAAAAGGTTGGTGGTTTTGATGTCGCAGCGACCCCAGCGAATGTCCGGCTGAAGCGACACCGCAACTCCAGTCTCACGAAGGGGAGCTGACTTGTCCTCAAATTCGGCTACATAAAAAAATTCAAAAGGTTTGATACCAGCCGGAAATGGGTGGGCGCGTGGAGCCACACCACGACTGATCTGGATGTAGACAATCGCCTCCTCAAAGCCCCCTTGCCGAATCAGGGCTTGAACCTCTTTTTCCAATTGGGAAACATTCACCCCCTCAATGCGTATCGCCGCCAGGCTTCGTTCCAGTCGCCGAAAGTGTCCGGCCGCCAGATACATCCGACCACGGTAAACCCTAAGGACCTCATAAACCGCATCGGCAAAGAGAAATCCCCTGTCGAGAGCCGGCACCATTGCCTCAACCAAAGGAACAATTTTCCCCTGAACCGAAGCAAGCGCTTCACGAACTGCGTTTTTTGACATGGATCGGCTCTTGGGTGGGTTCCTGAACCCCATTTTGGGTCCCGTCACCAAACACGGGAAGGGTAATGGTAAAGCAAGTTCCACGGGTCGGTTCCGAATCTACCCCGATGGTCCCGCCGTGGGCCTCAATAATCTTACGGGTTGTCGCAAGTCCCAACCCACTTCCACCCGGTTTGGTGGTGTAGTAGGGTTTGAAAACCCGGGAAACAACTTCAGGCGGCATGCCATGACCTGTGTCAATTATCCTGATGACACAATTTCCTTTCTCTATACGCACCTGAATTGTCAACTCGCCACCTGTGGGCATCGCTTGAAGTGCATTGAGTAACAGGTTTAGGATCGCCTGTTTGAAGACATCCCTGTCGAGATTAATTAGCGGTAGGTCCGATGGAAAAAAGGTCCGAACCTCGATGTTGGTGGCCCGTGCGGTAGGAACAAAAAAGTCGAGAAGTTCCCCAAGCAGCGCATCAATTCGCTCTGGTCTGGTTTCGAGATTTTGAAGACGGGCAAAACGGTTGAAATCGTTCGAAACATCAATCATCCGACTGCATTCCGCTTGCAGCCTCTGGATACGGTCCAGGACGCGCCTTTCGCGAGGCGTGGAGGCTTCTTCGAATTCCTCGGCTAGAATTTGAAGATTCAGATTCAAAGTCGAAATATGATTTTTCAGCTCATGGATGAAGGCACCCGCAAGCTCCGCAAGTTCAATGTCCGAATCGGAAAGCATGGTTTCGCAACCCGAGGTTGTCTAGCCACCAAGGAAGAAGGGAATTTGGATTAGCGAAGAATTCCAAACAGGCAAAAAGGGAAAAAATCAGGGCCCGGGAGATTCCCCCAGGCCCGAATTGTTTTCAAAGCATCAACTAGCCTTGGGGCTCTTCGCGGGAAGCGGGAGGCCTGTCGCCACCACGGTCTTCACCACGAGGTTCGCGAGGAGCGCGGTCGTCTCCGCGAGGTTCACGGGGACCACGGTCATCCCCACGAGGTTCGCGGGGCCCACGATCTCCGCCACGGTCTCCACCCCGACCACCACGGTCACCGCCGCGGCCCCCACGGCCGCCACGGTCACCACCTCGGTCGCCACCGCCAGTGCGCTCTTCACGGGGGGCTTCTGGTGGCTTCCCAGCCAATTCACGGAGAATGACCTTGCGGGAAAGCTTCACGCGGTCATGTTCATCAATTGCGATGACGCGAACCTGAAGGATGTCACCAATCTTGCATACTTCATCAACACGCTCAATGTAGCGATCGTCCAGTTCTGAGATGTGGCAAAGACCATCACGACCGGGAGCGATTTCAACAAACGCGCCGAATTCCTTGATCGAGGTGACTTTGCCTTCGTAGGTCTTGCCAACCTTGATTTCTTCGGTGATGGCTTCGACGCGACGACGCGCAGCTTCGGCGCCGGCGGCTTCGATGTGGCTGATATAGACCGTTCCATCATCCTCGATATCGATCTTGGCGCCAGTGCTCTCCTGGATTCCCTTGATGTTTTTGCCACCGGGCCCGATGAGCAGTCCGATCTTTTGGGGATCGATCTGGACGGTAAGCAACCGTGGCGCATGGGTGGAAATTTCTTCGCGAGGTTGACGCAAAACACCCAGCATTTGCTTGAGGATGTGACGACGACCGAGGCGGGCTTGCTCAAGCGCATCCTTGATGATGGCTTCGCTGATGCCATTGATCTTGAGGTCGAGCTGGATACCGGTGATTCCAACGCCAGTACCCGCGACTTTGAAGTCCATATCGCAGAAATGGTCTTCGTCACCCTGGATGTCGGTGAGGAGGATGTGACGGTCAGGTTCCTTGACAAGACCGATCGAGATACCCGCGACAGGGTTCGTGATCGGTACGCCTGCATCCATGAGGGCAAGGGTGCCGCCGCAGACGCTAGCCTGGCTGGAAGAACCGTTGGATTCGAGGATGTCGGAAACCACGCGGATGGTGTAAGGGAACTCTTCAACTCCGGGAATGATCGGCTTAAGGCTACGCTCGGCGAGAGCACCGTGACCCAGTTCGCGACGACCGGGGGCGCGGATCGGTTTGCATTCACCCACGCTGAACGGAGGGAAGTTGTAGTCGAGCATGAATTTCTTGGAGATTTCGCCGGCAAGACCTTCGACGGACTGCTCATCCGATGAGGTACCGAGGGTAACAACAACAAGGGCCTGGGTTTCACCGCGCTGAAACAGGGCGGAACCGTGAACCCGTGGGAGAACCCCGGCTTCGCAATGGATCGCGCGGATCTCGTCCATGGCTCGGCCATCGATTCGGCGCCCACCAAGGATCTGGTCGCGAACAACCCGCTCTTCCATATAGGCAAATGCCCCTTCGACCTGGGCGGGTGTATAGACCGGGGTATGCCCTTCAGCGAGGTATACGGCTTTGATCTTTTCCTTGAGGGTTTTGATTGCCGCGTAACGCTCGGCTTTGTTGGCGTTGACCTTGGCGGAGGTGAATTCGCCGTAAAACTTCGTTTTAAATTCTTCGATAAGGGGATTAACCGCAGGTTCTGCGGGGTATTGCTTGGCGGGAAGGCCGGCAACTTCACGGAACTTTTCGATGGCTTCCACGATACGAGTGATCAGGCTTTGGCCATAAACAATCGCCTGAAGCATTTGATCTTCGGGGATTTCGCGGGCAAAACCTTCGATCATGGTTACTTCGGATTTGGTGCCAGCAATGACCAGGTCCAGGTCAGACTGTTCAAGCTGCTCCTGGGTTGGCATGGGGATGAGCTGACCATTGACGCGTCCGATACGAATCGCAGCGGTAGGGTGCAGGAATGGGAGGTGGCTGATGTGAAGTGCAGCGCTGGCCCCGATCATGCCAAGGATGTCGGGGTCATTTTGACGATCTGCGGCCAGGGTGCTGACCATGATCTGGACTTCGCGGAGATAATTTGCAGGAAAAAGCGGGCGAATCGGACGATCAATGAGGCGGGCTGTGAGTGTTTCCTTGAGAGATGGACGGTTTTCGCGCTTGATATAGCCGCCGGGGAAGCGACCCGCGGCATAAAACTTTTCCCGGTAATCTACTACGAGGGGAAAGAAATCCCTTCGGGGATCCTCGGCGCCTTCAACTGCCGTGGCGAGGATCATGGTTTCGCCATAAGTGACAACAACTGCACCGTGTGCCTGTTTCGCCAATTTGCCAGTTTCGAGTGTGAGGGTTCCGGAACCGATTGCAATTTCTAACTTGTGTACGATCATGAACGACGACTCCCAACTACGCCAGAGAAAACAGCCGCGCTAAAGCCACGCACCAACGGGGCAACACCACCGAACCTCAAATAAATGCGAGGAAAATTCGGCAAGCGAGGCTGTGATAGGAAAGGTTAGTGCATCCGAAATCCGGGCCATTTAGACCCGGACCGGAAAAAAGGGGGAAAGACAAATAAAGAGCCTCGGCCCCATGGCCTTTTTCAAGCAAATCCCGAAACGGCTTACTTGCGCAGGCCGAGCGAGGCGATCACAGCGGTATAACGCTCGCGGTCGCTTTCCTTGAGGTAACCAAGCAAACAGGAACGACGGCTTACCATTTGCAGAAGACCACGACGGCTCGCGTGATCCTTTTTGTGGGCCTTCATATGATCGTGAAGCTCATTGATCCTTGCCGTGAGCAGAGCAATCTGCACTTCGGAGGAGCCCGTGTCGCCGCCCGAACGGGCGAACTTGCCAATGATTTCCGTCTTACGCTCCTTGGTAATCACAATCAGCTCCCATTTCCACCTGAAAGTCGGCCCCATGCCGACTCACTTACCCATACCTATGGTTGAAAGGATATCCTATCAAATCAACCGAAGGACGCAAGCTGATTCTTACGAAGTCCCGAGCAGATTTGTGAGGGGACTCCCCTATTCGACGAAAAAAACCTAAGATTCCAGAATTGATGCCCTTTTTTCTCGGTCTGTTTTGCGCTTCCACCTCTTCCAAAGGAGTCACACAATGATTTCCAGTTTCCTAGCAGCAACCTTGCTTGCTTTTGCAGCAGACAAGGCCCCCGTTTTCACCGACCCTTCCAAAGCCGGTGTCGATTACGCCCTCCAGGGAGAATATGTCGGCACCCTTAAGGACTCCGACGGCGGACAGGTCAAGATTGGCGTCCAGGTCGTAGCCGAAGGCAAAGGCTCCTTCGCTTTCCGCGCCTACCCCGGTGGCCTTCCCGGCGCAGGGTTTGATGGTTCCGAACAACACAGCGGCAAAGCCAAACTTGTTGAAGGAACCCAAAAAGCAACGCTCGAATTCCCGGAAACCGAAGCGACCATCGAAGCAGATAAAATCGAAATCACCAAAGGAAAATACACCGGCACCCTCGAAAAGGTTCGCCGGGAAAGCCCAACCCTGGGCGCCAAAGCCCCTGAAGGCGCAGTGGTCCTGTTCGATGGCACAAGCGCCTCGGAATGGAATAATGGCAAATTGACCGAAGGTAACCTCCTGGATGTTGGTGTCACCAGCAAAAAGAAGTTCAAGGACTTCACCGCGCACCTCGAATTCCGAACACCCTTCATGCCCGAATCGCGTGGCCAGGGTCGCGGAAACAGCGGCGTGTTCCCCCAAAACCGTTATGAAATCCAGGTCCTCGACTCTTTCGGTCTTACCGGTGAGGACAACGAATGTGGTGGCATTTACAAACTTGCGAAGCCCGCAGTCAACATGGCGCTTCCTCCATTGACCTGGCAGACCTATGACATTGAATTCACCGCCGCAAAATTCGACGCTGAGGGAAAGAAAACCGCGGATGCGGTCCTGACCCTTCGCCACAACGGCGTTTTAATTCACGACAAGCTGAACCTCAAACTCACCCCCGGTGGCGATCCCAAGGAAACTGCAACAGCCGGACCCTTTCAGCTCCAAAACCATAACGACAAAGTCGCTTACCGGAATATTTGGGTCGTGGAAACCAAGTAATTTTGCGATAATGACGGGGAGGCGCGATTGGAGAATTCGCCCTCCCCTTTTCCTTTGAAGGATCAGCGATTCATGCAATCCATGAAGATTGTGCAGTACCCTCACCCGGCACTTCGGTTCAAGGCAAAGCCCCTGACCAGCATCGACAAGGAGTTCAATCTCCGCGTCGGCCGGATGTTTGAATTGATGTATGAAGCCAAGGGCTTGGGTCTGGCAGCAAACCAAGTCGCCATCCCGCACCAATTCCTAGTCCTTAACATAACAGGCGATCCCGAACAGAAAGATAAAGAAGAAATTTTCATCAACCCGGTCATCGTCGAACGCAAGGGAACGATTGACGACAATGAGGGTTGCCTCAGCTTTCCCGGACTCTATCAGCGCGTTCGCCGCGCCAAATCCGTCAAGGTTCAGGCCTATACCGCCAAAGGCGAGGCTGTTGAAATTGAAGCTTCAGGCTTGGCGGCACGGGCATGGCAGCACGAGATCGACCATCTTAATGGCGTGCTTTTTGTCGACAAAATGAGCCTTGTCTCGCGCATCGCCTCAAAAAACTCCTTAGCCGAAATGGAAGCGGAGTTTCGCCACGCACAGGAAAAGGGCGAAATCCCCAAAGATCTGGAACTCGGCCAGGTTCTAGATTCATTGTCGTGTGAGGCCTAAGGAAAAAGATGCGACTTGTTTATGCGGGAACCGGTGGTTTTGCGATGCCGGCCTTTGAGGCCCTGATCGCCTCCCAATTCAAACCGATTGCTCTTATCACCCAGCCCGACAAACCAGGCGCATCCATGCGCAGTTCCAGTCGCATGGTTGGCCTTGGTCTCAAGGGACCCGCACTCAAAGGCGGCATTGCCGTTCACCAACCCCAATCCATAAACGACCCGGCAGGCCTGGCAATCCTTCAGGCACTTGCCCCCGATCTCCTTGTGGTTGCCGCATATGGGCAAATCCTTTCACAAGAGGCACTTGCGATCCCAAAACTTGGCTGCATCAATCTGCACGCCTCCATACTTCCCCGACACAGGGGAGCCTCCCCCATTGCTCATGCTGTCTGGGCAGGCGACCCCGAGACAGGTGTCAGCGTGATCCGGATGACTCCGGGCCTCGATGCGGGAGAAGTGATCGGTTTGGTCCGTACCCCCATTGGCGCCGAGGAAACCGCCGAGGAACTGGAGGTTCGCCTTTCGCAAATGGCCGCCTCGCTGGCTTGGGAAATGGTCGAAGCAATATCAAGGGGCAAGGTAACTGGTATCCCGCAAGATCCGGCCCTTGTGACACGGGCCCCAAGGCTGAAAAAAGACACAGGCAACATCGATTGGTCATTAACTACGGCGGAAATCCTTCGGTTGATTCGTGCGATGCAACCCTGGCCAACCGCCTTTACCCATCGAATCCGCGAGGGGTTGCCCTCCGTCCGGCTTCAAATTGTCAAAGGCCAAAATGCCAACGAGCAGATCTCGGCAATTCCACTTTTGCAAGCCGCAGAGGCGCCTGGAACGGTGGTGTCCCCGGATTCCAGGGGGTCGGAATTGCTGGTAAAAACCGGTGATGGCGCTCTCAAAGTCCTGGTGGTCCAACCTTCCGGAAAAACCGCCATGCCGGTTGGGGACTATTTGCGGGGCAACCCTATTCGAATTGGGGATCGATTCGCCAAAGTTTAAATGAAATACCTAACCAGCTTTTTCCCGGCACGGCATGCTTTGCCGGGAGAGATTTGGGGTAAATTTTGACAATTTGGGCCGGGATTTAGGGATTTGGATGAGTTTTGGGACATAATAAGGGATAAGCCCCTTAATTCGGAAACAACATGACACGCAAGGTTTACATCGAAACAGTTGGTTGTCAGATGAATGTTCTGGACAGCGAACTAGTGATTGGCGCACTGCGCAAACAAGGCTACAGCCTTGCCCAAAAGGCAGCGGACGCCGAGGTGATCCTTTTCAACACCTGCAGCGTTCGGGCCCACGCAGAGGAAAAGATTTACAGCGCGCTCGGTCGCCTCAAGGGACACATGGACCGCCATCCCGAAAAGGTCTTGGGAATTCTTGGCTGCATGGCCCAAAAAGATCAGGAACTAATCCTCAAGCGGGCCCCCCATGTCGACCTTGTTTGTGGAACTGGCCAACTGGAACGCGTTCCCGAACTCATTGAAGCTGTCCGTTCCACCGGGCGCCCCCAAATGGCCCTTAGCCTTGGCCGCAAGGACGCCTCCCGCACAGATGTCGAGGCCAGCTTCATTAGCTACGACCCCGTGCGCGATGCCACCATGCGCCCCACGCCTTTTCAGGCCTACCTCAGGATTCAGATCGGCTGCGACAAGTTCTGCACCTATTGTGTGGTTCCCTCCACCCGCGGCCCCGAACAGAGTCGCCCACCCGAGCACATTTATGCCGAAGCCCGCCAACTCGCGGATCAGGGGTGCCGCGAAATCACTCTGTTGGGCCAAACGGTAAATAGCTACCGTTTCGACCATGGCGATGGTCGAAACACCCGTCTTTCGGATCTCATCACAACACTTTCGGATATTTCCGGTCTCGACCGGATCAGGTTTGTGACCAGCTTCCCATTGGATATGACCAACGACCTGATCGACGCCGTCCGCGACCTTCCCAAACTTGTGAAATATTTCCATGTTCCGGCCCAGTCAGGCTGTGACGAAATGCTTACCCGGATGAAACGGATCTACACCGTCGCCCAATATGACGAGATGCGACAAAGGATCCGTGAAAGGGCCCCGGAGGCATCCGTTTCCAGCGACTTCATTGTCGGCTTCTGTGGCGAGACCGAAGAATCCTTTCAAAAATCTGTCGGGATGGTCGAACGAAGCGTTTTCAAAAACAGCTACATCTTCAAATACAGCCCAAGGGAAGGAACCCGCGCTTTTGAAAAATTTGCGGATGATGTCCCCGAGGAGACAAAAAGAAGGCGCAACAACGACCTCCTCGTGGCCCAAAACCGCCAAAGCCTCGCCATCCACCGCGCCTTCATTGGCAAGGATGTCGAAGTCCTTGTCGAAGGGCCCAGCCTCACCGCAAAACGCGAATCCAAACGGCAGGGGCAACCCTACGCTCCCGATGCACCGGTTCAGATGACGGGACACTCGATGCACGACCTCATCACGGTATTTGATGGGATGCCACGCCTTGCGGGGTCGCTAGTTCGGGTACGGATTGAAGAGGCGACCGCCTTCACCCTTTTTGGACAAATCGTCACCACCGAAAGCAGCGGTCGACTCGACGAGTCGCGCCTCGCCCAGGCCCGCCACGCCTCCGCGCGGCCAGTCGCTTCCCAAAAGCCAGGTACCATCGTACTCCCGATGGCTTGAGGACTTTAGATAAGTCCCCTTCTGGAAGCAATTGCCCATGACCCCCCAAAAGCCGTCTGGAAACCGGTATTTAAACCCCGGCATGGTGGAAGAGCTTTGGGAAAACGCGCGTGTCAAAACCAATCTGGCGCTGCTCAAACTTCATGCCCCGGATCTGATTCGCGATAACGACCCTTTGCTTGGCAAATTCCTATCGAAGACCGCCGATCCGGAATTGGCCCTGGAACAATTGGCCCGTTGGCAAACTTCCAACCTCAAATTGCCCGCACCGATTCCCCTGGCAACATTATGGGAATCGAAAGCGAGGCCACTCGATTGTGCCCTCCGTGTTTTGGGCTCCGGAAAAATCTTCGGTGACCATCTCGCACGGCACCCCTCCGCAATGGATGCTTTCATTCACCCTGTGAGGCGCTCCCCGGGCCTTTGGGAAATGGTCGAACAATTGGGAAGGGAACTGGTCGAGGTAAGCGACGAGCCTGGCCAGATTCGAATCCTGCGCCGATTTCGTATGGCGCAACTTTTGCGTGTCGCGATTAACGATCTCTTTCGGGAACGGCCTCTCGAGGAAATCACCCGCGACATCAGTCGCATCGCCGACGCCGCACTTGAGGTTGCGCTGGATATCGCCCAAAGCAGATTGGCCGGACGCTTTGGCAAACCCCAGACCCAGGAGGGCAACGACATTCCATGTGCCCTACTTGCGATGGGTAAACTCGGCGGTGAGGAACTCAATTATTCAAGTGATATCGATGTGCTTCTGGTCTATTTCGCGGAAGGACAAACCTTAGGCGGAAGAACCCAAATCACTGCCTCGGAATTCCATTCGCGGTTGGTCAGCGAAGTCATTCGCCTTCTTTCCGCCCACTCGGAAGAGGGGATGGGATGGCGCATTGATCTGCGCCTGCGCCCCGAAGGCGCAAGTGGCCCCCTTGCCATGGCGCTTGCACCCACGCTTGCCTACTACGACAATCATGGCCGAACCTGGGAACGCCAGGCCCTGATCAAGGTTCGAACCGTTGCCGGGAACGCCCTATTGGGCCGCATGTTTCGTCGAGGCATTCAAGATTTTATCTATCGGAAATATTTATCTTTTTCCGAGATTTCAGAAATCAAGGCGCTCAAACGCCGGATCGAACGCAGGTCCTCCGCGGGGGCCGGTGGCATCGACATCAAAACAGGCCGGGGCGGAATACGCGACATCGAATACACCATTCAGTTTTTACAGCTCCTCAATGGTGGAGATCTTCCCGACATCCGCCAACGAAACACGCTTTTGGCAATGGCGGCCCTGGAGCGCCACGGATGTCTCACCGACCAGGAATACAGGGTCCTTGACGAGTCCTACCGGTTTTTGCGAAATGTCGAGCACAGGCTCCAGCTCGTCTCCGATCTCCAGACCCACCGCATTCCCGATTCGGATAATGCCCGCCTTCGCCTGGCAAGACGCATGGGCTACACCGATCCGGCCCTTGGCGATCCCTGGACCGCGTTTCAGGACCGCCTGCGCAACCGTACCGAACCGACCTACACCATCCTGAACCACCTTGTCCATCAGGCCTTCCCGGGGGACAAGGACGCTGCCGAAATTGAAACCGACATCCTCCTCGACCCCGAACCCGATCCCCAGGCTGTCCGCGAAGTTTTGACCCGCCACCGCTTCGCTGATCCTGTGGCCGCCCACAAAAACCTGCTCCGACTTGCGGCCGAACCGAGCCCCTTTTTATCTTCCAGGCGCACACGCCATTTCTTTTCCAGCATCGCTCCAGCGCTGCTCAGACTCGCTTCACAATCGGCCGACCCTGATCGCACCATTTCCCAACTGGAGCGCGTCACCGCCTCATTGGGTGGCAAATCCGGCCTTTGGGAACTATTCAATTTTCATGAACCCTCCCTGAAGCTGATGGTCAATATCTGTACCGGCGGAAAAATGCTCGGCGACCTGCTCATGGACAATCCCGGAATGATTGATGAGCTGGTTGATGCCCTCCTTCTGGGACAGTCCCAAAACGCTCCGGGTCTGACCAGGGAACTTGATAGTCTGCTTCGGGGAGCAGATGATCCCGACCTGATCCTTCGCAGTTTCCGCGACAAGGAACTCCTTGGCATCGGCATCCGCGAAATGACAGGAAGCGTTGGGATCAACGCCACAAGCCAGGCGATCACCGACCTGGCCGAGGTGATACTTTTGGCGATGGCCTCAAAAAACCGGCAAATGCTCGAACGCGAAAAAGGGATTCCCCTGATCACTCCGGATCGTCCCTGCCAACACGCGCTTGTTGCCCTTGGCCGGTTGGGGTCCGGACAAATGAGCTATTTTAGCGATCTGGATCTTATTTGGATCTATGAAGACTCGGACAATTCGGTGACCGACAAATATGATCCACACCAGTGGCACACCTCCCTGGCACAGGGACTGGTACGCGCTTCCGCCAAAGCCGGAGGAACCAGGCCCCTCTTCGAAATCGACCTGAGACTCAGGCCCACGGGCCGCTCAGGCAGCCTGGCACTCCCCCTGGGGGAATTTGTCCGATATCACAAGGACGGAGGCGGCGGCAGGTTATGGGAAAGGCTGGCACTGACCCGAGCGCGAATCCTCGGCGATAACACGGATTTTTCCCGAAGGGTTCAAACGGCAATCAACGATGTAATCTCGGGCCTACCCTGGCAATCCGCATGGGTGACAGAAGCGACCCAGATGCGTGCCCGGCTGGAAGCGAGCCGTCCTTTCCAGCAACCCGGTTCCCCGACCAGTGGCCGGGACCTAAAACGGGCACCTGGGGGAATGGTAGATGTCGAATTTCTTGTAGAATTGATGCAGCTTTGCCATGCCTCAAGGATTCCTGATGTCCTCCAGGCAAACACCTTTCAAAGCCTGAAAATGCTGGCGGAGACAGGTTGCCTTCCCATGGAGAGGGCCACAAGGCTTTTAAATGACTACTCGCATCTATGTATGGTTCAAAATCGGGTCAGGTTACATTTCAATCGGGCAATTGATACCCTTCCCGATTTACCGGTCGCTTTGGGGATATTGGCATCGCAAACCGGTTTTCCATCGGGGGCCGCCCTTCAGGCGTCTGTTTATGGCGCCATGGCCTCCATCCGCTCGGCTTATTTGGAAACCATGCGGGAACTCACCCTGCTGGACAAGTAAATCCAAAGTGCCAAAAACCCAAGGATCACACCCAGCCCATCCCAAAGCACATCGAGTATGGAACCGTGCCGTTTCGAAGTGAAAGTTTGCAAAAATTCTCCCAATGCCCCATGGCACAACAAAAGTAGCCCCAAAAAACCAATTGGTTTGTAGCCTATGTCCGCACCATTGGTGTTTCCCGCCCTGATGGCGCCAAGTGACACAGAGGTTGCCACATAAACAAGATATCCCCCCCAAACCGCGAGTATCCCATACGTACCGACATGAAAACCCTTGGCCAAGAAATAGCGCAAGGAACTGGGTACAGCAACATCCTGAATGGTCACAGGTTCAGGCCGGAGCAAGGCCACTGTCCAAACAACCAGAAATACCAACCAAAGGAACCAACCCAAAAAATACCTATTCATTCCATTCACTCCAGGTCAGGATACCCCTGAACCCCTTTTTTCATCCAATTGGCCTAAAGTAGAACAGACCCCGACTCGGGTTCCGGCTTAGCTTTTTCAAATCGCATTCCGGTTATCTTTCACTTCAACTTTTCTGAAACCATTGCAATGCAATTCGATCACCGTCAACGAAAGGAAATTCGAAATCCCCCTATCAGGGTTTTATATCTTTATCCCGGATCATTTTGACCACCTCTTTGGCCAGGTCATTGGGAATCGGAATGGTCAGATGGTACTGCTCAATTTTCCACTCCCCATTCACCCGCTGCAAAACACCGGTACCTCGACAACGCCCATATCCCGACTTTCCCTTCGGGGGAATGTTATCCAGCATCTCATCAAATGAGGCATGATTTCCATCAGGGGAAACCAGAATATGCCGCTCAGCTTTCCTGTAAGTCCAACCGGTTCCTTTGTCAAAAAGTGGTTTGGCGAATGCCTTAAATTGCTCAACCGTCCAACGCTCTGTGGCGTCTGTTCCCAAAAAGATCGCATCCCCACTCAAACAGGAAAAATAGTCGGCAAATTGCGCGTTTGCCGCGGCAAGGTGAAACCGGTCAAGCAATCGATCTGCCTCCCGTTCCCAAGCGCCAAACTGTTTTCGGGATGTATCAGAACCACGCGCCCCACCGGAGGCTGAGGCCGGGATACTGGTCAAACAAAACGCCAAAAAGAATCGGCGAAAAGGATTCATGACTTCCAACTCCCAGGGGGTAAAAACAAGGTTAACCTAAAAGCCCAATCCCTATAAATCGAACCAACGGAGGATTTCGCCCCATCTGGTACAAAATGAAAGTGGCAAAAAGAAACAAAACTCCTTTGAGGGTAAGGCGTTTTTCGGCTAAAAAAACAATAAGTCCCTCCGGAACCAGAATATGCGAACTATCCTTTTCTTTTGTCTTTTGACCCTGATTTCCAGCGTTGGGTTCGCCGCCCAAAATCAGACATTCAATTCCCCCAATGACAAGACAAAAGATTCGTCAAAAAAAGAGTTCAAACCCGCCGAACTTCCCATCACCACCATTCCCGGACCGGTGGGCGATCTTCTTCGCGGTTGGTGGAAGGAAAAAACCGCCGCAGGAAATGTGGGGGACTGGTACGACAACCGCGATGAGGCCCATTCCCTCCTGGACACCAAACCCTTTCCCCAACTCAAAGTTTTCGTCTATACACCAGAGGAGTTGAAAGCCCGGGCGAACTGGGCCGCCGCACGCGTCGTTCGTCCCTTTGTCACTCTAGGCAATTCCTCTACCTCGGCACCTCCTACAAGAGGCGGGAGCAATCCGCGACTCTATTACGGAGGGGCAAAAACACTTGAGTTTCTACACGAGCAGTACACAAAAAATAACCTCTATATCTACCCCGAACACAAGGACTATGATCCCGGGCACAACGGAACCAACGATGGCTATGGCGACCTTTACCCTACTAACACCCCCTACCTGATCATCTCCCAAGGGTCCTCCTACACCGACCAACCCTTCATGCAAGCGATTCCCCTCGTAATGGCCGCTTTTTCCCCCGAAGTCAAAAAGAAGCTGGTGGAGACCGGCCTTTTGATGCCAACAATCCAGCAGATTTTCCGCCAATCGAACAAACATCTCAAATCCCCAGCCGAATACCTTACAGGCAAGGCTCACCCGCCTGTGTTTGAAGGGGCCTGGGTCGATACTCTGGCCATGGTAAAGGCAGCCCATGAACTAAAAATCGGGGAAATTGCACCAATCGTATCCCTGAAGGTGCTTTCCGAAGATCGCCTTACCCGGGAGAAGGATTTTTTTAGCATCCTTCCTGATGAGCAACTGGGAAACACCCCTGCCGTCATTGCCCGATTGTTTTTAGGGCTTCAAAAGACACGCAAAATGTCAGTTAGCGCGGCAACCACCAAGGATCCAGGAGGTAAACCCCTCAAATTTACCTGGGTGGTTTTGCAAGGTGATCCCAAAAGTGTTCGCCTCAAACCAAAAGGGGAAAACGGGGCCGAATGTGACATCGAAATCGATTGGCAATCCAGGCGGCCGGTATCTCCCGGTTCCCCCATGGAAAGCAACCGCATCGATATTGGCGTTTTTGCCAACAACGGGGCCCGCTATTCCGCCCCTTCATTCATCACATGGTTTTTCCCGGATTGCGAGGACCGGATCTACGATGAAAAAGGAGGACTTCGCCAGGTTTCGTACCTCAATGGGGACATAGAGCCTCAGGTAACCGATTGGGAAAGTTTTGCCGAGAAGGCATCATCCCCGGAAGGCGTCCAAGCCTTGCAACTTTCGGAATCCGAAAAGGATCAAGTCGCGAAACTCGTTCCGCTTCTGCAACAAAAAAATAGCGCAATCAAAACCGCAAAAGAAGAGCTCAAGTCCGCCCAGGAGGCTTTGAAAAAAGCCGGGCAAACCAAAATAGCCGAGGGCATCAAAGAATCTACAACCGCTCTCCAAAAGGTTCAAAAATCGGTTCAAATGGCGGAAAAAGATTGGAACGATCTTTTGGATGGAAAATTTCCCATAGCCAATCCTCCCGGGTCCGGGACTGAAACCTCGGCTTTTCCCATACGCCCCATGTTGTTGAAAAAATTGGTCCAAGCTCCCTTGCCAAAGAATCCGGGCCTGGCCGACCGCCTGCTGGTTACGGGCTATGGCCTCGAGGAGCCAAAACCCGGGAAAAGCAAATCTTCGTTTGAGCAGGCAAGAAAGGATTTCATGATTCAAACCATTCTTGCCCGGACGATTTTCAAGGATTGCATCTCGGCACCTTATCGTGTCAATTTTGTTGATCAAAGACTCTATGCGAGGAAAAACTGGGTCGACTCCTACTCCTACGACAAATCCGGTAACCTAATGGGGTGGGTTCGCTACGATGGAACCCGCGCGGATGAATTTCACGCCAAGGGATATCTCATTGAGAAAAAAGACGATTCCGGACGCTGCATTTTGGGCCGCATCGTGAAATATTCACAGGCCCCCCAAACCGAAAGGGGCCTCAATGAAAATCCACTCAATTGGGTACCAAGCACAGAAGGAGTGAAAATCGTCTACGGACCAAATGATCCACCCGAAGGGACCGTTTTGGAAAAGGTAACGCTTCCGGCAAAATAGTGAGCTAGGAAATCAGCCGAAAGGTGTGACGCGCAATTGTCCTTTCCTCACTGGTTGGGATACACCTCAAGACCATTGCTGATTGGGCGTCACCAAAAAACGGTTCGTTTGCCTCGTTGGCCGCATGGTCCAGTTTTGCTCCGAGCCAGGCACACCCCTCGGCGACCAACCTTCGGATGACAGGGGAATTTTCCCCGATACCGCCTGTGAAAATCAGTTCATCGACTCCACCCATGGAGGCTGCAAGAGACCCGATTTCGCGAACAATCCTTACGACAAAAAGAGTCACGGCGATTTTGGCCCGGGGCGCATTAGAACCCAGAAGATCACGCATGTCCTGGGAAATCCCGGAGATACCCAACAATCCGGATTCACGATGGATCATTTTGTCAATCGCATCAAGATCCATGCCATGTTTTCGCATCAAAAACGGAACGATCCCGGGATCGATGGACCCGGAACGGGTTCCCATAAGGATCCCATCGGCAGGTGTGAATCCCATTGTGGTGGCGATACTTTTACCATGTTCGACGGCGCAAAGACTCGCCCCGTTCCCCAAATGGGCAATGATCAGTTTTTTTGCAATCGATTCCGGAGAGTTTTTTTCAAGCTGATGAACTATGGATTCATAGGAAAGCCCATGAAATCCGTAGCGTTCAATCCCTTTTTCATACCATTCCATGGGCAGTCCATAGAGTCGATTGACCATCGGCTGTGTTCGATGAAACGCTGTATCAAAGCAGGCAATCTGGACCAATCGGGGACTTGTTTGCATTAGATGTCGTATCGGGGCAAGATTAAGGGGCTGATGGAGCGGAGCCAAAGGGATGAGCGCTTCAATGAGTTCCAGAATCGCAGGCGTCACACGAACCGCCCCGTTGGATTCCCGACCTCCATGGACAATCCGGTGACCGATCGCCTCAAGGGAAAACCGGGACAACGCATAGGCAAGTAGCTGGGAAAGGGCTTCCCCGTGATTTTTTGGGGACGTTCCATTTTCAAAATAGGAGGAATCGGGATTGGCCTGGAACGATTTCCCAAACTCCCAAAAAGGATGCCCTGTACCCAACCCTTGCGCCTGACCGGAAAATAAGATTGGCCTTTCCGGATTCTTCGCATCAAAAAAGGCAAATTTGAGGCTTGAGGACCCCGCATTAAGGACCAAAAGCGCTGGTGGGAAATTTTGTTTTGGTGAACCTGTGGAAATTTCAGGAGGCGTTTCGGAAAAATATTGGGACATGGGAAAGGAACCCGAAAGTGGTGGGATCAATTGGGCCAGGGGGTTTCCAACAAAGCTGCCCTTTTGGGGTAGCACGGGTTGTTTTTCCCGGATCCCCACTACGCTGTTTGATCACGCGGGCAATTTCATGTGCGAACCAATTGGGTTGGCATCGCTACGGTTGCTAGCATTTAACCTAGGTCACACTCGCATGGACTCCACCCTAAGAACGATTTGGTGGTCAACCATTTGGTGCACCTGAAGATCCTGGCCAAATTGGTTCCCCCCTCTCCTTCCAAATGATTCAGAAAAAGGAATTCCGATGTGCCTTTCCCTAATCCTTTTATTGTCTCTCTTTGGGCAGAATGGCGCACCCAAAGGGATCGATTTGTCACGGGAAATCCCGCCCTGGGTAAGAAGAACCGCGTCTCCAATCATCCACAGGGAATCGAGTATCCTACTTCAGGAAAAGGAAAACGGTCCGATCGAGGCCAGATTGGCTTTTCGGGCTACGAAAATTCTCAGGGTCGCCGCAGCAAATGACTCCGTAGTTTTTGGCTCCGATTCCTACACACTCTCCGAAGAAAAAAGGCGGTTGGTTTTCTCCAAAACAGCTTCGGTACCCGTAATCACCAGCAAAGCCCTTTATCCCGCGCCAGGAAGTCCAAATAGTTACAAGCATCGGGTGGGTCATCCCGAGCAAAACATGCTGTATGGACCAGGTCGCTGGTTTCACGATCGCCAAATTGAAGTGACTTATGAAACGGACGAAGATTGGAAGGGGCCAAAGCCAGTTTTCTCGGGAAACCTTTTGCCTAAAACCCTCGAAAAACTCAAAGCCAAAAAGGAACTTCGACTTGGCATAAGTGGCGACAGTATTTCCACCGGACTGGATGCCTCGGCGTTGGTCAAAGCACCGCCCGAACAAAAAGGCTATCCCGAACTTTTGGCGGCGGGAATCGAAACAGCCTTTGGCTCCAAGGTGAAAATGACCAACCGGGCGGTTTCCGGAACAAGCATTGTTTATGGCTTGCAGGATTGGCCCAAACTGATCCAATCAAAACCTGACCTGATTGTGGTTGCTTACGGAATGAATGATGTTGGTCGCCGCGATCCCAAATGGTTCGAAGGGCGAGTGAAAGAATATTTGAACCAAATCCACAAGGACCTCCCGGATACGGAAATCATTCTGGTTGCCTGCATGTTGGGAAACCGGGAATGGATTCACACGCCCCGGGAAATGTTTACCTCCTACCGTGATCAACTCAAATCGTTTGAGAGACCAGGTGTGGCTTTTGCGGATCTGACCCAGGTTTGGGACACCTTGCTGGCAAATAAGCACGACCATGACCTGACAGGAAATGGCCTAAACCACCCAAACGATTATGGACACAGGCTCTATGCATGGACCATGTTGACAATTCTTGGCGATTCCGGTCAAAAATCCGCAAACTAAGGGCAAAGACTTATGAGATTCCAAAAATCAGTTGTATGGCTTTTGTTTGTTTGGGGAATCGTGCTTTTTCCTTGCAATCAGTCAAAAATCCATGGTCAGGCTTCCCAGATCCCGGCCCTAAAGAATGAAGCTGTTGCGTCATCACAAAAACGCTCGGAAACCGCATGGATCCTGGCACAAAAAATTTGGGACCTTGCTGAGCCGGGCTATTTGGAAAAGCAGTCTTCCAATCTCCTCGCCGACCTTTTGGAAAAGGACGGTTTTGTTGTGAAAAGGGGCGTTGCGGGTATTCCCACGGCATTTACCGCAACGATAGGGTCAGGCAAACCTGTGATTGCGATTTTGGGTGAATACGATGCCCTTCCTGAGCTTTCGCAGGAGGCCCTACCCTATCGCAAACCACGCCTTTTAGCAAATGGAACAGAAGGAAATGGGTACGGCCAAGCATGCGGGCATCACCTCTTTGGCGTGGCTTCTGCCACCGCAGCTCAGGCGGTCGGGGATCTGATTAAAAAAGGGGGCCTCAAGGGGACAGTTCGCTTTTATGGTTGTCCTGCGGAAGAAGGGGGTGCAGCCAAGGCCTTCATGGTACGCGAGGGGCTTTTCAAGGATGTGGATGTCGCTTTGCACTGGCACCCGGGCAACCGTAACGCTGCAGGCGATCCATCCTGTTTGGCAAGAATTGCCGCAAAGTTCCGCTTTCACGGACAGGCGGCCCATGCGGCGGGCTCCCCGGAAAAGGGAAGGTCTGCGCTTGATGGGCTACTTTTGACGATCCACGCTGTCGAACTGATGCGCGAACACACTCCTGATGGGACCCGGCTTCACCACACTATTACCTCTGGCGGTGGGGCGGCTAATGTGGTTCCCGAATTTGCTGAGGGATTCTTTTATGTGCGTCATCCCAAAGGCGAAGTCGTCTCCACCCTTTGGCCCAGACTCCTGAAATGTGCCCAGGCGGGAGCACTCGCCACGGAAACCCGCCTTGAGGTCGTTCCCCTGGGCGGGACACTTGAGCTATTGCACAATAATACCCTTGCACAGGTCACCCGCAAAAACCTGAAAGCCCTCAATAACCTCGAATATTCCAAAGAAGAGACCGCCTTTGCGCTCAGGATCCGCGAAACTTTCCCGGACAAGGCTCCACCCCTGGAAACCATCAGGGAAGTGGTCGACACCTCGGGCAAAACTACCATGGGGTCCACCGATGTGGGGGATGTTTCCTGGGTGGTTCCCACAACTGGCTTTTATGCGGCGACATGGGTTCCCGGGACGCCAGGACACTCCTGGCAGGCGGTCGCATGTGGTGGGACAACCATCGGCAAAAAAGGTATGGTCCTGGCCTCAAGGGTGCTTGCCGCCTCGGCTGTGGACCTGATGACCCAACCCGAGATTGTGGAACGCGCCAAGGCCGAACAAAAACAGCGCCTTTCTGGATCCCTCTACGCACCACTACTGGATAAGGATCAAAAACCAACTCTTGATTACCGACTCGCAGGGAAAAGGTCCGGAGGTGAATAATGGATTTTCTGGCCCTGATTGGGAATAAGAATATTTTGCTAATTGCATGGCCATAAATTGACTACATTGCAATCCATGGAACAGATTTGCTAAATGGCTTTCGGTGGACGCATTCCCCAAATTGGGGTACAATATTCCCAAGAAAGGCCGACCCAGGCAAGGCTGAGTTATAGCTCTACCTTGCCTCCAGCCGACGGTAAACTCCATGAACCTGACCGCCGCGGACCAGTCCCCTGACTTGGAAACCGTTTATTTCAATCCATCCGGCTTCCGGCTAAATTCGATCAACTGGGTTAATCTTCTTGTCATCTCCCTCATGCATGCAGGCGCATTGGCGGCATTCTTTTTCTTCACTTGGGAGGGGTTGGCCTGGATGGTGGGCCTCTATTGGTTCACTGGCTGCATAGGCATTACACTTTGCTATCACCGGATGTTGACACATCGTGGTCTCCGGCTTCATCCCGCTCCAAAATCCATTGCCCACCTTGCGGGTGCCCTGTCCATGCAAGGTCTTCCCCTTGACTGGGCCATGAGCCACCGCATCCACCATGCCCGTTCTGATAAACCTGGTGACCCCCACTCCCCCCTTGATGGCCCATGGTGGTCGCATATGTTTTGGCTTTTCCCCGCGCGGGATTATGTTACACGCAAACAACTGATGGCCAAATACATTCCCGATCTGGTCCGTGACCCAATTAGCCTCTTTTTTCAAAACACTTATCTGATCTGGAATGTGCTTTTGGGCGCGGGCCTTCTCTGGTTTGGAGGACTCCCATGGTTCCTGTGGGGATTTTGCCTTAGAACTGTAATGGTTTGGCACATGACATGGCTTATCAATTCCGCCACACACATTTGGGGATATCGCAATTACTCTACCACCGATCTCTCTAAAAACCTTTGGTGGGTCGCTTTTTTCACCTTTGGCGAAGGGTGGC
>Ga0114972_10001000_pt1 | contig 21235 bp, 19 predicted proteins | sample M_140807_EF_Meta_FD_87354 | JGI IMG/M metagenome (GOLD analysis project Ga0114972, IMG submission 87354) | Freshwater microbial communities from Lake Montjoie, Canada to study carbon cycling - M_140807_EF_MetaG | ecosystem: Environmental > Aquatic > Freshwater > Lake | place: Lake Montjoie...
GAGTCGGCCTATTTCATGTCGGCCAATCGGAACAAGCGTTCGGTGGCAGTGGATCTGGCCAGTCCCGATGGGCAGGCGATCATCAGGCAGCTGGCCGCGAAGGCCGATATCTGCGTCGAAAACTTCAAGGTCGGAGACCTCGCCCGATACGGCTTGGACTATGCCTCCCTGTCGAAGATCAACCCACGGCTGATTTACTGCTCGGTCACCGGTTTTGGTCAGGATGGTCCGTGGGCCGAGCGCCCCGGCTATGACTATCTCTTCCAGGGCCTGGGCGGGCTGATGAGCGTGACCGGCGAGCGCGACGATCTGCCCGGGGGCGGCCCGCAGCGGGTGGGTGTGCCGCTGGTGGACCTGTTCACCGGCATGTATTCGGCAATCGCGGTGTTGTCGGCGCTGCATCATCGCGATGCGACCGGAGAGGGGCAGCACCTGGACATCTCGCTGTTCAGTGCAGTGCTGGCGATCAGCTCGGGCCAGCTGTCCAACTACATGGTCGGCGGCAAGATTCCGGTGCGCACCGGCAATCACGCGCCGAACATCACGCCCTATGGCGTGTATCCCTGCTCGGACGGGCAGCTGATCGTGGCCAGTGCCAACCAGGGCCAGTTCAATTCGATGTGCAAGGCGCTGGGGCATCCGGAGTGGGCCACCGACGACCGCTTCAAGGACAACCCCTCACGGATTGCGCATCGCCACGAACTGCACGGTCTGTTCTCGGACATCATGTGCCAGCAGACCCGCGCCCATTGGGAGACGGTGTTCACCGAGGCCGGCGTGCCGGCGGGCCCGATCAATGACTACTCGCAGGCGCTCGCTCATCCGCAGGCGGCCCACCTGGGCTCCCGGATCGGCATTGCGCATCCTCTGGGTGGCGAGGCACCGGGCATCGCCAGCCCGATGCGCCTGTCGAAGACGCCGGTGTCATATCGGCGCCCGCCGCCGATGCTGGGTGAGCACACCCGCGAAGTGCTGCGCGAACTCGGCATGGACGATGCCGCCATCGAAACGCTGGCGAGTGCCGGCACCATCAGGACTTTGTGAGGCTTCGGCATGGACTTTTCATTCACCCCCGAGCAGGACGCCATCCGCGAGGCGATCCAGAAGATCTGCAGCCAGTTTGGTGACGACTACTGGTATCGCAAGGACCATGAGGGCGGCTTCCCGACCGAGTTGCACCAGGCACTCGCCTCGGCCGGATGGCTGGGCATCGCGATGCCCGAGGCCTATGGCGGGTCGGGCCTGGGCATCACCGAAGCATCGATCATGATGCAGACGATTGCCGCATCGGGTGCCGGCTTTTCCGGCGCCTCTGCGGTGCACATGAACATCTTCGGACTGAACCCGGTGGTGGTCTTCGGCACCGAGGACCAGAAGCGGCGCATGCTGCCCGGCCTGATCAGCGGCAAGGAGCGGTCCTGCTTTGCGGTCACCGAGCCGAACACCGGCCTGAACACCACCCGCCTGAAGACCCGCGCCGAGCGTCGCGGTGATCACTACATCGTGTCAGGTCAGAAGGTCTGGATCTCGACCGCGCAGGTGGCCGAGAAGATCCTGCTGCTCGCCCGCACCACGCCGATTGAGGAGTGCCCTAAGCCCACCTTCGGCCTGTCGCTGTTCTACACCGACTTCGACCGCAGTCGGGTCGAGGTTCGCGAAATCGAAAAGATGGGACGCAAGTGTGTCGATTCCAACCAGGTCTTCTTCGATGGCATGGTGGTGCCGGCGGCTGATCGCATCGGCGAGGAGGGCCATGGCTTCGAGTACATCCTGCACGGCATGAATCCAGAGCGCATCCTGATTGCAGCCGAGTCGGTCGGACTGGGCCAGTGCGCGCTGCGCCGGGCCACACAGTACGCCAAGGAGCGGGTGGTGTTTGATCGGCCGATTGGCCAGAATCAGGGCATCCAGCACCCGCTGGCACAGAACTGGATGGCGCTCGAAGCGGCCAATCTCATGGTCTTCAAGGCAGCCTGGCTCTATGACAAGGGCCTGTCCTGCGGGGCCGAGGCCAATGCATCCAAGTACCTTGCGGGTGAAGCCGGCTTCGATGCCTGCCAGCAGGCGGTGATGACCCATGGCGGGTTCGGCTATGCCAAGGAGTATCACGTCGAGCGCTACATGCGTGAATCGATGATCGGTCGCATCGCGCCGGTGAGCCCGCAGCTGGTGATGAGCTTCATCGCCGAGCGGGTGCTGGGCCTGGCGAAATCGTATTGAGTCGAGGGGACTGAAATGGGCATCCACCGCACGCTGGGCGAAGGCTTTTACTGGGACGACCTGAAGGTTGGCGACACCTTCAATACCGTGCGCCGCACGGTCACCGAAACCGATCTGGTGAGCTTTTGCAATCTCGCCTGGTTCACCGAGGAACTCTTCACCAACCTGCATGACCGTGAGTCGATGGCGATCCAGGGCCGGGTGGTGCCCGGTGCGCTGGTGTTCTCCTTTGCCGAAGGCCTGATCGTCCCCTCCATCCAGCACACCGGCCTGGCCTTTCTCGAGACCGGGATGAGCGTCAAGGGGCCGACCTTCGTGGGCGATACCCTGCAGGTCGAAGTCGAGGTGACTGAAATGCGAGCCACATCAAAACCCGATCGCGGCCTGATCCGCACGCTCAATCGCGTGCGCAACCAGCATGGCACGGTGACACTCGAATACACGCCGCTGCGCATGCAGGCGCGTCGTCCTTCCTGAATTCGTATACTTTCGCGCGTTCTTCAACCCACCCACCGGAGTGCTCACATGCCTAAGGCAATTCGATTCGAAAAAAATGGCGGTCCCGAAGTTCTTCAGTACGTCGATGTCGAAGTCGGGGCACCTGGCCCGGGCCAGGCGCAGGTTCGCCACCATGCGATCGGCCTGAATTTCATCGATTGCTATGTGCGCAGCGGTTTGTATCCGTCGCCCCTGCCTTCGGCGCTCGGTACTGAAGGCGCCGGCGAGGTGCTCGCGATCGGTGAGGGTGTGACCGAGGTGAAGGTCGGCGATCGCGTCGCCTATGCCGGCGGTCCGCAGGGCTCGTACAGCGAAGTGCGCAACATGCCGGCCAACCGCCTGGTCAAGTTGCCCTCGAAAATTTCGTATGAAACCGGCGCTGCGATGATGCTCAAGGGCATGACGGTGGCGTATCTGCTGCGTCGCACCTACAAGGTCCAGAAGGGCCAGACCATCCTGTTCCATGCGGCTGCGGGTGGGGTCGGCCTGATCGCCATGCAGTGGGCCAAGGCGCTCGGCGTGAAGGTGATCGGCACGGTCGGATCCAAGGAAAAGGGCGAGCTCGCACGCCGCCATGGTGCCGATCACATCATCCTGTACAAGGAAGAAAATGTCGCCGAGCGGGTCCGTGAAATCACCGGTGGCGCGATGGTGCCGGTGGTCTATGACTCAGTGGGCAAGGACACCTTCCAGGCCTCGATCGACAGCCTGCAGCCCTGGGGCCTGATGGTGAGCTTTGGCAATGCCTCGGGCCCGGTGGCGCCGATGCCCCTGACCGCACTGAAGGGATCGCTCTACATCACGCGTCCTTCGCTTGCACCGCATACCGAAAAGCGCGAGAACCTGCTGGAGATTGCGGGCGAGCTGATGAAGATGGTGTCGTCCGGCAAGGTCAAGATCGAGATCGAGCAGCGTTATGCGCTGGCCGATGCCGCTCAGGCGCATCGCGACCTGGAGGGCAGAAAGACCACTGGCTCGACGGTGCTGCTGCCCTGAACCAGTACGCAAAGCGGCCTCGGACATGCGCTTCGAGGCCGGGCTGATGTCATCCGGCCAGCAGGCGTTCGGCGAGTCGGATCAGGCTCGCCGATTCGGCGGCGTGGCCAGGACTTACGGCGAGGCAGGCGCTGCCCGGATCGCGGCTGCCCACGCGGTTGTGATCGGAGTCGGCGGCGTGGGCTCCTGGGTCGCTGAGGCCCTGGCCCGCTGCGGGATCGGGGCGTTGACCCTGATCGACATGGACCATGTGGCCGAGTCGAATGTCAATCGCCAGATCCATGCGCTCGGTACCACCCTGGGTGCCTCCAAGGTGGCGGTGATGGCGGCTCGAATTGCAGACATCTCGCCGGCCACCCGGGTGATCGAGGTCGATGATTTCGTCACGGTCGAAAACGTTTCCGACCGAATCGACGGGCAGGCCGATGTGGTGGTCGATGCGATCGACGCACCCAGGGCCAAGGCGGCGATCATCGCGCTGTGCCTTGCGCGCAGCCAAGCGGTGATGGTCTGTGGTGCGGCGGGCGGCCGGGTCGATCCCTTGCAGTTGCGCTGTTGCGATCTGACTCAGGTCAGGAGCGATGCGCTGCTCGCATCGGTGCGCTCACGACTGCGCCGTGATCACGGCTTCACCCGCGAATCGGGCAGAGCGTTTGGCGTGAATGCGGTCTGGTCGCCTGCGCCATCCGGTGCGGCAATGACCCCGCAGCCCGACCACCCTGCCGGGGCGCCACTGGCCTGCGCAGGCTACGGATCGACCGTGATGGTCACCGCGGCGATGGGCTTTGCCGCGGCCTCGCAGGCAATCGACCTGATCCTGCGATCGCAGCGCTGATCAGTTCTGCGCGTGCTCGTGATAGCCGGTCACGCGTGCAACCTCTTCGTGTGAGCCCAAAAAGACCGCCACCCGCTCGTGCAAGCTTTTTGGCTGCACATCGAGGATCCGCTGATGGCCGTTGGTGGCCATGCCGCCGGCCTGCTCGATCAGGAAGCTCATCGGATTGGCTTCGTAGAGCAGGCGCAGTTTGCCGGGCTTGCCCGGCTCGCGCCGATCGGCTGGATACATGAAGATGCCGCCGCGGGTCATGATGCGATGCACGTCCGCCACCATCGAGGCGACCCAGCGCATGTTGTAGTCCTTGCCCAGCGGGCCGGTGGCGCCGGCCGTGAGTTCGCCGATATAACGCTGGACCGGATCGTGCCAGTGCCGCGCATTCGACGCGTTGATCGCAAATTCCTTGGTCTGTTGCGGCACCTTCATGCCGTCTTCAGTCAGCCACCAGGAGCCGGTCTCGCGATCCAGGGTGAAGCAGGCCACGCCATCGCCAACCGTCAGGACCAGCAGGGTCGACGGGCCATAAACCGCGTAACCGGCGGCCAGTTGACGTGAACCGGGCTGCAGGAAGTGCTCTTCCTGGGGCTCGCTCACGCCCTCGGGCAGCTTCAGCACCGAGAAGATCGTGCCGATCGAGACATTGACATCAATGTTCGAGGAGCCATCCAGCGGGTCAAAGAGCAGCAGGAACTCGCCCATGGGGTAGCGGTTCGGGATGGCATAGGGATGGTCCATTTCTTCTGAGGCCATCGCGGCCAGATGGCCGCCCCATTCATTGGCTTCGAGCAGGGTTTCGTTGGCGATCACATCGAGCTTCTTCTGGGTCTCGCCCTGGACATTTTCAGTCCCGGCTTCGCCCAGCACCCCGGCCAGCGCACCCTTGCCCACGCCATAGCTGATCCGCTTGCAGGCACGCGCGACCACTTCGAGCAGCAGTCGCAATTCGGCCGGGATGAGGTTCTTGTCGCGTTGTTTTTCGACCAGGTACTGGGTGAGGCTGACAGGCTTTGACATGGAGCGTCCTTGGTTGAAAGCGGCGCAATTATGCTGCAGCCGCCGATCCTGCGCCCTCAGCGAGTGCCTTGCCGATGACTTCTCGCACATCGGGTGATTGCGCGGTTTCGAACACCTGGGTCAGCGACGCGTGCATGGCCGCCTGTCGCACCGGCTCAAATTTGCGCCAGCGATCGAGTGCGCGCGCCAGCCGTGCGGCAACCTGCGGGTTGATTGCATCGAGTGCCAGCACCTGTTCGACCCAGAATTGGTAGCCCGAGCCGTCGAGAGCATGAAATTCAGCGAGATTGCCGCTGCAAAAGGCGCTCACCAGAGAACGGACCCGATTCGGATTGCGCATCGAAAAAGCCGGGTGCTGCATGAGGGTGCGAACCCGATCGAGCACCGGCGCATCGCTGGGCTGTCTGTGCAAGGTGGCCTGCAGCTGGAACCATTTGTCCATCACCAGCGGCTCGTTGGCGAACTCGCTGGCGAATTCGGCGAGCATGGGCTCGCGCAGTGGCGAGGCAGAATGCGCCACGGCAGCCAGCGCGCCAAAGCGCTCGGTCATGTTGTCGGCCTGCTTGAACTGCAAGCCGGCCTGTTCGTCGCACGCTGCAGCGCCCGCCCCCACCAGCAGGAAGAGTGCGACATTGCGAAGGCCGCGCAAACCAGCCGAAACCGGGTCCGGCGAATAGGGGCTCAGGCGCTGCGTCTCATGAAGGATCGAACGCAAGGCCGCCTCCAGGCCCTGGCCGATGGCCTGCTTCACCGCGTTGCGGGCGGCTCGGAGTGCAGCGGGGTCGATCACCTGGATCTGCTCGGCCACGAAGCCTTCTGACGGCAAAATGAGCAGCTGTTCACGCAGCGCGGCATCGAGCCGTGCATCACTCAATGCCCGGTTCAGTGCAGCCACCAGTCTGGCGCTGGCGTCCTGGGCAGGCTGACCGTTCAGGGTGCGCAAGATGGCCGAGACGGCAAGCCGCTGCGAGGCCTCCCAGCGATTGAAGGCATCGGTGTCATGGGCCAGCTGAAAAGCGAGCGTCGTGTCGTCGACCTCATGTTCGAGAACGACCGGTGCAGACAGCCCGCGCAAAAGCGATGCCATCACGAAGGCCTGCCCGTCGGGGCCGGGCAGTGCGTCGATGTTGTCGAAGACGAACATCTGCTGCGATTCGGTGAGTTCGAGCGTGCGCTCCAGCAGATCTCGACCCTGGGCATCCATCAGGCCGATGCGCACCGGGATATGAAAGGGCTGTTTCTCGGGCTGGCCTGCCGTTGGCGGACACCACTGGCTCAGGCTCAGGGTGTAGGTGCGCGCTGGCGCGTCGTAATGTCCAACCGCCTTCACGCGCGGCGTGCCGGCCTGCGAGTACCAGCGACTGAACTGGCTGAGGTCGCGATGGTTGGCATCGGCGATCGCGGACAAAAAATCTTCGCAGGTCACCGCTTGACCGTCGTGGCGCTGGAAGTAGAGCGCCATGCCGCGTGCAAACCCGTCCTGGCCGACCAGGTTCTGCAGCATGCGAATGACTTCGGCCCCTTTTTCGTAGACGGTGACGGTGTAGAAGTTGTTGATTTCCTGATAGCTGTCCGGGCGGATCGGATGGGCCATCGGCCCGGCGTCTTCCGCGAACTGAACGCTGCGCAGCACGCGCACATCCTCGATACGGCGCACCGCCCGAGCACTGTGGGCCGCTGCCTCGTCGGGGCAGGCCTGCGCCATCACATCGGCGGAGAATTCCTGATCCCGAAAGACGGTCAGTCCTTCCTTGAGCGTGAGTTGAAACCAGTCACGGCAGGTGACGCGATTGCCGGTCCAGTTGTGGAAGTACTCATGGGCGACGACCGACTCGACTGCGGCAAAGTCGGCATCGGTGGCCAGCCTTGGGTTTGCAAACACATACTTCGTGTTGAAGATGTTCAGGCCCTTGTTCTCCATCGCCCCCATGTTGAAGTCGCCGACTGCGACGATCATGAAGCGGTCCAGGTCGAGCTCCAGGCCGAAGCGCTGCTCGTCCCAGCGGATCGCCCGGATCAGCGACTGCATGGCATGGTCGGTGCGGTCCAGGTTGCCCGGCTCGACCCAGACCTGCAGCAGGGCCTCACGCCCGGAGGCGGTGGTGATCGCCTGTTCCTGCGCGACCAGCTGTCCGGCCACCACCGCGAACAGATAGCTCGGCTTCGGGAAGGGGTCGGTCCAGCGCGCGCACAGTCTCCCGTCAGGCAGGGTTTCAGTTGCGTCGAGGTTGCCATTGGACAGCAGGACCGGCCACTGTGCGCCGTCTGCGATCAGCTCGACGCGATAGCGCGCCATCACATCGGGGCGATCCGGAAAGAAGGTGATGCGCCGAAAGCCCTGCGCCTCGCATTGCGTGAAGAAATTGCCATTGGACAGGTACAGCCCGGAGAGCTCGGTGTTGCTTGCCGGCTGGATCAGCACCACCGTCTCGAGGCTAAAGGACTCGGGTGGGGCATCGATGCGCAGACCGGTGTCGTCCTGGTGCAGTCGGTGCGCTGCGACTGCTTGCGAGTCGATGGCGATCGAGACCAGTTCGAGCTGCTCACCGTCCAGCCACAAGGGGGCATCGGCGGCTGCGCCGGCAAGCCTGCGCACGGCCAGTGTCGCACTCACCCGTGTGCGCTGCGGATCGAGTTCGAAGCGCAGGTCGATGCGATCGACAGTGTAAGCGGGTGGGGTGTAGTCGAGGCGCCGGATGGTGATCGGCTGGTCAGTGCGCATGGGCGAGGGCCTTCTGTGTCAGCCCTCGATTGTATGCGGGCGACTTACTTGAGCGCTCGCTTCATCCACCAGTTTGGCTGTGCCGAGGCGAACAGTCCGCTGGCATGCAGGCGGTTGGCCATCTCGAGCGACGCCATACCGGCCGGGCTTTCGATCAGCCACAGCGTGTCGGTGAGTTGGCGCGACGGCGTGACGCCGGCCTGGGTGAACAGTGCCCGCGCACTCGCGGTCTGAAGCGGGGCCTTCAGGATCACCAGAACACCGCCAGGCAGGGCTCGCAGCTGGCCGTTGTCATCGCGCAGCACCGGTGAGCTGAGCGCTGAAGCGGACGTCGATGTGCCAGGCTGGATCGGGCCGCCTTTGTCGAGCCGGGGTGTGAAATCGGCCTGCAGATCGCGTTGCAGGGTCAGTCGGCGTTGACGTTGCCCGTCATTCCAGGAGTGGGTTGGGGCGTCAGCGCTGGGCGACTGAGCACTGGCCGGATGGATGAAACACAGCGCGAACACGGCCACACAGCCTTGCAGCAGGCTGGGTACAGCCCGACGCAGGATGGCCAGACGGGTTGGCCCGGGCGACATCAAGGACTGATCAGCGGCCATGGATACGCACACTCCAGCTGACCAGCCTGCCGGTGTCGACCGGAGCCCGATCGGCTACTGACACAGTCCAGGTCCCCAATGCCGACTCACCCATGTGACGGGTCGATCCGAAGGTCCAGCCGGTATACGCGCCGCAGGCATCCGCCGTGCCCTGCACCGGTCTGCAGCTTCTCGAGTTGACGAGTTCGCTGACACGCCCCAGCGGGCTGGTCAGCTTGATCTGCAGATCCCCGGTGTACTGATGCACGGTGGTGACGGTGACTTCGACGAATTCGATGCTGGCGATGCCGCACGCGTTTGAGGTCAGCTGAATTGAATCCGAAATCTCCACGCCCTGGCCGCTCTCATTTGCATCCGGGATCGGTTGGTTGGGCGAACGCAGGCCGGACTCACAGGTCCTGAGGCTGCCCGAGCCGCCGACCGATGCCCAGGACTGCGCTGCCCTGACTGCGGCCCCCGCGTCCACAACGCCGTAGCCGTAGCGATGATGAAAGCCATTGCCAGTCGATGCCGGCAACCAGCCCGGCTCGGTCGGGTCATTCTTGCGCGCGGTCTGCGCCAGGATCAGGCGCACATCGCGCCAGCTGAGATTGGGGTTGACCGAAAGCATCAGGGCAGCAACCCCCGAGACCTGCGGGGTGCTGGCGGAGGTGCCGCTGAAATCCGATCGGTAGCCACTCTTGATCGCGGTGGTTGTGATCTCCACCGGCCGGCTGCTGTCGGAGGTCGATGTCGGCGCGCACACCAGCAGGTTGGCGCCCGGCTCGGCGTACCAGGGACTCTTGCCGGTGTCGTCGACCGCACACACCGCGATGGTGCCGCGCTGGTTCACATAGCCATCGAGGTTGGAATTGTCATCGACGCAGGCGCCGTTCTGATCTTCACGGAAACAGGCGCCATTGCCGCCTGGAAAGACAAAGATTGAGCCGCGACCGCCGCGACCGTTGGACAGGCCATTTTCGATGGCAACACTGAAGTAGCTGTCGGGTTTGTGCGGCCCACCGGTGTCGGGTGAACCCCAGCTGTTGTTGTAGATTGCATTGAGCGAGTAATCGCGGTTCAGTGCGTCGGCGATGTCGAGGTTGGTTGAGGTCGACAAGGCGTCAAAGCCGACCAGACTCGCGCGCGGGGCGACGCCAGAGACTCCAATGCCGTTGTTGTCGCGCGCGGCAATCAGGCCGGCGACCGAGGTGCCGTGGTCGTCTTCACTCTGCTTGCACGGCAGGGGCCAGGCCTTGTTGCGGTTGCCAACGCGATAACTGCGGCTCGCACCCTCGATCACATTTGGCTTGAGGTCGGGGTGAACCACCTCGATTGAATCATCGATGACCGCGACCCGCACGCCGCTGCCTCGGGTGATCAACCAGGCCTCGAAGGCACGGATGTCTTCGCCTGCGACGCCACCGGTCTGGCCGGTATTGCGCAGATGCCATTGTTCGCCCAGACGCGGATCGGCGCCGGTCAGGATCGGGTTGTCGGTCAGGGTGTATTGCAGATCACAGCCTGGGCCCGCAGACAGCACCGTGCCTGGGGACATCGGGTTGGTGTCGATCGGGGTCGATCCGTCGGAACTCGAGTCGCCATTGCCGCAGCCGTGCACCATCGCCAGCGCAAACAGCGACAGACTCAGCGCAAGGCTGCGCAGGGGCGCGGGCAGACGGGATCGCAAGGGTGTGTCCGTGGAACGATCGTGGAAAGTATGTCTCGAGTGTAACGCCCATGATGCAAGGGCAGGCGGTCAGCGGGGCGGTGATCCGGGCTGGTCGGTCGATTGCACAGGTTGATTGGTCAGATTGTATCCAGCGCGCCAATGAGATCTGCGATCAGGTCGTCCGGGTGTTCCAGTCCGATCGACAGGCGCACCAGGTTCGGTTCGATGCCCGCCGCTTTCAGGCCGGAATCATCCAGTGTACCGGCCCACATGGCCGCAGCATGCACGATCAGCGTGTCCACGCCGCCCAGACTGACCGCCTGATGGGCCAGTTGAAGTGAACCGACGAAACGCGCCGTGCCGGCATAGTCGCTTTGCAGGCGCACGCCCATGACGCCTCCATACCCCAGCATCTGGCGACGTGCGAGATCATGTTGCGGATGGCTCTCCAGTCCGGGGTAGGACACCGATGCCACCGCCGGATGAGACTGCAGCGCGCGGGCGATGGTCAGGGCGGTTTGGTTGATGCGCTGCACCCGAACCGAAAGCGTTCGCAGGCCACGCAGCAGCAACCATGCATCCATCGGCGACAGGGTGGCACCGAGCACGATCTGAGTCGACCACAGCTGTTCGATGCGCTGCGTCGATCCCACCACCACGCCCGCCGTCAGGTCGTGATGGCCACCGAGATACTTGGTTGCGCTGTGCACCACCAGGTCGGCACCGAGTTCCAGTGGGCGCTGATTCAGTGGCGTGGCAAAAGTGTTGTCGACCACCACGATCGCACCCTGCGCGCGGGCCAGCGATGCGACCGCGGCCAGGTCGGTCAGGCTGCAGTCGGGATTGGTCGGTGATTCCAGCATCACAAGGGCCGTCGGCTTTTTCAGCGCGAGCTCGAATGCATGGGTATCGGTCTGGTCGACGAATTCACTGACCACACCGAAACGGGACATCAGGTCGGACAGCAGCTTGGTCGTGCCCATGTAGTGATTGCGCTGGGCGATCACCCGGTCGCCCGATTTCAGCAATCCGAGCAGCACCATCGAGATCGCCCCCATGCCGCTTGCGGTCACCAGGCCGGCCTGTGCGCCTTCGAGTCGTGCAAGCAATTTCGCGACTCGCTGATGCAGCGGGTTGCCGTAGCGGGTGTAGTAGCGCGGATGCATGGCCTCGCCCGACATCTGCGCAAATTCGCTTGCATCGGCTGCGCGAAAGGTGGCAGACCAGGGAATCGGGGGCGTCAGCGCGGCATCGTCATGCAGATCGTCGTCGGCATGCAGCAGTTGCGAGTCGGGATGAAGGTGTCGATCGTTCATGGTTCTAGGCCGACCGGGTCGGTCGCAGTTGCACCAAGGATGAGGCCATGGTGATCATCACATCAGATGGGCCTGTTCACAATTTAGTCGGGAAATCAGCGTGTGCGGCCGATCCTGTGCCACAATGCTCCTCTGGGTATCATCCTTTTACAGATGATGCGGGCTCTGCCAGAAAAACATTTTTCGAGCACGAGACACGGATTCGATACAGCCCGGAACCAGTCATATCAATACTCCCATCAGCAACGGAGGCCCCTGCATGAACAAGAGCGAACTGATCGAGACCGTGTCTGCCGAAGCAGATATCAGCAAGGCGGCTGCAGAGCGCGCCATCAACTCGATGATCGATGCGATCACCAAGGCTGTGACCAAAGGCGATCGAGTCACGCTGGTCGGTTTCGGAACGTTCTACTCGAGCAAGCGTGCAGCACGCCTCGGCAAGAATCCGCGTACCGGTGAGAAGATCAAGATTGCGGCTGCGACCGTGCCTAAATTCTCAGCCGGTGCCGCCTTCAAGGCCACCGTCAACAAGAAGAAAACCAAGTAATTTGTCGCGCAGGCCTCGCCTGCCGCATCAGTCAGACGCCCTTATGGGCGTTTTTGCTTTTTTTGCCCGCCCGATTCGTTGAGCAGTTCGTCGAGTCTTTGGTTCAAGGCGGCCTCGTCCTGTGCGTGTTGCATTTCGACGGATGCCAATGCCTGACGCCGTCGGGTCAGCCTCCAGAGAATCAGTCCACCGGTTGCGGCCAGCACTGCGGGCCCTGCCCACAGGGCCAGGTTATGCGGTGATGCGGTGGGTCGGTACAGAACGAATTCCCCGTAGCGTGCCACCAGATGTGCCTTGATCTGGTCGTCGTTTTTGCCAGCGGCCATTTGCCTGAGCACTTCGTTGCGCAGATCGCCTGCCAGTTCGGCATTGGAGTCGGCCAGGGTCTGGTTCTGGCAGACCAGGCAGCGCAGCTCGGAGGCGAGTTGACGAAAGCGCTCGCTGCGCACCAGCGCTTCGGCCTGTTGCGCGGGCAACTCCGGTGGCAGTGAGGTGTTGCTCATTTGGACAGATCCCTGATCATCGGCAGCAGCCGGGCCTGGACTACATCCGGCGTGAGCGGACCGACATGCTTGAAGCGGATCACGCCGGTACGGTCGATCAGAAAGGTCTCGGGTACGCCGTACACACCGTAGTCGAATCCGACTCGCCCATTTCGATCGGCCAGCACATCCATGAAGGGATTACCGTGCTTGGCCAGCCATGCTGTGGCTGCGCCCGGTTCGTCCTTGTAGTTGAGCCCGACGATCGGCAGCGTGGCTTCGCGTGACATCTGCAGCAACACCGGATGCTCGGCCAGGCAGGGCACGCACCACGACGCCCAGACATTGAGCAGCCAGACTTTGCCCCGCATGCTGGCAGGCGTCCAGAGGGCATCGGATTGCGCAAGCCGTGGCAATTCGAAACCCGGTGCCGCCTTGCCGATCAGCGGAGAAGGAATTTCCTTTGGATCGCGTCCGGGATTGAGGCCCAGCAGCAGAAACGCTGCAATCACTGCGAAGAGGGCCGCAGGAATCAGGTACCGAAGCGAACGAAGGTTCATTGAGTGGGCGACTAAGCCTGTGAACCGAGACCGTTCTGGCGTGCAGACTCGCGGCTGCGAGCCGCCCGGTAGCGGCGGTCGCTGAGTGCGACGAAGCCACCCAATGCCATCAGGAAACAGCCGCCCCAGATCCAGTCGACGAAGGGCTTCACCCAGGCCTTGACCGTCCAGCGGCCATCCGGAAGCTGTTCGCCCAGCGATACATAGACATCGCGGGTGAGGCCAGGATCGATCGCTGCTTCGGTCATCACTGATTTCGTCGAAGGATAGAAGCGCTTCTCGGGCAGCATTTCAAAGGCTGCCTGACCGTTGCGCCTCACCTCGATGCGCCCGCGGATGCCGCGATAGTTCGGACCCTCGAACTCGCGCAGCTCGATCAGCCGCAGCTCATGATCACGCAATCGCAAGGTCTCGCCCGGGCCGAGCGCAGCATCGACCTCGACTTCGAGCGTCTTGACGCACGCCACGCCGATGCAAAAGGCGCCGACACCTGCATGGGCCAGTGCCATGCCCCAGACACCACCGGGCAAAGATCGCAGCCGCTCTCCCCAGGTGGGTGCCTTGATCTGCGCGGCCCGGTCGCGAATGGCGACGGCGCTGGCCAGAATCAGCCACACACCCAGGAAGATGCCAATGGCAAACCCGATCGAACCGAGAATTGAGGCGGTCGATGCGAAGCGTCCAGACGTGATGGCGACGATCACCGTGGCCACCACCGCAACCGCGAACGCCCACTTCAGACGGGTGGCCAGCGCTGGCAGCGGGGAGTCCCGCCATCTCGACAATGGCCCCACGCCCATCAGGAATGCAGCCGGCGCCATCAACGGAAAGAACACTGCTTCGAAGTAGGGCGGTCCGACCGAGATCTTGGCCATGCCCAGTGTGTCGAGCACCAGCGGGTAGAGCGTGCCCAGCAGCACCGAGCCACAGGCGGCCACCATCAGCAGGTTGTTGGCCAGCAGGAAGCCTTCACGCGAGCTGGCGGTGAAGGTGCCTGGGTTCAGGTTGCCGGTCACCTGGGGGCCTCGGATCGCAAACAGGATGAGCGAGCCGCCGACCACCAGCACCAGAAAAGCCAGGATGAAGACGCCTCGGCTTGGATCGCTTGCGAAGGCGTGGACCGAGGTGAGCACACCGGAGCGAACCAGGAAGGTGCCCAGCAGTGACAGACTGAACGCGGCGATGGCCAGAAGCAGCGTCCAGGCTCTGAATCCGCCACGGCGTTCGGTCACGATCAGCGAGTGAATCAGCGCCGTGCCGACCAGCCACGGCATGAACGAGGCATTTTCGACCGGATCCCAGAACCACCAGCCGCCCCAGCCGAGTTCGTAGTAGGCCCAGGCACTGCCCAGTGCGATCCCGATCGTCAGGAAACTCCAGGCGGCCATCGTCCAGGGCCGCGCCCAGCGCGTCCAGGCGGCGTCGACCCGACCGCCGAGCATGGCTGCGATCGCAAAGGCAAAGGCCACCGAGAATCCGACATAGCCCATGTAGAGCATCGGCGGATGAATCACCATGCCCGGGTCCTGCAGCAATGGGTTCAGGTCACGACCATCAGCCGGCGCTGGAAACTGGCGTACGAACGGGTTCGAGGTGAAGAGCATGAAGGCCAGAAAGCCGGTGGCCACCAGCCCGAGCACGCCGATCACGCGGGCTCTGAACACGGTGGACAGGGCGTTGCCAAACAGATTGACCGCGGCAGTCCAGCCGGCCAGCATCAGGGCCCACATCAGCAGCGAGCCTTCGTGCGATCCCCAGGAGGCTGCAAACCGATAGAGCACCGGCAGTTGCGAATTGGAATTGCTGGCGACATTGACCACCGTGAAGTCGTTGTCGATAAACGATTTGGCCAGTGCGGCAAATGCCAGCGCGATCAGGGCGAACTGCGCATTGGCTGCATTGAAGCCGGCGCGCATCCATCCGGCGTCTGCCCGACCTGCGCCGTACAGGGCAGCCAGTGCCTGCGTGAGTGCCACGGCCATCGACAGCCACAGCGCGTAGTGACCGAGTTCGGCGATCATGGTGATTTGACCGTGCCTGACTGCATCGGATGCCCAGCCTGCTTCAGTGCCTCCGCTGCTTCCGGTGGCATGTAGTTTTCGTCGTGCTTGGCCAGGACTTCTCGGGCGGTGAATCGGCCATCCGAACCGATCGTGCCCTGAGCCACCACGCCTTTGCCTTCCTTGAAGAGGTCGGGCAGGGTGCCGCGATAGACCACATCGACCGTCTTCACGTTGTCGGTCACCCGAAACCGCACGTCGAGCCCGTCGCGCTGCAGGCTGCCTGGCTCGACCAGCCCGCCGACCCGAAAGGCCCGCCCCTGGGGCGCCTCATTGGCTGCGATCTGGGTTGGTGTAAAGAAGAAAACGATATTCGAAGACAGGGCATACAGCACCAGACCGATCGCAGTGGCCAGCACCAGCAGGCCGACTGCAATCCAGGCAAATCGCTTGTGCCGCGGGCTGATGCGGGGGCTGACGGGCGGGCTGACTGCGCTCATGGGGTGTCTTCTTCGAGTTCGTGCTCGCGCGCAATGCGCGCAAGTGTCTGATGCCGTGCTGACCGAAGCAACAGCCATTCGACCAGCAGGCACAGAGCGGTCAATCCATAGGCTGCAGCGATGAAATTCCAGTGCAGGTCGGCCATGTCGCGTTCTGGGTCGGTCGGTGGATTGAAGGTCAGCGGGTCAATTGTCGCACCCAGCGGGTGTGACGTTCGCGATCGAGAATCAGCGTGCGCACGCGGTGCAGTGCGGTCGCAATCGAGTACATCCAGGCAGCCAGGCTCATCAGCAGCATGCCGGTGAGCATCGTCTGCGCCATCTTCGGCGCGGTGGTGAGGCTCACGCTTGCACCCTGATGCAGGGTGTTCCACCAGCGCACCGAGAAATAGATGATCGGGACATTCACCACGCCCACCAGCAGCAGCAGTGCCCCGGCGCGATCAGCGCGCTGGGTGTCTTCAATCGCCGAGACCAGTGCGAGATAGCCGAGGTACAGAAAGAGCAGCACGAGGGTCGAGGTGAGGCGGGCATCCCAGACCCACCAGGCACCCCAGGTCGGCTTGCCCCAGATTGATCCGGTGAACAGGGCGATCGCGGCCATCAGGGCGCCGGTGGGGGCGAGCGCCCGGGTCATCATGGCGGACAGCCGGGAGCGCCACACCAGGGTGAGCACCGAATAGCCGGCCATCACCAGGTAGATGAACATCGCCATCCAGGCGGCCGGAACATGGATGAAGATGATCCGGTAGACCTCGCCCTGCTGAAAATCGGTGGGGGCGAGCCCGAAGCCGACATACAGACCGGCCGCGGCGAGCAGCACGGCCGCCACGGCAAAGAACGGCTGCAGCCGTTGTGCCAGCGGATAGAAGGTTTGCGGCGCTGCGTAGCGAAAAAGGTTCATTCAGTCAGGTCACTCAACCGAGATGCGCAGGGCCAGCGACGCAACGAACGGCGCAACCAGACCGGCGAGCAGCATACCAGCGGCCAGCAGGGCCAGATGTGCCCAACCCTGCAGTCCGGACTGATGGGCTTCGACCGCGCCGGCACCGAAGACCAGCACCGGTACATAGAGCGGCAGGCACAGCAGCGTGACCAGGGTCGGGCCCGCCTTCAGCCCCAGGGTCAGCGCCGAGGCGATCGCACCGATACACATCAGGACCGGCGTGCCGAGCAGCAGCGCCGCCATCAGAATCGGGATTGAATCGACCGGCAGGCTGAACGCCATCGCCAGCAATGGGGTGATCAGCACCAGCGGCAGTCCCGCGACCAGCCAGGCGGCCATGATCTTGCCGGCGACGATGGCCGCAAGCGGCTGACCACTGGCGACCATCGCATCAAGCGTGCCGTCGCCGTGGTCATGTTCGAACAGCCTGGGTAAGGCCATCATCACGGCCAGCAGCGCGGCGACCCAGATGGCCCCGGCGCCGATCCGCATGAGCCACTCGCGTTGCGGCCCGATTGCCAGCGGGAACATCGAGCAGGCCAGCACGAAAAAACCAAGCACATTCAGCCCGTCGGCGGGTCGTCGCAGGGCCAGTCCCAGATCGCGGCGAAGCGACCACATGAAGGCCTGGCTCGGGTCCATCATCAGGCGCAGCTCATGACCCGTCGGCGCAAGCCGACTCAGCCATCTCAGCCTGCACTGATCGGGCATGCCGCTTTGGCGCAAAGTCCTGCAGATTCAGAACCGTGCGCGGTCCGCGTGTGGTGCTGATCGGCAAGTGGGTGGCGACGATGGCTGCGCCGCCTCGCGACAGGTGAGTATCGAGCAGTTGCAGCAGCAGCGCTGTGCCGGCATCGTCGAGCGCTGCGCTGGGCTCATCCATCAGCCACAGCGGTCGGGTCTGCGTTCGAAGCGCCAGTGCGAGACGCGCCAGATGCAGCCGCTGACGCTGGCCCTGAGACAGCCGCCGGGCTTCGATGTCACGCTGGCGGGACAGGCCCACCACCGCGAGGGCATCGCTCAGCACAGACTTGGGTGCGCGGTCGATCAGGGCGTCGTCGAGTCGGGCGGACAACGCGAGGTTCTCCATCGCGCTGAGCTCGCCCTTGCAGGCACTGGCATGGCCCTGAAACAGGGTGGCGCGTCGCAGCGCGTCGGGCTCGATCGACGAGCCACTGCGCGACCCGCTGAGTTGCCCGGATTGCAGCGGCGCCAGGCCGATCAGGGCTCGCAGAAGGCTGCTCTTGCCGCATCCGTTGGGACCGAGCAGCACCAGCAGTCCACCGGCCTCGATCTTGAAATGCAGGTGTTCGAACAGTCTGCGATCGCCTCGCGACAAGGCCAGGTCCTGACCGGTCAGTCCATCGAACTCGATCTCGATGGCGTCGAGCGCAGCGGCCTCGCGGGTCACTCGGCCACCGTGTCGATCCGCACCCGCACGTCGGCGCTGCCCGGTGCCACCGTGACGGAGCGACCCTGCAGGTCTCCAGCCTTCACACTGGCGTCTGCGCTCTTCGAGACACGGGCAATCACCATCACCTGCGCGTTCGGTGGCAGGCTTGAGAGTCGGGCCATCGGGCTCATCGCCTGACGGTCATCGAGTTCGAAGGCCAGTGGTAATTCCGCGGCACGGGCCCTAAGAACCGCCAGGGGCGGCCCGCTCGGACGGCCCTGGTCGTCCAGACTGCGGGCAACCACGAACAGCGTGGCGTCCGGGTCAAGCCGTGCTGCGAGTGCCGGATCGAGTTCGACTCGCCCGCGAAGCGACGAGGCCGCCTGGCTGGGCGCTGCTTGCGGGGCGGGTGGTGGTGCGGCAGCAGGGGAAGACGGCCCTGCCGCCAGCGGCGTGCGGCCGGCTTCAAGGTTGGCCAGATAGCCCGCAATTTGCGCAGCCTGCGGTGAATCCGCCGGCAGCACGGCGAGCAGGGCGCGCCAGTGTGCGATCGCACCGGCGGGATTGCCCTGCGAGACCTCGTAGGCACCGGCCAGAGCCAGCGCCTTGGGTTGTTTCGGGTCGCTTGCCAGGGCCTCACGGATCAGCTGGATCGGGCGGCCGCTCAGCACTGACCCCTGCCCCTGGGCAATCGCATCAGCCAGATCGACCCGGGTCTGCGCATCACTGGGCGCAAGGGCCAGGGCCCTCTCGAACGCAGCCTGGGCCTCCGGGATTCGGCCCAGTGCCATCTCGCTTCGCCCCAGCAACTGCCAACCCTGAACCTGATCCGGCGAGCGCTTCAGTCGCTCGCGCAGCGTAGCCACAAGCTCTTCCAGGCTGGCCGGCTCGCGCTCCGATCGGACGATCGGGTCGGCCGCATCGGGGGCGCCGGCCATCCAGTACAGCGCGGCAGGCGGCACGATCAGCGTGGCCGCGAGCGCGGCGGTCAGCCAGGGGTTGCGCCGGGCTGACTGAGACGCCGAGTCAGCGGCGCGCTGCTGCGTGGTGTCGGGCGTGTTCAGTGGCTGCGGCAGATCCTGTTGGGTCTGCGCGGCAAATTCAGCGAGTGCCGAACGGCGTTCGGGTGAATCTGCAGGCAGATCTGCCAGCGCTGATTCAAGCTCTCTGCGGCGCTCGCGCAGCACCGAGAGCGCAATCGCGCTGGCGTCGCCCTCGCGCCCGGCGGCTGCGCGTTGCCACAGCGGGCGCATCACATAGATGACCACGCAGGTCGCAAGCAGACACAACAGCCCGTACAACAGGATCAGCGGGTTCACGGTGAATTGGAATTAGACGCAAGGCGCAGGAGATGGATTCTCCCACGCCTGCCGATGGCCCCACACGGTCAAGGGTGCAGCGTCACCCGGCCTTCGATCGGATAAGCCGGGTCGTTGTAGCCGGGCGTGGAGGGATGCCCCGGGCTGACCATCGAATCGATCAGGGCCTCATCCTGAGCATCGAAGGGCTTGTCGAGTGCGCCCAGGTATTCGGTCATCTGCTTGATTGTCCGCGGACCGACGATGGTCGAGGTCACCAGCCGGTTATTGAGCACCCACCTGACCGCAAACTGCGGCGCGGTCATGCCCCGCGAGGCGGCATGCTCGGCCACGCGACGGGCCAGCACGAGCGACTCCTCCCGCCACTCGGTCTGCATCATGCGGCGGTCCTTTCGGGCTGCGCGCGAATCATCGGGAGGGGCCTCGCCCGGCGTGTACTTGCCGGCCAGCACCCCGCGCGCGACCGGAGAGTAGGACGCCACGCCGATGCCGTAGTGCGCACAGGCCGGCAGCAGCTCGACCTCCGGCATGCGATTGAAGGCGTTGTAGTAGGGCTGCAGCGCGGCAGGCGGCGCAATGCCAGCCTCGCGGCACAGATGGACGATTTCAGCCAGACGCCAGGCCCGGTGGTTGGAGACGCCCAGATGGCGCACCTTTCCGGCCTTCACGATATCGGCGACCGCACCGATCGTCTCGGCCAGTGGCGTGTTGTGGTCTTCCTTGTGCAGGTACCAGATGTCGATGTGGTCCATGCCCAGGCGCTCGAGTGATTCGTCGATTGCCTGGAACAGCCAGCGCCTCGAGAGCCCCTTGCGGTTCGGATCGCTGCCCATCGCATTGGCGACCTTGGTGGCAACAATCCAGCGGTTACGGTCGGCGGCGATGGTGCGGCCGGTGATCCGCTCCGATTCGCCTTTCGCGTAGACGTCGGCGGTGTCGATGAAATTGATGCCGGCATCGCGCCCTGCGGCCACGATTTCATTCGACTCAGCCTCATTGGTGCGATCACCGAACATCATCGTGCCCAGGCACAGGGCCGAGACGCGAATGCCGGTGCGCCCGAGAACGCGCATCTCCATGGGGACCTCTGTGACTCAGGTGTTGCCGGGCCACGCGGCCGGCGGGATGCCGGCACGACGGGCCAGCCACCAGCCGTGCTGAACCGGCCACTTGTTGAATTCCGGATCCACGCCCAGGGCGAGCGCGGCGTTCAGCGGCCAGTTCGGATCCTGCAGAGCCTGGCGTCCGATGGCGATGATGTCGGCCTTGCCTTCGTTGAGGATCGCCTCGGCGTGGGCCGGATCTGTGATCAGGCCGACTGCGATCGTCGGGATGCCCACCTCGCGACGGATCGCATCTGCAAACGGGACCTGGTAACCCGGGCCACGTGGAATCGCCACACGGGCCGCGGTGGCTGGGCCGGTGATGCCGCCCGATGAGCAGTCGATGATGTCTGCGCCGATGGCCTTGAGCTCGCGTGAGAAGGCGATGCTGTCGTCCAGGGTCCAGCCACCTTCCAGACCATCGACCGATGACAGTCGAACCGACATCGGAATGTCCTGGCCGAGTGCTTCGCGCACGGCCGCCGCCGCCCGCAAGGGGAAGCGCATGCGGTTTTCGCGGCTGCCACCGTATGC
>Ga0114972_10001003_pt1 | contig 21228 bp, 10 predicted proteins | sample M_140807_EF_Meta_FD_87354 | JGI IMG/M metagenome (GOLD analysis project Ga0114972, IMG submission 87354) | Freshwater microbial communities from Lake Montjoie, Canada to study carbon cycling - M_140807_EF_MetaG | ecosystem: Environmental > Aquatic > Freshwater > Lake | place: Lake Montjoie...
CCGCAGAAATCGCGCTGTTAAGATTCTCCAGACTTGCCTGATTAATTTGTTGCCAATCTTTGTCTAAACAGACAACAATGCCCTGATAATTTGGCAAGGAAGACTCTAAAGATTCGCAGGTTAACAGTATTTTAACTTGGGTATCTTGGAGTATAAAGCTAATGCGTTCAGCAGGATAATCTGGGTCAATGGGAACATAAGCCACTCCTGCTTTTAATATCCCTAACAATCCCACAATCATCTCTAAAGAACGTTCTACGCAAAGACCAATTAAAGTATCTGGTTTAATCTGATAGTTTTGACGCAAATAATGGGCTAATTGATTAGCTTTGGCGTTTAATTGGCTATAGGTAAGTTGTTTCTCCTCAAACACCACTGCAACCCCATCCGGTTTTTTTTCTACTTGTTCCTCAAATAGCTGATAAATACATTTATCTTGGGGATAGTCAGCTTGGGTATTATTCCACTCAATTAATAACTGTTTTTGCTCTGATTCTGTCAATAATGGCAAGTTTGCCAGGGGTTCTTGCTGATTTGTGACAATTCCTTCTAACAGTGTCAGAAAATGACCTGTCATTCGTTCAATTGTATCATAGCCAAACAAATCTATATTATATTCCCAGACTCCCACCAGTCCAGCATCAGTGTTTTCCATTGCTAAACTTAAATCAAATTTAGCCGTATTGGTTTCTACCTGAACAGAATTGATACTTAACCCGGTTAACTCTACCGTCGATAGAGGTGTATTTTGCAGGACAAACATCACCTGAAATAAGGGTGTATGACTGATATCCCTTTGCGGTTGTAATGCTTCCACTAGCATTTCAAAGGGTAAATCTTGATGAGAGTAGGCTTCTAAGGCTACTTCTCGCACCTGTGCCAATAATTGCTCAAAACTGGGATTTTCTGCTAAATTGGTTCTTAAGACTAAGGTATTGACAAAAAAGCCAATTAACCCTTCTATTTCACTATGATTACGGTTCGCTATGGGTGTTCCGACTAAAATATCTGTTTGTCCAGTATAGCGATACAATAAGACATCAAAGGCGGCAAACAGGGTCATAAACAAGGTAACGCCTTGCTCTTGACTCAATTTTGTCAGTTTTTGGCTTAATTCTGGTGAGAGGGTAAATTTTTGATGTGTGCCGACAAAGGTTTGTACTGCTGGCCTTGGCTTATCGGTGGGTAGGGGTAAGAAAGTGGTTGCACCTGCTAATTGTTTTTGCCAATAAGCTAATTGAGTTTCTAGGATATCTCCCTGTAACCATTGTCGCTGCCAAACCGTAAAATCGGCGTACTGAATTGGTAAGGGGGTTAAGGGGGATAATTGCCTTTGAGTATAAGCATCATACAATGTTGCGAATTCTCGTACAAATACACCCATTGACCAGCCATCACTAATAATATGGTGCAGACACACTAACAATATATATTCCGTTTCCGACAAGATCAGTAAAGTAGTTCTGATTAAGGTTTCTGTTGCTAAGTTAAAGGGTTGTTGGACAAATTGGTTAATAATTTGCTGTGCGGCTTTTTCTCTTTCTTCTGTGGGTAAATGCTGCAGGTCAACAATTGATAGAGTCCAATTTGTTTTGGGGTGAATAATTTGGCTAAGTTGTCCCTCAATCGTAATAAAATTAGTCCGTAATGCCTCGTGACGTTCAATAATTGTTTGCAAGCTTTGTTCGATGATTCCCACTTCTAAATTTCCTACTAAACGCAAAGCTAGGGGAATATTGTAGAAAGCACTATTTTGCTCAAACTGGTCTAAAAACCATAGGCGTTGTTGGGAAAAAGAAACGGGGAAAATCTGATATTCTGTGGAGGTTTTGCTATTTTCGTCATCTATTGTGCTGGTAAGAGCAGAAGTCAAGGAGCGCATTGGCAACAGCTTAACTTCATCAATTTGCTCTTGTGGTAGGTTCTTAATTTCTGTTATTTCTTTGCTTAGTATTTTGCTAACTGCTTTGGGATAATGTTCTTCTAGGTATGTAGTTAATTCCTTAACAGTTTTCCTGTCAAATAAAACAACAAAGTGAATAATTTTATTGAGTTGTGTTTGCAGTTTATTGATGAGAATTGCTCCCCGAATTGAATCACCGCCAAGCTCAAAAAAGTCATCATTAATACCTATTTGATCAAGTTTTAGGACTTCTGCGAACAGAGACGCGATCGCTTTTTCTAGAGGAGTACGAGGAGCCACAAACTCTCCATCTAACTGACGTTGACGCTGTTGTTGGCCAGCAATCTCTTGGAGAATGAGTTCAGGATTGTATAAATTTTGGGCAATATTTTCAAAGAATTGATAATTCAAGATCCGATAGCTTAAACTATCTGATTTAGCAGTTGTTTCTCCTAAACTTATCTTCGTCTTTTGTTCTAAACTATCTAGATTAGATCGGGGACTAAAAATAGTTTCAGAGGCAATTTGAGCAGAAAACTTAAATAAAACACCATCTTTTTTTTCTTGCAGGAGTCCTTTCTCAATACCCGTTAAAAAATCCCAGATCGGTTTATTTTTCGGGGTGGGTTTATAAAAAAGCTCGACTTTTACTAATCTTTTTTCTTGGGCAATTGTTCCCAAATAAGCCAACATTTTATGTTCTACACCGCGCCCCAATACTCGACAACTGAGCAAAAAAGTATCTACAATTAGGGAATCTTCCTGGGCAGTAAATAATAGTAAACCCACTAAACCATAATCCCCAAAACGGTCTTTTACCTTAACCACTTGACAGTCTAATTCCCCTGAATTATAAAGTTGTTTAATTTGGGATTCGGAGCGTCGGATAGTTGTTAAGTTAAATTGGTTCGTTCGTTGAGTCAGTTGAGCAACTCGTGTCAATTCCTCCGTTTGTATGGGGGAAATTTCTATTTCTAAGTTAAGTTGGGTGAGAAAATCTTCAAAAGAAAGGGAATCTTCTTGCAAACGCTGACGCTGAATATTTTGTTGATAAAGATTCGTTCTTTGTTGGTCTTCTTGAGTAGTTTGAAGTTGATCAAAAGCCCAAATATGATCTAAAAATTGGGGAATTTTTTTGCTCTCTTGAGGAAGTTGTAATGTCAAAACTTCGGGACAGTTGGCCCTAACTTCAGCACATTCTATTGGGTTATCATCAATAAAGATAAAGCTATCTAGCCCTAGTTGCAATTCCTCTGCTAAAGACTGCAAATTTTGAGATTTTTCTTGCCAGTTAATACGCCAATTGACTAAATGATTTCGCTGAAGCAACATATCGGGATGTTGTTCAAAGACAGCAAAGACATCATCGGCTTGATTCTTACTACATAAACAGATTAACTTTCCTGTTGCTTGCTGGGCGATGATAAATTCTTGTAAAGCTCGAAATGGAGCATCAATTTTGACTCCTTTAACTCCATCTTCTCCACAAATTCCATTCCACAAAGTATTATCGCAGTCCAGGGCAATCACTTTGTAGGGAGAGCTTTTCAACGCTAAAATTTTTCTAGCTAATATTGTCCCCAAAGCTGTGAAAAAGGTTAGATTATAGGGAATATGTCCTAATTCGTCTCCGTAAGGATCATAATACTCCTGCACAGGATAAGTTTTGAGTAATTCTTGACTTTTAATTAGACAGATGCTAGGGTTTTTCTGGAGTTCTATTTCTAATTGCTCTTGTAATTTTTCATGTAACCCATTGAACGTTTTCTCATCGGTGGGAGGGGGGGGGCAAATGCAGACCAGGTAGGAATTTGGTGATCGCGTTGTCGCTGTTTTTAAGGCATTAGCAAAATCCTGGACGGTTTGCTCGATTTGCGTGATATTCTCTCCTAATTCCCGTGACCTTGAATTTTCATTCTGGAAAAATTCTGCTTTGATAGCATTCTTGGGGATTGGTTGGAGAAGATTTTCAGTTCCTTGCCAGTCTTCAAACCTGACTAAAACGACATTAACTCCATTGTGATTCGTCGCTAAAAGACTCGATGGATTGAGTAATTCTTGAAAGATTTGATTGTACTGAGCGAATTCTATTGAATCAGGAAATCCCATTGCCTTGAGCCAATAGGAGAGAGAATCTTCCACTGGTTCACTGGTAAATGTGGCTGTGATAGCGATTTTCTGATTAGCAAGGTCTGGCATCGTTGGCATGGGCTAGTCTGTCGGCAGCGTCAACGGATCATTCTAGCTGATTCTAGTCCCAAAAACTTTTTCTTTTAGAACCCAAATTTTCGATAAAACTAGACGGCTCTTCCCTTAACTGTGTGGAAAATGGGTCATAGTAATCACTAAACTAGAAAAGATAACGGCGAAAGGCTTGCTATGAAAGGATTTCATGAATCCATAAGCGTGGGTTATCACACACAATAGCGGAGAGCCACTAGACTAGATGCTGATTGTCAGAATAATGGGCTTGTAGTAAGATAACTGGGAGTCAAAAAGTTGTCCAACTCGAACTAAATTAAAGTCTTGTCAATTTTGCTTGTTTAGCCCAATTCAAGAGCATTAAAACTAAAATTGTCCTCATTACTGAAAATATGTCACCCCAAGTCTCTCAAGATCAAGCGACAACTAATCCTATCTCCGATATCACCAAATTTTGGGCAAGTGTAAAGGCGATCGCGGCTCCCTATTGGTATCCGACTATAGCGGGGGGAAGAGCTTTTTCTGATGTGATGAAAGCTTGGGCAATGCTCATTTTACTCATCGGGGTAATCCTGGCCGTTGTGGGTTTAAATGCCTTCAATAGTTTTGTGAGTAATTATTTAGTTGATGTCATCATTGCCAAGGATGATTTTGATAAATTTGTAAAAACTTTGGTGGTTTTCGCGGTTGGACTGCTCTTGGTTACACTTTTGGTGGGATTGCTTAAATTTCTCAGAAAAAGAATCGCTCTGGATTGGTATGAATGGCTCAATAGCTGGATTCTAGCAAAATATTTCAGCGATCGCGCTTATTACAAAATTAATTTTAAATCCGATTTAGATAACCCAGATCAACGGCTATCCCAGGAAATTGAGCCGATTACCAGTAACGCCCTCAGTTTTTTTACGGTTTGTCTAGAAAATGTCCTAGAGATGATCACTTTTTTAGTAATTCTCTGGTTAATTTCCCCTTTTGTTGCCATTCTTTTAGTCGTTTGGACAGTCATCGGTAACGCCATTGCTATCTATCTAAATCAAGCCTTAAATAAAATTACCCAAGAAGAATTAGAACTTAAAGCTAATTACAATTATGCTCTAACCCATGTTCGCACTCATGCGGAATCAATCGCTTTCTTTGATGGAGAAACCCAAGAATTAAGTATTATTCAGCGTAGATTTAATAATCTTTTGAACAGTGCTAAACGTAAAATTGATTGGGAGAGAGGCACAGAAATATTTAATCGGGGCTATCAGGCGGCGATCCAAGTATTTACCTTTGTCATTCTAGGGCCTTTGTATATGAATAGTGATGGCATTAGTTTCGGACAGGTCGGGCAAGCCTGTTTAGCGGCTAATTTGTTTGCTAGTGCGCTAGGGGAATTAATCGGTGAATTTGGCACTTCGGGACGATTTAGCAGTTATGTTGAACGTCTATCGGAATTTTCTCAAGCCCTGGAAGAAGTCGTTAAACAACCCGAAAATGTAAGCACGATTAAAACCATCGAAGAAAACCATTTTGCCTTTGAAAATGTGACTTTGCAAACTCCCGATTATGAACAGGTAATTGTTGAAAACCTTTCCCTTTCTGTTCAGCCTGGGCAAGGTCTATTGATTGTCGGGCCGAGTGGTCGGGGTAAAAGTTCCTTACTTCGGGCGATCGCGGGTTTATGGAATGCAGGAACAGGCCGATTAGTGCGCCCCCCCCTAGAAGAAGTCTTGTTTTTGCCCCAACGTCCCTATATAATACTAGGAACCTTGCGAGAACAGTTACTTTATCCCAATCGCAATCAAGAAAAAAGTGAGGCAGAATTAAGAGAAGTTTTACAACAAGTCAATCTCCAAAATCTGCTCAATCGAATCAATGGTTTTGATACAGAAGAGTCTTGGGAAAACATTTTATCTCTAGGAGAACAACAACGTTTAGCTTTTGCCAGGGTATTCATTACCCGTCCCAGTTTTACTATCCTAGATGAATCCACCAGTGCTTTGGACTTTAAAAATGAGGGGAATTTATATCAGCAATTACAAAAAACTAACACAACTTTTATTAGTGTCGGACATCGAGAAAGTCTCTTTAACTATCATCAATGGGTTTTAGAACTCTCCGAGGATTCCCATTGGCAACTGCTCACAGTTCAGGACTATCGCCGACAAAAAGCTAAAGAAATTAGTAGTGTTCCTGACGATAATTCCCAGGCTAGAGTCGAAAACTTACCTCATCAGCAAGCCGCAATGAAACCTCAAATTAATTCTCCCAAGGAACTCCCCCTTGAATCTCCAACGACAACAATCCTGACAGAAGAAGGACTTTCCCATGCACAAATGACGAAATTAAGCAACTATTCGCTCAATAGTATTAGAAGCCTAGCCAGTCGGGGGAAAACCATTACGGGAAATGATGGACTTACCTATCACTATGATAAAGACCCTAAAATCTTAAAATGGCTAAGAATTTAGCCGATACAGGGATGGGTAAAAACAACGTCAAACCATTACATTAATTTAGGAACAAAAATGACTCTAACTCTGGTTAACGAAAAAGAATTATTACAGGAGGTCGTCCAAGATATTGGGCAAAATAAAATTATCGTCGCGGCGAAAAAACTGCGTCAACAGGCAACCAATAGCCGTGAGATTCCTGCTCCCTGGCTTCTGAAAACAGCAGAGGCTTTAGAAACCGATGATTGGAGCATTTTATCCGAAGATTTTATTAATCTGAATTTTATCGGCAAAAATGGTTACTTCCTCATGATTGCTCCCTATCGAATTAATCGTCAGGGACAACGACACCTCACCTTGAGTGCGATTTACGGAAAAATTCACGAAAATAGTCAACCTTCCATTGAACAATTAGAAAGTTTGAGTCGTGAAAAATTTGGCATTCTCAGACAACCTGTTCCTAGAAATTTGTCCTTTACTGAAATTGCGAGTTGTGGCACGGTTAGCGGTGAAAAGGGAGAGGCTTTTATCGTTCCCCATAGATGGACTTTTCCCCACAGTGTTCAGGGGCCAGCTTTAAATAATGCCAGTGAGCAAAAACGGCGGTTTACGGGTTCTAGTCACGAATGTATCCGCAAAATTTTTGAACCAGAAACGGCTGATTTACTATTAGCTCCCCTAGAGGATCAAATTAATGGTGAACGCTATCGCCATCTTGATACGCAAGTCCACGAGGCGGGTCATGCTAACGGGGTGGGGTTTGACTTCAAACTCAAAAATAAACTGTTTCAAAACTATACCTATGCAGGAGTTGAGGAGTGGCGATCGGATAGTTTGGGCTTTGAATTTGCTTCCTGTACTTTATCTGCCGAAGAAGCGGGAAAATTGGTCGCTGTTAATTTTTGCATTCGCTTTGGTTTAGATGCTCACCGTTTAGGCGGTTTAGAAAAAGATGTGGATGTCCATGCTACTTTGATTAGTTTGGAATATCTCTTGCAAAATGATGCTATTTATCTGACTAAAAACGGTCAATTAGCTTTGCGGAATATTAGTTATCCAGGACTACTGCAAGCGGTGGAAATACACCGAACGAAAGCTTTATCCCTAACTCGAAGGGAGTTAAATCTAAGTAGTCCTACAGGTCTTTTTGCTCTGTATAAAGTAGATATTCACCCCGCAACCCAATTAATTTTTCAAGGACTAATTGTTCAACCCTGTGCTGGAATTTGGTCAGAGTTGCAATAGTGCCTGTACAGAACTATTTACACAAAAAAAAGTGAGTTTAAAAATGGACAAAAATGAATGGATTAGTCGGTTTGATGGTTTAATTCTGGAGCCTTCGATTCGAGAGTTTTATGGCCAAAAAGAGTTTTTTAATGTCGGTTATTGGCTCCCCCATACCTCAAATCAACAGGAAGCCTCTTTTAATCTGATGGAGAAACTTTTAGAATTTATTCCCGAAAAGCAAGGAACAATTCTTGATGTTGGCTGTGGTTTAGGCGCAACTACCCATTATCTGCTCAAATATTATCCATTGGAAGCTATTGTCGGGATTAACATTTCTCCCACACAAATTGAAAGAAGTCTCTTAAATTTTCCTGATGGTAAATTTCTATTAATGGATGCGGTAGAGATGAATTTTGAAGCTAATTCTTTTGAGCAAATTATTTGTGTCGAAGCGGCTCTTTATTTTAATACCAGGCAAAAATTCTTGCAAGAAGCGTGGCGAGTATTAAAACCAGGGGGAAGGTTAATTCTCTCGGATATGAGTTTTGCCACAACAGAACTTTTGGGGGATTGGACAGTTCCCCAGGCGAACACAGTCAAAGAGATTGCAGACTATCAAAATCTTTATCAACAGGCAGGGTTTAAAGAGGTTGAGTTTGTGGAGGTGACGGAGGAGTGTTGGTTCAGACATTTTCGCCATCTTAAGTCCTGGTTGACAGAGGAATTGCAATCAGAAAAATTAGACGAAGAAGCCTATAATTTCAATATCACTGCTTTGGATGCTTTGCTAAGTTCCTCGGTAATAACTTATTGGTTAGTTTCTGCCCAAAAACCAGTCAATATACTGTAATCATTTAAAATTTTTCTTGAATTTTTGGAGACAAAAAAATGTTTGAGTCATTATCAGGTAAAAAAGTCGTTATTATGGGTGCAAGCTCAGGGATTGACCTAGCGATCGCCGAAAAGCTGTTGGCAGTGGGGGCAAAAGTGGTGCTTTCCCATGCTTCTCAAGAGAAATTAGATGCGGCAGTTGCCCTCATTTCAGGCGAGATTGAAGCCAAGACGGTTAATGTTTTACAAGAAGATTCTGTGAATGCCTTTTTTGAAGAAATTGGCAACTTTGACCATTTAGTGGTAACGGCTCTCGGTGACAGAAATATGCCGCGATCGCTATTAACAGAAATGACCCTAGAAACAGCCCAGGGAGGCATGGAGAAATTCTGGGGAACCTTTTTAGCGGTGCGTGGTGTGCTCAAAACTTTGGCAAAGGACGGTTCTATCACCCTGACATCAAGCGTCAGTATGTTTAAACATTCCAAAATGGGCGGAATTTCCGTCATAGCCGCCGCCAATAGTGCCGTAGCCGTATTTGGACGCGCTCTCGCCCTAGAACTCGCTCCTATTCGCGTTAATGTTGTTGCCCCTGGATTAATCGAAGACACCAGCATCTGGACTAGTCAAGGTGAGTCGGAACGCTCAGACCTTAGCAAATGGGCGATCGCGGCCCTCCCCGTTGAACATTTAGGACAACCCGAAGAAATTGCCCTGGCAGTATTGAGTTTGCTCACCAACCCCTATATGACAGGTGTAATTTTACCTGTGGAGGGTGGAGTGACCCTAATTTAAGAAACAAAGATTTAATAAGTTGTGCATTCAAGATGCCGATTTCTGTAGGGAAATAATACCATTATGTCCTTAATCTCAACTGTCAATAGACAAGGTATTGCTTGATAGGCGAAAAAAGGGCTTAACAGTGTTAAGCCCCTACAAAACAGGTGATTAGCTTGGGAGATAAGAACCTGCAACCCCAAAAAAACAAGAGCAAATGTTCTTTGCATTGACTGTTAATAACAGAAAAAAACGCAGGTTATTTATTTTTCATTCCTAAACAAAGGGAAGTAGTGTAAAGAATGATTTAGGCTTACTCTGTCGGCTTATCATTGTCGAGTAAATCCTGAAGAAAAGGTTCAAGATTTTTAGGACGATAATCGGAACAAGCCTTCAATCGTTTCACCACACTATGATGAACAGTGACAACTTTGGTGTTAAAAGATCGCCATTCTTCACCCCCTAAAGCCAACAAGCCCTTAACACTGTTATCAAACTTAATAGTTGGGTCTAGTTTGATTTGAAATTCCTCACTTTCAGATTCCGTTGAGTCAAATTCTAATCCCAATTTTTTAGCCTGGTTAATCATCCATTGTAACGGGTAATCGGAAAGTCCTTGATAGTCTTTTTTTCCGCCACCGATACAGCTATGTTCACCCGCAAATAAAACTTCTTTGACAACTTGCTCAGGATTTTGGGGATTCGTTTTTATCGGAGTGGAAGGAAAGTTTTTGCGTTTTTCATCAATGGCCACAGCATGAAAAGCATTCTGGATAATAGGACTGAGTTTTGTATCACTAAACTCATATTTTTGATGATAAAACTTAGCCAGGGGAAACCAAGGGGTTAAATCAGGAATACCAAACGTTCCCACCGTATCCCAACAACCTAACATTTTAACAGGAATACGATGCTGAAGATATTCCTTTTCTGTGTCAATGTTTTGAGCATTAGCTTCACGGAAAGCTTGAGCTTTAGCACTATCAGAAAGAACGATCGGGTCTCTGTAAAGTTGATAGGCTTGGGGTATCTCTCCAACTTTAGAGCGTTTTAATAGTCCACATTTATCCATTAAACTGGCTAAACAACGAACGGCATAGGCTCCCCGACTAAAACCGAATAAATAGATTTCATCCTGGGTTTCAGGGTTGTAGTTAATGCAAAGAAAACGATAGGCATCTTGAATTGTACGATCAAGACCCCAACCAAAGGTTTCATTCCCTAAACACTTAATAAAATCATTATCTTCAGTTGTGCCATACCCTGATAAAAAGACAATTTGGGGAGTTTGATCTTCAGCAATATACTTAATAGATCGGGCAAATTTAACTACATTACTGGGATAAGTTCCAGCAGATTCCTGCCAAGAACCATCACAACAAACAATTAACCGTTTTTTCTGAATTGAGTCAGCCAGGGGAATGGATTCAGAAGTTGCAGTTTCAGGAATTACAGTGTCAGAAATCTCCTCAATGGTTTCATTGGTTTCATCAGAAAAAGTAGTTTCTTCGGCAATGATAATGGGTTCTAAATTTTCTACGACAGAAAATTCTTCGCTTTCGCCTTGAGAATCCTGTTCAACCACTTCATCCAATTCAGTGATCATTTCTGGTATTTCCAAAATTAATACTTCTTGATGATTAATGGTCATAGCCTCTGATTCAATCGGTAAGTCAGAGTTTTCTACCTCGAAAGCATTTTCATCTGTAGTAATAACTTCAGTAAGTTCATCAATTTCTGAAGGAGATTCTTCTTCAATGGAGTCAAAAATTTCGTTGATCATTGTTGTTCTTTTAGCCTTAGTTTTAGCATGACTGTTAGTTCGAGTTTTGGATTTAGGGGCAAACGATGATTTTGGAGGAAGACTATCTAGTTGCCAGCTTGTCCCATAGGGAATACCATTATTGCTATAACTGGTTTGATCCTCCACATTACCATTGAGCGATAAATAAGTGACCAAGCCAATTTCATCTCCCAGAGGATATTGATACATATGTTTTTGGATTTCTTCTTGACTACGCGCTTGATTCCAAATAGATAGTTCGGTAAGATAACCTTGCCAATAATGTGACAGCTTAACGGATGCTCCCAAGGTTATTTTTTCAATACCTGTTAAGCTACGATTGTGACCGTTGCCACGATGCCAAATCAGACCATTGCGATAGATCAACATTCGACCCGCGATCGCATTTTTGACAAAGGCCCAATGAGTCCAATGATTATAATCCTTGAGCTTAACTTTTTTTTCAATCCGATCAAAACCTTCTTCATTACCTGCATCCCAAAAAATAGAAGAATTGACGGGATCACCCCAGGGAAGAGTAATATGTAAAACGCGGTTATTTTCCTGATTAAAAGCCTCTAAAAGAGTCGTTTCTGTCGCTAAATTGTTTTCTCCCTTTGCCCAAAATGCAATGGTGATGTTATCATCAATATTGAAAAATCCCTGGGATAACTCTATATGATCATCTATGCCATTGAACCTTAAGACGGATCGTTGTTCAGCCATTAATTTTCTCCTGGTAATTTCCAGCAATTAAAAAATGATTAATCGTGTCAGTAATATTAAGAAATACATTAGATTTGATGCTAAAACTTAGAAAAATTGATCAAAGTTAGTGAGGACTGACACTTTGTTCGCCCCATTCTGCTCAATTCTAGCAGCATTTACGGCTATTTAGCCCAAAATATTGTTCCCAAGCTTTACCGCTAGAGACTTTTATCGTAAAGTGATGAGAGAAATTCAGGTTTATTCCAATTGTCAGTAAGTGGGCTTAATTAATTGTTACATAGTAGAACAGGCTTCTAGCCTGTGGACGGGCAGGATGCCCATCCTACGTTTTATATTTAATTGCAACCAGCTACTTAGCCGTTTGGCTCATCACCCAGGGAATCTCAAAAACATACTACTTTTTACGCTATGCAAACCCCCGTTGTCTCTGATAACTCCTCCCATAATCCCTTTTCACTGTTTGGTCAATTTTGGAAAAATCTTAAAATTGTAGCTCAACCCTATTGGTATCCAACAGAGTTAAATGGACGCGCATTTGGGGATGTGATCATTTCCTGGGGAATGTCAGCATTGATAATTCTAACCGTCTTGGCGACAGTGGGGGTGGAGGCTTTTAGTAGCTATTGGAATCGTTATGTCCTCGATATTATTATCCAAGATAGAGACCTTTCTAAGTATCTAAATACCCTGTGGCTATCCAGTTTATTGATTGTGGTTGTAACAGGGTTATTTGCTTTTTCTCAATTTATTCGTCGTAAAGTAGCTTTAGACTGGTATAAATGGCTAAGTACACAAACTATTAAGAAATATCTCAATGATCGTGCTTATTATAACATTAATTTTACCTCAGATTTAAAAAATCCTGATCAAAGATTATCTAAAGAAATTGAACCGATTACCACCATGACTTTAAGGTTTTTAATTACCTTGGTGGAAAAAGGGTTACAAATGATTACTTTTTCAATTATTCTTTGGACAATTTCCCAGCAAATTGCCGTTTATTTAGTAATCTATACGATCGCAGGAAATTTAGTGGCGATTTATCTAACCCAGGAATTAAACAAAATTAATCAATCCGAACTTAATGATAAGGCAGATTATAGTTATGCGTTAACCCATGTTCGTAACCATGCAGAATCCATAGCTTTTTTTCAGGGAGAAGAGCAGGAAGCAAAAATGATTGAACGTCGTTTTGAAAAGGTTATCCAAAGCTCAGAAAAACTAATTAATTGGGAACGCTTTAATAATCTTTTTAATCGGGGTTATCAGTCAGCGATTGGTGTATTTTCAATGTTTATTTTGACACCCATGTTTATTCAAAATGAAATTGATTATGGGGAAATTAGTCAAGCTAGTTTATGTTGTTTTCTTTTTTCCAATGCCCTGGGACAATTAATTAGTGAATGGGGAACATCGGGTAAAGTCTCGAATTATATTGAACGGTTAGCCGCTTTTGCCGATGCCTTAAAAGTTGCGGGGGAGGAGCCTAAAGATTTAAGTCGCATTACGACCCTAGAAGATAATCGTCTAGCTTTTGAGAATTTTACCCTACAAACTCCCGATTATCAAAAGGTGATTGTGGAGAATTTATCGGTTTCTGTACCGTTGGGGGAAAGCCTATTAATTATCGGCCCTAGTGGCAGGGGAAAAAGTTCTTTATTACGGGCGATCGCGGGTTTATGGAAGGCGGGCAGTGGTCGTTTAGTCCGTCCTCCTTTAGCCGAAATATTGTTTTTACCTCAACGTCCTTATATTATTCTTGGCACTTTACGCGAGCAATTACTTTATCCCCATACAGATGATCAAATCAGCGATCGAGAATTAGAAATTATCCTAAAAAAAGTCAATCTTCAACATTTATTAACCGAAAAAAATAGCTTTGATCGAGAAGTTAATTGGGAACAGGTTTTATCCCTTGGAGAACAACAGAGATTAGCCTTTGCCCGACTGTTCATTACTCGTCCTACCTTTACCATTTTAGATGAGGCAACCAGTGCCTTAGATTTACCAAACGAAGCCAGCTTATATCAGCAATTACAAGAAACTGAAACCACTTTTATTAGTGTGGGTCATCGGGAAAGTTTATTTAATTATCATCAATGGGTCTTAGAGTTAATCGAAAATTCCCATTGGCAGCTATCAACGGTAGAAGATTATCAGCAAAAAAAAGTTAATACTGTAGAAGTCATATCAACAAATTCAGAAAATTACCAGCAGGCAAAAATAGAGACTTTATCTGACTTTAAAACTGAGGATACTTCAGAAATTAAAACAATGCCTGAAATAACAGAAGGTTTGTCGCATAAACAAATGCAGGCACTCACTAATTATTCTTTGGGGAGTGTTCGGAGTCGAGCTAGTTTAGGCAAAATTATTACCGCTAACGATGGTTTTAATTATCGTTACGATAAAGAACCAAAAGCCTTAAAATGGATTAGAATAGAAGGAAGTGGGCTTAATTAATATTAGACGTAGAACAGGCTTCTAGCCTGTGGACAGGCACGATGCCTATCCCACATTTTATATTTCATTGTAACCAGCTACTTAAAAGTTTTTAACTAATTTATTAGCCTTCTAGCTTTATAAAAAAAACTTATAGCGGTAATCACATAAGTGAGGTGTATTGGAGTCTTGTACAGCAAGCCTTTTGGAAAATTTATTACCCCTCATACGACTGAATACCGCTATATCATCTTCATCACACTCTATATTTATGAAAGAATCGCCTAATGTTGTTTTATTATTGACCCATAGCGGCGATTTTTTTACCATTGACCGTGTAGCTGAAGCTATAGAAAAAAAAGGAGTCGTAACTTTTCGCTTAGATACTGATAAATTTCCCCTAGAGGTACAATTAACAGCCCAATTTAATGGTAAAAAAAGTTTTCACCAATTAACTTATAATAATCAATCTATTAATAGTGAACAGGTTAAATCCGTTTGGACAAGACGCATTTGGCAACCTGAATTAACGGCAGATTTAGCTCCTCAGTTTCGAGAAGCTTGTTTGCGAGAATCTCAGGCGACTTTAGCAGGTTTTTGGGATAATTTAAGATCAGCCCGTTGGTTAGATAATTTAGCTCAGATTGAGACGGCCAAAAATAAGTTATTACAGCTACGTTTGGCTTCAGAAATTGGCTTAATCATTCCCCCTACCTTAGTGACCAATAATGCTGATGCTGCACGGGAGTTTTTTTCGCAGGTTCAGGGAAAAATGGTGAGTAAATTGTTAACCGCGATCGCCCACAGTATGGAGTCGCCCGAATTTTTTCTTTATACCAGTAGGGTGACAGCAGAAGACCTCAAAGAAGCAGAATCTTTGCGCTATTGTCCAATGGTTTTTCAAGCCGAAATTCCTAAACAATTAGAACTGCGAATTGTGTTAGTTAATGGACAGATGTTTGTGGGAGCTTTAGACTCTTCTCAGTATAATCATTCAACCGTAGATTGGAGAACACCTGGTATTGCTTCAGTAGCTTGGCAACATCACACTTTACCTGATTTATTAATTAAGCAACTTCAGGTTTTTATGGTAAATTTAGGGTTAAATTTTGGCGCATTTGATTTTATTTTAACGCCATCGGGAGAATACGTTTTTTTAGAAGTTAATCCCGTTGGTGAGTGGGGAATGTTAGAACGTGATTTAGATTTGCCTATTTCTACCGCGATCGCCGATTTTTTAGTCTGCTAAAAATCCAAACAAGATCTTATTACAGAAATCTAAACTTGCAACTAAGAAGTATTAACTTTAAATTTTAAGGAGATTTATGACCGTTTTAATTGTTACTTTTAGTCATGACAATGAAAGTATTCCCCTGGTAATCAAAGCCCTAGAAACGATGGGCAAAAAAGCTTTTCGTTTGGATACTGATCGCTTCCCCACAGAGGTCAAAATTGATCTTTACTCAGGAGATAAAAAAGCTGGAATTATTACCGATGGAGAACAACAATTAGAGCTAACTGAAGTTTTTTCTGTTTGGTATCGGCGCATGAGACACGGGCAGAAATTACCCAATGATATGGATAGCCAATTTCGAGAAGTTTCTCTGAAAGAATGTCGGTTAAGTATTCGAGGCATGATTGCGAGTTTACCTGGCTTTCATCTTGACCCAATTGCTAAGGTAGAGCGTACCAATCATAAAAATTTACAATTACAAGTAGCGCGACAATTAGGTTTATTAATTCCTCGTACTTTAACCTCTAATAATCCTGAAGCCGTTAAGCAATTTGCTGAGGAATTTAAAGCAACGGGAATTGTGACTAAAATGCTTTCTCAATTTGCGATTTATGGAGAAAACAAAGAAGAAATGGTTGTGTTCACAAGTCCTGTGACCGACAAAGACCTAGATAATTTAGAAGGCTTACAATTCTGCCCCATGACTTTTCAGGAAAATATTCCTAAAGCTTTGGAATTACGAATAACCATCGTGGGCAAACAGATATTTACGGCGGCTATAGATTCCCAACAATTAGACGGAGCTATCTACGATTGGCGCAAAGAAGGCAAAGCTCTCCATCGACAATGGCAAACTTATGATTTACCTAAAACTATTGAAAAACAACTACTTGAATTAATGGCATATTTCGGTCTCAATTATGGTGCAATTGATATGATCGTCACCCCTGATAAACGTTATATTTTTTTAGAAATTAATCCCGTTGGCGAGTTTTTTTGGCTAGAACTTTACCCACCTCATTTTCCAATTTCCCAGGCGATCGCTGAAATACTACTCAATTCATAAACAAAAAGCAAACGGAAAAATTTTAAGACTAGTGATTTAAGACAAATATGATATGATATGCCATTAGCAGTTTACATTTTTAAGGCTACTACTCAGAAATTAAAAGGAATAACTATGGCTTATCCCAACACCCCACAAACTAAAGCAATGCCCTTCTTTGCTCGTTTTTTGTCTGTAGATCAAGAAGAAGCTCCGACACCTGAATCCCCTGATTCTGAACCCGCTCCCGTTTGGACTTGGAAATGGCCTTCTGACTGGGAAGATAGTTAATTAAGATAACTTTAGTAATTAAAGTAACGTTTAATTAATGCAATAAAAAATATTTACCGCAATAGCTCAAGCAGAAGCAGGGCTTTTTGCGGTATTTTGTTATCGTCACAAATTGCAATGAATCTGATAGTTTCCTAAAATCTAAATCGTCAACACCAAATGCTGACAAAGTTTCTAGTTGAAACTACTCATCAGCGATTTCAACTTCTCTGGGAGTAACAGGTTCATTGGCAGCAATCTCTACCTCAATGGCATTTTTAAGATTAAGTTTTAGAACTTGAGAAATGGGTAAACCTTCCACTTCCTTAATGAGATATTCTTGGGTTTCTTTTTCACGACGCTTGAGATAGACAGCTTTAAGCAGAGCCTCAATGCCATAACCCGTCACAATATCGCCAATAATAGTAGAAATACCTAAGACCCCTAGTCCACCAACTAGACCGAGAGGGCCGCCTAAGCCAAAGAGTGCATAAATTGTAGGATAGGCAGTGGCACTAGATGCAGCAACGGCAATAATGAAAACAACGCCAGGGAGTCCGAGAGAAGCAAGTTTTTGGACAATTTCATCAAGAGAAACTCCCCAGGAGACAAGTTTTTTGTTGATTTCTTCGGGATTAATTCCCAAAAAATTATTAGGGATTGTAGCTTCAGCAGTTTCCGTCATTGATAACGCTCCTAAAATTACTAAGTTGGTTTGGTTAGTCGGAATTTCAGTCATGTGAACCGCCCATCGGTGATACAAAGGCATACAGCGTCAGCTTCCTACCCAATAAGATGCCTTTGCAGCAAGCTACATCAGTCTTATTCCGACGCGATCAGCGACTCCCGCGTTACGCAGGTGGAAGCACTTCGCTCACTTTCGATCTTAGCTTCTACAGGTTCATCACGGAAGGCCGAGTTCAGCAAGAAATACATCCCTCTGTCAGCAATTACAAATTAAACTGGGATAACTAAATATAGAAGAACATCAGGATTTAGTAGCCTATAAATAAGAAGATTTAGTAGCCTATAAATAAGAAAAAGAGGCTGTGCCTGTTTTGTAGAAGTTAGAATGAAAGTAAACAACCAAAGTTGATTCCGTGTCCATAAGCCCCCACAAAAGCCCTAAAACCTTAGCCTGAGCGAATTTCGGATAGTCTTCTAAATATTCCTTGAGTTTTGCCAGTCCCCCATGTTCAATAACTCCGATAATCTCTTGGGCGATCGCGTCTAGAGGTAGATCAAAAAACCAAGCCCAGTCATTGAGAAACTCATTAGAAATACAACCAGTTCCTATAGAGTCCTTATAGGGGGTGGTTGTAATTTTTTCCTCAATCATTTTGGAAAGTTCACGAAGAGAAATCCCCGCTTTCCGTAAAGCTTTCGAGATAGACTGCTGACTTTTCTTCAAAACTTGGGCGATCGCGGTTTGAGTGACCTTGACTCCCTTTTCTAAACATTCCATCGCCGCTTTTAGTAATTGATGACGGGCAAATTGGGTTTCATTACCTGCTTCGGGCGTAATCTCAAACGCATCTTGGACAATCACCTTGGCCCCATATTGAGACAGCCAACTTAAATCCGTTCCATGCGGAACCAAAGCAAAATAATGAAATTGCTGGTCAGGGTAACGATTAACTCGCTGACGACCCGCCCCCTGAAGAATTTCTTCCTTATTCCGAGACTCATAATATTCCTCAAAACCATCAAGAGTTCCATGCAGAGCAAAATATTCATCCTCAATCGCTCCCTTGTTGGCATAGGGTAAACCGAGAGTTGCAAAATTAGGACTACCCGCAAAGGCATTAGAACCGCGATTGTGGTTAAACCAGTAACCCTCCATTTCCAGATTGTCTCCCTGACATTTATGGGCAATCAGGGGAATCTCACCGTAGAGTTGTTTTAACTCCTGTAAAACGCATTTCACCCGTTTGAAAGCTGTATCCGTCATTCGGCGGGGACTGGCGACTCCTTGAACGTTAATTTGGTGAATAATCAGGTTACGGAGGGGATCATTCTGTTTACGACGAATCGCACTGATTTTCTCCTCTAATCCCGTAATATCTTGAATTCGCTTAGTATTAGCCGTTGCATCCAGAAAAATATTCTTCTTAGCCGTATTAAAAATGCGGGCATAATCCTGACGGCGATCGCGGGTAATGGTCAGTTTCCCGTTGGAAATACGAAGAGCAATGCCTTTGTCGCCTCGAATCGCTTTGAGTAGGTAAAAGAGAGCATTAGGAGGAAGTTTTTGAAGATTCTCCTCACTTTCTCTGTAGGCTTTGGCTCGGAAGTGGGCGATCGCCGATTTATAAGCCCCTTTGAATTCCTTTTTATCAGCACTACTGAGGTATAAGGTATCGGCAACTTGAAAAATATCAAATAAATTGAAGGAATGGGCTGAAATTGTTTCAATAACTTCATCGAGAAAACTCAAGTCAATTTCTTGTACCTGAGCCAAAATAGTTTGATGGGTTTCCCCAAAGACCTGATGACTGTCAAATAATTCCTTAATTGATTGAAAAATTTTGTCAACGTCTTGATATTGTTCAGAAGAAAGAAAATCCCTCGTTCGGTCAATTTCATCGAGGAGCTTTTGGCGATCGCTTTCCGTAATCTTAGTGGGTTTAATGCTCTGAGAAGATTCATCCCAAATGATGATGTCGTTGGAGTAATCGTAATCTCTCGGCATGGAATCAATGTGACAGCGAATTTTAGGAGCCGACAAAGTTTGTTTACGGTCATGGAGAAACCAGCCAGCGTTAAATTTGCAAACTTGGGCCATTGGACAGGACTGACAAATGGGATTACTCCCTGCGCCCTCATTGGGATCGTGTCCCATTTCTGATAATTGATTAAAAAGTTCCGCTCGGATGCAATTAGCCTTAACTACCAGATTTTCTTCAAGGGTATCTTGAGTCGCCTTAACTAACTTTCCTTGCTCATTACGAGTTAATCCATATTGGAGTCTGGGCATTAAATCGGTAAATTCAGTCGAAATTTGAGCAATTGTCGGATTACGGTGGTCATGATAGACATACCAAACCTTGCCGACGGGATTGGCGATACTGCAAACCGCATGGGACTTGCCATCGCCCATAAAAGAGGCATCGAGAACATTTCCCGTTTCCTTAAGCCAAGCTAAACCGCGATCGCCTTCAAATTCTTTCCCTTCAATCTGAGGAACACCAAATCCTTTCGGCTGTGATCGTTTGATTTGTTTAGTGAACCACTGCTGAACCCGACTAACGACGCTATCAGGACATAACGCATCAAATTCATCGGGATTTAAGTATTGAATCTGGTTAAACTGCTCCTGGGTGATTTCATCACAGTCATTGTCTGATTTAGTGGCTTGTCCCCACCAGGCAAATTTGATTCTGTCTCCATAACCCCAATCGGTTAAGAGCTTGACGGTTTTCTCATACTGTTTGAGAACATTTTTGTTGAGGATAGCCCCCGCGTCAGCCGCGATGCCAATCAGACAGTCTTCTGGGAGTTGTTGAATCGCGGCCAGTAATTGTTGAGGACTGCCCTGATGATTTCCCCCTGCCGCCCCGATACAGGGGATGTCCCACTTCTGAGAAGCCACAAACGGTTTGAGAATACCTTCCGTTAACCAAACAATGGTCGCATTAGTTAGACTTGGCCCCGTAATCGTCAAGGGTAATTCGCCATTTTGGAGATGACTAGAGACTTGCCCCTTGGGCCAACGATATTTCCCTGATTCAGCTTTGGTCAATCGGATTTGATAGCCAATTACCTTTCCTTCTGAATTGAAAGCAGGACAGGCGATCCCTGGGCTGAGAGTAAATAGTTTCGTTCCTGACCAGTCAACCCCAGGAAAATTGGGGGGAATGCCTGGGGGAATCTCCTGATTGTCAGCGATCGAGAAAAATAGTCCCTGGTTTATTTGGTTGTCGGTTAAACCGCGATCTCGTAATTGTTGCCGATGCTCATTAGTCAATCCCAGGTAACGAGCGAGTTTACGGATAGCAAGATCGACAGACTCAATAGGGAGAGCCATTTTAGCATGATGGGCTAATCGTCGGCTTTGGTTAGCGAGTCTTTCCCGTTGCCACTGTTCTCGCTGTTCCTGACTCCACTGTTGGGCATCAGCTTTATAAACCCACATCCCAAAACCGAGAGCATCCTGTCCTCGAAAAACATAATCAATGGGATTAGCTAAGATATCTCGGCAATGAATTAGGGTCGTTTTTTGATTTTGGCGACAATCTTTTTTGGCTCCCTGACAGACGGGACAATCACCCCGCTTAAAGCGAATCCAGTCAGATAAAGAGGAGTTTAACTTGTTAGAGGATTGCTGTTGTGCGTTAGCAGTCGAAA
>Ga0114972_10001004_pt1 | contig 21193 bp, 16 predicted proteins | sample M_140807_EF_Meta_FD_87354 | JGI IMG/M metagenome (GOLD analysis project Ga0114972, IMG submission 87354) | Freshwater microbial communities from Lake Montjoie, Canada to study carbon cycling - M_140807_EF_MetaG | ecosystem: Environmental > Aquatic > Freshwater > Lake | place: Lake Montjoie...
AATACCGGCGAAGGCGCGGGTGCCACGCTGCGAAACCAAGCGCTCGCCCTGCTCTTCGCAGAGAGGCTCGCGCGGCGAGGGCTACCGGTCGTTGCGGCGAGCGATGACCTTGGCGTTCGCATGACCCGCACCGCGGAAACGCCGGAGCAAACGAGCCAAATCATCACGGCCATGCGCGAGGTCCTTGCCGCCCCAGTTACCGACGAAGAAGCCCTTGCGCTTCGTCATTCGCTCGAAGCGAGCCCTCCGCGGCGGCTTGCTCCCGCCGAAGCGGGCATTGCGGCGTGTGCGGGTGACGCCGGTGTCGCACCGACCAGCAAACTGCCGGAAACGTCCGCGCAGGCCGTCGAAACGTGGCGTAGCGAGTCCCTCCAGGTGGGAGGCGTCGCGGTGGGCATCGTTGGTCCAAACGCCGTGAGCAACGCCGCGACGGAAACCATCGACGGCGGCGCAGCCTGGTCGTTGCGACCGGCGCGAACTGGCGGGAGAGCAACGGCCCCATCGCATCGCGTTGCATTCGCCGCGCTCGAACACGATGCCTCCTCGAGGCTCGAGATTGCTTGGGACCTCCCGGACCCGCGGCGTGCGCTCGAACTTGCGGTCGCACTTCGCGCGCGACCTTCGCCGCTTCGTGAGAAACTCTCGCTGCGAGAGCCACGCTGGCGGCTCGCCGAAGTCTTCACCACCGCGCGAATGGACGGCGGCTGCCTCCGGCTACGGTTCGAAAGCCGAGACCTTCCCCGAGGGCACCTCGCGCAGTCCGCTGCCGAAGTGATCGCGCTCGCCGAACACGACGTGGCCGCCGGCCTCGCTTGGCCGCCGAACGACGCCATCGTCGCAGAAACGATCGCAGCGGCGGAAGAAGCGACCAGCGCCGCAGAACGCGCCGCATGGTGGGCTCTCTCTGCCCCGAGAAAGACGGAGGGAATCGTCGTGTCGAGCCTGCTCTCCTTGCCGCCGCAGCGCGACGACATCGAAGGAACGCTCGACGAACTCGAGGCGGCCTATCAATCCGAGATCGCTGCCGGCAAGACCCATGAGATGCCCGTTCGCCCGAGGGACCTCGCGAGCACGGCGAAGCATTCTCTCGAACCGGGTCAGCGCGAATCGTGGCTGTTGGTCGCCAACGAGTGCGGCTCTGGAGACGAGTCCGCTTGGGACGCAGGGCGAAGCGCGCTCGCGGCGCAAACTGCTGCGGAATTCCACGTGGGCGACGATGTGACGATCGAGCCATGGATTCGCCCCGACGGGATTGGGCTCCTCGCCCATGGGGCCCCGCGAAGCCCCGAGTCCGCAGTCGACTTCGGCCGACGTCTCGCTCGCGGTCTGGGCGCGGCGCTTGCGAGTGCCTCGTTTTCGGAAGCTCGCTTCAACCGCGCTCATGCCACCGCGCTGCGCTTCGCGGCGAATCCCGAGGTGCAGCTTCTCGGAGCGCTCGGGCAACGTGCCTTCCCGGACAGGCCAACGCTCTTCGCGCCACTCGGCCTTCTGGACCAACAACTCGCAACGACACGCCGTGACGCCGAGGAACGATGGCGTGGGATGCTGAGCGAACCGTGGCGCATGGCGATGCTCGCGAGCGTCGATGGCGACGAAGCTCATGCCGCAGAGCGAGAGCTCGCCCGGTGGTTCGTCGGACCGGCGTCCTCCCCCTGCGCCAGGAAGCGCGCCGCGGACGGACCCGGTCCGGGCGAAACACGCGTTGCGGCTGCCCAAACGGCGGCACGCGCGCTGACCGCCTTCACCACGGGCTCGGCCCAGGACGCGTCAATCCTCGAGGTCGTCGCGGCACTGGTGCGCCAGCAGCGGGGAGACAGCGCCGTCTCCGCCCGCTCGCTCGGAGGAACGCGGGCTCCGACGCTCGTGCTCGACACCGGAGCCCGGCCCCTCGACCTCGAAGCGGAACTCGAACGGCTGCGAAAGCTCGAAGTGTCACCAAAGACGTTCCAAGCGGCGGTCGACCAGGTCCTTCACGAGCGAAAGCTGCGCCGGGCGACGCCTCGCGGGCGCATCGACGCACTCTGGTTGGCAGACGAACACGCCCCGCCAGGGCTCGAAGACGTCCGCCGGTGGATTCACCAAAATTTTCAGCGGGCGCGCGCAGGCACTGCGATCGCCGTACAACCTGCCCCAAGCTCCGAATCCACCGGCAATGCCCCGGCCAAGCCGCGATGAAGCACGGGCGGCCCTGGCCCCTGCGCAACGCTCGAGTTGACACAAATCAATACTCGTCGGCAACCCGCGAAGCCGTAACTCCGCGCTCAGCTTCGGATCGGATAGCGCACGCCACCGAGTTCGATGACGGGCGGCTCCCCCTCTCGAAGGTGCGGCGCGACGGCAAGTTGGGCGTGACGGGAGAACCGCGCGTCGAACGCACCCGCTTTCACGCGACATCGCAACACACCGTCGTCGTCAGTTCGTAGGGTGGTGAGGTCGAGGGGTTCCTCCGTGGCGTCCGCCAAGCGAACGTACGCGGAGCCTTCGCGGACCTCGAACCGGTCGACGAAGTGAGGCGTGCCTTCGACGGTGAAGTAGCACCAGTCGTAGCCGTTCGACAGGATCGGACGACCGTCGTCAGGGTGCCGGGCAATCCAAGTCGGGAGCGCTGCAGCCAAGCCAGGATGTTCGACAGGCTCGCCGTCGTGAAACCATCGACCCGAGCGGTCGAGGACAATCGTGCTCTCACGGCTACGGCCTTCGGGCGCGGGCAGTCGGAAAAATTCGGGATGGTCGCCTGGCTTCATCGGTCAGTGCTAGCCTCGGATGCCTTGTCCTCAACGAAGCACCCCGAAAGCTTAGCGGCAACGCGCCGCTACTACGACGAGTTTGCCGCACGTTACGACGCTCAGCGAGGTGGACGCGTCGAAGGCGGCTACCATGACCTGGTCGACGACCTCGAAATCGATTTCTTGCAGCGTTTCGCGGCAGGTTCGGACGTGCTCGAGGTCGGCTGCGGCACGGGACTCTTGCTGGAGCGCATCGCGACGTTCTCACGGCGGGCGGAAGGCGTTGACCTTTCTCCGGGGATGCTCGCCTCTGCCCGAGAGCGCGGTCTCACGGTGCAGGAAGCCAGCGCAACGGAGCTTCCCTACGCGGATGGCACGTTCGACGTGACCTGCTCGTTCAAGGTGCTCGCGCACATCGAAGACATTCGGCGCGCCTTGTCAGAAATGACGCGCGTCACGAAACGAGGCGGCACGGTGGTCGCAGAATTCTACAACCCGTTCAGCCTTCGGGCGCTCGCCAAGCGGATTGGTCCGGCTGGAAAAGTCGGCGAGACGACGACCGAGGCTGCGGTATTTACTCGCTTCGACCGACCCTCTGAAGCCGCGGGGCTGCTGCCTTCAGGTACGCGTCTCATCGATCGTCGGGGGGTGAGAATCGTCACTCCGACCGCAGGAGCACTGCGCTGGCCCGTGCTTGGCGACCTGCTTCGCACCGCCGAGTGGAAGCTCTGCGACTCGCCGCTCGCGAACGTCGCGGGCTTCTGGATTGGCGCGTTTCGGAAAGAGTGAACGTCAGAAACGCACGACGAAGCCGAGCGATGCGCCTTTGGACGTTGCCTCGGCGACAGGCTCGACCGTCGGCGAAGGCACCGTCCGCTTCCTCGTCGCGCGCTCCACAGGCACGAGCCCAACCTGAGCCTCCAGTACGCCCGCGAGAACGAGCGCCGTTGTGACGCCGACCGAGGCCCAATTCGCGGTTCGAACGGCGCGGAAGGTATTCCCCGCGGCCTCGCAATCCGCGATGCGACAGTCGACCGCAGCGTAGTGTTGCGCCGCGAGGAGTGTCCCCAGAGACGCCGCGATACCCAAGGCTTCGCTCGCCGCGAAGAAGACTCCCAAGCCCGAATTTCCGTTCTGGAACTGCCCGACGCCGAACGGTACCAGCGCGGTAACGCGCGAACGGGTGGTGACCACGGTCTCTTCGGTCGCAAGGCGCGCAAGTTCGGCGAGGCGGCGTTGTTCCCGCAACTGTTGCTGCTGCTCGCGCACGACGGCGTCTTGACGCTCGCGAAGGATCTTCTGCCGTAAACCCTCGAGTTCCTCGGCGCGCTCCGACATTACGAAGATGAAGCGCTGCATCACGGGCTCAGGGAACTGGCCCGCTGGCGGCTCGTAAAACGGGTCATCGCGCAGGTGCTCCGCGATGACGCGATCCGCCTCGGAAATGCGACCGAGAGCGACGAGAGTCGCGGCGAAGAGTGGTCGAGCCGCCTGCACGATCTCGCGTCGCTTCCGCGCGTCCACGGCCTTGGGATCGACGGGTTCGGCGAGGAGCGCCGAAAAGACTTCCACCGCGCGCTCGTATTGTCCGTTGCTGAAGAGGTTGCGGCCCGTCTCGAAGTCGGAACGCGTGTCTCCGTACGCGAGCACTGGGAGGCTCGATACGACCGCAAGGACGACGGCTACGAAGCGCGGCGACAACGGGGGCAAAGTAATTCAGATTTGATTCGGCGCCTACGGCTTCGGCGCGGCCGTGGCGGTTGCGATGCTGGCGGCCGGGCCCCCGAATCGTCCGGAGTGCCTCTCAGCGAGCCCACGGAACGGCCGTGGCAGCGCCCGCCGTCAATGTCACCACCTGGCGAGCGTTGCCGGGCATGAAGGTGCACGTCGTGCGTCGCTGGATGTCCGCCATCTTGACGACGCCGACCGTGCCGGCCCCAAACACAAGACCGTTGTCACAACTGACCTGTGCGTTCGAAGGCCCGCCAGACAAGCTGACCCGCGCATCCTTGAATCCAAGAGCCACGGTGAACGCTTGGATTTCCTCGGAGTCGTTCGCCGGCGGCGCGGTCACGAGGATAGAGGCCGTTGTCATCGAGCAGCATGGGTTGTCCTCGGGCATGAAGCCAACGACGGCGTGGGCACCGGGGGAGAGTTCTTGAGTGCGTCCGAACCACGCCACTTCGGCGCCATCCACCCGCAATTTCGCGCCGGCAGGGACCGCCGTGAGCCGTACTTTACGGACGGATTTCACGCGCGCGACGTCTTCGGTGGCCCGAACGGAGCCCGCCCCGCCGGCTGCCGACGAAAGACGTGGCGACGGTGACGCGAGCGGCGCTGTCCCCATCGCTTCGCTCGTTTTGTTGCTGGACTCCATACCCCGGGGCGTCCCTTCGCGAGGCTCCGTGAACGACGCGTCGAACGCCACCGACGACATCACCGGACGCGGGCCGTCTGCCGTCCGAGCCCTAAGCCCCCGCGCAATCGCGAAAGAGCCGCCTCCGAGCGCGAGCGCTCCGCCTGCCAAACACGCCGCGGCGGCGATGCGCCTTCCCCATCGGCGGCGCGAGGTGAGCGAGCTCATTCGCTTGATAATCGTCATGTCATGGGGACGCATGGCAAGCGCCCGATTGAAATCGGCAGCCGCTCCCTGAACGTCACCATGCCGCCGTGCTCGCTCCCCACGCTCGACGAGGCGTGGCACGAGGGTTTCGGCGAGTCGCTCACGGTACGCTGCAGGCTCGGCGAAATACTCGTCCAGCACCTGCTGCGGAGCCGCAGCGCCTAGCGCTTCCAGTTCACCCGAGATCGCTGCAGCGAAGTCGGCCGCGCTTGGGTACCGTCGCGATGGCTCAAGTTGCAGGGCTCTCGCGACGATCGCGGCCCATCGGCCTCCGACCTCCGCGCGCTCCGAATCCGCCGGTTCAAAGTCGCCGGCGAGAACCCGTCGCAGGACCTGTGCCGGATTCGTCCCCTGAAAGGGAAGATGCCCAACGAGGCATTCGTAAAGAAGGACCCCCAGCGCAAACACATCCGTCGTCGGCGCGATCGCTCCGCCTTCGATCTGCTCGGGCGCCATGTGCGCCGGAGAGCCTAGAATCTGGCCGGTCGATGTGACGCCCTGCGCATCGAGCACCTTCGCAATCCCAAAATCCGTGAGCTTTACCTTCGCGCGAGCGCGCCCTGAGCTCGAGCCGCCTTCGCGCGGCGACGACGGGCGCTCGGAACCCATCCCCTGGTCGATCAGCACGTTCTCCGGCTTGATGTCACGGTGGATGACACCCGCTTCATGGGCATGCTGCACCGCATCGCACAGCGTCGCCGCGATCGACGCCGCCACCTCCGGCGGTACGGCGCCATGCTCATCGAGCACTTTGCGGAGGGTCGTGCCGCCGATGAGCTCGACCACGAGATAGCGCTCGGGGTCGTCATCGTCCGACACGTCGTAGACATCGACGATCCCGGTGTGACGAAGCTTCGCGACAGCCCTCGCCTCCGCCACGAAGCGACCTCTCACTTCGGCATTCTCGCGGAGGTGATTGTGAATGAGCTTTACGGCAACTTCGCGTTCGAGGCGCAGATCGCGAGCGCGGTACACCGTGGCCATGCCACCGTGGCCGAGTTCTTCAAGCAGCTCGTATTTGTCGAGGCGTGGAAATCGATCGCGCTGGGCGATCGCGCTCACTCGACGACCTTGACCTGGATGGCATTCGTCGTGCCCGGCACGCCGACGGGCGCACCGAAGAGCGCGACGAACGAGTCACCGGGTGCGACGATACCGTTGGCCAAGAGCAGCGCGTGCGCCCGTTGAATCATGTCGTCCGAGTCTCGCAGATTTTCGACGTAGAGCGGCACGATGCCCCAGAGCAGACACATTTGGCGCAGCGTCTTCACGTTTGGAGACAGCCCGATGATCGCCGACGCGGGCCGCGCCCCCGATGCGAACCGCGCCGTCGTGCCGCTCTCGGTGAACGCGACGAGGACCTTCGCGCCAACCGAAGTCGCAATTTCGCACGCACCGCGCGCAACCGACTCGGCGATCCGAGTCCGGTCCGCGATGACTTTCGTGCTCGAAGGCTTGTAAAATGCGCTCTGCTCCGCCTCGAGGACGATGCGGTGCATCATGCGAACGACGAGCCCGGGGTGCTTGCCCATCGCGGTCTCGCCCGAGAGCATCACGGCATCCGCCCCATCAAACACGGCCGTCGCGACGTCACTTGCCTCGGCACGCGTGGGCCGCTGAGCGGTCACCATCGACTGCATCATCTCGGTCGCGACGATCGCAGGACGCTGGTGATGCCTCGCGAGACCGAGGATCTTCCGCTGAATGACGGGAACGTGCTCCGGTGGGAACTCGACACCGAGATCGCCGCGCGCGACCATCACCGCATCGGACGCGAGGATGATGGGCTCGAGGTGCTCGATCGCTTGCGGCGTCTCGAGCTTCGCAACGACCGGTGTCGGTCGCCCCCACGCTTCGCAGATGTCCCGTACGAGTCGCACTTCGGCCGCGCTGCGAACGAACGAAAGCGCGACGAAATCGATCCCCTGTGAGAGGCCGAACGACAGGTCGAGTTTGTCTTTCTCGGTCAACGTCTCGATGCGGACGCGCTCCGCCGGAATGTGAACGCCAACCTTGTCGCGTAGCGTCCCGGCCTGCGTGCAGCGGGCACGCAGCGCACCGCCACCCGCCTCGATGACCTCGATGTTGACCCGACCGTCGTCGAGAAGGAGCACGTCACCGACGTGCAAGTCATCGACGAGGCCCTTGTATTGAATGAGGACGGTCCCCGCGGGTGCAATACTGTTTGCCGTTTCGGTTTCCGCGAGCGAGACCTCATCGCCGAATGCAAGCTCGAGAGTCCCACCTTCGAAGCGACCCGTTCGAATTTTCGGACCGCAGAGATCCTGAAGGATCGCGACTTCTTTGCGGCAGTGCTCGGCCGCCGCGCGCACGCGGCGAATTCGCTCGCCGTGCTCCTCGTGGCTCCCGTGCGAGAAGTTCAGTCGGGCGACGTTCATCCCGGCTTCAATCAACTCGATCAGGGCCTCGGGAGAGTCGGACGCCGGCCCCAGCGTGCAGATGATCTTGGCCCGTCGAATTGGCACGGGGCGAGGATTGCACACCCGTCGCAGCGTCGGAAGGGATGTTCTGCTTGACCGCCGAATCGCCGTCCGTCACAAGCGGACCATGTTCTCGCGTGACTCGGAAGGCCGCGCCACCGTCGCCGGACGACCCCTCGGCGCAATACTCGATGCGGCGGGCGTGACGACCCCAGCCTACGTTTACGACCTCGGCGCGATGGAAGCCGAGGCATGCGAGCTCATGGGAGCGTTCGGTGAGCAGCCTCATCTCGTCGCGTACGCGGTGAAAGCGAACACCGCAGGCGCCGTCATCCGCACCCTCGCCGCTGCCGGATGCGGCGCAGAGGTTGGTTCGGCCGCCGAACTCGCGGTCGCGGTGCGCGCCGGCTTGACGCCGGACCGCCTTCTTCTCTCCGGCATGGGGAAAACGGTCGCGGCGATCGATGCCGCCATTTCTTCTGGCGATCGCGGTATTCGGGCAATTCAGGTCGATTCGGTCGACGAACTCTCCCGGATCGCGGACCGTGCCCGCTCCTTGGGTCGCCGGGCGCGGGTTGCGCTGCGCGTGAATCCCGGCGTGATGGCCGACACGCACGAGGCGATCGCCACCGGCCACGACGACGCGAAGTTCGGCATTGCCATGCGGGACCTCGACGCCGCGTACTCCGCGCTCGGGCGAGGCGTGGCCGACCTCGAGCTCGTAGGGCTCGGCGGGCACGTCGGCTCGCAGCTTACGCGCACCGACGAATACCTCGAAGGCGCCCGCGCCATCCTCGCGATTGCAGCGGCAGTCCCGTCCGCGGTGCGCCGCCCATCCGCCGATGGCGCACGCCTCGAGCTCGTGGATTTCGGGGGCGGCTTCGGCATCGATTACGGTGACGGCTGCCCCGTACGCCCAGCGGATTTCGCCCGCGCTGCGACGTTGCTCGTTCAAGAGGGGATGCCTGGCGCCACCCTGGTCGTCGAGCCCGGCCGCTCCCTCGTCGGAGCCCACGGGTCCCTCGTTGCGAGCGTCGTAGCGACGAAACGCAGCGGTTCGCGGCGCTGGCTCGTCCTTGACGCCGGCATGACCGATCTTCTGCGTCCCGCCTTGTACGGCGCACGTCACCGAATCGAGTCGCTCGACGCTGCGCCAACGTCGACCGACCCGACCTGGCGCGTCGTAGGACCTGTCTGCGAGTCGACCGACGACTTCGGAGAGTTCTCGCTCGGCGACCCGCCCCCCTCGCGTGTCGTGATTCGTGACGCGGGCGCGTACGGCTACACGATGGCCAGCCACTACAACGGCCGTGGATTTCCCGCGGAGGTGTTCGTCCACGCGGACGGCCGAATTGCGACGAGCAACGCACACGATGCCGCGAGTTGGATAGAGGGTCGCTCGGCGAGCTAGCCTACCTCGCGGCGTGACCAAAGCCGCCTCAGCCGCGCGACCCCACATCGGGCGGAACGCCGACGGACGGCGGGCGCCACGAGACGGCCTTCCGGGTCGTATCGCCCAAGTGCGGCGGGGGCGCCGTCGATCGACGTGCACGCAAACGAGGCTCTTCGAGTGCGACCTCGACCCCAAGTGCACGGCAGCGTCGCACGATGCGTTCCGGATCGACGCCTGGGGCGACCAGCAATCCTCCTGGAGGCGACGGTTCAAGAAAAAGCTCCGCGACTCCAGCGCGGGTGCGCAGCAGCTCACGTACCTCGGGGTCCTCGACCCACAGAAACCCGCTCGCCTGAGAAAAGGTGCTCGAACCGACCACCGTGCCGGCGTCGTCGAGGATTTGAGCGATCGACTCCGGAACGACCGTGAGCGCAGCGAGCCGGCGGTGCATTTCGGCCGCCTCGATGCCACTTGAAAGCCCGCGACCGATCGCCGCGGCGCTTAGCTCCACCTCGAAGGACGGTTCGAGCGCGGCAAGGTCGACGAACGCTGTCAGCTCGAGCACGTCCGCGATGCGCGCCGCAGTGCCCAATCGGAGGCGGCGTTCCTCCATGGTGCTCGACTCGCCGCGACCTCGGCGGGCTTCCTCCCGATCCATCCTGGCGCCCCCGATCACCACCGTCGGAGCGAGGTCATGCACGGCCGCCGTCGCGAGCGCGCGACCCCGCGCAGTGAGCCGGATCGCGACGCCGCCAGAATCGACCGCGGAAGCCCCGTCCGCTCCCGCTCCCCCGACATCCACCATCCCAAGTGCAGGCAGCGATTCGAGCAGAAGTCGACGCAAGAGCGAGGGCAACTCGGGCGCCGTCAGTCCGACGCGCTTGGCCCATCGCTCGAGCAGGCGTTGCAGGCCACCCATGCGAAGGTCCGCCGAGATGTAGCTGACGAGTTCGTCGTAGGGTGTCCACTGCCCTTCGCTGAGGTCGACCAGCGCCTCGAGGACGATCTCGCGCAACACACCGACAGGGCTCGAATCGCGCGCATCGGCCGGGAGTCGAACCATCTCCGCTTCACCGCGCGCCTCGTCCCAAGCGCCACCGCGCCGCCATAGTTCGAAGAGTGCGCGCGAAAGTTCCCCCAGCGTCGTCGTTCCGGGAGGCGCAGCGATCGACAACGCGGCGGGCTCCCAGAGACCGAGCGCCCTCGAGAGTGCGATGAGAAGCGCGGTCTCCTCCGAAGTTCTTCCAAAACGCTGGGCGAGTCGGCCAACGAGGGAACGTGGCGTACCAAGACCCGCCCTGCATTCGCCAACCACACCCCCGTCGCGTGCCGCCATCGCCAACGCGAGGACGTAAGGCACGGGGTCGGCGGAGAAACGCGCTCGACGTGGCAAGTGGTCTTCCTCCACCACGTGGCTTCGAATCTGTTCCCGGCGACGCTCCCGCTCGCGGGTGCGGTCCGCACCGACGAAGGCCGCCACCTCGGTCGGAAGCACGTACCGATTCGGGTGAAGGGGAAACAAGAAACCACGTTTCTCAAGGGAAAACGCGGCACCTCGACGACCAGCAGCGACACCGTATGCGCCTCGCAGTCGCATCGGCTCTCGCTCGAGGTCCATCAGCTCTTGGGTGTCGACTTCACCGCCCACTTGCTCCAGCTGCTCGAGCAAGCGGCGCTCTTGATGTGAGATTCGGGCGAGCTCTGCCGCGAGTGCGTGCGGGTCCCCAAGGACCTCCCATGCCGGTTCCAGCGAGAGCGCGACGGGGGGCGTGCTTGGGCGGCCCAGGTAGTGAGTCGCGATCGCGCTCGCAGTCTCAAAAGGCGCCTCCGCGAGCAGCGCGCGCAACGAGCGAGGATCGTCCCCCTCGGTGGCCCGCAATTGCACCAAGAACGCCGTCGGAAGAACGAGCTCGATGACGTGCCCGTCGGGGCGCGCGCCGTGCTTTTTCCGATACGCTTCGGCGAGTTCATCGTCCGCCATGCGCGCATAAACAAGCCCGCGGCGCACGAGCAACTCGAGGCCACTCGGCACCGCACCGACAACGAGGGAGCCGCCCGCCTCGGCGATCGTTCGCAGGAGATCGCCGCTGCCCCCGGGAAGTCGCGCCGGCTCGCGGATGTCCGGCAGCCGCACCAGAGCACGCGCGATTTGCGCAGGTTTGTCGATGCGTTTGTGCGGGTCGACCTTGACCCCGAGCCGCTCGGCGAGCCCGTCGAGTTCCTTCGCCGGCAACGACCGCAGGATCGTCTCGAGTCGGCGCTCTGCAGCCGGCCCCGGAGGCCTCGCGAGGCGGTCCGTTCCGAGCTCGCCCTCGATGCCTTGGAACGGCGGCGGGGCCGCACTGTCGCGCCGCGGTGGGGCTTCCGATGCCCTCGGGCGTTTGCTGGGTCGTTCGGACATGATGGGTGGCGGTCGAAGTAGTGCCCCCCCCGACATTCAGAGAACTTCAAACCATAGCTCCTTCGAGCGGCAACTCAAGCGTTCACGACGGCTGGCTCGGCGGCGGTTCCGGGGAAGCGGACGCCGGCACCGAGAACGGCTAAGCTTCCGCGTCGTGCTGCTTCGCGATCCGGTCCACGGGCTCATTTCCTTCGAGCAAGAGGAAGAGCGCATCATCCCGCGCCTCCTCGAGGCGCCCGAGGTGCAGAGGCTCCGGCGCATCCGTCAACTCGGCTTGACGAGCCTCGCGTTTCCAGGCGCCGAGCACACGCGCTTCTCGCATGCACTGGGCGCGGCCCACGTCATGCAGCTCTTCGTGGCGCGTCTTCGCAAGATCCACGACGACCTTCCCTTCTGGCAGCGGCTTACGAGCGAGCGTGCGCGAGACGCCCTCGCCGCGGCGCTACTTCACGACGTCGGGCACGGCCCGCTCTCCCATCTCTTTGAAGACGCCGTCGCACACGCGACCGGAAAATGCAGGCTGCACGAAGAGTGGACGGAACAAATCCTGCTCGACGACGGTACCGAGGTGCACCGCATCCTCGCGAGCGAGGACCCTGAGCTGCCTCGGAGAGTCGCCGGGCTCGTCCGCGGCGAGCACCAGCTGCCGTACCTCGCGAAAGCGGTCAGCGGGACATTCGACGTCGACCGATGCGACTACTTGTTGAGGGACGCGCACGCCACCGGCGTCGGTTACGGAGATTACGACCTGCCATGGTTGCTTCGGAGTTTACGCTTCGGCGAAAGCAAATCCGGCGCACCCCCGGGTCTCGCGATCGACGGTCCGAAAGGGATGAACGCCATCGAGTCGTTCATCCTCGCTCGTCTTTTCATGTTTCAGCAGGTGTATTTTCACAAGGCAACGCGGGCAGCGGAGTGGATGATCCGCGCCATCCTTCGCCGCGCCATGCACCTCATTCAAGATGGCACCCGCCTGCCCGTCGTCCCACGCGCGATGGTCGCGTTCGCCGCCGGCGATACGCCCTCGCTCGGTGACTACCTCGCGCTCGACGACCAGCTGCTGCTCGAAACGATCAACGCGTGGCGGGACGCAAGCGACCCCGTGCTCGCCGACCTGTGCAACCGGCTTCGGGCTCGCGTCCTCTTCAAAACCGAAGAACTTTACGGTGCGGCGCAGAGCCCCGAAAAACGAACGTTGGCCTACGAAACCGTGCGCCGCATCTCGGAGCAAGCGGGCCTGATGCCCGACTACTACACCGGGCTCGACGTGGCCACCGACACCCCCTACGAAGAAGATCGTTCGCTTACCGTTATTTTTGGTTCAGGGCAGCCGCGTCGTCCAACGGAGGTCTCGTTCGTGCTCGACCGCCTTCGCGACGAAACCCTCTCCCGCGTTCGCGTGGTGTTCCCAGGCGAGCTTCGAGACCGCGTACGCGAGGCGCTGCGAACGCTCGACTGAAATGGCATCGCTCGAGTCTTCGCCCGCCCCCGTTCGTCGCGTGCAGCCTCTGGCGCTCGTTGCGATCGCCGTGTCCGCAACGCTCGCGGCAGAGAAGGCCACGGCTCAGGACGGCTCCTACGGGCGATTCGAGGGCGACCTTGCGCTCGCCGGTGAACTCGGTGTGGTTGGCGGGACCGATGCTCGAGCGATCGCCGCACGCCTCGGCGCAAGCTACCTCACGATGGCTGGCGTCTATGCCCAGTTCGAAAAAGTCGTAAGCGACGAGCCGACGGACGCGGGCCACCGAATCGCGGGCGGGATTGAGCTTCGACCGTTGTTTCTCGCGCGATTCGTGAGTGACCTCGAACGCGGCCCTGCCCTTCTCGACCTGTGGCTCGATTCTTTCGGGTTCGCGCTCGGCGCGTATTCCGAATGGAGCGGAGCTCCCGCGTGCGCGATTGGATGCAGAAACGAAGGCCTCGAGTTCGCCGGTAGAATGGCGCTGCCTCTGCTGCCCGAAGCGACCGGCCCGTTTCTCGGTCTTCGGGTGGGCGCGCGTTTTCCACTCGAAGGCCCGCGACTCGACGCGACCAACGGCACGGAGGCCTTTGGAATGCTCTCGCTAGGTTACGAGCACGTGCTCGGGATGGGGCTGCTGCGCCGCGCCTACTGATGCGGTGGGACACACCATGTTTGTCGCAACACCCCGCGTTGGGGCTTATGATGGGGGCGTGACGATGGTGGCACGAAGGTTCGCGATGGCGTCGGCAGTGGCGCTCTCCGCATGGGCGGCGCCCGCACGCGCGGAAGATCTGGTCGTCAAGGCCGGCGAAAGCGCAACCCTCTCGGGTGAGCACGTGTACCGCACGGTAACGATCGAAGGCACCCTGCTCGTCGGCAAATTCGACGGCAAAGACCCGAACTCCGGCTGGCTACGCCTGAAGTCGAACTCGATCAAGGTCAGCGCGGGCGCGCGCATCGACGCCAACGGTCGCGGGCACCGTGGGGCCCTGGCCGGTGCAGAAGGCACGGCGATGGGTGCCGGCACGTCACCGACGCCTGCTTCCCCCGACGATGCCGAACCTCTCGCCGGCGGTGGCGGAGCGCACATTGGCAACGGTGGCACGGGCAGCCTGCTCGAGACCAAGGGCAACCCGCCGAAGGTCACGTGCACGGCGAACATGGCCTTCGCGGGAGGCAAGGCCTACGACGACGCGACGATGGCGTTCGTGCTCGTGAACGCCCAGCAAGGCATGGGCAGCGCGGGCGGCACCAGCCACGCCGGAGCGCCGAATCCGACCGTCAACATTCCCGGCGGAAACGGCGGAGGTGCCGTGATGTTCGAAGCGGCCACGATCGAACTCCTCGGCTCGATCGAAGCGAACGGCGTCGGGTTCGCCGGTCCCCTCCAGGGCGCGAGTGCGGGCGCGGGTGCGGGTGGCACGATCTACCTGCACACCCATCTGCTGACGACGGGCATGGAGACGCGGCTCAAGGTCGAGGGCGGTGTCGGGATGGTCGGCAACCTCATCGGCGGGAGCGGCGGTGGGGGGCTCATCGTGCTTGCGTCGAAGGAAGCCCCTCCCCTCGGTCAGGTGACGGTGAGCGGCGGTGCCAGCCCAGAGCCTGCCTGTACGAGTGCGAAGGGCGCCGATGGCACGCTCTACCAGCTCGACCCCGGTCCCTGCCTCGACATCGATGCAGACATGCACGGCAGCGACTCGTGCGGCGGCGACGACTGCGACGACACCAACGCCGCGATCCATCCCGGCCAGCCCGAGATTTGCGACGGCATCGACCAGGACTGCAGCGGCACCGCCGACGACGCCGACGATGCGTCGATGTGCCTCAAGAACGAGACCTGCAACAACGGCAAGTGCGTGCCCCTTCCCCCGAACACGACGGGCCCCACGAGCGACGCCGTGCCCCACATCGTGCTCGAAGGTGGCCTGTGCACATGGTCTTCGTCCCGCTCGGCCAACCTTTGGCCCGCTGCGGCACTCGGCCTTGCTGCGATCGCGCTGCGTCGCTCGCGCCGCCGCCATCCACGCTGACGCGACGCGTCGAAAGAGACGCTGCGGTTTCGATTGAGCGCACGCGCACGCCGTCACGCGGACGGCGGAACCGAAACGCACCATTGTCTTGCGGTTCCAGGCCAACCGTCGAAAGATGCGCGCCGCATGAAGGAACCGAAGACGGCACTCGACATGTACCGGATGATGTTGCTCATCCGGCGTTTCGAGGAAGAGGCAGCACGCGCGTACTCGCTCGGTAAAATCGGCGGATTTTTGCACCTTTACATCGGTCAAGAGTCCATCGCCGTCGGCGCAGCGCACGCGCTCAAGCCCACCGACAGCGTCGTGACGACCTACCGCGACCACGGCCTCGCGCTGGCTCGCGGCATGACGTCGAACGCGGGCATGGCCGAGTTGTTCGGCAAAGTCACCGGCTGCTCGAAAGGGCTCGGCGGCTCGATGCACTTCTTCGACAAAGAGCATCGAATGTACGGCGGCCACGGCATCATCGGCGCGCACTTGCCGCTCGCGGCGGGAGTTGCCTTCGCGTCCAAGTACACGGGCGACGACGGCGTGACGATGGTGTTCTACGGCGACGGCTCCGCATCGATCGGTGCGACGCACGAGGGCATGAGCCTCGCGGCGCTGTGGAAGCTGCCGATCGTGTTCGTCTGCGAAAACAATCAGTATTCAATGGGCACGTCGCTCGAGCGCTCGATCTCGGTCACCGACATGTCGAAAAAAGCCGACGGCTACGGCATGGCGAAGGATCGCTTCGTCGCCGAAGACGTCTTCGAGGTACGCGACCGCCTCCAGGTCGCCGTGGACCGCGCGCGAAGGGGCGAGGGACCAACGCTCGTCGAGATCCTCACCTACCGCTACCGCGGGCACTCGATGAGCGATCCGGCGAAGTACCGCACGAAAGAGGAGGTCGAGGAGTACAAGAACCGTGACGCATTGAACCGCCTTCGCGCGGAGCTCGATGCTGCCGCGGAGACGCGTGCGGAACTCGAAGCGCTCGAAGCGTCCGTCGAAGCCGAGGTGGCAGAGAGCATTCGTTTCGCCGACGAGAGCCCTGAACCGACGGCGGACTTGCTGGAGTCGACCACCTACGCTGGGGAGTTTGCCCGATGAAGAGCATGCGTGTGCGCGAGGCGATCCGCGAAGCGATCGCCGAAGAAATGGAGCGCGACGAGCGCGTGTTCCTGATGGGCGAGGAGGTCGCGCGCTACCAAGGCGCTTACAAGGTGAGCGAAGGTCTTCTCGACCGTTTCGGGGAAAAGCGCGTCATCGACACGCCGATCACGGAAGCGGGTTTCGCAGGGATCGGAATCGGCGCGGCGATGGTTGGCCTTCGCCCCATCATCGAGTTCATGACGTGGAACTTCTCTGCCGTCGCGTTCGACCAAATTTTGAACAACGCGGCAAAACTTCGCCAGATGTCTGGCGGGCAGCTTTCGGTCCCCGTCGTCTTCCGCGGCCCGAACGCTTCGGCGCGGCAGGTGGGTTCGCAGCACTCCCACGCGATGGAGCACTTCTATGTGAACGTGCCCGGCCTCAAAGTCGTCGCGCCATCGACACCCGCCGACGCCAAGGGACTCTTGAAGACGGCGATCCGCGACGAAAACCCCGTTCTTTACATGGAGAGCGAGACTCTTTACTCGGTAAAGGGAGACGTCCCCGAAGGCGAACATCTGGTGCCTTTCGGCAAAGGCCGCATCGCTCGCGAAGGAAAGGACTGCACGATCGTCTCCTACAGCCGCATGGTCCACGTCGCTCTCGAGGCGGCGGAAACGCTCGCGGCAAAGGGCATCGATTGCGAGGTCATCGATCTGCGAAGCCTGCGCCCGCTGGACGAGGACATCCTCGTGCAAAGCATCTCGAAGACACACCGCGCGGTCGTCGCCTACGAGGGCTGGCCGTACGGCGGCGTAGGGGCCGAGGTCGTCGACCGAATCCAGCGCCTTGCGTTCGACGAACTCGATGCGCCGATTCTTCGGGTCACGACCCTCGACTTCCCGATGCCCTACAACGCAAAGCTCGAACAACACGTCGTTCCTCAGGCTCAACGCATCGTTGAAGCCGTGGAATCCGTCACCTACCGGAGCGTGTGACATGGCCCGCGTTGTCGACATGCCGAAGCTCTCCCCCACGATGGAGGAAGGGCAGATCGTCACCTGGCACAAGAAGGAGGGCGACTCCGTCGATGTGGACGACCTCCTCGCCGAGGTCGAGACCGACAAAGCGACGATGGAGTTCCGCTCCTTCGACCGCGGGACGTTGCTGAAAATTCTCGCGCCCGCCGGCGCGATGGTGCGGCTAGGCGATCCCGTTGCGGTCTTCGGAAACGCCGGCGAGTCCACCGAAGGGCTTGCCCCAGCCGCCGCAACGAAAGCGCCTGCCCCAGGAGCCGCGCCAACGGCAGCCGCGCCAACGGCAGCCGCGGCCATGCAAAGCGCCGCTCCTGCGACGCCCCCCTCGCCGTCGGAGGCACCCCTCGTCGCGGCCTCGCTCGGCGCCGACGGTCGCGTGAAGGCGTCGCCTTACGTCCGCAAGCTCGCGCGTGAACGCGGCCTCGATCTGCTTCGCGTTTCCGGTTCCGGGACGGGCGGTCGCATCGTTGCGCGAGACCTCACGGGCACGACTCCGGCGACGGCCATCCGCGCCATCGCGGCCGCCCCCGTCGCGAAGTCCCCGGTCGCCGTGTCGCCCGCAGCGCTCCCAGCAGGACGCGAGCCGACCATCAAACCGCTCAGCATGATGCGGCGTACGATCGCTCGGCGGCTCACCGAGTCGAAACAGCAGGTACCCCACTTTTACCTGACCATCGACGTCGATGCCGATGCCCTCTTCGAGCTCCGGGCGCGCCTCAACGCCGACCTCGGCCGCAAAGTATCGTTCAACGACCTCGTCGTGAAAGCCGTCGCCGTCGCGATCGGCCGTGCTCCGGAGGTGAATGCGCAGTTTACCCCCGATTCGCTCATCTACCACCGAAGGGTGGACCTCTCGGTCGCCGTGGCTGTTGACGATGGCCTGGTAACGCCGGTGCTGCGAAACGCCGACCAAAAGAGCCTCCTTCAAATCAGCGAGGAGATTCAGGCGCTCTCTGCGAAAGCGAGAGACAAGAAGCTCAGCGTAGAGGAGATGACCGGCGGCACGTTCTCCATTTCGAACCTCGGAATGCATGGCATCGACGAATTCGCCGCGGTGATCAACCCGCCGGAAGGCGCGATCCTCGCGGTCGGCGCAATCCGAAACGAGCCCGTCGTAAAGGAAGGCGTCGTCGTGCCGGGCAAGCGCATGAAGATGACGCTCTCATGCGATCACCGCGTGGTCGATGGCGCGGTGGGCGCAAAATTCCTCGCGGAGCTTCGAAAAGTCCTCGAGCGTCCCCTCCAAATCGTCGCCTCCTAGCGCCGTGCGGCCGGGGGTGCTCGGACTCGTCGTGGGGCTCGGGCTCTGCTGTCTTTCGCAGGGCGCGCCCCACAGTGCGCTCGCGAACTCGGGAGCCCCTCGGGGCAACGTCGCACCGACCCGTGCCGATTCCGACGGGGTCGTCGTGACGCTGCACGAGCCCATCGATGGGCAGGTGCTCATCGCGGGTGGGATGGTGCAGCTCGGTAGCGCGGTGCCCGAGATCACGCAGGCGCAGCGAATGTGCCGAGAAGAGCTCCGGCGCGACGCGTGCGACAGCAGTCTTTTCTCTGATGAAATGCTCGCTCACGACGTCGTGCTGTCAGGCTACTGGCTCGATCGAACCGAGGTGACCAACGAGGCCTACGGTCGCTGCGTGGAAGCGGGGGCGTGCGTTCCCCCGGCTTATCCTGGCGCGCGACGGTGGACCGCAGTCCCGACGCAGCCGGCGACCCTCGTGACCTGGTACGACGCCGATCGCTACTGCCGTTGGCGGGGCGGGCGGCTGCCTACGGAAGCGGAGTGGGAACGCGCTGCACGCGGCATGCACCGCCGCACCTACCCCTGGGGCGATGTTTACGCGCCGCTGTTGTCGAATCACGGCCGAGCCGCATTGCACGAGCAAGACCGGCTCGACGACGGCGACGGTTTCGCGGAGCTCGCTCCCGTCGGCTCCTTCCCGGCAGCGCGCACCACCGAAGGCGTCTACGACTTGGCCGGAAACGTGGAGGAGTGGGTCGCCGACTGGTATTCCGAGAGCTACGCGGACGTGGACTTGCGCAATCCGAAAGGCCCTAGCAACGGCGACTTTCGCGTATTGCGTGGTGGAAGTTTTCGAGATGGACGAGCGTGGTTGCGAAGCGCTCGACGCCATCACGAGCTGCCTTCCGTGGCGCATCCATGGGTTGGCTTTCGCTGCGCCAAGAGCGCGCCTTAGCGCGACCGGGACCAGACGCGACCGTTCGACCCGTTGGCCAGAGCTCCCCGCGATGCTATGGCCAATCGAGGTGAAGATCGCTCACATCTCGGACCTGCACGTCCTTGCGCTCGAAGACGCGACGCCACGGCGTCTCATGAACAAGCGTTTTACGGGCTGGGTAAACCTCAAGTACCGCCGTGCGCACGAGCATCAGCTCTCGGCCTTGCGGGCGGTCGCCCGAGAACTTCGGGAACGAACCGACATCGATCACGTCGTCGTCACAGGCGACCTGACGAACCTCGCACTCGAGAGCGAATTTGCAGCTGCGCATGCGTTTCTGAGAGACGAACTCGGCCTCGACCCCAATCGAGTAAGCGTCATCCCTGGAAACCACGACGCCTACACGCGGGGCGCTTACCGAAGCCGCCGGTTCGAGCGCACGTTCGCCGACTACATGACGAGCGACCTACCTGGAGCGTCGGCGATGACCGAGCGCGCGAACTTCCCGTTCGTGCGACTCCGGGGTCCCGTCGCGTTCATCGGGCTCTCCACCGCGGTGCCGCGCCCCCCGATGATGGCGTCGGGCGAGGTCGGCAAGCTGCAACTTCTCGCCCTCCATGCGGTGTTGGCGCACGAGGAAGTGAGGTCCCGCTTTCCGGTCCTTCTGATTCATCATCCGTGGCACGAACCACCAACCCTGAAAAAGGCGCTGCTCGACGGACTCACCGACCGCGATGCGCTCCGAGAAGTTCTCGAGTCGGTGCCCCGAGGGCTCTTGCTCCACGGCCACCTCCACCGCCGTATGCGCCGGACCATCGGCACGGCAAACGGGCACGTCGATACCTTCGGAGCGACGAGCGCATCGCTCGTACACCACGACCCCGACCGGATGAGCGGCTTCAACCTTTACGACATCAACGAAACCGGCCTCGTAAAGGCCGAAGGCTTCCGTCTCGACGAGACCGGTAGCCGCTTCGAACCGGCCGCGATCCCCTCCGTCTAACGCCGCTCGGGCAGCCGAGCGTGGCGCCGTTTTCGGTGTTGGTGCGAAAGCGATGTCGCGACAGTGCGAAACGGCGTTCGCGGCAAGGGCTGTAAGCGCTTGAAATTACGATTCAAGAAACCGCGGCCCGACAATTGCTGAACGGACGCCCATCATGGCGAACGTCGAAACGATGGCCGACACCCTGGGTGACTCCGCGCGTGGCATTTTCAGCGGCGTGTCGACGGCCGGCGACCCTCGCGGAACCCGTATTCTCGCACGGACGATCTACAAGGAGCTGCGCTCGTCGGGCTTGAGCGAGCGCGAGGTTCTTAGCATCGCGACCGAATTGCTCGCGCTGACTGCTGCGGACCTAAAAAACGGGCGCTGAACGGCACCGCTCGGGCTGTTGGAGCAGGCACTTCCGGGCTCACCGTGAAGTGCACCTTGCACGACAATGTGGTCTCCGCGGCGCGCATCTGGTAACCCCGCTCCGAGGTTCCTCGTAGAGCGATGATCTCGATCGTCATCAGCGAAAAAGGCGGCGCAGAGCGACGCGACGTCTTCAGTCAAGACGAGATCACCATCGGCCGGGTGAAGGGCAATGACGTGCTGTTGGCCAAAGGCAATGTCTCGAAGCAACACGCCCGAGTCATCGTGCGTGACGGCAGGTACATCGTTACGGACCTGAAGAGCACCAACGGCACCTACGTCAATCACCGCCGCATCACCCACGCGACGCTCGTGCGCGAAGGGGACCGGATCTACGTAGGCGACTTCATCCTTCGAATCGAGAATCCGCTTGGCGCCGAGGCAACGCCGCACGACGCGCCGTCAT
>Ga0114972_10001005_pt1 | contig 21190 bp, 26 predicted proteins | sample M_140807_EF_Meta_FD_87354 | JGI IMG/M metagenome (GOLD analysis project Ga0114972, IMG submission 87354) | Freshwater microbial communities from Lake Montjoie, Canada to study carbon cycling - M_140807_EF_MetaG | ecosystem: Environmental > Aquatic > Freshwater > Lake | place: Lake Montjoie...
AATACATCTTTAAATTCATATTTCAATAATAAACCCTCCGTATATTTTTTCATTTCTTTATAAAGAGATTTTATATTTTCATACAAAATCATACATTCCTCAAATAGATCTGACGCAGTGTCCTGGTCCATTTTGTAATTTTTTATTATAATGTCGATTGTGATAATTTGCCTATTTTCATCGGGTGAGAATTCAATTGTGGTAAGTATTTTATCCAAAGCATAAATCGTAAATTCTTTAATTTTTAGATTGTTCGGATTACGAAGTGAACGACGATTTCTACATAGGTGAAAAAAATAATCTTGAAAATTAAAAACTTCGGCTTTTAATTTTTCATGAATTCCAAAACGATCACGTGCAAGAATTTCAATTTTATCAAAATAAGAATTCATTTTGTTGATCAAAAAACGTATTAATAATTGTGGTTAATGGTTTTAAATAAGTCTTGTTCTTTTAAAGTTATTTGAATTGAATAAAATAAAAAAAAAATCAATTTTTGACCTTTAGTATAAATTTTTAAAAAAAATGCACAAACGTTTGATTATAACTTTTATATATTATTAAGCATCCTTGTACCCTTGTTGTTCTAAAAATGTTGTAAGATCAGTGGCGATACCTTTATCCATCATTCTTTTTAATTTTGCTTTGATGCTTTTGACAACTTTTTGTAAATCTTCATAGGAAAGTCCTTCTAAATCACGAACTTTGTATTTATGTAACTCGCGATTATCTTTTAAAAAGCTAATATAATTTTTTCGGAGTACATCCTTTCTTGCTTGTTTTTTTGCGTGCTTTTGTATGTTTTTGATTGCTTGTGCATCGTCTACATTACCTAAATCAAGCGCTTTTCCACCTCCTAAAAGAGCACCAAAGTCACCTCTTTGAGCTCCTTGTTGTTGACCTTTTTGTTGAATTTGTTTAATTTTTTTCTTTAATTGAAAAATGTGACTCATATTTTATTAAAACGAAATTTTTTTTATAAAAACAATTTAGGGTTCCAATAATGGCATTGTTGCTGAATCTTGTGTTTTTTTGGGTTTCTCATTCAAAATCAATTTTGTTAAATTTCCCACTGGCAGTTCAACAAACAAATGAACCAATATGGATACAATGATGGATAAAGAAAGCAACCCCAAGTAATTGATGGTATACCACAAACCATTAAAATGAGGCGGTGTTTCAGCGGAATAATAATACCAATTGATAATAGCTGGATGCACCAAGTAAATACAAAACGAAATTCGTCCCAATACAGCCATTAAATGATTATTTAAAATTGCATCCACATATGGCAATGTTTCAAGAAATAGTAATCCTACCAATACAAAGACTCCTACAGTCCAAGCTGGCTTTGACAACGCAATATAAAAAGACATGGTCAAGTTGGACCAATCACTAGGTAAATTACTGTAAGCACCACGACCTCCAATAATTGTCAACCCAAATAGAAGTAACGAAACGCCAAACAATATTAAGGACTTTGTACGACACCATACCACTTTTTTCAAATCGTCTATATAGAAAAACCAAATAATGGCCAGAATAATACCAAAAATGTATGGAGGACATCGACCCCAAGGAGCAATATAATAATTTTGGAAATAATTCATAAATTCATTCAAATTGTAAATACTAATCGTCCAATGTTGATGAAGCGAAATAAAAAACGAACTCGTTATGGAACCAATTGATACAAATAAAAGTAAAGCAATTGTCCAAGACGCAGACATGCTTGCCAACCACACAATCCAAGGAACAAAAATAAAAAATTGAATGTCATTGGCGAGGTACCACGACACTGCATAACAACCGCCATGATTTTCTGTGGGATACAAATTATTGATATAGAGCAGATTGGTCCACCAATATTGATTACAAATTGATTGATCGGTGTCCAATAGATTCCAAAAGGGACCTGAGGATATCAAAGGAACAATTTTTAGATACATGAATAAAACAAAAAAGTAAGTTGGAGTCAGTCTTAAAAATCGATTCAAATAAATGAAAGGAATGGATTTTAAATAGCGTATATACTCTTTTTGTTCCAACAGTTTGTAAAATTTTTTTAGCATAATGTAACAAGCAAGAAATCCAGACAAGAAAAAAAATGTATCCACGGCAAAATAGGCTCCTGTTAGACTTTGTGCTGGTAGTGAAGCAATCCATCCTTGGTGGTTGATTCCTAGTATATCGATATAATTTGAAAATGCCAAATCTTGCGTCTCAAAAATAAAGGTATGACCAAACACAACCCAAAAAATCGACAATGTTCGAATACCATCTAAACAATCTAGGACATCTCCTCGAGGTTTGGCTAGTAATGACTTTACATTTTTAGAGACAGAAAAACTTTCAATCCAAGGATTTTCATTTCTAAAAAGGGCAATCAAACCCAAGATGAATAGGATACAACAGAGAACCGTCATAATGGTCGCTCCGACACTCCAAGAATAAGTCGTATCACCGCAATGATAGGATAGAAAAGACGATGCAGAAATGTTGTAATTTTGTGCTAAATCTTGAATATCTTGATAAATAGAATTCTCACAATCTTTTGGAACGCATACCCCATAGTACCATAAATTTTGATGTAAGATTTCAACGGTGCAATATTCATAATTGGGGATTTTATAACAAGCATCGTGAGATCCAAAACTTGATAAAAATGGTTCATTGGATGACAACCTTTCTTGCTTTGTTTCTGCAAACAAAAGTAAAGATTCTACAATCTTTCCAGAAGCAAAGACAGCTTTTTGTAAATCAATTACAGAATTGGAATCGTTGAGAAAAGATTGTATACATTGATTATCTGTATGGAGTTTACTTTGACACAAAATAGGAAAGATTGTTAAAAAAATTGTTAAATAATTTTTCATTTAATTTTGTTTTCGATCCAACTCAAATCGTAAATATTCAATTTTTAATTATTGTTTTACATTAAAAATGAAAAATTTTAGACTATTACAAATTAAATTCAACAATTTAAATCAATTACAATCGGTCTATGATTGGGAATTTCTTAATCGAAATGATATAACCAACAAAAGCTTACGAATCATTTACCTTAAGGATTCTCATTTTTCAATTACTTTATATGGTTACGATGGTTTAGAAAAATGGCATTCGGTTTCACCTAACGATTTGAACAAAGTTTTACCAATTATTAAACAAATGCCAATGGGTAATGTTTCTAGCAGTAAAAAACCGGATAGTTTTAATTTTTGTGGCTTACCAAATAGTTCATCTACAGGTCATTGTTTTCATGATGAAACACATCGCACTTGTTGTATGTTGGGTAAACAAGCCAGAGAATATGCAGATAAAAGTGGTAACCCTATAGGTAGGGCATCCATCCAGGCATTTAAAGAATATTATGGATTTTATCCTTCACCAAATACTCTTACTCCATGGTGTACCTGCATTGGATCTAAAGTATGTTCATTTTATGCTAGTAAATTTAACGATGGAACTCATGTTAAATTTATTGATCGATACAATGGAGGTATAATTTTGAGTAAAGATGAAAATAAATACAAAACTTTAACCCATTCAACTCCAGGAATTTCTAATTAATTGTTACAAAAATTGACAAGAAAAAAATTTTGTATAGTGAAAATAACATTTGCATCTTTAATAAATTTTATTTTAAAAGCCAGTGATTTTTAAAATTTTTTTAGCAGATGAGTCGTCGAACTACAATTCGTTATGATTCGCAAAAGGATACAAACTTTGGAAGTACACTCTACAAGACATCATTTTTAAGTCATGATCAAGAACAAGAAACTTGCCAAGCTTTACAATCGTTGACATGGTCAAAAGTAGAATATCCAATGTATGGAAATATTAGAAAGACGCCTCGTTCTACTTGGTGTTTTGGTCGTTTAGGTCAAGAAATCGTCTATTATCGTGGTAAAAGTTTCATGACGGAATTATTTCCAGAGTGGTTGGAAAAAATTCGTTTACTGGTCGAAGAAACAATTGGGTTCAAAGCAAATGCGTGTATTCTAAACTTGTACAAGGATGCTGAAGATCATATTACATGGCATGCAGACGATGAAAAATTTTTGGACGAAAAAACTGTTGTTAGTTTATCATTTGGTCATCCAAGGGAATTTCATACTAGAGACAAACAGTTTATTCACAAAATTTTCCTTCAAAACAATAGTTTGTTGGTCATGAGAGATGGGACAGAACACACTTTACCGACAAGTAAGAGTCCTGTAAAACCCCGATACAATATAACATTACGTCGTGTAGCTTCCGAAAAGGGGATGGGAAATTACTACTATTATAATCGTGGATCGAATTATTTTTTGGAAAATAAAGTCTGTTAGGTTTATCTAGCTCAAGTTGATTTACCATTCATCAGCCTTGTAATTGCATTTGATTTTTCATATTTTTCCAATCGGCTTTTAAAATAAGAATCGAAATTTTCCTCTGTTGTTTTATTCAAAAAATTCAATTCTAAAAAATTTTTTGTAACTATAAATGCCTGTTTGTAAAAACGACTCCACCAAAAAATACTCTGGGACAGAACCTTCTCCTAAAGGATTAGGATTTTGTGCTCATGCTCAAGAATTAGGTTCTAAAAAAACTGGTCTAGATAAGAAACAATATATAGTTGATCATGATAAAAATGGTAGAAAATATTGGAAAATTCTATCAAGTGAAAAGAAAGTTGCTAAAAAGGCAATTGATAAAGTCAAACCAGCCCTTGAAAAAGTTGTCCAAGCTCAAGAAAAAGCAGATAAAAAGATAACCGATGCAGTTATGGGAGCTGTAGCCGTTGGAGGACCTGATGCCGGCGCTGTTGTCTTGAGTAAAATTGCAGAAATTCAAGCCAAACTCCAAACTGCCAAGAGATCTCAAATCGATGAATATCTTAAAGCCAAGAAAAAACAAGGTTTATTTAAAAACCCATTAAAGGCCAAGGGATACAATATTCAAAATGCAAGAGCAGATGCTATTTCTATTCGAGGATCAAAGTCTAAGGTAACTCAACAACAAAAAAATCAAGTTATTGATTATTTTAAATTAACGGGATATCATGTAGATCCTGAATCAAAATATAAAGATGTAGAAATCGTAATCAATTATCCTAAAGAAGTGATGGATGTAGTCGATTATTTTGCAGATTGGCAAAACTTGCCTCCTATTACAACACAACAACAACAACAACAACGACATAAAAAATTTCAACAAGGAATCAAGGATAAGGAGCGCGCTTTATGGAAATTGGTTAAACCGGTTTTAATAAAAATGGGAATTAAAGACTTTTCCTACAATGAGGTTTCTTATGCAAGTGAACTCACATTTGATAGAATATGGATTAGACCTAAAGATTTTACCACCGACTTTGTGAAAAATTTAAAAAAAGTTTTACCAACCGGATATAGTTTGAGTTTACAAGTAGAACCAGCTAGATATGATAATGATGGAGGAATATTAATGGATTTATAATGTACAAGTGTTGTTAAACTTTGCATCCACAGTTATTACGAGAAATTCTTATAGTGCGATCACCTGTAACGTCATTAAAAATTTGATTTACAAAAGCTCCATTAAATTCCGAAAAAATTCCACTTGCTACAAAAACGGTGCTATTTAATGAAACATTACCAGTGGTAAGATTTCTATTAGTATTTACATAATTTAATATGTATTGAATGGAACCCAAAGTATTATTTTTTCCATCAGATACGTTATAAGTATAGGTTTCTTGTGTTGTCACAGAGTCATTTGCAATCATGGTTGTTACATTCATGTGAGTATTTAATGGATAGGCATAACAAGGAATATTAGGAGAATATCCTACAATATCAAAAACAATTTGAGACCAATAAACTTGTTGATTTCCACTTGGTAAAGCATTTACGCTTACAACTTGAGCGTTTTTACGGTTATAATGAAAAACAATAGTAGACATTTCTATTATTATACAATAATTTTTAATTTCTGTAAAATTGTAAATAGAATTAGTTTTCAATCGGCATTAATTTCTTGTAAAATTGATGAAGCTATTCTAAAATATGTTATTTTCTAAATGATAGAAGATAAATATTTACAAGTTGTGGCCCATTTTTATCGTGGAGAAATGAATCGATTAACCGTTTATCGAACACGATTAGATAATACATTTCAATATTCTATTTTATTAACATCAGCTTTATTAGTCTTTAACTTACAGCATTCAACATTACAGTATTTTCCATTATTAATTCTTTTTCTAAATTTTCTTTTTTGTTTTGTAGAAACTCGAAGATATCGATATTTCTTAATTATACAAAACCGAGTTTGTATTATGGAAAAAGGATTTTTATGCCATCAGGTTTTAAATAAAGAAAATGACTTAAATTGGAAAACGGAACTTGTTAATATTTTTAGCAATGTGAATTTTACCAAAAGTTTTTTTACTTGTTTTTGTATTCGTTATTTTAGAAATTACATTTGGTTGATTGATTATATAATTTTGGTATGGGGATCTTTAATTACAATTCCCAAAATATTGTATTACGTTATTTTGGGGCTGGTTTGTTTACAACATTTATTTTATTTTAGAATGAATGTTGATTTACCCGATTTATGACACTCCGTTTATTTAAAAAAAGGTACAATAGGAATAAAATGAATTTGTATTATTTTATTCCTGCTTTATTTTTTATACATTTTAATTTCAATAAATATTTTTGGCTTTTCTATATATTTAGTCTTATAATGTATAGTAAATATTCAATAAAAAGAACTCTTAAAAATGAATTTTTAAAAGGAGAACGATTTGCCTTGGGAGGCATTCAAAAAGATGAAAGTGCAGAATGGTTAAATATAATTTTAAAAAAAATTTGGACATTTTATGAACCTGTTCTTTGTGAAAACTTGAGAAAAGAAATAAAACCTGTTCTTGGCAACTTGCAAAATAAAGTAATACAAAAGATGGAACTGGGAAAACTTACATTTGGTAAAAACGCTCCTTTTATTATTTCTTCTCGAGTTTTAAATTCGATGGAAAATAGAATTGTATTAGATTGCGTTTTAGGATTTATAGCTCCAGACTTGGATATTATTCTTTTTATTAATTACTTGCCTTTTGGAGTTGAACAAGTGTTTTTTAGAGGAAAATTAAGACTAGAATTAGATTTAATACCAGATTTCCCTCATGTCAAAACTTGTTTGATAACCTTTTTAGAAAAACCAACAGTTAATTTTAACCTAGTTCCGTTAAAACTTAATTTGATGAATATTCCAGGAATTTCACTTATTTTAAGTGATTTGGTCAACAAGATAATAAAAGATCAATTGGTTTATCCTAACCGTAAAATACTAACCATTATAAATAATACTTTGGTCAACAAATTTGAATTTAGCGGACTATTATTTCTAAAAATTAAAAGTATTACAGGAAAAGATCAATTATTAAATACTAGTATCAAACTTACATCAAATATTTGCGAATTCAAGGGAAATATTAGTCATGGTTTTATTTACCCAATGATTATAGATAAAAATCAAAATATAGATTTATTAATGTTGAATATTAGCAATTCGCTTACTAGTATTACATTGAAAAAAGCTTTTGTAAAATTACCATTAGAATCAAAACAGCTTTGTCTTGAAATTTCAAAAACTTTTAAAATTAATTTTGAAATGGAATTTGAACCTTTTCATGAAACTTTGAATGCTCCAAGTGGAGTATTTCAAATTATTATTCATTCCGCAAAAGATTTATTACCAATTAATTTTAATGGACTAAGTGATCCTTATTGCGTCATTTATAGTAATGATTCTCAAATTTTCAAAACTCCAGTTATTCAAAATACATTAGCTCCTATATGGAATTCTAGCTTTGAATTTGCTGTAAATGATATATCACAATTGAAAATCAAGATTAAAGTATTTGATTATGATAATTTGCCTATCCATCGTCAAATAGGACAAATAGAATTGGATTCTCATGAATTTATAAATATAGACAATAAATGGATTAGTTTGAAAAAAGGATTTTTATGTATAAGCACAAAGTTTTACCCAATAAAAACTCCAGTAGGATTTGAAAATTTCCAAACCATTCTGGAACGTAATGAAACTATCCCTACCAAAATTGTAAAATCATGCACTTGTTTTCCATTCTAATTTTGGAGACAATTATTTTCTAACTTGTCTTTAATTAGAATGGTTTGCCATCACGAATTTGACATTTGTCTCGCTACATCCCATTACGCATACTTTAGTCTTTACCAAAGTTATTATCAGTATTGGAAAAAAAGCTATTCGATTATAAAAATTAATCGAATGTATTACAATACATCATTTCTTTATCCTTCAAGTATCCCAATTGTATTTAGTTACAATTATACTGGACAATCGAATGGGTCCTATTGGGGACTTGCTTATTTTAATCAACTAAATGGTTCCTATACATTTGCATTACCTATACAATCTACCCAAACAGCATGTGAACCTTTAACACAAAGTGTAATTCAAAAATTGCCAATAGGAGTTACCTATAATTTTAGAGAATACGTAAAAAATTGTAATTAATTTTTTTTTCTTTAACAAAAAAAATGACAACACTTAATGATTCATCAAAAGGATTATTGTTAATATTTTTAGCAATTATTTGTAACTATTTGGGAGATACCATGAATTGCGGTATCCAATACGCCATGTTCAAGCACCCCATTATTAAATGGTTAATTGTATTAGGTCTTATTTATTTCACCATTAATTTTACATCCTCAAGCAATGTCAATCCAAGTTGGCTATTTTTAAATTCCTTTATAATTTTCCTAGTTTTTATTTTATTCATGAAACAAAATAAGATTACCTTTTATGTATCTTTAGCCTTACTAGTGGTTATATTTTCCATAAATCAATACTTGGCATATTACCAAAATTTAGAATCTACTGAAAGCCGTCAAAAAACAATTTCAAACTTGAAAAAAACATTACTCGGTTTGGAAATTATTTTGATTCTTATTTTGGTTTCCGGTAATCTAATGTATTTGTATAGACAATACAATGAACATAAAGCTGATTTTAACATACTTTCTTTTTACTTTGGAACCAGTAAATGTAAATCTATAGCAGAACAGCAACAAAAAATTAAAAAGTAATTTTATTTTTCAAGAATAACTTGCGTTTCCAAATTTCAATCGCCAAGTTGTGACCATGAGCACTTCTTGGATCACTAAAAGAATTTTGTAAATACAAATTATTCAAATCTTGTCTAAATTTTATAATTTGTTCAATTTGAGATTTTAGTATTTCATCCATGATATCGATATTATCTAATCCATCGATATCTCGATATAAATTGATAATTTTGTTACATTTTTCACAATAATGAAAAGAGTCTTTGTAGTTTTTTAAAAGATTGTTAATTACAGTTTTTTCAATTGTTTTAAGTAAATGTTGATTATTTTGTATGATTTTTTTGACAGCTGGATCTAGAGTTTTGAGCTTTAGGTAATCTAGAAATGTAAAGTCATTACAATCCTTGATGGAATAATCTAAATTAAATTTGTCCAAGTATTGAATAAATTCATAGTCCTCTTTTTTGGTAAAAGAAATGTTTTTAATGTAATCATGTAAAGGCGTATTCCCAGGGTCCTCTTTAAGACCAAGTTTACACAGTTCTTTAAACAACTCTGGGAAATTTTCCAATAGATAATAAATCATCTTTTTGCTTTCTATCGCTACTGTAAAATTACGATGAGCAAATCTTTCTCTCCCAAAATTCCAAAATAGTTTATGTATAAAAGTATAACCTTCAGGATGATAAACACTTAAAATTTCATAAACATTTTTATTCTCTAAATATTTTACCAAATCTATTACACATGTAATATTAAAAAGAGGAGAAATATTAGATTCAAAAACTGGATTACAACTAGCCAAATAACAATATTTACACAGATTTTCTTTATTTTCACGGTCAGGAATTATTCTCTCACTATAGTCATGCATGTTAAGTTGGATTAAATAAAAAAAAAAATATAAACATCATTTTTGGAAATTGATGATGTATAATTAATTCTTGAATCAATTAATTATGGAATCAAAAATTTCTGTTCCTTTTTTAACAAAATTTGAAAAAGCCAGAATATTGGGTACAAGAGCTTTACAAATTAGTTATAATGCACCATTAATGATTGATCCAGGAAATGAAATGGATCCAATAAAAATTGCACAAATGGAACTGGATCAAAATAAGCTTCCTTTTATTGTTGTAAGAAATTTGCCCGATGGTAAAACGGAATATTGGAAAATCCAAGAACTTGAAAAATTGTCAAGATAAATTAATTTAAAAATACTTTTCTAAAAGTTAAATGGAAATTGAAATTTCAGTAGATAACAACAGTTCGGTCAAATTGAGCTATACACATAGCTCACAATACGAATATAGTCCAGCAGAAATTTTACAAAAGGTGAAACTGGATTTAGTTCTTTTAGAAAGAATGTTGACCATTCAAAATCTAAATCGGGTAGATAAAACTGTTTTAAAATATTTGTATGACAAGGCAAAAAATTTTACTAATGATTGGAAAATGGCTTATTTAATTTTTAAATATACGGATGTTTATCAAAAAAAATTAATTCCTTGTTGGATAACTTAGTTGAAAATTGAAAAATTAATTTTTAAAATATTAATTTTAATATACATGACTACACTACAAATTGTAAAGTTAGCTTTGCAAACTAGAGATTTTTTCACAACTTATGAATTTAATGAAACATTTATTGAAACTTGTTCTCGTCTTGATCCAAATCAACTGGATCAAATTTACCAACTATTGTATAGATTTGTAAATAAAGAACCAAATTATTATGGTATATTCAAAGAAAATATATATCAAAAGCAAGTTGAATTAATTACCATGTATTTGAAATCTAATTATCAAATAACTGGAGAAATTACCAGTTTTATATTTTGGAAACGGTATTTTGAAAATATAAATAAGATAACTCGAGCAGAGTTTATTGAAGCTTTTCAAGATTTTTTTCAAGATCATCCTGAAGAAATTTATTTAGAAATTCCAAATGAAATTTATTATGATAAATTTTTAGACTGGTGTCAAGATGGAATTTATGAATGGATTCAATTTTTAACCTGTAGTTGCAAACAAGTATTTATGTTGACTCAAAATCATACGCCTCTAAAAATTAAAGAACTCTTGGGATTTAATATTGATCAATTAAGTGTTGGAAATGAGTCTGTAATTTTCTCAACTATTCATGGAAACATTTATAGTTATGGGAAAGGTTCATTTGGAATATTAGGACATGATAATTTAAAATGGTATAGAGAACCAAAATGTATAGAATTTTTTAGAGAAAACAAAATCAAATGTAAAAAAATTGTCTGTGGTTATGCTCATGCTTGTTTAATTACAGAAAACAATGAATTGTATACTTGGGGTTCTGGTGATAAAGGAAGATTAGGATTGGGAGACTACAAGGACAGATACTTTCCTTGTCTAGTTGAAACCTTGAAAGGTTTCAAAATAATTAAAGTTTCTGCAGGTTCACTACATACATGCGCTTTATTAGAAAATGGACAAGTTTATTCTTGGGGAGAAAAAGAAGCAAATGGGCATAATACAGAGTCCAATATTAGAGTTCCCAAGCTTTTAGAAGCTTTAAAAGATGAAGAAATAATTGATATTTCAATTGGATTTGGTGGTTACCATACTCTTGCATTAACAAAAGATTCCAAAGTTTATTCTTGGGGACAAAATAGAGTTGGTCAATTAGGTTTTGCAAATGAATCTACATTTCCAATTAATTCAGAAAATGCATTTTACTATCCAATACCAAAATTAATTGAATCGATAAGATATTTACCTGTAAAAAAAATTGTAGCAGGTTGGGGAAATAGCGCCATTATTACAGAAAATGGCAATTTGTATGTTTGTGGAAAAAACACAAAAGAAACCTTAATTGGCGATTTTAAAATAAATGAAAGAGGTCATTTTTATATAGATAAATTTTCAAAACAAAAAGTATCCAATATAGAAAATGTTGAATTTATCAATGATGAAATGTTATTTTTAGACAATCAAAATAATATATATGACCAAACTAGAGAATATTTTTTCGAAAAAAAAATCGAAAGTATACATTCAGCTGGAAATTCATTTTATATCCAGTTTGGAAATTTTAAAGTTCCAACATTACAAGAACAATGTAAAAAAAAGCTTAAAATCTATTAATAATTTGTGTGGCGGCAAATTGTCCATTTTTTTCTAAATAATCTAGACTTTCATCTGGATTGATTTTTATCAAGATGAGAAACATGGCATATTCATCTAGTTTTATTTTTTCCTCAAAAGTACAGCTTAATAAATGAATAATACTTTTATCTATTTGTGGAGGTAGATTTGATTTTGTTGTTCTTGTCAAATCAAAACTTTTTTGAGTCGAAAAACCCATACTTCCCAAATCAATAAATTGAACTTGTAGACTTTTTGGATCGACAATTATATTTGAAAGTTTTAGGTCACCATGAAAGATGTTGTTACTATGTAGATTTTTGAGTGCCGAAATTAAATTTGAACATTGTAATTTTTTATCATATTCTGACAATTTCTTTTTTTCCAAAAATTTATTCAAAGTTTCACCGTCTTTGAATTTGTTTTCAAAAAGAATGGCTTGTATTTCAGGGTAAATTTGGATTACATATGGTAACGGTATATCCTGTTGACTTGAAATAAACTCAGCAACATTTTTTTCGTATTCAAATGATTCCATGTTAAAAATTACTTTTAAAATTTTTTTTTTGGCCAAGTCCATGTACACACTACCTCCTCCAGATCCCCCTCCACGAGGTAATAATTGATGAGAAAATTCTTTAAATTCAGTGTCTAAAATAATTTCTATTTGTTCAAAAGGGATCATTTTTTTATACTTTGAAAAATAATTTCATCATCAAATAGGTAATCAAAATCAAAAACAAAATGGGAACAATGATTGACAAATTTTCTATAACTTTACTTACAGTTTTCATACTCAACCTTAAATTTAATTTATCACAAGCTTTGGTAAATAAAGCAGGATCTTTTTTTTGAAATGAAATCATAGGATACATTCCATACTTGTTAAAATAGGGTATTTGTTTGAACATTTTATCAGCATGAATATTCATATTTTTTTTTCCATATTCAGTATAGTTTAAAATTTTTTCCATACCTCGCTTGTTTAAAATATAAGAATGTGCATTTAATGGACTCCATAGTTTGACGATATTAGAGGTTACCAAAAAAGATACTGGTAAAGGATAATTACAATAACCTAGATAAAAAATATCCCATTTTTTGCTATTCGAAAGCCATTGATTTACACTTTCTAATTTTTTACAAGAAGGTTTTTCAATTCTAGCATCTTCCTCCATGAATAAAACATATTGATAATTATTATTATAAGCTTGTTTAATCATTTCAATATGATTTTTGGTAATATCTAAAGCTACATCATCAGTGTAATCTTGATTTATGATTTTAAATATAGACATGTTAATAGATCCTTCGTTTTTGTTTACAGTTTTGCCTTCCACCTCGTAAAAGTTTACTTTTTTATCCGGAAACAATTCATTTAATGATTTTTGTAGCTCCGTCTTGTCGTTTTTTAAAAGTTTTAGTACGTAAATACAGTCGATGACTTGAAGCATGTTTTCAAAAAAAGATTGATTCTTTTAAACCTTTTTGAAAATTGATCAAATTATTTACAAAATAAAATTTGTCATAAATTATGGAACTGTTTGATTATACTTATGATGATAGTGATAATGAAATGACTTTTAATACGTTACCTATTGCTAAATTAAAAAATGTTATTATTGATTGTCCTTCCTCTTTTGCTTTTAAAGCTGTCAAAAATGATTTGGATAGACTTCGAGAGGAGCAATTTGAAGAATCCATAAATATTACAATGAAAGATACTAGCACATTGGAATTTACCATTAGCAATGATAACCAACTTTGTGCTCTATTTACATTACAATTTAATTCAAAATATCCGTTTGAAGCTCCTAAAATGACTTTTATAGGTCCTCAATATGATTTTCCTACCAATTTAGATTTGACTCTTAATTTTAAAAAATTTTCTCAATCGGAATGGTCTATTCGTGAATCAATTTCTACAATTATTATGGATATTTTAAACGTTATTTTTCAAAAAAAAATTTACTTTACGACTCTTTCATGGCGAGAGGAAGAAAAAGTGGTGATTGAGTTTCTTAAAGAAATGAATTATTTTAGTAATCCCAGTTATTTTGATGAATGTCAAAAAACTCATGAAAAAGGTGAGGGAACGGGTTATGGTAAAAGCACTGATGTTAATCAATCCATGATTATTGAAGAAAAGGAAAAAATCAAGATACAAATGTTTAAAAAGTGTTTTGACATTATGACTAATGATACAGAATTAAAACTTTATATAAATTGTTTAGATATACCGTCCAAACTTCAAGTATATTTAGAGAATAGTTCTTTTCTACATGTTAATAATATTAAGGATTCTGTATCTCCTTGGGTTTCCTTTTTTCAAAATGAGACACTCACAAAGTCTTTTCATGAAAAGAATAGTGTAAAAAACTTTTCTATTTTAGAAAATGGTCCTAATACCATTGTTCCTGAAACTGAAATTGACAATTTTTTTAACAGTCATTATTATTGTAAAGAAAAACCAAATACGGAAGCTTTATCGAAAAAACTTTTTAAACGAATCGTGATTGAAATGATGGATATGGATGTACTTGCAAGACAATCGGATAATTTTAGATTTGCTTGGACACCAGAAAAGTTTCAATTTTGTAAATTTATTGTATTTTCTGAAAACGAACCTTATTTTGGAGGAATGTTTGAATTTCATCTATATTTTCCTAATAATTATCCACAATCTCCTCCACAAATTCATTTGGTTACTACTGGAGGGAATACCGTTCGTTTTAATCCAAATCTGTACGAGGGAGGAAAGGTATGTCTTTCTTTGCTTGGAACATGGTCAGGAGAACAATGGAATCCAAATATTAATTGTATGACTCATGTAATTCAAGCTATTTCGGTAATGATTCTTTCAGATCAACCTGTCCAAAACGAACCTGCTTATTCTTCCTCTATTTATTTTGATACAGAGGATAAACAAGAAACAAGTGAAATTTTAATGGTTCGAAAATACAAATTTCAAATAAAATATTATGTATTGAAATATGCACTTTTAGATCATCTTAAAAATCACAGCTCTTTATTTTATCCTCTTTTTTGTCAAATATTCAAAAGTAAACGTGAGACAATTTTACATTCTTGTGACAAGTATTTACAAATTAGTCAGTCTCCAGACTTTATAAAAATTAAAAATGCCAAATCATTTCAAGAAAATAAAGAACCTATTTTTGAAAATCCAGCGGTTTTAGAAAAGGTAATTAATGAAATTAAGGACCTCCTGCAGGACGATTAAATAAAATTCCTTGGTATGGACCAGGAATTTGTTTCCAAAGTAAATAACTTGCATCATAAATTATAGCAAGTGCGGGTCCATTATTGAGTGATCTTGGGTATGTTTGATCGGTAACAAATACCTGAACATCGTTTGAACTTACAGGTTTACATGTTGGAGTGATAAAATCTAAAGGAATAAAACTTTCAATGGGCAACGTAGTGAGACTCATATCTAATTTAAACAAATATTTTTTTTTAACTTTGCTGAATTAAATGACACAGTGTTATGTTTTAAAAAAACAATTTGTCATGACAGCTGAAATGGATAAATGGGTAGATTTTCTAAATAAATATGAAACCGAACACTATAATATTTTGACTTTTAAAAATACACCACCCATACCCCCTATAAAAAAAATGAGGGTTCGTTTCTATTTTAATCTCATGAAATTTACGTTTGAAGAAAAAGAGATTATTAATTTATCTTATGGATTTATTCCATCTCAATGGAGGTTGTTGAAAGAAATTAAAAAAACTTGCGAGATTGAAAACTTTTCAAAATTTCTAGGAAAAAATTTTAAAGATCAATGTAAAACTAGAAAAGACTATATTATTTCAGACGATTTGAAATGTAATCTTGATGTTCCATCTAATACATTGGAAATTAAATCTCTATCTCTTTTGAAATTGTATCATTTTATTTTAGAAAATAGTCAATTATTTAATATTGTTTCTTTGCCTAGTAAAACAGATGGTAAATACTTGGTTGATCATGATTAAATTATTTTTACAAACAAATAATATTGTTTATTGGTAGGAAATGTTAAGTGGACCTACTACTTTTGCGGAATATCTTTGTTTAAATCCTCAATTATCTGGATTTGTAAATTTATATTCCAATTCTCCCTTATTTGGTATTATTGGAACGCTTTCAAATACTCAAATATTTATTCCCAACAATGATGCCTTATATAATGCAGGGAATCTTTTAAACAATTTTGCTCCAACACAAATCGATGAAAATTTCTTGTATTCTTTAATTCCAATCACTGATTCAACCACTCAATGTACTTTATTGCCTGGTTTCAGTGCGGAGGTGACTCCAACAACAGTCAATGGAATTCCAATTATTACTATTACTTCTTTAGCCAAGGGAAATATTGCCTATACTATTGGAACTTATTTAGTGCCTACGTCTCCAGACCCTAATTGTTTACCTCAATAATTTATAATTATTTTAATAAAAATGAATGTTTACACCATGAGATCTCATTCATGTGATTTGAAAACTAAATGTATAGTTCCAAAAGGATGTTTATATGTGACTTTAAAAGATTATGGAGAAATTTTTTTCAAAGATGACAAGGCTAAAACTTTTCTTACCCTTTTTTCAAAAAATTCTTACTTGTTAAAAGATCCAATAAAATATGCCAAAGCATTGAAAAAAATTTTTGGAGTAAATTTGGATATAGTCAAACCAGGAGAGTTTTATAGAAATACAATTTATCTACCCTTGTTGTCGTGGAAAATTGGAGAAATATTATTATCTGAGAAATCTGGATTATTTCAAATGGGAAATTTAAAAGATTTTTATGATGGAGAATTTTTACAAAGTTTTAAAAAATTAAATGAAAAAAATTTAAATTTAATTTATAGCAATTCGATTTATCCAAACATTGATGAATTAAAAAGTTCTTTAAAATTTCCCATTCATTATGAAACTTTGAAAAAAAAAATTAAAAAAATTTCCCAAAAAGAACTTTTTGAAGTGTTTCCTGGAATTTATTATAATTTTACATGTAGAAAATTTTGTTAATGCAGAAAATATTGTTAATGCAGAAAATATTGTTAATTTTGAAAATTTAAACATGCTTGGTATTCACGTAACCGGTATTTTTTCAATGCTACAGATGGTTTCATGTCCCATCGTTTCATCATGTCTAAAAATTCATTGTTCTTGTCCAAATGATAATAAATTTCTGGTAAATCGTATTTTTCAATTAAATATTCCAACCAATCTATAAATTTTGGAACAGGTCGTTCTTGTCGAGACTTGATTTTTATTTTTAATTGATATAGCCAAACTAATAATGTTAATGAATTTTGTAAAAATTTTTCTACTGGAAAATCATTACAATACAAATTGTAATGGTTTCGACAATTTTCACAGGGAAGAATAGTACGGAGATTTTCAAAAAAAAAACCAATGTTTTTTTTATTTCGTTGATTTATTGTGCAGGCTAGAGCTTCCATAGAAGACCAAAACCCTGGTCCCCAAATATCAGGGTCAATATTAATTTCATCTGTTGTCATAAAGAAAGAATCTTTCTATAATTAGGAAATAAAAAAAAATAATTAAAAAGGTTGTTAGTTCTTTTTGGATTGTTTTTCAAAGCCATAAAATCGTTAATATATACATGGAAATTTTTCGAGGTTTTTCAAAAACATTTTAAAAAAAATTTCTCTCGTTTTTCCAAAAATAAGATACAAAAAATATTTAAACGAATGAAAAAAAAAAAATATTTTTTTTTTTAACTTGATAAAGATAAAATGTCACAAATAAGCTTAACAGGTTCATTACGTACATGCAAGGTTGATCAAGGCTGGGCCGCCCGTATTCAGTCTGATCGTTTCGAAAATCCCGAATTATTAGTTTGCCCCGTATGGTCCGGATACGATAACACTAATCGTCCCGTTTGTGTTGATTCTTTCTACACTAAATCCCCAGGATGTAACAGTCCTCTTGACAGAATTGAAGTCGAAAATTATCTTCGTCCTCAATACATGGAATACATCAATTTGGATGCCGAAGGTTTCCGTTACAATCAAGATATTGAACAAGGCCCTGTCGAAAATTTCGAAAGTTGCCGTAACTCCAACACTGACATGAGCTGCTACAACGCTGGTGTCCGTACTATCAATCTTGAACAACTCCCTAAAATCACTGGAAACTTTAACCAAAGTCCCAATGGCGCTCAAATCTATCCAAGATGTGGAACTTACCCTATTAACCGTGCCATGACTCAAGAAGCTGTTGTTGCCCAAGCTCACCGTAACGCTGAAGCTGTCCAACACAATGTTCAACAAAAATCCATGCGTGACAACTCTGGTATGTAATTTCATTTATTTACAATTTTTTCCTGCTGGAATGAAAAATGATTTATTTTCATTTCTTGGAAATTTTAGAATTCATGCAACAACACTTTAAAAAAAATTGGGTTATTTTTTCTCAAATTTTATTTACTCTAAATTCTGGATTTTTGAATTTAATCACCTTTAATTCTTGTTATCAATTACCAAGTTCTCATGTTACAGGTTTGATTACACGTTCAGCTATTGAAATATTTAATTCTAATTATACAATGTTTGGAATTGTTTGTTCCAATTACCTAATGTATTTATTAGGAACTATTATTTCTGGCTATTTTTTGGAAATTACTGAATTTGTTGTAACATTGAATCATTTTTACATGGTTGGATTGGAAATTGTAATCTTGATAATTTTAACTCTTAATTATTTTAATTGTTTACTAGTTTTATTATTATCGAGTTTCGTATTAGGACTACAAAACGGTATATCAAGTAGTCTTAGTAATCATTCATTACGATCTACTCATTTTACTGGATTGACTACTGATATAGGAATGTGTCTAGGGCAAATGATGAAAAAAAATTATGAAAATTCTTTCAAATTTTTTATTTGGATATCAAGTTTATTATCTTATTTTTTGGGAGGCTTAATTGCAACATTATGTTTAAAATTTATTCCTAATTATGTTTATATTTTTAATATTTTTTTATTATGTGTAGTGATAATAATCTTTATCAAAAATAAATGAACAAGTTTTTTCAAAATTTAAAAAATTATTTGACAAAAACTCCAATACCAAAAGACAAAGATTATGCTTTTCTTTTGAAACCTAGATAATGACTTAATAGGGTGCAACTATAATAAAAATGCAAGAACCTTTTTTATTAGAAACCCCAATAACTTTAGAATGGTCAAAAATATTATTTACTATACCCAAAAAGTATAAAAAAATATTACAAAATGTCTCTGGAAAAGCTCCTCATAGTAAAATTACTGCCATCATGGGACCCTCAGGCTCAGGAAAAACTTCATTGCTCAATGTTTTGGCGTGTCGGGTAGTAGCCGATAAAAACATTTCTTTATCTGGAAGTATATATATTAATCAACAATTACGAAACGAAAAAACCTTTACAAAAACTGTAGCTTATGTAGAACAGCAAGATTTACTTTTTCCTTTTTTAACAGTCAAAGAAACACTTGTTTTATCAGCCAAATTTAATGGAAATTTAGGTAGTAATTCGGTTGAAAACACAATTCGTCAAATGAGTTTAGAAAAATCAAGGGACACTCTTATTGGCAATGAAAGAGTTCGAGGACTTTCTGGAGGCGAAAAAAAACGAGTAGCTATAGCCATTCATTTACTATCAAATCCAAAAATTTTATTACTGGATGAACCTACAAGTGGTTTAGACAGTTATCAAGCAATGGCAGTTTTTCAAAATTTAGAGATGTTGGCCAATCAAGAAAAAACAATCATTGCATCTATCCATCAGCCGAGTTCTGCATTAATGGAAATGATGGATAATCTTGTTGTATTAAGCGAAGGTAAAACGATTTATAATGGACCTTATATTGATATATTGACTTATTTTCAAACAATGGAATTTCATTGTCCAGTAAATTATAATCCTATGGATTTTGTAATTGATCTAGTTTCTTTAAATTACAATAATGAGGAAACATTAAAAACATCCATCAAAAGATTGGAAACTTTGGCTCTAAATTGGAGAACCATGGAACCTTTGTATGATTACTCTAATGATGTTAATTTTTATGAAATGGCTATCCAAAAAAAATCTGGTGTTTATTCATTAGGGCCTTTATTGTGGAGATCTTGGATTCAAAACATTAGAAATACATTTGCATTAAAAATAAAATTTTTTACAAGTATATTTTTTGCGTTGGTGTTAGGAGGTATTTATTCAAAATCAAGCAAAGCTGTTGATGCTTCAGGTATTCAAGATACGATTGGTATTTTATTTTTTATCGCAATAAACCAAGCATTTTCTAATGTAATTGGAATTATCAATTTGTTTGTGGATGAAAAAATATTGGCTCAAAAAGAAATTAAATCAGGATTTTATGGATTACCCGTTTATTATTTGTCAAAATTAATTGTAGAAATACCTTTTACCATGATTTCTCCTCTTGTTTTTGGAATTATTATATATTGGATTGTAGGATTAAATTCTATACCTCAACGATTTTTCATGTTTTTATTTATTATCATTTTAGAGTCATTTACAGCCATGATGATGGGTATTTTTGTTTCGGCAATGTCGTCGTCGGTAGAAATTGCTACAGCCTTTGCTCCGCCTCTAAATATTGTTTTTTTCTTGTTTGCAGGTGTATTTATAAATTTGAAAAATTTACCTGTATGGTTACAATTTTTTCCAAAAATTTCATTTATTCATTGGTGTTTTGAAGCATTGGTTATTAATGAATTCAAAGGAAAAACATTTACATGTAATCATTCTACACCTTTTTGTATTGAAACTGGAGAACAAGTTTTACAAATGTATTCATTGAATAATCATATAAATATATCTTTACTTTCTTTATTTGGAATTGGATTGGTTTTCTTAATTCTGGGTTATTTTGGATTGTATTATACAAGCCCACGATACACAAGTCCACGATGCCAAAAAATTTAAAGTTTTTTAATTTA
>Ga0114972_10001010_pt1 | contig 21149 bp, 24 predicted proteins | sample M_140807_EF_Meta_FD_87354 | JGI IMG/M metagenome (GOLD analysis project Ga0114972, IMG submission 87354) | Freshwater microbial communities from Lake Montjoie, Canada to study carbon cycling - M_140807_EF_MetaG | ecosystem: Environmental > Aquatic > Freshwater > Lake | place: Lake Montjoie...
GAACACGTCGCGTGACGACGCGCTGAACACGTCGCGTGACGACGCGCTGAACACGTCGCGTGACGACGCGCTGAACACGTCGCGTGACGACGCGCTGAACACGTCGCGTGACGATGCCGCCGCAACGCATCCCGCTCTAAGGGTTCCGCGGCGCTGTGACAGCGCCGCCGACCGCGCCCACCCCGGCGCCGATCAGCGCGCCAGCCCCGGCATTGCCGGAGAACGAGCCGATCGCGGCCCCGGCCCCGGCGCCCATCAGCCCGCCGGTCACGGCGCGCCCGCCGGGGGTCTGGCCACAGCCGGCCAGCAGTAACACGGCGATGGTGGCGAGGAGGCGGCGCGGCATCGGACTCTTCCTTCGGACAGCCTCGCTTGCATATGGCTCGGCCGGCCTGCCGCCGCGGTCACGGTTGCAGGAGCGGCGCAGCCGCCGGCGCGGCGACCCTCAGGCGACCGGCACCGCGTCCTCCGGAGTACGCGGGTGGCAGATCAGCGTGACCCGCGCCTTATCCGCCTCCCCCGTCCCCGATGGCGGCAGCGGGGCGGAGACGATCCGGCTTTCCGGCGCCGCGGCGGGATTGAGGGCGCGCATGCGCACATAGCGCGCGGCGGTGAGGTTGCGCAGGACGCCCGCCCCCGCCCCCTCCTGCCCGGCATGGCAGTCTTCGAAGGTCAGCGCGCCGAACGGCGCCACGGGGTAGAGCGCGGCGCGTGAGTCCGGGTCGGCGGCATCAAGCTTCGACGGCCGCTCCACCACCCAGGCGGCGGTCGAGCCGTCGATCGGCGTCCGTTCCCCGGCCTTGCCGGTATGGGGCGCGCAGCGCAGGCGTAGCCCTTCTTGCGTCTCCAGGTTGACGATCAGCGCCCCGATCGCCCCGCCCGCCGTCCACAGAAAGCAGCGGAGGCGATCCCGGGGGCGGATGACGAAGTGGGGAAACTCCAACGGCGGCACGATGCGGCCGCGTTCCCACCACTGGAACCAGGCAACGTAGCGCGGCGGCCCTGCGCCCCGGGCTGGGATGATCTGCGTGACGCCGCATTGCGGCAGCGACCGGCTGCGGCGGAACAGCCCATCGAAGCCAAGCCAGACGGAGGCGCGGCACTCCTCCTCGCCCGCCGCCGCGGTGTCCATCGCCGTCGCGCGCCAGGTGCCGGTGATCCAGGTGAAGCGCTGGCCGCGATTGGCCAGCAGCACGGCGCCCGACCAGTTATTGCTGCCCATCAGCGCGCCCGGGCCGCCGCCGGCGGCGGCATTGCAGTTGCTGGCGAAATGCCGGCTGTCGCCGGAGGTCATGTCGATCTGCCAGTCCTGCGGCCGATGGCCGGCGGCGCTGGGCCGCGGCGGCACCGCGTGCAGGCGCAGGGACGACCCCAGCGCTTCCGCCCAGGCGCGGGCGGCCGGGCCATCCCCGGCCGGGCGCGGCGGCAGGCCGGCGGCGGCGAGCGCGGCCGGATCGTCGAGGCTGGCGGGCACCTGCGCCGACACCTCGACGAGGCGCTGGGTGAACTCCGCGACCAGCGCTCCCGCGTCAGGCTTCGGCGGGCGCATGGCCGGCCCCGTAGTGCTGTGCCCATTCGGCCGCGGCCTCCGTGAAGGCCTGGGTGAAAAGTGGTGCCTCCGCGGTCTGCAGCGCGCGGTCGATGCTGCCGGCCAGTGTCTCCCCGGCCTGGGAATCGCTCGCGAAATGCAGGCCGGCGATTTCGCGGTTGCGGGCGATACGCCGGGCCAAGGCGTCGCTCGCCTGCGCCAGTGTCTCCCCGGCCGTCGTGTCGGCCGTCGCCCGCGCGATGAACAGCGCCATCAGATGCGCCTGGGTGGCGTGGCCGCTGGGGTAGGCGGCATGGCCGGGCACGGGGACCGGCGGCAGCAGCGCCGGGCGGTACTGCGAAGGGCGGGGGCGGTTGAACTTGGCCTTGAAATGCATGGCGGCGAGGGCGCCGATCATCTCGGCGGCGTAGAGCAGGCGCACGGTCTTCTTGTGGCTGCCGGCGGTGATGCCGAGCAGGGCGAGGAAAGGGGTGATGAACTCCTGCCCCTGGGTGAGGATTTCGCCCAACGCATCGGCCCGCTCATCCTCGGCGGCGCGGACCAGCTGTGCGAACTCCAGCTCGGTCGGCGGCTTCGGCTCCGGGCAGCTGAGCGCATCCAGGCTCACGCTGCGGCAGAACTCCCCAAGCAGCAGAGAGGCGGTCCAGGCCGGCGACCACTGCCCCTTAGGGAACCCGTCCGGCGCCAGCGGCAGCTCCAGATCAGCCAGGCCGGGGATGCTGACGAACGGCAGATCGACGCGGTCAGCCAGCAGCCAGCCGGCGCCGAGATGGCCGGCGCTGCCCGAGCTGCCGGAACTTCCCGAACTGCCGGAACTGCCGGAACTTCCTGAACTTCCTGAGCTGCCCGAGTTCATCGCCTGCCTCCCGCCTTGTCGCTGGCCAGAGCGGGATGCGTTGCGGCGACATCGCCGAAGGCGCTGAATCCCGCGACCAAATAAAAGTTAGAGCAGTGTGCGTAAACGCATGTGAACGCAGCATGCTCTAGGCCCTGAACGGCGGCGCGGTGCGATCACGGACCGGTCGCCCCAAGGTTCGCCCCAGGCCTCCCGTCCCCGATCCCAGCGCCTCACCTGGCGCTTGGCTTGGCGCCTAGCTTGGCGCGCCGGCCGCACGCATGCGCGCGATATAGTCCCCGCGAAGCGCCGGGGGCAGAACAGTCCGTAATTCAAAGGAAGTCAAGTTAAAATCCGGCTCCGCATCGACCAGCAGATCGAGCATGGCCCGGGCCTCCGCCAACTCGCCCTGGGCCGCGAGGGCCACCGCCATGAGACGGAGGTTGGAGGTGAAGCCCGGGCAGCGCAGCAGGACCTTCCGGCCGAGGGCGATCGCCGCACGCCCCTGGCCGGCGAAGTAGAGGTTCTGCGCCAGCATGGCCTCATGGTAAAATGCGAAGGGGTCGAACGGGGTCAGTCGCAACGCCTGTTCGCCGCAGCGGATGGCTTCGGTCATGTCGCCAAGATAGCCACAGGTCAGGCCGCGCGCGGTCCAGGCCAGGGCGCAATTGGGGCCGAGTTCGATCGCCCGGTCCAGCACATCGAGCGAGGCGCGGTAGTTGCGCGACCAAGCCAGGCCATGCCCGCGGATGGCGAGCGCCAGGAAATCGCTGCCGTCGAGCGCCAGCGCCATGGTGGAGTGGCGGCCCACCTCAGCCATGTCCGCCCCCGGCGCGCTGGTCCAGCCCTGGGAGGTCCGCAGGATATGCCACCAGGCGCGATAGGAGCGCGCCGGGACGAAGCCGGCATCGACCGAGATGGCCTGTTGCAGCAAACCACCGGCGCGAAAAAACGAGTCCTGGTCGAACCGATGCAGCTGATCCAGGGCCTGAAGCAACAAATCATAGGCCGACATGACGTCGGCGTGCTTGCGCAGGGCGCGGCGCAGCTCCTGCTGGCGAACCTGCGGCGCGATCGCTTGCACCACCTCCTGCGAAATGCGGTCCTGGAGCTCGAACAATTCCTCCGCCCGCCCGCCATAAAGGTCGGAGCGCAGCACGGTGCCGCTTTGCGCGTCCAGCAATTCGGTGGCGATCCGCAGCTGCCCGCCGCCGCGCCGCACCCGCCCGTGCAGCACGTAGCGGACGCCAAGCTCAGCGCCGATCTGTCGCGCATCCACCGCAACGCCCGCATAGCGCTGCGTCGAGCCTTGCGAGAGCACGAAGACCTCTCGCAATCCGGCGAGGACGTGGATGATGCCTTCGATGACCCCTTCGGCGAAATAATCCTCCGAGGTCTCGGGCTGGAATTGATGGAAGGGCACCACCGCGATCGAAGGGCGGCCATCATGCAGTGATGGCGCCAGCGCGGTCGGCACGCCGCCCGGCGCGTGCAGCGCGTGGGCGCGGATGGGCCGGCCGATATTCTTCAGCGAGAGTTCGCCAAGATCGACGAAGCCGGCGGTCGCCGGCGCCTCGATCAGCGCATAGGCCGGGTCAGAGACCACGACGCCGCCCGGCTCGGCATGGGTTTGCAGCCTGACGCCGATATTCACCCCGTCCCCGAAGATATCCGTGGGTTCGAGGAACACCTCGGCCAGATGCACGCTCATGCGGTAAAACAGCGGGATCTCCTGCATGTTGGCCCGCGCCCTTTGGCTGACGGCCGCCTGCACCGCCAGCGCGCCGGAGAGCGCTTCACCCACCGTCTCGAACCAGGCGAGGAAGCCATCGCCGGTGCGCTTCGCGATCTGGCCGCGATGGGCCGCGATCAACGGCTCGACCACCTCCCGCTCCAGCGTCCGCAGGCTGGCATAGGTCAGCTCGGGCGTCGCCTCCATCAGCCGGCTATAACCGGCGATATCGGCGGCCAGGAGGGCAACGAGACGGCGCGTGGCTGCGGTCATCGGGAATCCGACCCCCAGGCGGACTCACTCGGATGCGGGAATGGCGGGATCATAGCCGCGCAGGCGCGCCGGCCAAGGCCTGGGCCGCCGTGCATCCCCTGCGCGCGCGGCAGGGGCGGCAGGGGCGGCAGGGGCAGCAGGGTGGGGGCCAGGCAGCGGCCGCTCCGCCGCGCAGGAGCAGACGACGCTGCCATCGGCCAGCAGGTTGGCCAGCGTCGGCTCCTCGCAATGCGGGCAGAGGATGGCCGCGCGGGTGTCCGGCATCAATTGATCTGCGCCAGATCCTCGGCCAGGATCGCGATCTGCACGCTGTAGGAAACCTCGCCGTCCTCGGCGTCCCGGTGCACGGTGCCGACGAACTCGCTGCCGACGAACATCTCGACCGAGGCATTCCGGCGCTGCGGCGTCGTGAGCTTGATACGGTCGTTACCGAGCAGGCGGCGGAGATGCGTCTGCACGGCGGCGAGCTCGGCGGGGGTCATGGCGGCGTATCCGACGGTTGCGCTCCGGCCATAGCCGCCGGGGCAGCGCCGCGCTACCCCCGGGCGGCTTCCTCGGGCGTCAGCAGCTTCAGCGATAGCGCATGCAGGCCGGTCGCGAATTCGGCGGCGAGCGCGGCATGCGCGGCGCGGGAGCGGGCGATGCGGCTCTGTCCGGCGAAGGCCGGGCTGACCACCTGCACGCTGTAGTGGGTCTCGCCCTCCGCGCGCGCGCCGGCGTGGTGGGCGTGCTTGTGGCTGTCGTCGACGACCGCGATCTCGGCCGGCGGAAAGCAGCGCGTCAGCGCGGCGACAATGCGATCGGCACGGGTTTGCATGTGGCAGTCTCCCGGCTTTGGCGGCGCCGCGCAAGCCATGCGCGCCGGCTTGCCGGCCGGGCTGGCCCGGGCCCATAAGCGGCGCATGCGACCGCGCCGCGGATCCCGCTTTGAGCCTCAGCCAGCCGCCCCCGGGCGGGCCTGTGACATGCCCGGCTGCGCCGAGGCTGGAGAGTTCCGCGCGCCCGTCTCGCGCCGTGCGCTGAACGAGTATCGCTGGTTCTGCCTGCCGCATGTGCGCGAATACAACGCGTCCTGGGATTATTACAAAGGGATGGGGCCGGATGAGATCGAGGCCAATCTCCGCGCCGATACCTCCTGGCAGCGGCCGACCTGGCCGCTGGGCCGGCTCGGCGGCAATAGCCGCATCGACCCGACGTTGCTGCGCGATCCCTTGGGCATCCTGCGCGATACGCCGCTGCACGCGCAGCGCGCCAAGCCGCCCGAACGGCACGAGCCACCGCCCGAGCTGCGCGCCGCGCTGGATGTGCTCGACCTCAGCTGGCCGCTTGATCAGGCGCTGCTCCGGGCGCGCTACAAGACGTTGGCCAAGCAACTGCACCCGGACGTCACCGGCGGCGATCGCGGCGCCGAGGACCGCTTCAAGGACGTCAATCGGGCCTATAGCCTGCTGCGCCAGCGTCTAGCCGCCCCGGCCACGGGCGATTCCCGGCCGGCGAGCGCGGCGGAATAACGCCCCGCGCGACGCGGCTTGGGGAAATGCGCCACCCCGGGTAGCGTGCGGCATGGCCCTGGCCTAATCTTTCACTCTTCCTTCGAGCGGATGCCGATGAACAAGGTCGCCCCCGTCGCCGAGATCATGCCGACCTCGTCGATCAATGCCCCCGACATAACCGTGAATGCGCGCGAGGCCTTCGGCCTCGACATCGACATGCAGGTGCCGGCCTATTCGGTCCGCACCGAGCATGTGCCGGAGGTGGACGACACCTACCGGTTCGATCGCGAGACCACGCTGGCGATCGTCGCCGGCTTCGCCAACAACCGCCGCGTGATGATCCAGGGCTATCACGGCACCGGCAAATCGACCCATATCGAACAGGTCGCGGCGCGGCTGAACTGGCCCTGCATCCGGGTGAACCTGGACAGCCACATCAGCCGTATCGACCTGATCGGCAAGGATGCGATCGTCCTGAAGGACGGCAAGCAGGTGACGGAGTTCCGCGAAGGGATTCTTCCCTGGGCGCTGCAGCACCCCTGCGCGCTGGTCTTTGACGAATACGATGCCGGCCGCCCGGACGTGATGTTCGTGATCCAGCGGGTGCTGGAGGTCGAGGGCAAGCTGACGCTGCTCGACCAGAACAAGGTGATCCGCCCGCACCCGTATTTCCGGCTGTTTTCCACGGCGAACACCGTGGGCCTCGGCGATACCACCGGGCTCTATCACGGCACCCAGCAGATCAATCAGGGGCAGATGGACCGCTGGAACATCGTCGCCACGCTGAACTACCTGCCGCATGCGCAGGAAACCCAGATCGTGCTGGCCAAGCTGGGTGCTGACCCGGCGGACGCCAAGATGAAGAAGCGGATTGAGGCGATGGTGGCGCTGGCCGACCTGACCCGCGCCGGCTTCATCGCCGGCGACATCAGCACGGTGATGAGCCCGCGGACGGTCATCACCTGGGCCGAAAACGCCAAAATCTTCGGCGAAGTCGGCTTCGCCTTCCGCCTGACCTTCCTCAACAAGTGCGATGAGGCCGAGCGGTCGACGGTGGCGGAATACTACCAGCGCTGCTTCAACGAGGACCTGCCGAATATCGGCCTGCTGCGGAAGGCTGGCTGAGTCCCCCGCGCCCGCTGCCGGCCCGCTGATCGGGCCCGGCGGGCGCGCGGTCTAGAGCGCGATGCGTTGAGGCGGAATCGCCGAAGGCGCTGAATCGCGCGATCCAACAAATGCTAGAGCGGGATGCGTTGAGGCGGAGGCCAGATTAGGGATGTCGAAGCAGGACCTGACCCGCCAGGAGGAATTCAAGCGCGCCACCGCCGGCACGCTGCGCGCCATCGCGCACGCCAATGCCGAGGTGCAGGTGGCCTTCCAGCCTGGCCCGGGCGGCGTCGCCGGCAAGCGCGTGCGCCTGCCGCTGCCGACCCGCGCGCTACCGCCGGCTGAAATGGCCAAGCTGCGCGGCGCGGCGGATGCCGCCGCTCTCAAGCTGCGGCACCACTCCGAACACGTCCACAATGCCCGCCTGCCGCAGCGGCGTGAGGCGCGGGAGGTGTTCGACGCGCTGGAGGATGTGCGCGTCGAGGTGCTGGGCAGCCAGCATATGTCGGGCGTCGCCGCCAATCTGCGCGCCCGCCTCGCCGATCAGTGCGAATCCGACGGTTATGACCGGATGACGCGCAAGGATCAGTTGCCGCTGCCCGCCGCGCTGTCCCTGCTGGTCCGCGAAAGACTGACCGGCGAGGCGGTGCCCGAGGCGGCGCAGCGCGTGCTCGATCTCTGGCGCGATACGCTGGCCGAGAATGCCGAGACCGCGCTTGAGGAAATGGCCGCGGCGACCGAGGACCAGGACGCCTTCGCGCGTGCCGCCCGCAAGCTGCTGACCGCGCTCGACCTCGCCGAAGCCGAGATGGAGGCCGAGAGCGAGGACCAGGAGGATGGCGAGGAGAGCGGCGAGCAATCCTCCCAGCAGGACCAGTCCGGGGAGGGCGAGGCCCAGTCCCAGGACCAGGAAAGCATGCTCGGCGCCCAGCCCGAGACGATGCAGGGCGAGGCGTCTGAGGAGGAGGCCGAGGAGAGCGAGGATGAGGGCGCCGCCGCCGAGGGCGACGACAAGCCCGGCGGCCCGCAGCAGCGCCGTGAGGTGCAGGGCACCGACGATGCCAGCCGCTACCGCCCCTACGCCACCCAGTTCGACGAGGTGGTCGAGGCCGACGAGCTCTGCGACCCGGAGGAGCTCGGCCGGCTGCGCCAGCAGCTCGACCAGCAGCTCAACCATCTGCAGGGCGTCGTCTCCAAGCTTGCGAACCGGCTGCAGCGCCGGCTCCTCGCGCAGCAGCAGCGCGCCTGGGAGTTCGACCTCGAGGAAGGCATCCTCGATGCCGCCCGCCTGGCCCGCGTTGTCGTCAACCCCATGCTGGCGCTGTCCTACAAGCGCGAGCGCGAGGCGGATTTCCGCGACACGGTCGTCTCCCTGCTGATCGACAATTCGGGCTCGATGCGTGGCCGGCCGATCACGGTTGCCGCCATGTGCAGCGACATCCTGGCGCGCACGCTGGAACGCTGCGCGGTCAAGACCGAAATCCTCGGCTTCACCACCCGCGCCTGGAAGGGCGGGCAGGCGCGCGAGCGCTGGGTGCAGGACGGCAAGCCGCGCAATCCCGGCCGGCTCAACGACCTGCGTCACGTCATCTACAAGGCGGCCGACGCGCCTTGGCGGCGCTCACGCAAAAACCTGGGCCTGATGTTGCGTGAGGGGCTGCTGAAGGAGAATATCGACGGCGAGGCGCTGGAATGGGCCTATAAGCGCCTGCGCGTCCGGCCGGAGCATCGCCGCATCCTGATGGTGATATCGGATGGCGCGCCGGTCGATGACAGCACCCTCTCGGTCAATCCCGGCAACTACCTCGAACGCCATCTGCGCAAGGTGATCGGCGATATCGAGACGCGCGGCGATGTCGAGCTGATTGCGATCGGCATTGGCCACGACGTCACCCGTTATTACCGCCGCGCCGTCACCATCGTCGATGCCGAGGAACTCGGCGGGACGATGATGAAGAAGCTCGCCGAACTTTTCGATGAGGACGAGGCCGAGGCTTGGCAGCGCGCCTCCGCTGAGCGCGCACCGCTGCTGGCCTGAGCGCGATGCTCCGCCGCCGGGCCCTCCTGGCGGCCGCCTTCACGCTATCTGCGGCCGCCGCTGGGGCTGAGCCGCTGGCCAAGCCGCTGCTCCTGCCGCAATTGCCGCCGGGCGGGCGGCTTCGCCTGCTCGGTGGCCTCCGGCTCGACGCCACCGGCATCGGCTTTGGCGGCTTCTCCGGCATGGCGCTGGCGCCCGATCTGACGCTGACGGTCATCAGCGATACCGGCCATTGGCTGACCGCGCGGCTGCTGCTGGCCGGGGATCGGCCGATCGGGCTCGGCGATATCCGCACCGGCCCATTGCGCGAAACCTCCGGCCAGCCCGTGCCGGGCACCCGCGCCGGCGATGCCGAGGCGTTGACCCGCACCAGCGACGGCACCTGGCTGGTCGCCTTCGAACGCCTGCACCGCATCCGCGCCTATCGGGCCATCGACGGCGCGGCGATGCTGGTGCCCAACCCGCCGGGTCTGGAACAGGCGCCGGGCAATCAGGGGCTGGAAGCGCTGGCGATGCTGGCCGATGGGCGGCTGCTGGCGATCACCGAAGGCCTCGCTGTCCCCGATGGGCCGGGGCTGATGCGGGCCTGGATCGGCCGGCCCGGCCCCTGGCACGACATCGCCTATCGGCCGGAGCCGGGCTTCCGGCCGGTGGATGCGGCCGGCCTGCCGGAGGGCGGGGCGCTGGTGCTGGAGCGGTATTTCAGCCTGCTGGGCGGTTTCGAGGGGCGGCTGGTCCTGCTCTCGCCGGCCGCCCTGGCCGCACCGATCCTGGCGGGCGAGGAGATCCTCCGCCTCGCCGCGCCGCTGCCCACCGATAATTACGAGGCGGTGGCGGTGACCCGCTGGCAGGGCCGGACGCTGGTGGCCCTGCTCTCCGACGATAATCAGAGCGTGCTGCAGCGCAGCCTGCTGCTGTTGTTCGAGCTGACGGGGTAGGATTCCGCGCCCGCCGCGCGGTAAAAGACCGGCATGAACGTGCTGACCGATCCTGCCGCCGTCCTGCTGACCGAGGCCGCCCATGCCGCCCGCAGCGCCGCCGCCGTGCTGGCCCAGGCGCCGCGGGCCCAGAAGGATGCCGCGCTGATCGCCGCCGCCGCCGCGCTGCGCGCCGCCGCGCCGGACATCCTCGCCGCCAATGCCGCCGATGTCGCCGCCGCGCCGGACCTCTCCGCGGCCTTCGAGGACCGCCTGACCCTGACGCCGCCGCGCATCGAGGCGATGGCCGTGGGGCTGGAGGAGGTGGCCGCGCTGCCCGATCCGGTCGGGCGGGTGCTGGCGGAATGGACGCGGCCGAATGGCCTGACCATCCGCCGCGTCGCCCAGCCGCTGGGGGTCATCGGCATGATCTTCGAAAGCCGGCCGAACGTCACCGCGGATGCCGCCGCGCTTTGCCTGAAATCCGGCAATGCGGTGATTCTGCGGGGTGGGCGGGAAAGCCTGCGCAGCGCCGGGGCGATCCATGCCTGCCTCGGCGCCGGGCTGCGCGCCGCCCGCCTGCCGGCAGGCGCGGTGCAGGTGGCGGCCACCGCCGACCGCGCTTTCGTCGGCGCCATGCTGCGCGCGGCCGGGCTGATCGACCTGATCGTGCCGCGCGGCGGCAAGGGGCTGGTGACACGGGTGCAGGAGGAAAGCCGCGTGCCCGTCCTCGCCCATGCCGAGGGGCTCTGCCACACCTATATCCACGCCGCCGCCGACCCGGCCATGGCGCGGGCCATCCTGGCGAATGCCAAGATGCGCCGCACCGGGGTTTGCGGCGCGACCGAGACGCTGCTGATCGATGCCGCCATCGCCCCTGGCCTGCTCCCGCGCCTCGTCGATGATCTGGCCGCGCTCGGCTGCCGCTTCCGGGCCGATGCCCGGGCGCGCGCCATCCGCCCCGATCTGCCGGCGGCCAATGACGCCGATTTCTCGACCGAATGGCTGGATGCGGTGCTCTCTATCGCCGTGGTCGACGGCATGGCGCAGGCGCTCGATCACATCCGCCGCCATGGCTCGGAGCATACCGAGGCGATCGTGACCGAGGATGCCGAGGCGGCGATGACCTTCCTCAACGGCATCGCCGCCGCCGTCGGGATGTGGAATGCCTCCACCCAGTTCTGCGATGGCGGGGAGTTCGGCTTCGGCGCCGAGATCGGCATCGCCACCGGCCGGCTGCATGCGCGCGGTCCGGTCGGCCTGGAGCAGCTCTGCACCTATCGCTACCATCTCCTCGGCACGGGGCAGGTCCGCCCCTGAACGAGGAGCGCGCGTGGCAACGCCGCCGGGACAATGGGGAGATCGCCGCCGGGCGCGCATCGGCCTGCTGGGCGGCAGCTTCAACCCGGGCCATGCCGGGCATCGGCATGTGGCGGAGACGGCACGGCGTGCGCTCGGGCTCGATCAGGTCTGGCTCCTGGTCTCACCCGGCAATCCGCTGAAGCCGGCGCGCGGCATGGCCCCCTTTGCCGAGCGGCTGCGCTCCGCCACCGTGATCGCCGCGCCGCCCCGGGTGATCGCCGCCGATATCGAGGCACGGCTGGGCAGCCGCTTCACCTTCGCCAGCCTGGCCCTGCTGCGCCGCCGCTTTCCGCGCGCCCGCTTCGTGCTGCTGATGGGCGCCGATAATCTCAGCCAATTGCCGCGCTGGCGGCGCTGGCGGCGGATCGCCCGCGATACGCCGATCGCCGTGGTGCCCCGCCCGGCCGAAACCCGCCGCGCGCTGCATGGCCAAGCCGCCCGCGCCCTGGCCCGGCATCGGCGGCGGCCGCGGGCGCTGCTGGCGGGCCCGCCGGGCGAGCATGCCCCCTGGTGCCTGGTGCCGGCGCGGGAGCATCCCGCATCCGCCACCGCGATCCGGGCCGCGCGCGACGCGCGCCCAAGGAAGTCTTAGGTTTTGGTCCGGCGATTGCGGGGCCGGTCCGGCAAATATCAGCGGTCAAAGGGTTTGACCGCTGATATAACGCGGGGGCTCGGGCACGCCGGCGGCATGGGCCGCCCGGCCCGGAGCATGGCGTGCGTACCGCGCCGGCCGGTTGGCAAGCAGCCGGGCGGCGGTGCAGGCAGGCAGAGGAGGCGAAGATCGCGCGTAGCCCCAAGCCCCCAAGCGGGGGCGCCAAGCCGCCCGCGGGCGGCCGTAGCAAGCCCCCCGCGCGAGCGGCGGGCACCATCAAGCCGCCGGCATCCCGCGCCGGGGCCCCCAAGCGCCCGGCCGCCGAGGCCACGCCGTCGCGCGCCAAACCCGCCGCCGGCAAGCGCCCCGCCGCGCCGCGTGGTGAGGCAGCCGCGCCCAAGCGGGCCCGCCCGGCTGGGACGGCGCCGGCCAAGCGCCCGCCCGCCAAGGCCGCATCGCCGCGCGCCACGCCTGCCACCGGCAAGCGCCCGGCCGCGCCCCGCGCTGAGGCAGCCGCGCCCAAGCGGGCCCGCCCGGCTGGGACGGCGCCGGCCAAGCGCCCGCCCGCCAGGGCCGCGTCGCCGCGCGCCGCGCCTGCCACCGGCAAGCGCCCCGCCGCGCCCCGCGCTGAGGCAGCCGCGCCCAAGCGCGCCCGCCCGGCCGGGACGGCGCCGGCCAAGCGGCCGCCCGCCAAGGCCGCGTCGCCGCGCGCCAAGCCCACCGACGGCACGCGCCCGGCCAGCCCGCGCAGCGCGGCGGCAGCCCCCAAGCGGTCCCGCCCGGCCGGGGCGGCAGCCCCCAAGCGCCTGGGCACCAAGGCCGCGGCGCCGCGCACCAAGCCCGCCGCCAAGCCGAAGACCGGCCGTACCGCCGCGCCGAAGACGGTCATCCGGCGCATCGCCAAGCCGGACGAGGCGCATCCGCCGGAAGCCTATCGCCCGGGCCGCATCAGCAAGCAGGCGGTCACCGCCGGGCCTGCCGCCGCCCCGCACAGCCGCAAGCGGCCAGCGCCGGTCGCACCCGACCGGTTGGAACTGCTGGTCGACGCCGCGCGCGGCAGCCTGGAGGATGACAAGGCCGAGGATATCCAGGTCCTCGACGTGGCTGGCCGCGCCGATTTCACCGACCGCATGATCATCGCGACCGGTCAGGTGGAGCGGCAGTTGCTGGCGATGGCCACGCATGTGGAAGACGCGCTCGGCAAGCTCGGCATGAAGCTGCGGCGCAGCGACATCCAGGCCTCCCCCGACTGGGTGCTGATCGATTGCGGCGACCTCGTGATCCATCTGTTCCGGCCGGAGGCGCGGGAGATCTATGCGCTGGAGCGCATGTGGGGCCCGGGGAGCCCGGGCCCGGAGGGGTGAAGCCGCCACGGCTGCTGGCGGTTGGCCGGCTGAAGCCGGGGCCGGAGGATGCCTTGTTCGCGCAGTACAATGCGCGGCTGCGCCCGCCCTTTGCGGTCACCGAACTGGCCGAGGCGCGCGGTAGCGCAGGCGAGGTGCGGGCGCGGGAGGGCGCGGCGCTGCTGGCCGCGCTGCCGCCGCAGGCCTTCCTTGTCGCCCTCGATCTGGGCGGCGAGACGCCGAGCAGCGAGGCGCTGGCCATGCTCGCCTCGCGCTGGGAGGCGACCGGCCGGCTGCTCTGCTTTGTGATCGGCGGCGCCGAGGGGCTCGACCCCGGTGTGGTGTCGCGGGCCGATCATCGCCTCTCGCTCGGGCCGCTCACCTGGCCGCATTTCCTGGTGCGCGGGCTGCTGGCCGAACAATGGTACCGCGCGCAGGCGATCCGCGCCGGGCATCCCTATCACCGGGCCTGGCGACCCTGAGACCAGCGGTGCGAGGCTTTGACCCGTGCCGAGCGCCCGAACGGGCGGCGCGGCATTGGCAGCAGCAATTGCGGGCTGGAATTGCGGGCTGGCAAAACCGCCTCCCGGCGCGCCCAAGAATTTGACCCCTGGGAGGTGGGGGCGGCCCCGGGCCATCGGCCGGTGAGGTGGACAGCCGACCTCCGGCCTGGGATGCTGGATCATGGACGGTTTCTTTCTGCTGATCATCGCCGCGTTGCTCTGGGTCGGGGTGCATGTCGGCATCGCTGGCAGCGCCACGCGCGCGGCGATGATCGCGCGGATCGGCGAAGTCCCGTTCCGCATCCTTTATTCCGTGCTCTCCTTTGGCGCGATCGGCCTGCTGGTGAATGCCTGGGGCGGTGCCGAGACCGCCGCGCTCTGGTTCGCGCCGGGCTGGCTGCGGATGCTGCTGGCGCTGCTCATGTGGCCGGCTTTCGTGTTCTTCGTCGCCTCGGTGACCACGCCCAACCCCACCGCGGTGGGCGGCGAGCGCCTGCTGGAGGCCGAGCCGCGCGGCATCACCCGGATCACCCGCCACCCGATGCTGTGGTCCTTCGCCGTCTGGGCGGCGGTGCATATGCTGGGCAATGGCGATACCGCGAGCCTGCTGTTTTTCGGCGCCTTCCTGGTGACGGCGCTGATGGGCATGCCGAGCATCGATGCCAAGCTGGCGGCGCGGGCCCCGGCGGCATGGCCCGCGCTGGCGGCGAAGACCTCCATCCTGCCCTTCGGCGCGATCCTGGCCGGGCGCAATCGGCTGGTGCTGCGCGAGATCGGCTGGCTGCCGCCGCTGATCGGCACCCTCGGCTGGCTCGCCATCCTGCATCTGCATCCGCGGCTGTTCGGCGTGCCGGCGCTGCTCTGGTGACCGCGGAGGGCGCGGGATGAACCTGCCGGAACCCGGCGATCACACCGCCGGCCGCCTCGGCGCCCGCCCTGTCCCGCTGACCGAGCGGCCCTGGCCCCTGCCGCCCGGGCTGCATCCGCTGGGTCTGCCGGGTCCGCGCGGCGGACTGCTTCGCGTGCCGGCCGCCGCCACGCCAGGGCCGCTGCCGCTGATTGTCATGCTGCATGGCGCGACCGGCGATGCCGAGCGGGCGCTGCGCCGCATCGCGCCGATCGCCGAGGCCGCGCTGCTTGTGCTGCCGGAGAGCGAGGGGCGGAGCTGGGATGTGATCGAGGGCGGCTACGGCCCCGATCTCGAGCGGCTGGATGCGGCGCTGGCGGCGGTCTTCGCGGCTTGGCCGGTCGATCCGCGCCGGCTGGCGATTGCCGGATTTTCCGACGGCGCCTCCTATGCCCTCTCGCTCGCGCTGATGAACGGCGATCTGTTCACCCATGCGCTGGGTTTCTCGCCCGGCTTCGCCGCGCCGCTGGGGCAGGCCGGGCGCCCGCGTTTCTTCCTCAGCCACGGCACCGAGGATCAGGTGCTGCCGATCGATCGCTGCGGCCGGCGGCTGGCTGCCCAGTTGCAGAAGGCCGGCTATCTGACGATCTACCGGGAGTTCGAGGGTGGGCATGAGCTGCCGGCGGAGATCGCCCTCACCGCCCTGGCTTTCCTGCTGGCCGAGATCGCATGAGACGGCTGCTGCTGACGCTGCTGCTTGCGCTGGCCCCGGTGCTCGTGCAGGCGGCGGAGACCTGCACCTATCGGGGCGGCGGCGATTACGACGCGCAGATCGCCCTCACCACGATCGCTGAGCGGCAGGGCACGACGTTGCGGCTGCGCGCGCTGTGGCGGCTGACCGCGCGGCCGCTGCCCTTCTATCGGTTCGAGTATCTGGTCGAGGAAATCAGCGAATGGCAGGGGCAACGCCTGATCCGCCTGGGGCTCAACCTGCGCCACTTCGTCAATGGCCGCATCCGCCGCCAGCAATGGGACGTCTTCGCCCGCACTGGGGATGGCTTCGCCGCCTGGCGGCTGCAAGGCAAGCGGGCGGAGGAGTTGGCCGGCAAGCATGCGGGCTTCGCCCGGCACTGGGATGTCGCGGATTTCGGCCAGCCTTGGCTGGCGGACTATCCGACCGCTGCGGCGGAGGCGCGCAGCGACCTCGCCCTCAAGCCCGGTGAGGCGCCGGCCGGGCTGGTGCCGCCCTTCGCCGCTGGTTTCTATCTGCCGCGCTTCGCCCCCGCCGCGCCGCAGCGCATCGCGCTGTTCATCCCCGGCAACAAGCAGCAGAACCGTGCCGATCTCGATGTTCCTGCGCCGGCCCCGGCGCCGGCCGGCGGGCATGTCTGGCGGATCACGCTGGAGAGCGAGAAGCTCGGCCTGGATCGCGGCTCGCAGGCTTTCGCCACGATCGCGCCGGGCGGTCGGCTTGCCGCGATCCGCTTCCGACTGCTGGGCTTCGGTATGACGGCGGCCGGCGAGATTGCATTGCAGGGCTGCGAGGGCGAGGCATAGCCAGCGCATCCCGGGGGTGCGAGCATGCCGGCCGGAGGAGATGAACATGCAAGGCATCGCTGAGGATCTGAAGGGCAAGGTCGCGATCGTGACCGGCGCAGGCAGCCGGCCCGGCGAAGGGGTTGGCAATGGCCGCGCCGCCGCCATCCTGCTGGCGCGGGCCGGTGCGCATGTGGTGCTGGCCGATGCCATCATCGAATGGGCCGAGGAGACGCGGCGGATGATCGCCGAGGAGGGCGGTGCCGAGAGCGTCGTCGTCACCGGCGACGTGACCAAGGCGGCCGATTGCGCCCGCATCGTGCAGACCGCGATGGACAGATGGGGCCGGCTGGATGCGCTGGTGAACAATGTCGGCATCAGCGGCCCGAAGGGCACCGCCGAGGAAGTGGACCCCGAGGAATGGGCGCACGGCCTGCTGGTGAACGTCACCTCGATGATGCTGATGGCGAAATACGCGGTGCCGGCGATGCGCCAGACGGGCGGGGGTTCGATCGTCAATATCGGCTCGGTCGCCGGGCTGAAGGGCGGGCATCCGCACCTGCTTTATCCGACCAGCAAGGGTGCGGTGGTCAACATGACGCGCGCCATGGCGGTGCATCACGCCCCGGACGGCATCCGGGTGAACTGCATCTGCCCAGGCATGGTCTATACGCCCATGGTGCAGGCCAACAACATGACGCCGGAGCGGCGCGAGCAGCGCCGCCGCCGCAGCATCCTGCAGGTGGAAGGGAGCGGGTGGGATATCGGCGCGGCCGTGGCGTTCCTCTGCGGCGGCAATGCGCGCTGGATGACCGGGACCATCGTGCCGGTGGATGCCGGGGCCACGGCGATCGCCGGCCTGCCGGGCGGCTGAGACCGACGATCAAAGGATTTGACCGTTGGCTTGGGCTTTTTCTGGCCCGCAATCGCCGGGCGGAAACCTCTGGTTTCCTGGGCTGCGCGGCATTGGCCGCGCGTCTGGAGCAAGACCCGTTCAGATGGAATCATCTGAACGGATGTCCTGCTCTGGAAAATATAATAACCCGACCAGCGTATCATCGTTCTGATGGATCACCGCATGACCCATCAGAGCGGAGGCTGCTCTGGAGCATGCTGCGATGAGGCGGAATCGCCGAAGGCGCTGAATCCCGCGACCAGACAAGGGTTAGAGCAGGGTGCGTGAACGCATGTGAACGCATCGCGCTCTAAAACGGCCCTCTCGCCTCAGCCGGCCTCGCGCCCCGCGACCACCACGGGCATCAGGTTGGCTTCTGCCTCACGCTTCAGCCGCACGTAGGAGCGCGCCGAAAAGAACAGCATGCTGGCATAGAACAGTCCGCCCCCGGCCAACGCCGCCCAGGGCTCGGTCAGCAGCGCCGCCCCGAAGGCGCCGACGCCGATCAGCAGCGGCAGGACCAGGGCGGCAGGAACCTTGAAGTTCTTGAAGCTCCAGGTCGGCAGGGTCGAGATCATCAGCAATCCCACCACGGCCAGCGTCACCGCCACCAGCACCCCATGCCGGGCAAGGCCAGCCAGGCCGGGCCAGCCCCAGTCCTCGGCCGCCAGCCAGAGGAACAGCGGAAAGAGCGCGAGGCCAGCGCCGGCCGGGGCCGGCACGCCGGTGAAGAAATTCTGCGCAAAGGCCGGCTTCGGCGGCGGGCCGGTGAGCGCGAGGGCCGGCGCCTCGTCGATCGAGGCATTGAAGCGGGCGAGCCGCAACGCCGAGCAGACAGCAAAGAGGATACAGGGCGCGAAGCCCCAGCCGCGGGCATCGTGCAGCGACCACATGAACAGGATCAGCGCCGGGGCGACGCCGAAGCACAGGAAATCCGACAAGCTATCGAACTCCGCGCCGAACCGGCTGGTCGCTTTCAGGAGCCGGGCGATCCGGCCATCGATGCCGTCGATCGCCGCCGCCACCACGATCAGCGCCGCCGCCTTTTCCCAGCGCCCATCCAGCGCGAAGCGCAGCGCCGTCAGCCCGCAGCACAGGCCGAGCATGGTCAGGATGTTCGGCACCAGCCGGTTGAAGGACGGGCCGGCATAGCGCGGCCGCCGGCGGGCGTGCCGCAGCCGGCGATGCAGCGGCGGGCGCGGCTCGTTCATGTCGGGCGCGGCGCCGGGCGGGTTTCGGCGATCACCGTCTCACCGCCGATCATGGTCTGCCCCTCGGCGACCAGCGGCCGCACGCCTTCAGGCAAATAAAGGTCGGTGCGGCTGCCGAAGCGGATGATGCCGAAACGCGCCCCGGTCTCGACCGCCTGGCCTTCCTGCACGTCGCAGAGGATGCGCCGGGCGATCAGCCCGGCGATCTGTACCACGGCAAGGTCGCCGCCATCGGTCAGGCGCAGCGCGATGGCATTGCGTTCGTTCTCCTCGCTCGCCTTGTCGACGCTGGCATTGAGGAACTTGCCGGGATGATAGGCGATGCGGGTGACGGTGCCGGCCGCCGGCACTCGGTTCACATGCACATCCAGCACCGAAAGGAAGATCGCCACCCGCCAGCGCGGCGCGGCGCCGAGGCCGAGTTCGGCCGGCGGCGCGGCTTGCACCACGCTGACGACGCGGCCATCGGCCGGGGCGAGGATCAGGCCGGGCCGCGGTGGCGGTACCCGCGCCGGGTCGCGGAAGAAATAGAGGCAAAACAGGCAAAACAGCACCGCCGGCCAGAACAGCCAGCCGCCGAAGAGCAGTCCGGCCAGCGCGGCAACCCCGCCGCCGAGCAGGAAGGGCCGGCCGGCCGGATGCGGCGGCGCCAAGACCATGGAGAGGCTTTGCAGCAGGGCCATGCGGGTCCAGGAGGTGAGACAGCAGCGGGCGGTTTATGGTCGCTCGCCGCCGCCCGGGCAAGCAAGGCGCGATCGCCGGGCCGGCGATGCTATGCTGGGCGCCTTGGCACGAGGATAGGGCATGACCGGGCAGCCAGTGACGCGGGTGAAGGTCTGGGACGGTTGGGTCCGGCTGGGTCATTGGCTGATCGTCGGGCTGCTCTGCCTGTCCTACTGGTCGATCGAGACCGGCCGCATGCAGACGCATTTCTGGTCCGGCTATGCCGTGCTGGCCCTGGTGCTGTTTCGCATCGTCTGGGGCTTCGTCGGGTCGGAGACGGCGCGCTTCGCGACCTTCCTGCGCGCCCCGGCGGCGGCGCTCGCGCATCTGCGCCACTTCACCCGGCGCGAGCCGGACACCGAGGTCGGCCACAACGCCGCCGGCGGCTGGATGGTGATGGTGATGCTGGCGCTGCTGTTGGCGCAGCCGCTGACCGGGCTGTTTGCCGATACCGGCTATGGCGATGCCGGGCCGCTCGCCAAGCGGGTGGCGAGCGAGACCAGCGATTGGCTGACCGGGCAGCATCACCGGATCTTCCGGCTGATCCTGCTGGCCGCCGGGCTGCATGTGCTGGCGGTAATCGGCTATGCGGTGCTGAAGCGCCAGGATCTGGTGCGGCCGATGCTCAGCGGCGTGAAGCGGCTGCCGGCCGGCACCGCGGCGCCGCGCATCGCCAGCCCGACCCTGGCGGCGATCTTGCTGGCCGCAGCGGTCCTGCTGGTCTGCGGCATCAGCCGGATGGGCTGATGCGCTGCTGGTCTATGGCATCAGCCCGCTTGGCTGAGGCCGGGCGGTCAACGATTGCGATAGGGCCGGTGGCAGGAGCCACAGAATTGCGGGCCGGTGGCCTTATAGGCGGCTTCGAAGGCCGCGACATCGCCACCTTCGGCGGCATTGCGCAGCAGCTTCAGATGCCCGACGAGACGCATGTCAATCGCCTCGAAATCCGAGAAATTCTGCCAGATTTCAGGCTTCGCCTTGGTATCGCCCTTGTCCGAGCCGGCGGGAAACAGCTTCGGCATGCCCGTGAAGAAGCCGATCATCTCGTCGATCTGGCGCACCGCCGGCCGCGGGTCGCTCTTGTTCTCGACCAGAAGCTTCATCTGGTCCATCGCCTCACCGGCCCGCTTCAAGCCGGCGCGGCGTTCCGTGATGACATTGGCCTGGGCAAGGGCCGTGCCCGCGAGGGCGATGAGGCAAAGCGCCCCGAACCACGTATTAAGCCGCATCGAACACTGCCCTCGTATCGCCAAATATCCCGTCTTTTCGCGGAAAGCCGTCCGCCGTGCAAGTCTGGGCCTTGCAAGTCTCGGGCCTGTTCGCCAGACGCTGCCGCATTTCCCCGGAGCACCCATGCCGCATCCCGTTCGTGCCGTCGCCGTCTTCTGCGGCTCCCGCCCCGGCCATGAGCCGGTCCATGCCGAGGCGGCCCGGGCGCTCGGCACGGCGCTGGCCAAGGCCGGGCTGGGCCTTGTCTACGGCGGCGGTGGCATCGGCATCATGGGGATCCTGGCGGAGGCGACGCATGCGGCGGGCGGGCGGGTGCATGGGGTGATCCCGGACTTCCTCCGCCATGTCGAACGGCCGCAGCCGCAGCTGGATGCGCTGGAGGTCACCACCTCGATGCATGCGCGCAAGGCCCGGATGTTCGAGCTGGCGGACGCCTTCGTCAGCCTCTCCGGCGGGCTCGGCACCATGGACGAGACCTTCGAGATCATCACCTGGCGGCAGCTTCGGCTGCACGACAAGCCGATCTTTCTGCTCGATGTCGGCGGCTGGGCGGCGCCGTTCCAGGCGCTGATCGAAAGCCTGATCGGCCAGGGCTTCGTCGGGCGTGAGAGCCAGCAGCTCTATCGAATCGTGCCGGATGTGCCGGCCTTGATGGCGGCGCTGGCCGCCGCCCGCGTCGAGGATGCCTCCGCCGCGCGACTGTAGCTTGCCGGCCGGGAAGGCGGCGGCTATATCCGCCGCTTCGCCGGACCGACGGAGCGTAGCTCAGCCTGGTAGAGCACTGTGTTCGGGACGCAGGGGTCGGAGGTTCGAATCCTCTCGCTCCGACCAGTCGTCCGGCGTTGCAAAGCCCCCCGGGATCGCCCCGGGGGGCTTTGTCATTCCTGGCGCAGCCCGGCCAGCGCCCCGGCTTTCTGCCGGCCCGCCGCCGCCCGGGATGCAGCTCAGCCCATCCAGACCTCC
>Ga0114972_10001014_pt1 | contig 21112 bp, 19 predicted proteins | sample M_140807_EF_Meta_FD_87354 | JGI IMG/M metagenome (GOLD analysis project Ga0114972, IMG submission 87354) | Freshwater microbial communities from Lake Montjoie, Canada to study carbon cycling - M_140807_EF_MetaG | ecosystem: Environmental > Aquatic > Freshwater > Lake | place: Lake Montjoie...
CCCGGAGACCCGTCTGTCTGGCCTGACGGGAAGCCAAGCCCTGAGGCCCTGGCTTCAGTGGCTGGACGACCGCATCCGCCTTGCCCTCGCCGCCGGCGGGAGTGCCCATGGGCCCCAGTTCGCGGCCGATCCCTACCGGGGCTTGGTGATCACCCCAGCGGAGGTGGAATGGCTGCTGCTCCAGGAACCGGGCCAGCCGCTCTTCGGCGATCTCGGCTCAGCGGTTCACCCCGAAGGCCTTGCTCTGCCGGTGCCCTTTCTCCGTCTCGTTCGAGTGGCGAAGCTGAGCAAGGAGGACATCGCATTCCTACTTCTTGCAATCGCCCCGGAGGTTGACCTTCGCTATGAGCGGCTGTATGCCTACCTGCAGGACGACGTCAATCGGAAACGACCCACGGTCGACCTGGCGCTCAACCTTCTCAGTGATGATGCGGATGGCAAGGTGGCGCTGCGGACCCGCTTCCTGCTGCCGGCGCCCCTGGTCCGGTTTGGCCTGCTCCAGCTTGATTCGGAGGGCGGATCCCATCGCGGACCCCTGCTTGCACGGTCCCTGAGGCCCGCCCCCCAGGTGGTGGCCGCCCTTCTTGGAGGCGAGGGTCTGGATGAGGCCGTGCATCACGCCTGCGAGGTTGTGTATCCAGCCGGGAAGCTGAGCACCGGCGACGAGGCGCTGACGCAGAGGCTGATCCGCATGACCTGCCCTGCAGTGGTGGGGAGCACCAGGGTCCTCCACCTGCAGGGGGCCGACCCCCTGGCCCGCGCGGCCACCGCCGAGCGCCTTGCCGAAGCACTGGGGCGGCCGCTGCTGCGGGTGCGATTGCCGCGGCTGCTGCATCCGGAGGCAGACTTCGGCGCGCGGCTGGGCTCCGTCCTGCGGGAGGCATGGTTGAGGGAGGCCGTGGTCTCCTTCGAGGATGTCGACACCCTGCGTGAGGAGGGCGGGACACCAGCGCTGCGGGTGTTGCTGGCTCACCTGGCCGAGGCCAGGACGGTCGTGCTGCTGGGAGGAGCCGCACCGTGGGATGTGCCGGGCGACGCCGCAGCTACTGACCCGGTGGTTTCGGTGAGCCTGCCTCCACTCACCAGCGCCGGACGGCATGCGCTTTGGCGCCATGAACTGCAGGGCCATGGGTTGGATCCGGCTCTCGCGGAACGCCTTGCGGATCGCCTCCAGCTGGAGTCCGGCCAGATCCGTGGAGCCGTGCGGTTGGTGGCAGGGCAGAGCGAATCCCCAGGAGAAGCGGAACTCCTCGCTGCCGCCCGGCAGCAGATGCGCCGCGGCGTCTGCCATCTGGTGCAGCCCATCAGCCCGGTGCGCAGCTGGGAGGATCTGGTGCTGCCGGAGGATGGCGTGGCCCAGCTCCGCGCCATCTGCGCGCGCCACGCCCAGAGGGAGCAGGTGCTGCAGCGCTGGGGCTTCGGGCGCAAGCTGGCCTACGGCACGGGCACCCACGTGCTCTTCACCGGCCCCTCGGGCACCGGCAAGACGATGGCGGCGGAGATCATGGCGGGAGAGCTGGGCCTGGATCTGCTGCGCATCGATCTGGCCCGGGTGGTGAGCAAATACATCGGCGAAACGGAAAAGAATCTCGAAACGGTGTTTGCCGAGGGCGCCAGGGGCATTCTTTTCTTTGATGAGGCCGATTCGCTTTTCGGCAAACGCTCGGAGGTGAAGGATGCCCACGACCGCTACGCCAATCTGGAGGTGAGCTATCTGCTTCAGAAGATGGAACAGCACGAAGGAATCTCGATCCTGGCCAGCAACCTGCGCCACCATCTGGATGAGGCCTTCCTGCGGCGGCTCACGTTCATCGTGCCGTTCCCCTTCCCGGATGCAGCACACCGACGCAGGATCTGGGAGGGGGTATGGCCCAAGGAGGTGCCCCTGGCTCCGGATGTGGATCTCGAGGATCTGGCCGAGAGCTACAAGCTGAGCGGTGGCGGCATCCGCAACGTGGCCCTGGCGGCCGCCTACCTCGCCGCCGAGGAGGGCGTGCCGATCGCACGGGCTCATCTGTGGCGGGCGCTGCAGCGCGAGGTGGAGAAGGAAGGCAAGCTGTGGAAAGGGTCGGATGGAGCAAGCCCATGAGCGAAGGCGGAGCCAGAGCCAGCGCCCAAAAGGATCACGCAGTGAGCTCGGCGGCCCGAACGGCAAAGGCAACGGGCCAAAACGAGGCTGCTGCGCAGACCCGAGCTAGGCCGCGTCTGCGGCAGCCCTTGCACTACATACCAAACGATCAAGAGTTTGTGGGTTCACGGGAAACATTGCTTTGCTCAAACTGTGGTGTGTAGTTGGTGCCGCGCATGAGTAATAGTCGCCCACCTGTGCGTATGCCGCGAGCGGCCTCGTTCGCCAAACCGGCCAGTCAATCACCCAGTCTGGCTCAGCCGGCGGCGCCGCAGCAAAGCACAGTGCTGCCATCGGGCAACCAGGACCGATTACGAATGCTGCGCAGTCGCGCCTTTGACGTGAGCCCCGAAGCGGCAGCCCGCATCGCTGCCGACATCGATCGCATCGCCAACCTGCTGCGCCAGCAAATTGTGTGGGACAGAGACGAGGCCGCAGTCGTCGCCATCGTTCGTCACTGGTCCGATGCCGATGAGCGTCTGGGGCCGGAGGCCGGGACGCCGCACCTAGACCGGCTGCTGTTGGCGGCGCGCACACGTGCCTACGCCCGTGCGACGGCCCGATCTGGCTTCATGGAGCAGTGGGCCATTTTGTATGACGATCTATTCCGCGAGCTTGAAGGCGTTCGGCTGATGGAGTTTGAGGCGCTGGCCAAGCGCAGCGCCATCTATGTTGGCCCGCCCGGTTCGGCCGAGGAGCCCGAGAACTTCTGGCGCACCATGAGCCGCAAGGAAGCTGTGGCCGTGTGGGGCATCCTCAAGGGCATGGGCACCTCGCTTGCAGGCACAGTGGATGCCGGCGCCTGGGGCGTTACAAAGCTGATGCGCAAGGCTGGTCTCGACGTAGCCGACCCGGTGGCTGCTGCCGCCTGGCTGGCCGAGCAGTACGACTTTGTCGGCAACGAGCTCATCGGCCGCGAGGAATGGAGTGAAGGCGAAGAGTTGTTCTGGGGCATGAACGCCGCCGAGGTCTCCACCCATGGCGGCGAAGCAATCTGGTTGTTGGTTTCGATGGGGCGGGGCGACGCATCCCGAGTGGGCTCACAATGGACGCAGGCCTCCAAATGGGCGCAAGTCGTCGAAAAAGGGATTGGCGTCTCTGGCAATCTGATGGCGGTGGAGCAATCGGCCAACGAGATCGTGGCGTTGCTTGAGGCGCAGCAGCGCACACGCGGCCAGCTCGTCGCAGCCTCGCTGCTACAGGACCCGGCCTTTCACAAGGCGCTGCTGCGCCTGGTGGCAAATGCCTTCGGTGCCGCCGCTAGCGACAGCGACAAGGCGCGCCGCATCGGCGCCTTGCTGGAAGGCGCGCAGATCACGCCCATCGTGGGGCAGCTGATCGAGATCGGCACCGCTGACCTGCCAACGGATGAGAAGAAGCGCCGTGCCGGCCCGGTGCTGATGGACCTGATGAAGCAGGTGATCGCCGCCGCCGGCGCTGTCAAAGCCGCCAAGCCGCATAGCGATGGAGGCAAGCCGCCCCCCGAGGCCGAAGGGGTCCCCAAGCCTCCGCATCAGCCTCCTGCCGAAGAGCGCGCTGTTTTGCCGAAGCCCGAACCCAAACCCGTCGCGGAACCCACGCCCGCCAAGGCCCTGCAACCGCGCCCCAAAGCCGCCAAGCCGCATAGCGATGGAGGCAATCTGCCCCCCGAGGCCGAAGGGGTCCCCAAGCCTCCGCATCAGCCTCCCGCCGAAGAGCGCGCTGTTTTGCCGAAGCCCGAACCCGAACCCAAACCCGTCGCGGAACCCACGCCCGCCAAGGCTGTGGAGTCGGTAGAGACGCCTGAGGCCAAGCTGCAGCGGCGCATGCGCGAGCTGAAGCAGGCACAGCTCACGCCACGGCAGCAGGCCCTACTGCAGCTGGGTGAGGCCCTGCAACCGCGCCCCAAGGCCACCCCCGCCGAAGTGCCGTCGGCCGCGGTGATCGACGCGATGCAGCGGCAAGGCGTCACCCGGCCTGAGAAGCGTGTCGGCATCGAGGCTGCGCTGCCGGTGCCACAGCCGCCGGAGATCCGGGCGATGGCTGGCGGCACGCGCGAATCCCCGCCATCCAGCGGCGAACGCGTGGTGATCATCGAAGTGCCAGCTTCGCAGCCCACGCCAGCCGCGACGTCCGACCATCCCTTGAGCGCCGCGGAGCTCGAATCCATGCGCGCCGCGTACACGCTCATGGGGCCCGAAGATCCTGCCCCGGTTGTGGAAGTCACAACGCCCTTGGATAGCCGCCCGGACATCGTTGCGTTCGACGTGCCGACTGCCACGAGCGCCACCTCTGTGGTCAAACGACCTCTGGGCAAGGCGGCGCTGCCAGAGCCGGCGGTGCCTGCGGCCACGGCCGAACAGCAGCCTCGGCTCGAACTGGCGACACCACGGCCCGAGGCCACAAAGGCCATTTCCGTCAATCCCGACCCTGCCGACAGCCCCCGGGTCAACGTGATGGAGGCCGCGGCGGCCGTTAGCTCGGGCGTGACAACACAGCCCATCCCGCGCGCGAGGACCGAAGGCCCCGATGCTCCCAGCCCGCAGAAGCGCTACAGGAACGAGCAAGGCCAGGCGCGCTGGGAGCGGCGCGTATCCGATTTTCTGGAAGTCGACTTGTCGCAGCAGGTTCAGCCTTTAGCCAATGACGCTACGGGCGTGGTGCGCCCCGACGCCGAGCCGATACGCGCTTTGCGTGCCGACGAAGCGCCCGTGGCTGCCAAGGGCAAAGCACCGCCAGAGGAGTCTTGGGTCGCAACCACGCCGCAGAACTTCGAGCCGCCACGGGTGCTGCCCAAGCCAGGTGAGATAGCTGCAGCTGATGCTGCCGAGTACAGGCAGAAGGCTAGGGCTCTGCACGTTGAGCCCGGCACCCTGGGCATGGGGTGGGATCACAAGCGCTTCCCCAATGCACCCAAGGGGGCCTGGAAGCCGGGTGACCCGATCGACATGCCCACATCCAAGGGTTACCCGTCCTGGGAGACCATCCGCAAGAGGGCATGGCGCACCTTGGCCCACCAGGAAATCGAGGCCCGCAAGCTGGGCACCGCGGCACGCGACGACAGTTCGCTGTTCGACATTAATCCGGTTCGCTCGGCCAGCCCAGAAGAACTGAAGCGCATGGTGGAGCAAGGCCATGCTCGCAAGGACGCGCAGGCCGAGGACGCCAACACCTCATCGTTCGAACTCGAGCACCAGTTCATACCGCAGCGAGTGGGCGCACTGCTCGAAGGCGCCGGTCTGCCGTCCAGCCTGGCGCGGCAGTTGTCCGATCTTGGCAATCCGCAGAACCTGCTGCCACTGCTGCCCGCGCTGCATGCCGCCTGGGACAACGAGGCCCACTCGTTCGGCTACCGCAACAAGGACTTGGAAGCCTCAATGGATGAACGCAGCGATCGCCCGCTTATCTCAGTCAGAGATGACCAGGCACTCGCGATGATTGCCGCGCTGAAAGCACATGGCGTGAAGCTCGACGCCAGCACTGAGGTGGGCCGCACCTTCATGGCTGAGAACGCTGCAAGAAATAACCCCTGGCCTCTGCCTTGACTGCTCCACGCCACCCTGAACGATCTGCTGCCCGACCCCAGCTTGGCAATATGCCTTACAGAGATGGATGGCCCAATCGACCAATGTACTAATCGAGATTAAGCCTGATCAAATGCCATTCGGCCACTCTCTACATCTTGTTTTGCCCCATGCTCCAAGCCCTCTCCACAGCCCTGAAAGCCATCCTCGACGCAGCGACCATCCCTGCCTTGGTCCGCAACGCCGATGTCTCCTTCGATCGGCCCTCCGACACCTTCAACCCGCAGAACACCACGATCAATCTGTTTCTCTACGACATCCGCGAGAACACTGAGCTGCGCAGCAATGAGCCGGTCGTCGAGCGGCTGAATGGTCTGGTGTCACTGCGCCAGCCATCGCAGCGGGTGGCCTGCTCCTACCTGGTCACCGTGTGGATCGCGTCGGGGGAAGTCGGCGAAGCGGCGATGCTCAAGCAACACCAACTGCTGGCCGAGGTCTTGCGGGTCTTTGCCGGTCTGCCCACGATCCCGCCGGCCCTCCTCAGCGGCACCCCCCTCGCCAGCCAGCCCTACCCCATCACCCTGGTGAACCTCCAGAGTGAGCTCATGCGCAATCCGGCCGAGTTCTGGTCCGCCCTCGGCGGCAAGCTCCGGCCATCCTTTACGCTCACCGCCACCATCTCCCTTGATGCCCTCACCACACCGGTGAGCGCCAAGTCGGTGAACAGCACCACCTTCACCATCGAAGACACCACCAGTGGCGCCGAGGTGACCTGGCACCAGATCGGCGGCACGGTGCGCTCCGCAGGCAACCGCACTCCCGTGTCACAGGTTGCAGTCTCCATCGAGGCCCTGGGCCTGCGCACCCTCACCGATGCCGATGGCCGCTTCCTCTTCGGAGAACTTGATGCCGGCACTGCTGAGATCAAGTTTGCCAAGGTCGGTTACACTACTGTCACGCGTTCCATGCAGGTGCCTGGCGCCACCCCAACGGCATTTGATGTGGACCTTTCCCCCGTTCCCTGATCCGCAGGAGCTCCCACATGCCCAGCTACAGCTCACCTGGCGTCTACGTGGAGGATGTGCAGCCTGCCGTACGCCCGATCGCCGGAGTCGGAACAAGCACAGCGGGATTCATTGGTGTCGTGCTCGGCGACATCGTGATGCCTGATAAGCCCGATGGATCCGGCGCTAAATACACCGTGTTTCCGGCTGGTAAACCCTTACTGGTGACCAGCTGGAATGATTTCATCATCAATTTCGGTGAGATCAAAGCAGGGAATGCCATCCTTGCCCATGCCGTCTTTGGATTCTTCTCCAATGGCGGCACTAACTGCTGGGTGATCCGAGTAGCAGCACAGACAGATCTAGACAATCTCACCGATGAGCTCGAGACCTTCTCCGCGATTGATGAAATCGCCATCGTGGCCGTTCCAGGAGCCACCTCTAAAGCATCTCACGATGCCCTGCTGGCCCACTGCAAGAACCTTGGCGATCGTGTTGCCGTGCTTGACGGCGTGCAGACGCCTAAAGCGAACGCTGCCGATGAGAACCTGAGCTTCACACATCCGGCCATCAGCCTCAGCGGACGAAGTCTGGCTGGCAGCTTTGGCGCCATCTATTTCCCTTGGATCAAAGTCGCGGATCCTGTCACCACAACGCGTGTCGTGCCTCCCAGTGGCCATATCGCGGGCATCTATGCTCGCAGCGACGCCACCCGGGGGGTGTTCAAAACTCCCGCCAATGAGGTTGTGCTCGGTGCGCTGGAACTCGAACATCGCATGGGCCGCAACAGGCAGGATGCCCTCAACCCAGAGGGCATCAACGTGATCCGCGAATTCAACGGGACCATCAAGGTGTGGGGCGGCCGCACACGCGCCGATGGCAGCAGCAATCAATTCCAGTATGTCGGTGTGCGCCGCTACATGAACTACCTGCGGGAGTCCATCGATGAAGGCACCCAGTGGGTGGTGTTCGAGCCCAACACCCCTTCCCTCTGGAAACGCATCGAGCGCACCATCTCAGGCTTTCTCACCAATGAGTGGCGCAGCGGCGCCCTCTTCGGGGAAACGCCCCAACGGGCCTTTTTCGTGCGCTGCAACGCTGACACGAATCCGCCCGATGTGCGGGACCTGGGGCGTGTGGTCACGGAAATCGGGGTGGCCACCGTGAAGCCCGCGGAATTCGTGATCTTCCGTATTGAGCAAATCGCTGGCAGCTGAGCTGCGCCCCCCTCTCACCCAACCCATCCGACCCATGGACCGCAAAGATCCCTACCGGAATTTCCGCTTTCTGCTCGAAATCGACGGCATCACCCAGGCTGGCTTCTCCGACTGCACTGGCTTCGGCTCCAGTGTGGAGGTGATCGAATACCGCGAGGGCGGTGATGCCCCCACCGTGCGCAAATTGCCTGGCAAGGCCACCTATCCCGACATCACCCTCAAATGGGGCATCACCGATTCCCGCGAGCTCTACGACTGGCACAAGGCCGCACTGGTGGGAACCATCGAGCGCAAGGACGGATCGGTGATCCTGCTGGATGATGTGGGCGAGGAGAAAGTGCGCTGGAATTTCTTCACCGCCTGGCCCAGTAAATACGATGCGCCAGATCTCACGGCCAAAGGGAATGATGTGGCGATCGAGACACTCACCCTCAGTTGCGAACGGATGGAGAGAGCGTGAGTGACTTCGCCACACAGTTTGAATTCCTTCTGCCCCGTGGCTATGTGGACGGCGAGGGCAATCTTCACCGTGAGGGCACTATGCGCCTGGCCACGGCCGCCGATGAAATCCTGCCGCAGAAAGATCCGCGGGTGCACAACAATCCCGCCTATCTGGTGGTGATCCTGCTCTCCAGGGTGGTCACCCGGTTGGGCTCACTGGAGGCCATCAACCCCAAGGTGATCGAGAATCTCTTTGCGGCTGATCTGGGCTATCTGCAGGAGTTTTACAACCGCATCAACAGCAGTGAATCACGCCAGATCACCATCACCTGCCCCCACTGCCATCAAGCCTTCAGCGTGGAGCCTGAACGGGCGGGGGAGTTTTAGGCCACCCCCTCGACCGGTTGTATGAGGAGGTGGCCTACATCGCTTATCACTTCCATTGGCCCAACGACCAGGTGATGAACATGGAGCATCGTGAGCGTCGCCGCTGGGCGATGGAAATCTCCAGGATCAATGAAGCGCTGAACACCAACCGCCCCTGAATCAAGCCGCTCTCTCGCCCTTCCATGCCAGCCGGACCCTCCGCCACCGCTGATGTGCAGCCAGCCCTGGAAGCTCGCAGGGGATGGCACCCCGCTCGCCATCCCCTGCGACTGGGCACACTGCGCAGGCGATCCAAGGGAGCAACCGCAGGGCTGCAGCTGTTTTCCCAAGGGCCTACCCCGGCCCCAATCCATCGCTGGCTCCCCCTTTCGCTCGCCTGGTGGCGGCAGGCTCCTCCGCTCCAATCCTCCACCACCACGATCCACCACTGGAGCGGCTTCTCCTTCGCCCTGACGCTTCGCCCCCTGGCGCTGATCATCCGCCCCTTAGTCCTGGCGGGCGTCACCCCTCTCCTTGCCCCCACCGCCGCAGCCGGCGACCGTGGCGGAAGTCCCACCGCCCAGGCCGAACCCCCATGGCCAGCTCCCCTCCCCCGTGAGTCAGCCTCCCCGCCGACAACTCCATCCCCGAACACGGCCTGGCGCCCCCTCACTCCTGCCTTTCGCCAGATAGATGCCCTGCTAGTTCCACGCCCTGGCCGCGCCGCCCCCAACCCGCCACCGGAGCCATCCACACCAACGGTCGCGGAGCGGCTGGTCTTCCCATGGCCTCCCCAGCCGTTGCGGCTGGCCAGAGGGGGGGCCACCCCATCCACTCCTCTTGCTAACAGCACACCACCCCCGCAAGTCAGCCCCTCCAGATCCGCTGCCCAGCCATCCCTTGTGGATGTGCTCTACGAACAGGCCACCCTCCAGGCCAAACCTCTGCCCGGGCTCGATCTGCGTTGGCTGCCGGCGGCTCCCTCTTCGCCAACCCCCTCGCCGCCTGTCCCGGCCCAAGCTCCTGCTGCGTCCCAGCGAAACCCATCGAATGGCGTCGGCTTCCCATTCACCCCATCACCGCTCAGCCTTAGCCGGGAGGACATTTGCCGGGTGGCGGAGAAGGTGGCCACGCAGCTGGAGCGGCAGGCCCGGCATGAGCGCGAGCGCAGGGGCAACGTCTGATGGCACTCACCAAGGCCGTGATCGTGAGGATCGATGCCCCGGGCACGCCGCCGATTCCGGTGATGTTCAACCCGCCCCGCTATGAGCTGACCAGCAGCAACCGGTTTGCCGATATCAGGATTCCGGGCCTTCCCGCAGCCGTGATGCAGTTCGTGGGTGGAGAGGCCAGAAGCCTCAGCCTGGAGTTGTTTTTCGACACCACCGACACCGGTGCCGACGTGCGGCTCCGCACCGGCTTGATTACCGCCATGGCGGAACCCCAGCCCCCCACCATGGCGCCCCCGAGACTACTGATGTTATGGGGTTCGCTCGCCTTTCCCGGCTACCTGGTGAGCGTGAAGCAAACCTTCGATCACTTCAGCGCCTTTGGTTTGCCTCTGCGCGCCACCCTGGCGGTGGAGTTCAAGGGCTATGAACCCACGCCCTTTCTCACCACCGCTGGGCTCTCCGCTGCCCTCACCACAGCGGAGCTGGCTACGACGCGCTATGTGGTGAAAGCCGGAGACACACTCCAGAGCATCGCCGCCGCCCTCTGTGGCGATCCCAACCGGTGGAGGGAGATTGCGACCGCCAATGGCCTCGATGATCCCCGTGCCTTGCCCACAGGCCGCCAGTTGGAGATCAGGAGGCGCCCATGATCTCCCCCTTCGAAGCGCCGGGGCTGGCGGGGCAACCCGTGCTGGTGCCCCAGTTCGCGATCACGGTGGAGGGCATCCCGCTCCCGACCTCCCTGGCGTCTGCCTGCAGCTCGATCAGCGTCAACCAGAGCGCCAATGAGCCGGCCAGCTTTCAGCTCGGCTTGCACGATCCCCAGTTTCTTCTGATCGACCTGGCCAATGGTCTGTTCAGCGAGGGGCGTCGCATCGGCATCGCCCTGGGCTACTCCGGCGCCCTTGAGCCCATGATTGAAGGGGAGGTTGCCGCCATCGAGGTGACCCTCGACGAGAGCGGCGGGCTCAGCTTGTCTGTGGAGGGTTTTGATGACCTCCATCGCGGCTCCCGAGGCAAGCAATCGCGCACGTTCCAAGAGGGGCTTTCCGACAGCGCCATCGTGCGGGAAGTGGTGGCGGCCACGGGGTTGCTGCCAGTCGCGGTTGCCGATGAAACGCCACCCCGCTCCGCAGCCGAAGCCCAGAGCGAGGAAACCACCCTGGCCTTTCTGCAGCGGCTGGCCACCCGCAACGGCTTCCAGCTCTGGAGCGAAAACCGCTCCCTGTTTTTCATGCGCCGCCGGCCTGGCCCCGCCCTGCGCTTCAGCCGGGGCCGCAACCTGGTGTCGTTCTCAGCCAGGCTCAGCACCGCCGGGCAGGCTGCCGCCGTGGAGGTGCGCTCCTGGAATGCCGCCCGCCAGGAACTCATCACCGCCACGGCCACCGCCAAGCTTTCCCCCACCTATCTCTCGGCCCTTTCGAGCACAGGCCTGGCGCAGGTCATCGGCGCGGCTGGGGGATGGGGAGCCAGCCCCCACAACCTCGTCATCCACGCCCAGGCCGAGGTGAATTCCATCAGCGAGGCCCAGGCTATGGCCGAGCGGGAGATGACCGATATCCGTCGCCAACTGATCACCGCAACCGGAAGTGTGGTGGGGGATCCACAGGTGAGGGTGGGGAGCGTGGTGTTGTTGGAGGGCATGGGGCGCTTCAGTCCTGGCCCCTACGTGGTGCAGACCACCGGTCACCGGCTGGACGCATCGGGCTATCTCACGTCGTTTTCGCTGAGGTCTGATCTGTGAACAGGGAATCCGGGGGTGTTTACCTGGCCACAGTGCTCAGCGGCAAGCTCGACGAGCAGGGGCGAATCGGCATCGAGATTCCATCGAAGGGCAGCACTTATCAAGCCTATTTCGCTGCCCCCATGGCCGGCGATGGCCGGGGCCTGGTATTTCTTCCCGACAAGGGGGATCAGGTGGTGGTGGCCTTCATCAATGAACAGGGCACCATGCCGGTGGTGCTCGGGGCCCTGTGGAGCACCATCGCCCGGCCGCCCACGGCCAACACCGAGGGAACCAACGATCTGAAGCTGATTCAAACCCGCAGCGGCCACCAGGTGCGTCTCTCCGACAAACAAGGCGCTGAAAGCATCGAGATCATCGACAGCTCAGGCTCCTGCAAAGTGACCTTTAACACCAAGACTGAAACCATAACGGTCACCGCGAGGCAGGGAGTGACGGTGGAGGGAAAGCTCACCGTGAAGGGGGAATCCATCCTGAAAGGAAAGGCCACCATTGGCTCGGATCCAGGGACAAAAACCATCATTGACGGCAACAAGATCACGGGGCAATGACATGACCGATCTCCTCCTCAGTGGACCGCTGAATATTTCCGGGTCGCTCAACCTTGTTGCCACCAATGGCGGCAAGGTGAAGATAGGTGCTAGGGAGGTGCTGGTGGAAGGAGCCACCGGAACTGGGGTGCCGGTGATCCTGCCGCCCCCTCCAGCTGGCCCAATCGACGATGGGATAGACGTAAGCATCCGCCAATCGTTCAACAAGACGGTCACGGTGGGCTTGGCAAAGAAACCCGTGATCGCTCTGGGTATCTGCCTGCAAGGCCGCACCCCAACCTGGCCTGGCATGGTGCTGCCCAGCGTGAACAACTCCACTGTTCGCATCAACGGAGTTCCCGCCAATGTGGAGGATGACAAGGGAGTCACCCTCCCGAATGGCGGCACGATCACCTTCGGCAAGAACAGTGGTCCCGGCAAGAACAGTGGCCAGAGCTGAGGAGAGTGAGCCATGGATGCCTTGAAGATTCGTATTACCAGTCCCGTCGATGACGCGGTGGTCATCGCATCAGCGCGCGCTCCCGCGCCCGTCACGTTTAAGGGTGAGCTGATGAGCCGCCCATCCGCCCTCGCGGCTGTTCCTCTCTATTTCCGCTGGTATTCCAGCCTCAATCGAAGAGCCAGCAAGGGCCGCTATTCCCTGAATCAACAGGCACTCACGTCTGCAACCAGCGAGCATCGGGAGGATGATCTGCCCCTGGGCAGCCAGGTGATCGGCTTTGCCGCCACGGATCAACTCGGGGAGAGTGATCCTGAGATCCAGGCGATCCGCCATGGTGCCTTCGCCGGAGGTGATCGGCAACAGCCGCAGCCCCCCTCCCAGCCCTGCGTGATCCATGTGTTGCGGGCCACCATTTTCGATCTGCCCGCCGCGGTGCCCCGGCAGGGGCTGGTGCTCCAGGCCGAGGCACCGGATGCTTGGAAAGAGCCCTCCTACCAGGCCGTGAACCAGCTCCGCTACAGCTGGATCCTCACCCCAGCGACTCCTCCTCCCGGGTGGTCGCCTCCACCGCAAGGCTTGCCGCCGAACCGGCCGAGCCGCCTCACCTACGTGCACGACCCATCCGTTCAGGCTTCCTCCTGGAGATTCGTCGCGCGGGCAAATCCGCAAAAGCCGGCTCTGCTGGTGTTCACCCCAGCGTTGCCACCGGAGGCGATCGGCCCCTACACCATCACCCTGGAGGTGGCTGATCAGCACAACCCCGTGCCGGCACGCCGCGCCACTGACGTGCGCATCATCGACCTGCTCGCCTGACAGCCATGACCAACACACCTGATTCCAATGCAGAGGCGGGATTTCTCGGCAAGGGAATGGCGCTGTTTCCCTTCGCGATGAAGGGCGGCACGGTGGCGATGAACAGCTATGAGGTCCAGGTGGAGCAGTCGATCCGCCTGATCCTCAAAACCGAGCGGGGAGAGCGGGTGATGCGACCCGATTTCGGAGCCGGCATGGAGTTTCTGACCTTCGAACCGCTAAATGCGGTGACCCTGGCGCTGGTGCGAGAGCGCGTGAGCGAGGCATTGCTCCGTTTCGAGCCCCGGATCGACCTTCTCGCTGTAGCCGTTGAGTCCGGCGAGGACCAGCAGGGCAGGTGCCTGCTGGTGTCCATCGCCTATCGCATCAGGCGAACCAACACAGAGAAGAACCTGGTTTATCCTTTCTATCTCGAACGCGGAGAGGCCTGATGGTGCTGCCGCCCCCTCCCATTGATCCGCGCAGCGCAGCGGATGTGGCCAGCCAGATCCAGCGCCTGCTGGTGAACTACCTCCACAAGGAACACTTGTGGGATAAGACGTCAGACGGCGGTGAGATCGGCAAGGCCCTCACTCAGATCTGTGCTTACTACAGCGGGCTTGTGATCGATCGCATCAATGCGGCCCCACAGAAGCATTTTCTCGCCTTTCTGGATCGGCTTGGCAACAGCCTCATCCCGGCTGCGGCCGCGCGGCTGCCGCTCACCTTTCGGCTGGATCCTTCCGCACCCAGCGGCCGCCCGGTGCCGGCGGGCACCCAGGTGCAGGCGGAGGGCACGGATGCCGCCGGCCGGCCGCTGCTCTTCGAGACCACAGCGGACCTCTGGCTGAGCCCGTTCCTTCTCAAGGCGATGACCCTGGAAACCGGCCAGGGTCAACCACAAGATGTCTCCAATCTGCTGGAACCACGCGATCTCTCCGGCCTGCGGGCCAGCAACGCAACGGCGAGCTCCAGCCCCGCTGCCCTTTCCAGCGCGACGAAGGTGATTCTTGGCTTGGGCTTGGAAGATGAGCGGCAGCCCGAGCTGGATCGGGCCGTCACCATCTACCTTCTCCTGGCCCCTCTCCTCTACGACTCCACCGAGGTTCCGCTAGCCGGGAGCTCACCGGTGATTTGGGAGTATTCCACCGGCGAAGCGAATGCTTCGATCAGCTGGAAACCTCTGACCGTCGACGACGCCACCGACGGGCTCCGCCAGAGTGGCATGGTGAGTTTTCTGATGCCAGCAGACTTCAAAAAGGACCTCCGGCCCGGCTCAGACGAATCACTGTTCCGTTTGCGCGCCACCCTGCCGACCTTCCGCGGCGCGGCACCGAGGCTAAGTGCCGTCTGGTTGAACACCGTGCCAGCGTGTCAGGTGGTCACGATCCGCGAGGAAATCCTTGGATCGAGCGATGGCACGGCCGATCAGGTGTTCAACGCCTTTCGCCGGCCTGTGCTGGCCGGAGAGGAGCTGGAGGTTCAGGAGGTGAGGCCAGGAGGAGCCTCAGCCATCGAACCGGCCCTGCAGTGGTCCCGTTGGCAGGGGGTCGCCGACTTCCATGGCTCAGACGAGACCGATCGCCATTATGTGATCGACCGTGGCGAGGGCACCATCCGCTTCGGGAACGGACGCCAGGGTCTGATTCCACCTCCTGGCACCCGCAACATCCGGCTGGCCAGCTACCGCTCAGGGGGCGGCCTGGCCGGCAACATCCCCGCAGGCACGGCCACAACCCCCGTTGCCGCAGGGCGCTATCTGGCCGAAGTGTTCAATCCTGTGGCGGCCAGCGGCGGAGCCGAAGGTGAAACCACCGCCGCGCTCCTGCAGAGAGCCCCCAGGGCCCTGCGCCATCGTGGGCGTGCCGTGGCCGAGGAAGATTATGAAGATCTCGCCAGGCTCGCCTCCACGGAGGTGGACCGCGCTCGGTGCGTCCCCCTGATCGATCTGGCGACAGAGCCTGTGAAGGTGATCAAGACCCTCGATGATGAACGGGCCGGGGCCGGCAGGGTTAGCCTGATTATTGTGCCAAGATCCATAGCCGCCAATCCGCTCCCCAGCCTGGAGCTCTTGCGGCAGGTGCGGGAGACGCTGCTGGCGAAGGCGAGTGCCGTTGCCGCCATCTCCGTGGTGGGCCCGCTCTATCTCAAGGTGGAGGCAACTGTTCGAATCCGGCTCAAGTCTCCCCGCTATGAAAGTATGGTGAGAACCACCCTGCAGCAGGCGCTGGCCACCTGGCTGCATCCGCTCACCGGGCGCGGCGGCGAGGGCTGGGCCTTCGGCCGGGAGGCGCACCCTTCCGACATCCACCGGTTGATCAGCGAGCTGGCGATCAAGGGCATCGACCACGTAGGGCAGATTTCAATCGATGCCAAGGCCGATGTGGCCAATGCAGGCTGGGCACGCACCCTCAATCAGGAGAGCCGCACTGCGAAGGTGCGCGAGTGCGGCCGTTTCCTGGTGTCTTCGGGCACACACAAGATCGAACTGATTTCCTGACCTCAGGCCATTTCGATGCCGATCACGCTGCCCAATCTCGATGACCGCACCTTTGAGGAGCTGGTGGCCGCCGCCAAGCAGCTAATCCCCATCCATGCCCCGTCGTGGACCGATCACAACACCTCGGATCCTGGCATCACCCTGGTGGAGCTGTTTGCCTTCCTCACGGAAATGCATCTCTACCGGGCCAACAGGATCAGCGAGCCCGCCAATGAGGCCTTTGTTCGTCTGCTGCGAGGCGAGCCGGAATGGACCATCACAAAGAGCATCGAGGAAGAGATACGTGATGCCGTTCGAGCGCTGCGGCAGGAGGATCGGGCTGTCACGGTGGAGGATTTCCAAACCCTTGCCCTGCGAAACCCAGGCGTTGCCCGGGCCCATTGTCTGCCCGGTGTGCATGCCGGCATTGGCTCCTTCAGCGCCCCTTCCCACATCAGCGTTCTAGTGGTTCCCAACCCTGCTCCATCCAACTCCACTGAAGATCTCATCCCAAGTCCGGCACTGGTCAGTGAGCTGCTGAAGGATCTGCGACCACGCTGTCTGCTCACCACCCGCCTTCACGTCGTCGGGCCGAGTTATGTAACGGTGAAGGTGAATCTGCGAGCACGGATCTTTGCGGAACAGTCTGAAGAGGCTATAGAGAAGGGGATGAGGAAACGATTGAGTGGCTTTTTCCACCCACTGCATGGTGGCAAGAATGGTCAGGGATGGCCGTTTGGTGGAGCCGTCTATATCTCCGATGTTCTGGCCTGCCTGGATGGTGTGCCCGGCGTGGATTGGGTTGAGGCCATCCAGGGAGAGGATCTCCTCTCCAGTGCTGGCCCGAGCCGCATCCTCGACAACGACAGGCGTCTGATTGGCCTCCAGTTGCAACAGGATCAGCTCGTGCGCTTCGATCCGTCCTCAAGCTTCAAGTTCACACAGCACAGGGAGCTTTTTCCACAGCAATGACCATGCGACCCTCTCTCCTCAGCCAGCTGCCGGAGGTTTTTCGCTCCAGGGAGAATGAAAAGCTGGCTGATTTTCTTAAGGCCTACGAGAAGGTGCTGCTGGGACGCCCCGACATCGGCACTCTGCCGGATCTCCCCTTCCCAGATGAGGACCTGAAATCCCTTCGGGGTCTTGAGGACATACTGGACGACCTGCCCAAGCACTTCCAGCCTCTCGAAACGCCAGACGATTTCTTGCCCTGGCTCAGCCAATGGGTGGCCCTTTCTGTGGTCCTCCAACGCGCCGTGGCTGACAACAAGGAGCGAATGCGCAACTTCATAGCAGAGATGAGCAAGATCTATCGCTCGCGTGGCACCATGGAGGGCATGGCAAGGCTGCTGGAGATCTTCACCGGAAAGCGGGTGAGCATTGACGACCAGATTGATGGGGAGCCCTTCTTCTTCAAGGTCATGATCTATGTCAGCCCCAGTAACGAGCAGCGAGACATGATGCTCGCCCGTGCCGTGATCAACCTGGAGAAGCCTGCCCACACCCGTTATCGCTTGATTCCAGCCGTTCCCACCATGCAGATCGGCAAGGGCTGGCCGAATGATCGAAACCGCACCAAGTTCTTCATCAAAGTAGGCGACAGAGAAAAAAGCCGCCTTGGCCTCACCCCCAAATCCTGAACATTCAACCCAATGGCCAACGATCTGATCAAACGACTGCGCTACTTCACCGGCCAGTTTCTGGAGGAGGCAGACTTCCATGCCGAACAGTCGTATCACATCGGGCACCGCAGGCGTGCCAATCAAATTATCTGGTTGAAGGCTGGGATACTGGATAATGGATTTGAGGTGAAGAACATTCGTGGTAAGCCCACATTTATCCTGATCACTAAAGGGATGGGAGTGGATCAAGAAGGTCGGGAACTTGTGCGGCTGAATGACTGGGAGGTGTCCTTACCACAAGCTGAAGGCCAAAAGGTGGTCGTTCTGAGCTATGACGAAGAACAAACAGATCAACAGTTTGAGGATCAGGATGTCAGTGACAACACACGTTGGCAGGAAGTCCCCCAGGTTTCTTTTGCAGATGATCTGCCCAAAGATAGGAGCCAACTGATCGTTTTAGCCCTAGTCCAGATCAACGCAGACGGAGAACTTGCTTCGGAACCCGATCTCTCCGTCCGCCAGATCGCCGCAGCGCGGCTGCCCGGAGATCTCACCATTGGACAGGACGGAAACGGCACCCTACACACCCGGCACATCGATGGAAAGGATTTCAGCAGTGATGCCCACGATCACCTGTTTCTGAATTATGCAATCAACAAGGATGTCTATCTTGGCTTTGGCAATGGTTCCCGGTCTTCTTTGTATGTGAGCGGCAAGATTGGTGTGGGCACGCAATCGCCCAACGCTCGGCTGGAGATCGATATGCAGACGACTAATGACGTGGCGCTCCGACTGGTCTCTTCCGGCCCCGGATGGGGCTCGGGGATTCAATTCCAGAACACCGCTGCTGGTACCGGGCGCACGTTTGGGATCTATTCCAACCCCCAAGGGGAATTGCATATCACGGATGAGGATGCTAGAGAGAGTCGTCTGGTGATGAATAGCCAAAAGCAACTGCGGATTGGTGGTGTCTTGATGCCATCAGTTGGCAATAATGACTCGGCCGGCATCCTCTTCCCTCTCGATCCAGGAGGGGGTAGTGGCGACAAAGCGTTTATCCGCTACTTCGCTGAAACCGGCGAAACAACAAAGCTGCTGATCGGTTGTGATAACGATATTGATGACCGCATCAGCTTTCAGCAACTGGGTGCGGAGCGGCTGACCATCTATGGGGGCAACATCGGCGTCGGTACAACCACACCCAGCGCTGGGAAGCTGCAATTTGCAAACGAGGCTGGCAATAAAATTGTTGTTTGGGATGGGGGTCCAACTGACCGCTATGGCATCGGACTCAATGGAGGCAATCTGAATGCGTTCATTCCTGCCCAAAGCCGCTTTTCCCTTCGCTTGAATGGATTTGACGGTCCGGAGAAATTCATTGTTGATGGAGAGGGACGAATCGGCATCGGTACAACCACACCCAGTGCTGGGAAGTTGCAATTTGCAAACGAGCTAGGCAACAAGATCGTTGTTTGGGATGGCGGTCCAAATGACCGCTATGGCATCGGACTCAATGGAGGCAATCTAAATGCGTTCGTCCCTGAGCTTAGCAGTTTTTCACTGCGCCAGAATGGATCTGATCAGAAAGAAGTGTTCTCGGTTCGGGGCAATGGTAGTTCTCTCGATCTGACACATGCATCTCCTGCAGGACCACGCCTTCTCTTGCGCAACCCAACCAAGACGGCTGTCGGCAGCGAGTGGGCTATTTACAATATGACCGGAGAGTATAGCAATAGTTTGCAGTTTTGGAATTACGATAACAACGGTGGAAGCCCGTCTCCTCGTCTGATTATTCAGGACAATGGGGATATAATTTCAAATGGAGGCTTAAGATGGAATAATGCAGGTCAAGTCAACCAGAGGTACATTCTTCTCGGAAGTTTATTGATATGCTGGGGAGTGGAATCAATTCAAATCGAAGTTCCGCCGCTTAATGGGGGTTATATTGAACATCGAAACATAGTATATCCGTTACCATTCTCAACTCCCCCAGCAGTTTCAACCTCCTTGGATGATCCGGGCTATGGTACATGGGCAGGATCCACTTTTGTTGGCGTTTTCCAAGCGGGAACCAGTGGTTTTAAGCTAACAACAAAGCGAATCGCCTTCCCTGCGCTTCCGCAGCAAAAAGGTGTAATAAATGTAGGCTGGATAGCCATTGGCCCTTCTTAACGTTAAACCGATGCATCTCTTTGCTCCATCTTGAACCTCCCGCATTCTATCTAATGACTGATTTAGCCTTGCGACTCGCAACCCTACGCTCTGAGTACAACAAGGGTCACCAGCGTCTTACCGAGTTGCGCCGCGAAGAAGCCGAAGTGCGTGAAACGCTACTCCGCATCGAAGGCGCCATGATGGTTCTTGAAGAGTTGCTCGGCCCGGAAGCGGCCCGCTCCATTGAGCAGAACGAAAATGCTCTATCAGAGGAGGTATTGCCACCGCAAGATGCTTGAACAGTGAAAGGTGTTTGTATTTTAATCTGAAAGACCAACCCTCATTGCTGCGCTACATCAACTTACATCTGCTCCTTGTCCTAGGGATGTTGGACGACCCATAGGAAGAAGGCAAGCAAGTAGACCCATAAGGCGGGTGCGCGGGTGGCTGGTCAATCTGTTTAGTCTCGGCTCGCTTTTGATTTGGAGCGTTAATCAACCCATCTCCCTAAACCACTACCGGCTCCAACACATCCAAAATCGCCATCATCTCCCCCTCCGGCTGCTGGAAGAGTCTGTCCCTTACGCCTAGATCAAGGCTGCAGAGTCTTTCGAGCAGCTGGGCGAGATGGGGTTCGAGCTGCGGGCAGATCGCCAGGACTGATTTGGGCAACGGGTCGTCCTGGGCGCTTGCGATCGGGCCGATGATTCGTTGATGGACCTGCACCAGGCATTGCCGGGCGCGGCGGTAGAGGACATTGCGGACGACGAGGACCGCCAGGGGATCGCGGCTGACTGGGCTGCAGAGGAACAGGCGCAGGGCCCGGGATTCAGCCCGCTCGATCTGTGCAGAGTCGCCAAGGGCGGGTGGTGGTGATGTCGCTGGGCTGCGCTGGTTCAGTTTTCGATGTCGGCTGACAGCCCTGGTGCAAGGTCCCTGGGAACTGGCCGATGCACTGGTGGAGCTGGCCCGTCAGCAGAGCTAGAAGAGCCCGGTGCCCGCTACCGCTCGATTCGCCTAGGTCGCCTGGCCGTGTCGATCAGCAGGTTCTGCAGGAGCTCGCGGCTGCATAGGAGCAGGTGGGCTAGGGCCGCAGCGGTGATCCGGGGTTCTGCCACAAGGTCCCCGCGGCTGTTGGCCAGGGCGGCACGGAGTTCCCTGAGTTCCCGGCCGATGTTGGCCGCCATCACAGCAGTGCTTTCGTGGCGCAGCGGGTTGGTTGGGGCCATGGGGGCATTCTGCAAGGAAGCCAGCCGCTGCGGCGATCAGCTCCAAGCCTGAGGCCCGATGAAATGCAGCGCCCGATAGAGGAACGAAGGCTCCGAGGGGGTTAAATTCAGTTTTATGTATGGGCTTTGTCGATCCGCCTTAAAAACCTATCTCGATTCAGATAAATTCTACAGACAGCATTGGTTCACCTGCATTGACCTCTTCGCCCCCCCCCCCCCACCCCCCCCCCCCCCCCACCTATCCTCACTACCCTCCCGCCCTCCATCC
>Ga0114972_10001015_pt1 | contig 21102 bp, 14 predicted proteins | sample M_140807_EF_Meta_FD_87354 | JGI IMG/M metagenome (GOLD analysis project Ga0114972, IMG submission 87354) | Freshwater microbial communities from Lake Montjoie, Canada to study carbon cycling - M_140807_EF_MetaG | ecosystem: Environmental > Aquatic > Freshwater > Lake | place: Lake Montjoie...
CACCTGGAACGCTATGCCAACCGTGAAGGAAGAGGATTTTCATAAGACGTTCTCTGGGTGGGCGTGGGGCACAAAGTCGTCATTGTATCACACCTCCCCCCGAAACCGCTTGGCCCCCCTTCGCCCCCGGGCTTTGACGGGGGAGAAAGGGGCGGGGGGGATGAGGGGGCCGACCGCGCGTAAGGCTGCTTGGCTGCTAAGAGTGTTCACACCTTTATCAACAGCTCTCTCATTGCGCGCTTTTACAATCCACCATACTCATGATCGATGAGGCTTCACCAAGGACGATCACCGCAAGAAAAACAAGAAGTTTTTATTATCAAGAGATCTATTGCGCAACTAAAGACTTCCAGATCATCACAAGTGCGCTCGAAGCCTCCTACCGGACTTGTCCGGCGGAGGCGTAACTGGTCCATCCGTCATTATCGTGGCTAGCAATTCATACCAATGGTTCTTTTCGTACTAGTACTCAGTGAAACGGTACTCGTACTCGAAGAGAAGTATTGGGATTTCGTTGACAAAAGGGCCAAATAGTGGGGTTACAGCTTCCCTGAAAAGGTGATCGACTTGAGTCGATTCAGGCGTTTTCGAGTACGAGTACGAGTACCGCGACGCTGAGTACGAGAAGGCCGAGTTTCTACCCACTAAAATACCTGAAGGACCGCGTAACGTCAGACTACCTTTGGCACCCAACACGCGCAATTGCATTGACCCCTGACAACAATATGTTCGTGCATCGCATCGGATCTCGTCGTACTCGTACTCGTACTCAGTGAAACGGTACTCGTACTCGATGGCTGTTTGACTGCGGCGATGCCGACTCGTTGATCCAAGCGGTTCTAGGTAGCTTTCGGACCATTGGACCGAAGTGCTCGATCGAGCGTTTTCCATTTGCCTTGCGTGTACTCCTCGCATTCGATCAATGCAAGAAATCTTGTAAAGCTCTTTCGTGACGTGGCTATGAGTAACGGCCCTGGCGGCATCAGGCCTGGTGTTGCGTGCGAGTGGCTCAACTTCAGCAACGACTCTGCGAGGATGCGCAATTCATTCGGCCTGACCGCATAGCGCGCAAAAAATTCTGTGCAACTATCGAGAATATACAAACCAACTAAAAAAAATTCCCGATCTGCCACTATTAGCAGATCGGGATGCGCTCTAGGGAGATTTACTTGAGCAGTTCGGCAATCTTTTCGAAGCTCTTGATCGAGGTTATGGCAGCATCTACGCCACCGGTAGCCTTCACAAAAGCCGCAGCGGCTTTGATGTTCGTCAGGTTGAACTCGGTGCTAGTTGTCTTGACTGCGTTCTTGGTGCCTGGTTTACGGCCGCGCTTCGCTTTAGGTTTCTTTGCGCCAGCACTTCCACGCAACGCTTGGCTAACGATGGCTGGATACACCTTGTATCCCTGCTCGACAAGGGCCTTGACAATTCCTGATACTTTCATCGTTGGATTTGCAGCAGCAAAATCCCTGATGAGTTGCGACTTGTTTCCGCCTTCTTTACTCGTCCCTTTTCGCATTGACTCGATCCTTTTCTTGAAAAATATGGTCTGTGGGCTGTGGAAACCACAGAGTATAGTTTTATTTTTTGATCGCTGTAGCGAGAAATTAACAAATAGCGGATTTCGAGGAGAAAATTCCGTGAAAAAGATTGCTGATCGCTACCTCTTGGTTGTTTTGATTCTTCAACCGTTGCCAGAGAAGAGCCAGCGTCGAACCAATCGTTTGGCCGCTAATGCGGGTTACAAATAGCGCGGTGATTTCAGGAGCGATCAACTGAGCAATAAAGGTGTTTTGGCCCAGCGTAAGTAGCGTAAACATTGGCTAGGTCTAGCTTCGCAAATGAACGACAAAATAGTGCTGAGTGTCTTGGGAGCACTGCTTACAATCCCTTCGGGTTTATCGCATTCTGGGCAAAGGCTAGTAGCACTTGCCAGGTGGGTGACTTTCGACTTCCATGCCGATAATTGCACCACGTACATTATGGATGGCGCTGACGATGGCCTGCTGGACAGAATCCGCCGCGCAACGGAATTCCAGATCAAGCAGCCCTTTCGAGTAAGAGTACCATTTCATTGAGAACGAGTTCGACCACGACCAAAGTGCAACGATTTTTGGCCCCGCTGGAATAAAAACCGATGGATCCATCACGTGGACGCACGGCCTCAGAGGGCCATGCTACGGGTGGATTACCTAGTCCATAAGACCCGCTCGCTCGATGTGTCGAAGCGGTGCTGACCAGCGTTATAATGAGGCCATGGAGACAAACGATGGAAATTGAAACCTTTATTGACACATTAATTCTCAGCAACAACAGGATGCTTTTAATCTGCTTTGGCAGCGTTTGGCTGCTGATGCACGAGCATTGAATTCTCCTGCTTGGCACGGCGATGTGCTTGCACACTGCACCGCGAATCCAAGTGACAAATCCAATATGTCTGTTGCTGAGGCTGAGATTGCAGTAAAGCAGATTATCGATGAACGTCGAAATTCGCAATGAAGCACACTTGGATATTGCCCAAGGCGTGGCTTTCTACGACAGGCAAGGCTAGGGTGTCGGTGATAATTTTTATAAACGGATCTTTGAGGACATTGATTTGCTGAGGGGCACGGCTGGTAATCACGAGATACATCTTGGCTACCATCGCAAGATTGCGAGCCGCCATCCGTTTCACATTTATTACCGAATGGTCACAACGGGCCTGGAGGTGGTCGCAGTCCTCGACGGTAGGTAGCGTCCCACCGATTTTGATGCGTTTCTCCAACGTCGCTAATGTGGACCAAGAATGCATTGGACCGAAGTGCTCGATCGAGCGGCTTTGTCTAGACTCCTCGCACTCGGTCAAGACGCTGGGATGTCACTCACGCCGGTAACGTTTTCACCTTCGGCGGATCCCAAGTCGCTGGTCGTCCGCAAAAGCGAGACTTCGATGCATCCGGTCGAGCAGGCTTCGTGGGATGATGCTCTAGAATTTTGCAAGAAGCTTTAAGAATTGCCAGAGGAGAAGAATGCAGGTCGCATGTATCGCTTGCCGCCGCCAGACAAGCAAGAGCCTACGTTTGGCAGCATGGTCGATTCGACAACGACATCGAGTATTGGAAGCAGGTCTTGACCGAGCTTGCGTCTGTCAAACCCTTTAAACGCGGCCGATGTTTGAGTATCGTTCTCGAATCCCAAGATGACTTTCAGTTTTTCCAAAAATCAGCGACGAGCGGATTGCTCAAGGCCGCATGGAGCTGGTGCGTGGATACGGAAGATTCCGAGGATGCGGAAGGCGATTCTGAGGAGTTAGCATTAACCCAATTTGAAAACTTTGGCCACGATGCGATAAATCCCGGGTGTTGGGAGCAGAGCCCCCAAGCACTACAACGGACTTCCAGACCGTTGTGCGACCGACGGACTAGAAGTACGTCGTACGTGGCAGCACTAGGTACGACGGACTTCTAGTCCGTCGTGCATGGCAATACGAGGTGCGACGGACTGGAAGTCCGTCGTACGAAGATCAAACCAACCCAGGGAAGGCACGAGATTTGAGGCAAATTGGGGCAGGCTTGTCTCGGTTTGTCGTCTTTTAGCCGACGCTGGCTTTTCACTAAGAATAGGCGAAGAGGGACTCGAACCCCCGACATCTACTTTGTAAGAGTAGCGCTCTAACCAACTGAGCTATTCGCCCTTGCGTTGTGCTGAGGTGCCAAGGCCCCCCACGCTCTGTACTAAAAGCAATCTACTAGAATCCGTGCAACCGAATTCGACGGTTGCGACGCTCGGCCCGTTGCTTGCTCCGACGCTTGATCTCGCTGGGCTTCTCGTAAAACTCCCGGCGACGCATCTCCTTCTTCAATCCGCTTCGCTCTACCAGCTTGCGGAACCTGCGTACCGCATCTTGAATCGTCTCCCGATCGCGGACTTGCAACTTAACCATGCATCTCTCTCCAATCAGACCTTTTAACGCTCGCTTCGGTTCGCGAAACTGCTTGTGCCTCAAAACTTTTCACCCGGATCCAATCTCGCCACCCGCCAATTCCTTCGGCAAGCAACTCCCCTGTATCGGACCCTCTGGACGCTTTTCGATACCATTAGGGCCCAAAATTCTAGCCTAACCCCGTTTACCCGTCCAGGGGAGTTTGAAGGGAGGCTTTGGGCAGCAGCCGAACAGCCAAGCAATTTTCTGAAAAATCAACGACCAAGTGCACCGATTCGGACCAGGCAGGCCCTCCAATTTGGCCTACGCAGGGGAACTTTTGGGTCGAAAACGGGTTAAATTGCTTGTAGTAAGGGACGATTCCTCGACACGCCCCCCCCCGCCCAGCCAAACAGCGGAGTCCAGACAACCGCCAAAAATGCCCTAGGCCCAATTTTGCTAATTCCCCATAATCTCACTAGCGATTTTCCGATAAATGGGCGATTTTAACCCCAACAGGCGCTTTCCTCCCCACAACAATTCCCGCCCCCTACAATACACCATTCGAAACCTTCCCTCCCAACCACCCCACGATCCGACCATGAAGAATTTGCTAGCATCCCGCTCGCGCTCCGATCGAGCTCTCCTGCGTTCCCGCCGTGGTGGGGTCCGCGGCACCGTCCTAACGCTTCTGTCTGTCGCGGGACTCGCCGGAGGTGGCTACTACTGGGCAATGAACCGGCCAGGTAGCAACCTAGAAAGCTCCTCGGAACCGATGCTCCACGCGGTCGCCGAAGGACCCTTTGACCATATCGTCCTGGAACAAGGCGAAATCGAATCTTCGAGCAACAACGAAGTCAAGTGTGAAGTCAAAGGCCGTGGCGGTAGCGGTACCCCAATCCTCTCGGTGATCCCCGAAGGCACCTTGATCAAAAAAGGGGAAACCCTCTGCCAACTCGATTCCTCGGCCCTCGAACAAGAGGCCAAGAACCAACGCATCGTCGTTAGTTCCGCAGAATCGGCTGTGATCAGTTCCGAAGCCGCCGTCAACAAGGCGGTCATCGCTCGCCAAGAATACCTCGACGGTACATTCCTCACCGAGCGACAAAAGATCGTCAGCGAAATCGCGGTAGCTCAGCAGTCTCTCCGCAAAGCCGACCTCTCCCTCGAAAGCGCCGAACGGCTCGCCGCAAAAGGAACCCTCAAACCTCTTCAAATCGAAGCCGAGGAGTTCTCTGTCGAGAACGCGAAAAGCACCCTCGAATCGGCCCAAGCCCGACTGAAGGTGCTCGACGAATTGACCCGAGCCAAAATGCTCGTCCAATACGATGCCGACATCGAAACGACCAGAGCCAAACTCGAATCGGACAGAAACACACTGGTCGAAGAAAAAGCCAAGCTCGATGAAATCCAAAACCAAATAAGGTCCTGTACGATCAAAGCCCCCGCCGACGGACAAGTCGTCTACGCCAACAAGAGCTCCGGTCGCGGTGGCGGTGACTTCATCGTCGAAGCCGGCGCGCTGGTCCGCGAACAACAAACCATCTTCCTGCTCCCCGATCCAACTCGGATGCAAGTCAAGGCAAAGATCAATGAGTCTCGCATCAGCCTCATCCGCGAAGGCATGCCGGTCAAGATACGCGTCAACGCCGCAGAAAACGAACTGCTCGGACGCGTCATCAAAGTCAACAAGTATGCCGAACCGGGCAACTGGTGGGGCTCGAACGTCAAAGAGTACGCTACGTTCATCCAAATCGTGCAACCCCCTGAGGCCATTCGTACTGGGATGACCGCCGAGGTGAGGATCTTCGTCGAACAAATCGATAAAGCGATCCAGATCCCAGTCCACGCCGTCTACGAAACCAAACGCCACCATTTTGTTCTCGTCCGCGACGGGGACAAATGGGAAACTCGCGAAATCAAGATCGGTGCGACCAACGATAAATTCGTCACCGTCAAAAATGGTGTCAGCATCAACGACAACGTCGTGCTCGATCCTCGAAACCATCTCGATCGGATGGACATCCCCGAGATCAAAGAAGAGGACGATCGCTCGAAACTAGTCGCTATGTCCAACGAACCACTCCCCAAGAGCGCGACACCTGCCGGTGGTCCAGGTGCTGCCGGTGGTCCAGGCGCTGCCGGTGGTCCAGGTGCTGCCGGTGGCCCAGGCGGTGCACGCGGTGGTGCCGGAGGTGGTGCAGGCGGCGGTGGCGGGATGAATGCAGACGCAATCGTCACGGGGATCATGCAACGCATGGACACCAACTCCGACGGCAGTCTGTCTAAAGAAGAAGTTGCTGCAAGCGAGCAAATGAAGACGGCTTTCTCGGATTACGATGCTAACAAGGATGGCAAAGTCGACCGAGCTGAGCTGGCAGCCGGAGTCAAGAAGATGGCGGCTCGCATGGGTGCAGGCGCCGGTGGACCAGGTGGTGGAGGCCCAGGCGGTGGCGGGGCAGGTCGCGGTCCAGGTGCTCCTGCGAATTAAGGCTTGAGGCTTGAGGCTTGAGGCTTGAGGCTTGAGGCTTGAGGCTTAGTGCTAAAGAAATACCGTAACTCGACCGACGAACTCCCAACCCTTTGATTCCCATGCCAGACGATTTCAAAACTGATGGATACGCTTGTCGGGTCGTGGATCTAAAGAAAGAGTACGTCCTGAAAAGCGAAACGGTCCGAGCGCTCCGCGGCGTGTCGTTCGACGTTCCAATCGGTGACTACGTCGCGATCATGGGCCCCTCGGGCTCGGGAAAAAGCACCCTGCTGAACATGCTCGGCTGCCTGGACAAACCCACCTCGGGCAGCCTGTGGCTCGGCGATGACGATGTGGCAAAAATGTCTGATGATGAACTTGCGGATATTCGCTCCAAGCGAATTGGCTTTGTGTTTCAGTCCTACAACCTCATCCAGCAACTGACGGTCGTCGAAAACATCCAAGTCCCTTTGTTCTACCAAGGCAAACCGCTGACGGCGGCTCAACGGGCTCGCAGCGTGGACCTGGCCAAGATGGTGGGCCTAGGAGATCGGCTCGATCACCGCCCGACGCAACTCTCGGGTGGTCAGCAGCAGCGGGTTGCGATCGCCCGCTCGCTAGTCAACGATCCTTTTTTTATCCTCGCCGACGAGCCGACGGGGAACCTCGACTCCCGAACCACCGAAGAGATCCTACAAACCTTCGAACGGCTCAACAACGAAGGACGAACCATCATCTTGGTCACGCACGAAGACGAGGTTTCCAAGCGAGCCAAACGGGTGGTGAGATTGAAAGATGGTCGACTGCAATGGGATAAAGTTAACACACAGCAGGTCCGCGACGATGCGGCTCGCTACGCGATCGAAAACATGCCAGTGGAAGTCTAATCGCTCACACCAGTGGCTCGGGGAGGTTTTGCTATGGGAATTCTACTAGGTACCATTCAGCTCGGAATCAAAAGCCTATGGCTTCACCCGATGCGATCGATCCTGACCGTCTTGGGGATCTTCATCGGCGTGGCCAGCGTGATTTGGCTGCTGGCGATCTCCAAAGGGATCGGTGACGAAGCCCAGCGTCAGATCGAGAGCCTCGGGGCCGACACGATCATGATTCGGACCGTCAAGCCGCCGAGCGAGAAGATGTCCAGCCAAGGCTTGACCCCCTACGGACTGACTCGCGAAGAATACGACATGCTCGTGGCCACCATTCCTACCGTCAAAAGCGCGATTCCGATCCGAGAGATGCGTCGTCAGTTTCAGTTCAAGAACCGCAAGCTCGACGGTCGTTTGGTCGGCTGCACACCCGAGTATGCGGACGTGACGAAGCTCGAGATCGCTTCGGGGCAATTCCTAACCGACGTCGAGAACTTCTCGCGCGACTGCCATTGCGTGTTGTCTGCTAAAGTTGCTGAACGGCTGTTCCCCTACGAAGATCCCGTTGGGCAGCGGATCTACATGCCAGAGAACCAAGATTTTTATCTCATTGTCGGCGTGCTCAAGCCCAAGGGTGCCACAGCAGCGATCGGTGGATCGATGGCAGCTCAGGATTTCTCCAACGACGTCTACATTCCCATTCAAACGCTGCAACAACGCATTGGCGATACGATCATGACCATGCGATCCGGGTCGCGTGAAGGGGAGATCATCGAGCTCAACCAGATCACTCTCAGGTGCAGAGATGTTTCTGAGGTCAAGAAGACGGCTGAGTTGGTGCAGGCGGCTTTGGTGAACCACGATAAGATGGAAGACATCTCGGTGGTCGTGCCTTTGGAGCTGCTCGAACAAGCTCGCACCACGCGTGCGATGTTCATGTTGTTTATGGGGATGATTGCGGCGATCTCGCTGCTCGTCGGTGGCATCGGGATCATGAACATCATGCTTGCGACGGTCACCGAACGGACTCGCGAGATCGGCATCCGCCGAGCGTTGGGTGCCAAACGGGGCGACATCGTACGCCAATTCTTGGTCGAAACCAGCGTGCTGAGTTTGACTGGCGGGATTTTGGGGATCCTCTTTGGACTTTTCTGCAGTCCAGCAGTCGATTTGGCTCGAGAGCTTGCGACCGCATGGTTCCCCAAACAGATGGCGGATTTGCCCGAAGTGGTACGGGTCGTCAAGCCATCGATAGTGCCAGAGAGTATCCCAGGGGCGTTCTTTATCTCGCTTGCGGTTGGATTGATCTTTGGGATCTACCCTGCGACGCGAGCTGCCAAGATGAATCCGATCGAGGCGCTGCGGCACGAGTAAAGCAGAGAACCCGTTCACCGCTAAGGCGCTAAGGTCGCGAAGTCTAAGAGCCAAGCAAGAAGCTGGTGATACAGTTCAAGGCCGCATTCTCTTTTGCTTTGCGTGCTTGGGTGCCTTGGCGGTGCAATCGGATCCCCTACGATTCTGCGGATGATCCGGAAAAGGAAGCCGGAAGCTTCGGCTTGCGCCCAACCGCTTTCAAAAACCCCTCGGCATGCGTCGAAATACATTCAATTCCAATCTTTCCAAAAATGTTCCAAATGTCGATCTGACGGTATTGGGCTATCGCTCTGAAGCTACGTTGGGATGTAGTTATCTTTGGGACCCAATGGCTGGTGGATATCGGTTATAATCTGAGCTGATAGCACCGGAACTTTTTTGAGGTGATCATGAGACTCCACGGCGATTCCAATCTGTTTTCATCCATTGTTTCTGCGTTTGCTTGGCTTACCGTTTTCGTAGCCAGTTCTGTAACCAGTCCAGCCACTCATGCAGAAGAGCCCAACGAGAGAGCGACGGCGGTTGCCAACTGGCTCGTGGGTGCGGCTAAGGTGGATATCACGCCTGACGAGCCGGTTAGGCTCAGCGGCTATGCGAGCCGATTGACGCCATCGGCGGGGATCGAGGATCGGCTCTCAGCACGTGCTTTGGTGATGTCCCCAAGAGCCCCTGACCATAGCGCACCCTCCATTGGTCTCGATGCCGATTCGCTAGTGATCGTTTCGATCGATGCGATTGGAATCTCGGCGGTGATGACCGAGAAGGTGCTCGCAAAGGTATTGCCGATGCTGAAGATTCCTCGCTCTCGCATCGTTTTTTGCACAACGCATTCTCATACCGCCCCACACTTGGACGGACTCATCCCGAACCTCTTTGGGGTTCCGATGCCTGAAGACCAGCAGCAAGCGATGTTGCGCACCACGCAGATGAACGTCGATCGCATCGCGCAGGTCATCCTCGATGCTTCGGCCAAACTCAAACCTGGCACGGTTGAGTACGGGCTGGGGCGAGCCGAGTTTGCCATCAATCGGCGGATGCTCAAGGACAAGCAATGGGTTGGTATCGGTACCGTCGACGATGGTCCGGTGGATCGAAACGTTCGTGTCTTGCGAATTCTCGACGACGCCGGAAAACTCGTCGCTGTCTCCTATCAGTACGCTTGTCATAGCACCTCGATCTCACCGAACGAGAACAAGATCAGTGGCGACTGGGGAGGGATCTCCGCAGGCATCATCGAGCAGAAGAATCCAGGTTGCATTGCACTACCGATCATCGGTTGCGGGGCGGATGCGAACCCGAACCCACGTGGGACGATCGAACTGTCTCGCAGGCATGGGGCGGAGATGGCCGAGTCGGTCCAAGCGGTCCTGGGCAAGGAGCTCAAGCCGCTCCCCAAGCCGACCAACGCAGCGTTCATGCTCGTGGCGCTTGCGAGCGAACGTCCGAACAAGGAAAAGCTTGAGACGATGCAAAAGAGTGGTTCTGCCCACGAGCGGAGTTTCGCCAACACGTGGCTGGAGCTGCTGTCTCGCAAGGATCGGATCCCGGAGACTTACCCTGCCCCGGTGCACCTGTGGAGCTTCGGCAAAGATTTGGCTTGGGTCTTCATGGGAGGCGAGGTCGTCGTCGACTATCAGATCCGATTCGAGAAAGAGCTCAGCCAGTTCGAAAACGTTTGGGTGGCAGGCTATGTCGACGACGTTTTTGCTTATGTGGCCAGCGAGCGCGTGCGAGACGAAGGTGGCTATGAGGTCGACGGCTCGATGCTTTATTACGGTCAACCCGGAAGGTGGGAGTCGGGTACCGAAGAGAAGATCGTCGATCGTGTCTTGCAGATGACCAAGCAGCAGCGGCTAGCCGACCAACCGCGCAGCCCCGAGGAATCGTTGGCAAGCATGGAGGTTCCTGAGGGATACACAATTGAGCTGGTGGCAAGCGAGCCGCTGGTGACCGACCCGGTCGGGATCGCTTGGGGCAGCGACGGCAAGATCTGGGTCGTCGAGATGGGAGATTACCCTTTGGGTGGTGGCAAGACCGGTTGCGTCAAGACGTTATCGGATACCGATGGCGATGGAGTGATGGACAAGAGCACCGTGTTCCTTGACGGGCTAAACTATCCGGCGGGGATCTATGCTTGGGGCACTGGGGTCGTGATCGCTTGTGCCCCCGATATCATTTACGCGCAGGACACCGATGGGGACGGCAAGTGCGACGAGAAGACCGTTTTGGTGACAGGATTTCCGGAGGGGAACCCCCAGCACCGCGTCCACGGGTTTACTTATGGAATGGACCATCGGCTCCATTTTGGACCCGGTGGTGGAGCGAATGCGGTAACGGTCACTGGCAAGAACCAGGAGACTGCGATCAGCAAGGGACTAGTGCCGGCCGGTGAGCCCAAGCAGATGCGGATTGCGGGATCCGACTTGAGTCTCGATCCATTCACCGGTGACTTGCGATTGGAGACTGGTGTAACGCAATACATACGAACGACTGACGAGTACGGGAATTGGTTTGGCAACGAGAATAGTTTGCCGATGTTTCACTATGTGATTCCGCAGCGTTGGATCGAGCGGAGCGGGTACAAGCCCAAGCGTCGGTACCAGTTGATCACCGATCCGCCGAGCATACCCCCAGTGTATCCGATCAGCCAGCAAGGCGATCGGTTCAACGATTTGTACGCGATCAATCGTTTCACTTCGGCTTGTAGCACGGTGATCAACCGTGGAGAAGGGCAGGGGGAGTCGATGCGTGGGTATGCGTTGGTATGCGAGCCGGTGCACAATTTGGTGGTGCGTTATGAGCTCAAGCCATCCGGTGCAAGTTGGGCAGCCCGACGGATTGCGGCCGATAGCAAGAGCGAGTTTATACGCAGCAGCGATCCATGGTTCCGTCCGGTACGGATCGAGAACGCACCGGATGGGACGCTATGGGTGGTCGACATGTATCGGTATGTGATCGAGCATCCCGAGTGGATCCCTGAAGAGTGGCAGCGTCGGATCAACGTCAGGGCCGGCGAAGATCGCGGTCGGATTTACCGGATACGACGAACGGACTACAAGCCTCTAGCGATACCAAATCTGCGGGACAAGGAAGACTCAGAGTTGATTGCGGAGCTAGCCGGTCCGAATTCTGCCAGAGCGGATTTCGCACAGCAGATTCTTTTTAGCCGAATACGCGATCACTCTGACAAGAGCAACATCGAAAAGAGCAACATCGCTCGCGATTTGCAGAGCTTGCTCTTGGAAACCAAAAGCCCGGCGGTTCGTGTGCGGGTTGCGAACCTTCTTATGAGCCATGGTTTATTTCCAGTCGATAAGCTCGATGCGATCGTCCGTTCGAGCGATGCGCAGACGCTGCGTTTTTTGGTCGAGAACATCGATAGCCTGAGGCTCAGTCAAGAGCAACGAGGTCGGTTATGGAGCGGGATTGCACCTGAGTTGCTGGCCAGTTCGGGGGCGTTGGCGATGGCCCTGGCCGTGGAGGCAAGTTATGACAAGCAGCAGCCGGTGGGTCAGATCGCACAGGCGCTGGTGGCTCATGCGCAGGACGCGTGGGTCCTCGAGTCATCGAGTTTTTTAAATCCTGAAAGCATCGATGGTGTGTTGCGAGAGGTGCTTGAAGGCAACAGTGACATCAAGAATGTGCAGCGGGTTGCTGAGAAGTTGGTACCAAGAGTATCGAAGGGATTTCGCGCCGATTTGCTCAGGTCGGTATCCAACCATGAGGGTCCGCGGCCAGCTTGGCATTACCTTTTAGCCAAGCAGTTTGCGGCCGCCGATGCAGCCGGTTTGGACGATGCATCGATCGAGCGAATTATAGCGTCGGCAAGAGATGCTTGGACTAGGTTTGCGGTGGATTCGACGAAGGTCGAGCCAGGAAAGCTATTGGCTGGTTTGAATTTGCTCACATCGCGGATGGGGTCGGATTGGACCGGCGACCATGAGTTGTTGTTGCGTAGTTTGGCACGAGGTGATTCGACGCCGATCGATAGCGAGCTGACGCTAGGGCTTTTGGGTTTGGGAGGTCCGGCGGGAACCAAGTTGCTAGAAAGTTGGAAAGACTTGTCGTTGACGAGTCGATCGGTGGTACTCAACAAGTTAACGCAAAGCGAGAGTGGAGCGTTGGAGATACTCGAGCAGATCCGTCTGGGAAAGATGACTGTTGTCGATATCGACGCGGCGACGATTCAGAGGTTGCGAGCAAGCAGTTCACAGGGAGTGTCGAAGATTGCGACGACGTTTTTTGGACCAGCGCCAGGGGCAGATCGTCCGGCCATTGTCAGGCAAGCGTTGATACGGTGGCCCGGCAAGGCAGATACGAGCCTCGGCCAGGTGGCTTATCAGAAGCACTGTGCGGTGTGCCATGAGGGGCGTGTGCTTGAGGAGCAGTTCGAGGAGAGTTTGGCACCAAATCTAAGAGGTTTGAATCATTGGACCAATGAGGCTTGGATGGTAGCTATTTTGGACCCCAATCGTTCGGTTGAAGAGAAGTATTGGGTATTCCAGGCAAGGACCGAGGATGGCGAGTTGCTCACTGGGTTGAAGTTGCGAGAGGACGAATCGAGCATCGAGTGGGTCAATAGCAACGGTCGGATTGAGATCATCGAGAAATCGAAGATGTCGGAGATCAAGGTTTCAGAGCGTTCGCTGATGCCGGAGGGATTCGAGCAGTTGTTGAGCCCCGATGAGATCGCCGGCATCATCAGTTACCTAAGGTCCAGCGGGCAGGCAAGAGGGCAATAACCGATGGTTCAATCTACACCTGAGTTTCTTGGACCTTATCGTGTCGTGCGTCTATTGGGCCGGGGTGGTATGGGCACAGTCTATGAGGCCGTGCATGAGACGAGTCAGGAGCGAGTGGCTGTGAAGCTCATTAGCGAGGAGCTCGCTCGCGAACCTCGGTTTCAGAGGCGATTTGAGGCCGAGATTCAAACAATGCTACGACTCAAGCATCCGAATATCGTCCGATTGATCGGGATTGGGGACCATCTGTCCTTGCCGTTCTACTCGATGGAATTCATCGATGGAATCAATTTGCACCAAAAGCTCAAGCTTGAGCGCAGGGTTGCTTGGGAGGTGGTCCTGGATTGGGCGATTGAGATCGCAAGTGCCCTGAAGCAATCGCATGATTTTGGGATCATCCATCGGGATTTAAAGCCGGCGAATTTGATGCTTACACCGCAGAACACGATCAAGCTTTTGGATTTTGGGATCTCGCGTTTGTTTGGCAACATCAACGCGACAATCCCAGGTTCGACGATAGGGACGGCCGACTTTATGCCACCCGAGCAAGCCGAGGGGGCCGTTGCAACGCCCCGGAGCGATTTGTATGCCTTGGGAGCGATTTGCTATGCTTGCATGTCGGGGCGAGCCCCATTTACAGGCAACAGCGTTCCGGAAATCTTGTTCAACGTACGCTATGGAATCTACACGCCTTTGAGTCATTTGGTCCCTGAGGTACCGGAAGAGTTTTGCAAATTGGTTGATGAATTGCTTAGCCGCGAAGAGGCCAAGCGTCCTGCGACAGCGTATTTAACGATGAATCGTTTGCTTGCCATGCGGGCTGGACTAAGACGCCGAGAGCAGCAAAAGCACGAATCGCAAGCCGACAAGTCTTCGGAGCAGATTTCCAAAGGCCACTCGAGTCAGGAGCAGACGAGCATTGGCATCGATGCGATCCCATCGATCGCAGACTTATCCGACTCCCCTTATCACGACGCGACTCGGATCGAGCCGCCTGGTGAATTTGGCCGCAAAAATTCCGGGCCGGTTAAAGCCGAGCATGTTGTGGGGGAACCTAAATCAGACAAGTTGGCCAAGGATCAAACGGCCGCCGAGGAAGCGACGCGAGAGCACATAACGGGTGGATCGCTGGTGGATCACGCGTCTGCTCCTGGGATAAGCACTGAGCGAGGATCAAGTTTCTCGGAGGTCACCGATAAGGACAGAGCCAGAGCAATGACCTTTGACTTGCCGGACCCTGTGATCAGGGATCGTGAGCGGTGGAAGGAAATTATTTGGATAGCCGCAGCGTTGGCGGCTTGTGCCGGCGCTTTTTATTACTTCTCAAGACCTGTGAATCCCGATCAGCTTTACGCACCCATTATGGCAGCGATGACCAATGGAGACGAGGCTCGACTGCTGGAGTTAGAGGAGCAGATTACGGATTTTCAAAAGAGGTATCCCGATGATGCGAGGATCAGCCAGATCGAATCTGCAGCCGACCAGGTCGCTTATTTAAAGCAATTGCGCTTTTTGCAGCGCAGAGCCAGCGGCGGCGATTTGGGACAGGAGGCGATCGTTTCGGCATTGCGGGATATCGTGCGGAGATCGCAGACCGACCCCGTTCGATCGATCCTTAAGCTCGATGCCTTACTGAATGCGTATCCAGATGATTTGCTGACTCAAGACGAGCAGGGTTGGATGAACTTTGCAAAGAGGCTTCGGCGAGAGCTCGACTCCAAGCGGGACGCTGAATCCGACAGGGTAAAATATACGCAACTTGAGAATCATTATTCACGAATCATTGGGACGGAGTTGTCGGTGGACCGCGAACGAGCATTGCGGGGGATCATCGAGCTTTATGGCCAGGAGCCTTGGGCTGTAGCGATCGTATCGAAAGCAGCGGAGGAATTAAAAAACCTAATGCCATAGCGTTCGATACAGCGATTAGGTTCAGGTTGAGTTTGGGCAGAGTTCAAGTTAGACTTATGGTTTGGCTTGGGCGTTACCCAGAGTCTGATGTCCAAAAATGCTGTTTGGATTTGCCTTTGATTTCAGTTCGCCGGCGCGTTTGAGCGTGTCGGCGTTGTTGTTTTATAGTTGAGTAACAGGAACAGACGTGGACGACCAATCAAAAGCGGTCCAAAAGGCCGACACATTGATCGAGGCGATGGGCTGGATTCGTCGTTTTCGTGGCAAGACGATGGTCATCAAGCTTGGCGGCTCTCTGATGGCCAATCCCGATGCGATGCGGCATACGCTCTTGGACATCATCTTCATGGAGACCGTAGGAATGCGACCGGTGGTGGTCCATGGAGGGGGTCCGTCGATCAACAAGGCGATGGAGGCAGCGGCGATCCAACCGGTATGGGTCAAGGGACGGCGGGTGACCGACGCGAAGACACTAGAGATTGTCGAGCAGACGCTCGGTTACGAGTTGAACACATTTTTGACCGACGAAGTCGAGCGGCTTGGTGGCCGCGCGATGAATTTGAATTTCCGAACGACGAATGTTTTGTTCGGCGAAAAATTGCTTCTCGAGGAACCCGGTAGCGAACCGATTGATTTAGGTTATGTCGGTCAGGTCACCCGTGTGGATCGCCAAACGATCGAGAGCTTGACCTACACGGGCCAAATCCCATTCATTCCATCGATGTGCATCGATGAGAAGGGACAGAAATACAATGTCAACGCCGACACCGCAGCGATGGCGGTCGCCGAATCGTTGGGGGCCGAAAAACTGATTTTCATCAGCGATGTCAATGGAGTTCGGCGGGACAAGGACGACCCGAGCAGCGTCATTCATTCGATGACGGCTGCCGAGGCCAAGGCTCTTATCGATCAAGGGGTCATCAGCGGAGGAATGATCCCGAAAGTGGAGGCTTGTTTGTCCACCTTGAATCGAGGTGTTGGAAAAGTCCACATCATCGACGGCCAGCTAAGGCATTCACTCTTGCTCGAAATCTACACCACGGCTGGCGTTGGGACCGAGATTCTCCAGCAGCGCAACACAGCAGCTTCGCGTATTTAAGCGTTTGAAAGATGAAACATTTACGATCGCTTGTCGATTTGCGGATCGACGAATTTAGAACGATCATGGATTGGTCGCATCGGCTAAAAAAGCTTCTGGGACAAGGCAAACGTCCGGACCTGCTCAGGAATCGGACCTGCGCATTGGTCTTTGAGAAAGCCAGCTTGCGAACGCGAGTGAGCTTTGAGACAGCGATGGCACAGCTAGGGGGCTCGGCATTGTACTTGACCGGGGACGCAGGTTGGCGCGAGCGAGAGACGATTGGCGACTTTGTCCAGGTGCTCGGCGAGTACTGCGATTTCTTGGTTTGCCGTGCAATCTCGCAGTCAACGGTCGAAGAACTAGTGCGTCACCATGCAGTCCCAATCATCAATGGGCTAACGGACGACTCGCATCCTTGCCAAGCTCTCGCGGATATCATGACGATTGACGAATCGGCTGGGGGCAAGATCCATGGCAAGCAGTTGACGTTTGTTGGGGACGGGAACAATGTCGTCCGTTCGCTGGTCCAGGCCGCTGCGATGACCGGCCTACGCTTCCGGTTGGCTTGTCCCAAAGAGTATCAGATCTCCAACGGATTCCTTGATCAAGTCCGTACGCTTGGAAATCTGGATTTCGATCAAAGCGATGACATTCGCACGATGGTCAAGGATGCCGATTACATCTACACCGACGTTTGGACCAGCATGGGCCAAGAAGCCGAGAACGAGGCTCGCAAGGCCGCCTTTGAACCTTTTCAGCTCAACGACCAGCTCATGGCGATGGCTCCTGCGGATTGCAAGGTCTTGCACTGCTTGCCTGCCCGAAGGGGGATGGAGATCACCGATAGCGTGATCGACTCGGACAGCAGCCTGGTATTCCAGCAAGCGGGGAATCGACTGCACGCTCAGAAGGGTCTATTGATTTGGCTGGCTTTGGAAAACGGATACACGACCGAGGCTCAGATCCACAAGTTGCTGTAAGGTTTGGGTCAATCCAGTACAATAGGGCCCCGTTGCATTAACCGATCCTTATTCGGATCGCCAGGAGCCCAAGGTTGTTCAAGAGCCTTTTTACAGAATGGTCGCTCGAGAAGAAATGCCTTTTCTTTTTGGGGCTCGCATTGCTTTTCTCGCTTGTCCTCGGGGCCGTCGCGGTCCAATGGGTCGCCGAACGGCTCGTGAGTGAAACGATCCGCCAATCGGCACGAGACTACGCCGACAAGGTGATTTGGCGCAAGCACAATTTCTTGTGGACCAACAAAGACGGCTCCGCCGCTGAGAGCACGCGCGAGGACATGTTGTCGATCTTCGACGAAAAGAAGCCAAATATCCAATATGAATCGAGTCTATTGCGAATCAGCGACGGACTGGAACATAAGGATTTGGGTGGCGCAACTCCGCAACCGGATGACCTGAAGATCCTTACAAAAATCCATACCAAGCTTTCAGAACTTGAGAGCAAAGCCAAGTCCAAGCTAGAGGCCGAGGCGGCCAAGTCCGACGGTGTTGAACCAAACCCGGCATCTGCTCAGAGTGTCAACTGGGATTTAATCGCAGGACCTAGCCAAACAATCTTCGAGCAAGCCGGACCCATCGACGGCTATCTCTTGTACTACCAACCGCTCCATTTTGGGGACCGTTGTCGCAGTTGCCACGGTCGGAACGTTTCGTCTTCGGTACCCAAGGAAGTGGCGATGTCGATCGATCCCTTTCGGGTGCTCAAGGTGCGTATTCCGGTCAAGGATACCAGTTATTGGCGAATATGGAGTTACTCACTTCTCTCATCGATCGGCATTGCCACCCTAGCCCTTTCCTTGTTCTTTATCCATTGGGTTTTGAAGCGACTGGTGATCAATCCGCTCTCAGAGTTGAAGTTTGTTTCGGATGAGATCACTAGTGGCAAAACCGATCTAGAGTTTAGTGTCGAAACCGACGATGAGTTTGCCAAGCTGTCCGAGTCCTTCAACCGGATGCTCAGGCATATCACTGCCACTCAGAAGGAAATTCAGGCCGTCAACCAAGAGCTAGATTCACGCATCGACGAGCTTGCAAGTGTGAACTTGCAACTCTATGAAGCCAATCGGCTCAAAGGTGATTTTCTTGCAAACATGAGCCATGAACTCAGAACCCCTCTCAATAGCATCTTGGGTTTCAGTGACGTTTTGGCTGGGATCGAGACGTTGACCGATAAGCAACGCAGGTGGGTCGGTAACATCCAGAATTCGGGCCGAGTGCTGCTTGAAATGATCAACGATATCTTGGATCTGGCAAAAATCGAAGCTGGTAAAATGGAGGTACGTCCGACCAGCTTCGATCTTTTAGGGGTGATTTATGCCCAGATCGAATTGTTTCGCAAGATGGCCGAGGACAAGAACATCGACCTCCAGGTCGATTCGAGTGCCCAGGAGTTGCGGATCACTCAGGACCAAGGAAAGATTTCACAGATTCTTACGAATCTGGTTTCCAATGCGATCAAGTTTACGCCGGAGGGTGGATTGGTGACGATCGCTGCGGAGCTGAATCCAGACGACACTTTTTTCATTTCGGTCGCCGATACCGGCGTGGGCATCGCGCCGCATGAGCACGAGGTGATCTTTGAAAAATTTAGACAAGCCTCAGGTGATATCGGAAAGGATTCATTGACCCGAGAACACTCGGGAACGGGATTGGGCTTATCGATCGTCAGGGAGTTGTGTCGGCTGCTCGGAGGTGAAATCAGTTTGGCAAGTCAACTCGGGCAGGGAAGCACCTTCCGTGTGGTTCTGCCGACGGAGTACGGCGGGAATGGGTCTCTTTAGAGGCCTGATTCCCATCTGTGGCTTGGGCCGTGCAAGCTCAGGCCGTGCAAGATCCGCTACTTTGGAGCGAGCCGTAGTCGCAGTGGCCCTTTGATGGTTTCGAGGTCAACATCGTCGACATCGACAACTTCGCCCCGAAGGATGACTTCGATCGCCCCGTCGCGAGCCATATCAGTGACGACCTCGCGGACGTGGGTCATCAATTGACGCCACTTGGATCCAAACCCACGGGCTGCATCCGTAGGGCAAATGCTCTCGCCGGGCTTCATCTCCATGAGCAGACGAAAGATCTCATCGCGGATGTCATCATTGCTTGCCGATTCGTGTTCCATCCATCGCGTTTTCATCGCGCCCTCCGCTTTCGAGTGTGCAAGGGTAATGAAGTTTCGTCGCTAGGGCAAGATCTCAGCTTGTCTGAGCCAGTTTCCAAAGAACTCCAAGGCAAGGGGATCGATGGCTTGTTCGATCCGATCGTATTCGTCGGGAAGGCCTGTTTGGGCGCGTTGCAACAGATGGTTCAGTCCTGGGAGAACGACCAGGTCGGCTTTCAAGTTCGTATTGTGCGTGATGATTTCTTGGAGCTTTTTGCGATTCGCCTCGAAGAGGACTTGGGTGTCCTTTTCGGCCCAAACAGCCAGTACTGGGCAATCGAACAAGACCCAGTTGGAGGAGGGATCGTAGGCCAGGAAATGCCGCATCCATGGGGACTGAAGTCCCCGAAACTGGGCAGAGATTGCATCGATGAGTTGCTGCTTGCGTTTGGCTTGGTCATCTCCTCCGGTGTTCGTCTGGGAGAGGCGGCTGAGAGTTTCCCAACGTTGAACGATCGCTTTGCGAACATCGCTCAAGGCATCTTCGTCATCGGCTGGATATCGCAGAGCGATCTCTTGAAGTTCTTTTTGCAGAGAATTGGCAACCGCACGATCCTCTGGGCTGACCCCTTCTAGTTCGGCAATACGATCGATTTGACTGCTTAGGATCTCCGCCCCTGGGAGCACTGGTGGGGCGATGAGAATCATGAAAGCGACTTCACGTTGCCAGGCGGCAACCATGGGGCCGATGATGCCACCTTCGCTGTGCCCGAGGATTCCTACTCGAGAGCGATCGATACCTTCGATCTCTCTTGTGAATTGCCAAACAGCGAGTGCATCGTCAGCAAAATCTTTGCTGGTGGCACTCAAAAAATCGCCGGTGCTCTGTCCGACTCCTCGGTCATCGTATCGTAGAACGACCATGCCTTGGGCGGCAAGGTAGCTTGCGATCTCTCGGAATGGTTTGTGCCTACCAATCGTCTCATCGCGATCCTGAGGTCCACTACCAGTGACCAAGATCACAGCGGGATATTGCGAGTTGGCATTGAAGCCTTTTGGATAGGTGATGGTCCCGGCGAGCTGGAACGTATTGTCGGCCCGCTTTCCGAGTTCATTGAGCAATGGCTTGCGGCTATCGAATCGATCGACGACGAAGGATTCCTCTTGGATTCCGTTTGGCAGAGTTACACGACCATCCTTAGCAAGTTTCTTTTCCATGGCCTGGATGGCAGCTTGCTGGGGCGTCTGAGTTGTCGCGGGGGCTTCGTTCGTCACTGGCTCGGCAACTTTTTCAGCACCGGTGGACAGAGAGGATAGGAACTGAACCATTGCGTCTTTGGTTGGATCGTTGCTAGCCAGATCCGCAGCGCGTTGCATATCGAGCTGCAGCGGCAGGAATCCTTGCTGAAACTTGCCCTTGAGCGTTTTCCCATCCGCGGATAGTTCCGCGATGTATTTAGCGTTTCCAGGGATGGCGGGGACTGAAAACTCGAACATGCCTTTGTCGTTGACGGAGACGGTTGCGGGAAAGCCATTGGCATTTTCCAGCAGTGAGTCGAACAGGACACGGGGGTTTGCTGCCGAGGCGTATGGTGCTGAGTTGTAGATTCGAAAGCGAAGGGGAACTTTTCGAGTTCCGA